>Ga0105046_10000324_pt1 | contig 64514 bp, 57 predicted proteins | sample MAT03_FD_78385 | JGI IMG/M metagenome (GOLD analysis project Ga0105046, IMG submission 78385) | Freshwater microbial communities from Lake Fryxell liftoff mats and glacier meltwater in Antarctica - MAT-03 (megahit assembly) | ecosystem: Environmental > Aquatic > Freshwater > Ice > Liftoff...
GATAGAGCTCGCGCTCGATGTCGGCGCCGTCCTCGATGTAGAGGCGGTTGACCTGCTTGCCCGATGGGCCGGTCTGCTTGGTGACCAGCGTGTTGCCCAGCATCTCCTTGACGTTGGAAACAACATCGGCGATCGACTTCGCCAGCCGCACACCACCCTTGGCGTCAGGCGATAGTTCCTTGAACTTGCCCTTGCCGCGGCCGCCGGCATGAATCTGGCTCTTCACCACATAGAGCGGGCCGGGCAGCTTCTTCGCAGCGGCTTCGGCTTCGTCGGCCTTGAACAGCGGAACGCCCTCGGCGACCGGCGCGCCGAACGACTTCAGCAGCGCCTTGCCCTGATATTCATGGATGTTCATGGATCGCGTCCTTACTTCTTGGCGAGGTTGGGCGCGATCTTCACGCAGGCTTCGCAGAGCGTCTGGACGGACTCGACCGACTTCTCGAACATCTTCTGCTCGGCCTTGTTGAGGTCGATCTCGATGACGCGCTCGACGCCGCCGGCGCCGATCACCGTGGGAACACCGACATAGAGGTTCTTCACGCCATACTGGCCGGAAAGATGCGCAGCACACGGCAGCACGCGCTTCTTGTCCTTCAGATAGGCTTCCGCCATCTGGATGGCGGAAGAAGCCGGCGCATAGAAGGCCGAGCCGGTTTTCAGCAGGCCGACGATCTCGGCGCCGCCGTCGCGGGTCCGCTGCACGATCTGGTCGAGCTTCTCCTTGGTGGTCCAGCCCATCTTGACGAGGTCAGTCAGAGGGATGCCGGCAACAGTTGAATACCGAACAAGCGGAACCATCGAGTCGCCATGGCCGCCAAGCACGAAGGCGGAAACGTCTTCGACGGAAACCTTGAACTCTTCCGACAGGAAGTAGCGGAAACGGGCCGAGTCCAGAATGCCGGCCATGCCTACCACATGGGTCTTGGGCAGGCCCGAAAACTTCTGCAGCGCCCAGACCATAGCGTCGAGCGGGTTGGTGATGCAGATCACGAAGGCCTTGGGCGCATATTTGCGGATGCCCGCGCCGACCTGTTCCATGACCTTGAGGTTAATGCCGATCAGGTCGTCGCGGCTCATGCCGGGTTTGCGCGGCACGCCCGCCGTCACGATGCAGACGTCGGCGCCCTCGATGCCGGCATAATCGTTGACGCCCACGTATCGCGCGTCGAAACCCTCGACCGGAGAGGACTGGGCGATATCCAGTCCCTTGCCCTGGGGGATGCCTTCGGCGATGTCGAACAGGACGACGTCGCCGAGGTCCTTGAGGCCGATGAGGTGGGCAAGGGTGCCGCCGATCATGCCTGACCCGATGAGGGCAATCTTGTTGCGTGCCATGTGAGACGTTTTCCCTTAATCCATGACCGGGCGGTCGGCCCGGCAAGCGCGAGAAGCCAGAGAGAAAGCGGCATTGACGCCGAAATTCGCGCTTCGCAATAGCGCTGCGACGAGAATGTTTCAAACGGTTATTTTTGAGTGAATGTTTTCAATCGGTTAGATAATTCGGGATTGACGTAAACGTCAAAGATATTCACGGAACTGTCATGATCTCGAGATCGAGAGCACCGCGTTTAGACAGGTGTAGTCTCAGAATGGCGACCGACTATGACATGGTCGCGACAGTGGCATTCCGGGTCTCGCGCCCCTCCGCCCAACTTTCCAGCCATTCGCGGCCCTGCATCTCGATCAGCCGCGATACCGTGCGATCGAACTCGAACGCCTCGATCCCCCGCTTTCCGCTGTAGAGATCCTGCGGCGGCGCGTCGGCGCTGACGAAGAGCCGTACGCGGCGGTCGTAGAGCGTGTCGATCAAGAGAATGAAGCGCTTCGCCTCGTTGCGCCGGCCTTCCGCAATGACAGGCACCTGGTCGATGAAGATCGTCGCATAGCGGTCGACGATGGCGAGGTAGTCCCTGGCCGCCAGTGGTTTCTCGCAGAGGTCGGAGAAGGTGAAACGGGCGGCATCTCCGGACGCCAGGGGCACCGGCACCTTCCGCCCCTTGACCGCGACGGTTGCGGGTTCGGCGGGCAGGCCGCGCGTAACGGTTTTCCATGCCTCGTCCATCAACCGGTCGGTCTCGGCGACAAGCGGCGTCATGTAGACCGGCATCCGGTTCAGCTTCTCCATGCGGTAATCGATCGGCGTGTCGATGGAGATGACCCGGGCGTGACGCTTCAGCAGGGCGACGAACGGCAAGAATAACTGGCGATTGAGCCCGTCGCGGTAGAGCTCGTCGGGCGCCATGTTGGAGGTTGCGACCAGCACCACGCCATTGGCGAACAGCGCCGAGAACAGGCGCGACAGGATCATGGCGTCGGCGATGTCGGTGACGGAGAACTCGTCGAAGCAGAGGATCCAGCCTTCGTCGGCCAGTGCCCTGGCGATCGGCGGGATGGGATCGTCCTCGCGCACGGCGCCTTCCTTGCGCGCCTGCCGGTGCTTCTGGATGCGGTCATGCACATCGGCCATGAAGGCGTTGAAGTGGACGCGCCGCTTGCGGCGCACCGGAACCGTTTCGAAGAACAGGTCCATCAGCATGGTCTTGCCGCGTCCAACGCCGCCGCAGATGTAGAGCCCCGTCACGGGTTCGGCCGCGGCGCGGTTCTTCGCAAACAGCCAGCCAAGCGCGCTCGACTTGCGCTGGAGCCGCTTGGCGGCAATCTCTTCGATGAGGCTGTCGAGCGCCGCCACCACCTGGCGCTGCGCGGGATCGTCCGTGATCTCGCCGGCTTCCACAAGGTGTGCATAGTGCTGCGCGACGGTCGAATGCGGCTCGAGGCCGTCTCGTGGATGCATCATTTGGCGGCTGGAGGATGGAACGTTCTACCTGGAGAGCGAGATAGGCGCTCCGGTCGCGGTCTGTCCATTGAATTTTCCGTCGCCTGCGGAATACAGGCGGGCAACCACGGAGCCGCTCTCGTCATAGAGCGAGAGCTGCTTGCCTGCCACGTTCCAGGCCTTCACGCCATTCATCGGCGCGGCGCACTGGCGCGAAGCCGCGCGATTGTTGGAACCAAGCTTCGTCAGCGACGTGATCAACTGGCAGCTTTGTCCTGAGACCGAGGCACTCCAGGCGCCTACGACATTGCCGGTGGTCAGGTCCGGTGCGCTCGCAGCCGCCGGATCGATGCCGGGCGTCGCCGACGCGACCTCGGTCGAGGCGCCGGGCGCCTCCGGGAAGCTGGCCGGGTCGGTCGGCGCGGTGCCTGGAACGGCAGGTGGGGGAAGGGCCGTGGAGGATGTCACGTTGCCGGACGGCGCGGCCTGCAGGGGAGCAGGCTGCTCGTTCATCGACGAGAAGCGGGTGCTCGAGCAGCCCGCGGCAAGCAATGCTGCCAGCGAGACGGCCACAAGCCCTGTGTTCCTAAAACCCATCACACCCTCCGTCCGGCGACCGTAAGGCGCCGCAGGATCAAACTTCTCCACCACCAAGATGGCGAAGGTTGGCCAAATTTCAGCCAGATATGGTTAAAATAGGGTGTGCGGCGGCCTTGCCGGACAAAAAAATCTCAAGATTTGTAACAGCAGCCGACACATTTAGCCGCCAATTGCGATGCTTGGCACGAAGACATAGAAGCTCGGGCCGACGATGTGGCATTCGCGCAGGCCGTGCGGCTTGTCGATCGAACCCGCCAGAACGTGGTGCCCGTGTTCGCGGGCGCGCGCTTCCGCAACGTCAGGGTCAAGGCCGTAAATCCTGATCTCCATCCCGGTGCCGCGCTGCTCCACATCAGCGATGACGCCCATCATCGGATTGTCCGAGTAGGAATGGTCGGCGTGCAGCATGAAGACCGAGCCGAGCAGCGTGACGGCGGCAAAATCCTCGTCGGCATAGACGATGGTCGCGTCAAGCACGTCACGGCAGAACGCCTCCATCGGGGCGATCTCCGGCACCAGCAGATTGATGCCGATGCCGCGTGGCAGCGAGCGGCCGAAATCGTCCGCACTCATCCACGGCGTCTTCGTTCGCTTCATCGCCATCCGACCACCCCCGACTGCCAACCGACCTTAACCTGTCTTCGATGAGGCGGCATTGGGCGTCCCCTGCCCAAACGCTTGCGCCAGGCGGTCGCGTCCCTATGTTGAAGCGATGACCGACGCCAATCCCTACTATCGCGGCCCGCAGAGCGATCATTTCAAGGATGGCGTTTTCTTCAACCCCGGAGGCGAAGCGCCGCGCGGTTTCATCGATCTGTTGAAATGGCAGTTCGGCGGCGGGCGCGCGAAATGGCCGGCTTCGTGGCCCGAGCCGCTGCTGCCGGCCAAGCCCGAGCGACGCGTCGATCGCGATGCGTTGCGGTTGACCATGGTGGGCCATGCCTCGCTGCTCATCCAGGCGTCGGGGCTGAACATACTGACCGACCCGGTGTGGTCGGAGCGCGTTTCGCCCATCCCGTTCGCCGGGCCACGGCGGGTCAGCCCGCCGTGGCATCGCCTTCGAGGATCTGCCGCCCATCGACGTGGTGCTGGTCAGCCACAATCACTACGACCATCTCGACACGAGGACCCTCGCTCGCCTCCATGCCACGCATGACCCACGGATCGTCACCCCGCTGGGCAACGACACGATCATCAGGACGGCCACGCCCGCCGCGAAAATCTCAATCCATGACTGGGGCGACCGCCTGGATTTCGAGAACGGCGTCACCGTGCATGTGGAGCCCGCGCATCATTGGTCGGCCCGGGGCACGCGCGACCGCAGCAAGGCGCTGTGGAGCGGCTTCGTCATCGACACGCCAGCCGGCAAGATCTATTTCGCTGGAGACACCGGCTTTCAGGGTGGCCATATCTATCGCGCGCTGGCGGAAAAACACGGAACGTTCCGCCTCGCCATTCTGCCGATCGGCGCCTACGAACCGCGCTGGTTCATGGAGGCGCAGCACCAGAACCCGGAAGAGGCGGTCGAGGGCATGCAGCTCTGCAATGCCGCCCACGCGGCCGGCTGCCATTGGGGCACGTTCCCGCTCACCGACGAGCCGATCGACGAACCGCGCAACCGGCTGCACTCGGCCCTCGATGCACAGGGCATCGGCCGCGAACGGTTTCGCGCCATGGTGCCGGGAGAAGTGTGGGACGTACCGGCGGAGTGATTGTTCCGAGACGGGCGGGTCCGCCGGAACCGATGGCCCGGACAGGCCGCCGGCATTAGGCCTCCCTCCGAGACTGGCAATTCGGGGAAATCTCCGCCATATAGCGCCCGATAGCATCGAGAAGTTCAGCCTGATGGCCAGCGCAGCCCCCTTCGCCAAGATGAACGGGCTCGGCAACGAGATCATCGTCGCCGACATGCGCGGTCGCGCGGACCGCGTAACCCCGGCCGCGGCGGTCGCGCTCAATGCCGACCCCGCCACCAAGTTCGACCAGATCATGGCGATCCACGATCCGAAAACGCCCGGCACCGCGAACTATATCGAGATCATCAACTCCGACGGTTCGATGGCGCAGGCCTGCGGCAACGGCATGCGCTGCGTCGTGCAGGCGCTGGCCGCCGAGACCGGGCAGAAGCTGTTCACCTTCGAGACCGTGGCCGGCATCCTCAACGCCGAGGAACAAGCCGACGGGCTGATCTCGGTCGACATGGGCGTGCCGCGTTTCGGCTGGCAGGACATCCCGCTCGCCGAGGAGTTCCGCGACACGCGCATGATCGAGTTGCAGGTCGGGCCCATCGACGCGCCCCTGCTGCATTCGCCCTCGGTCGCCAGCATGGGCAATCCGCACGCCATCTTCTGGGTCGACGACGACGTCTGGAGCTACGCGCTCGACCGCTTCGGTCCGATGCTCGAGAACCATCCGATCTTCCCCGAAAGGGCCAACATCTCGATCGCGCATGTGACAGCGAACGACGCCGTCACCATCCGCACCTGGGAGCGTGGTGCGGGGCTGACGCGGGCCTGTGGATCGGCCGCCTGTGCAGTGGCCGTGAGCGCCGCGCGCACGAAGCGGACCGGCCGAACCGTCACCGTCACCGTTCCCGGTGGTGCGCTCAGGATCGAATGGCGCGACGACGATCATGTCATCATGACCGGCCCGGCCGAATGGGAATTCTCCGGCAGCTTCGATCCGGCGTCGGGCAACTGGGCGCGCGACACCGAAAGCGCGGCCTGATGGGCGATTCAGGTAAGGGTCTGGAGATCGTCACCTTCGGCTGCCGCCTCAACACCTACGAGTCGGAAGTGATGCGCCGCGAGGCGACATCCGCCGGGCTTGGCGAATTGAAGGATGGCGCAGTGATCTTCAACACCTGCGCGGTGACGGCCGAGGCCGTGCGCCAGGCAAAGCAGTCGATCCGCAAGGCACGGCGCGAGAATCCGAACGCGAGGATCATCGTCACCGGTTGCGCGGCGCAGACCGAGCCGGCTTCGTTCGCCGACATGGACGAAGTCGACCTCGTGCTTGGCAACGAGGAGAAGCTGAAGGCACACAATTATCGTGCGCTGCCGGATTTCGGGGTCAACGACTTCGAGAAGGCCCGCGTCAACGACATTTTCTCCGTGCGCGAGACAGCCTCGCATATGGTGGACGCGATCGAGGGCCGTGCGCGCGCCTTCGTACAGGTGCAGAACGGCTGCGACCATCGCTGCACCTTCTGCATCATACCGTACGGCCGCGGCAATTCGCGATCGGTGCCGATGGGGGCGGTGGTCGAGCAGGTCAAGCGGCTCGCCGGCAACGGCTATGCGGAGGTCGTGCTGTCCGGCGTCGACCTCACCAGTTATGGCGCCGACCTGCCCGGTGCTCCCAGGCTCGGCCGGCTGGTCCGGACGATCCTGCGCCAGGCTCCAGAGGTCAGGCGGCTGCGCTTGTCTTCCATCGACTCCATCGAGGCCGACGCCGAACTGATGGAGGCGATCGCCACCGAATCCAGGCTGATGCCGCATCTGCATCTCTCGCTGCAATCGGGCGACGACATGATCCTTAAGCGGATGAAGCGCCGCCATAGTCGAGAAGATTCCATCCAATTCTGCCAGGAAGCACGCGCAATCCGTCCGGATATCGTGTTCGGCGCCGACATTATCGCCGGCTTTCCGACGGAAACCGAGGCGATGTTCCAGGATTCGCTTGAGATCGTCGAGCAGTGCGGCCTGACGCACCTCCATGTCTTTCCCTATTCGCCGCGCGAAGGGACGCCCGCCGCCCGCATGCCGCAGGTGCGTCGCGAGATCGTCAAGCAACGCGCCGCCCGGCTGCGGACCGCCGGCGAACAGGCCTATGCGCGGCATCTGGATTCGCTTGCGGGCACTAGGCAATGGGTGCTGGTCGAGCGCGAAGGGCTCGGTCGGACCGAAGGCTTCACGCTGACTTCAATCGACGCCGGAAAGCCCGGCGAAATCGTCGAAGCAATCGTCACAGGCCATGATGGCAAGCGCCTGCTGGCCGCGCCGGTCGCAGCCGCAAAGGCCGCCTGACACAGATGGCGATAGGTTTCCTCAAGAAGGTATTCTCTTTCGGCCAGCGCGCTGAGGCAGAACCGATTGCAGCCGACCGGCCAGCCTCGGCCGACGACACGACAACGGCCGCTGCCGCCGTATCGACCAAAGTACTCGTCACCGATTCCGTCGAGCAGTATGTCGCGCCGACCCCGAGGCCCGAGCCAGAAGCGCCGCGACCCGGCTGGTTCCAGCGCCTCAGCGATGGGCTGGCGCGCTCGTCGCGTGAACTCACCGGCAACATTGCCGGCGTGTTCACCAAGAAGCGGCTCGACGAAGAAACCCTGCAGGATCTCGAGGACGTGCTGCTGCGCGCCGACCTTGGCATGGAGACGGCGCTTCGCGTCACCGGGGCGCTGTCGGCCGCGCGCCACGGCCGCGACGTTTCGGACGCCGACGTCCGCGCAATCATGGCGTCAGAGATCGAAAAGGTGCTGGTCCCGGTCGCCAGGCCACTGGAACTCGACCTGTCAATCAAGCCGCACGTCATTCTGGTGGTCGGCGTCAACGGCACCGGCAAGACCACGACGATCGGCAAGCTCGCCGCCAAACTCACCGCCGGCGGGCTGAAGGTCATGCTCGCCGCCGGCGATACGTTCCGCGTCGCCGCCATCGAACAGCTCAAGATCTGGGGTGAGCGCACTGGCGCCGAGGTCGTGTCCTCGAAGCTCGGCGCGGACGCGGCCAGCCTGGCGTTCGAAGCCTACGAGAAGGCAAAGCTGTCCGGCTCCGATGTGCTGATCATCGACACCGCGGGGCGGCTGCAGAACCGCGTGGAACTGATGGCTGAGCTGGAGAAGATCGTGCGGGTGCTCGGCAAGCACGATCCGGATGCGCCGCACACGGTTCTCCAGACCGTCGACGCGACCACCGGTCAGAACGCGCTCAACCAGGTCGAGATCTTCCGCAATGTGGCGGGTGTCGGCGGGCTGGTCATGACGAAGCTTGACGGGACGGCGCGCGGAGGCATCCTTGTGGCGATCGCGGCCAAGCACAAGCTGCCGGTCTATTTCATCGGCGTCGGCGAGCAGGTCGACGACCTCGAACCCTTTTCGGCAAGCGACTTCGCCAAGGCGATCGCAGGAGTGGCGTAGTCAACAATGAATCCTTCCATCCTTGAACTCGACCCCGGCGACCCGAAGAAGAAAGAAATCAATCCGCTGCTCAAGCTGGCGCTGGAACTTGGCCCGCTGATGGTCTTCTTCTTCGCCAATGCACGCGGTGAATGGCTGGTCGGCCAGCTCCCGGGCCTGCACGCTTTCGGTGGACCGATCTTCATCGCCACCGGCCTTTTCATGATCGCGACGGGCATTGCGCTCTCGGTCTCATGGCTGCTCACCAGAACCCTGCCGATCATGCCGCTCGTGTCGGGCGTGGTGGTGTTCGTCTTCGGTGGTCTTACGCTCTGGTTGCAGGACGATGTCTTCATCAAGATGAAGCCGACCATCATCAACACGCTGTTCGGCGGCGTGCTGCTCGGCGGGCTCTATTTCGGAAAATCGCTGCTCGGCTACGTCTTCGATTCGGCCTTCAGCCTGGATGCCGAGGGCTGGCGCAAGCTGACATTGCGATGGGGGTTGTTCTTCCTGTTTCTCGCCGTGCTGAACGAGATCGTCTGGCGCAGCTTCTCGACCGATTTCTGGGTCGCGTTCAAGGTGTGGGGCATGATGCCGATCACGCTGCTCTTCACGCTCAGCCAGATGCCGCTCATCATGCGCCATTCGCTCGACGAGAAACCGCAGCGGAAGTAGCCGGAGGTCATCATGGACTTCGTCACGTCGCACGAGCAGTTGCGGACCGTCTACAAGACGCCCGAGCCGGACTCCAATCCGATCCGCAAGGAGCTGGGCCGGCTTGACGCGCATTGCCGTGCCTTCATAGCGAGAAGCCCGTTCGTGCTGATGGGGACCTCGGACGGCAAGGGCAACGCCGACGTGACGCCGAAAGGCGACAAGCCCGGCTTCGCCGTGGTCCTCGACGACACCACCATCGCCATCCCCGACCGACCCGGGAACAACCGGCTAGACACGCTGGAAAACATCATTCTCGAGCCGGCGGTCGGCCTGCTGTTTCTCATTCCGGGCATGAACGAGACCCTGCGCGTCAACGGCGAGGCAAAGATCACGCTGGACCCCGTTTTGCGCGAGCGCTTGGCCGTAGAAGGAAGGCCGCCGATGAGCGTGGTCGTGGTCACCGTGAAGTCGGCATACATGCACTGCGCCAAGGCCTTCATGCGCTCGCAACTGTGGCAGCCGGAAAGCTGGCCGGACCGCAAGTCCATGCCGACGCTGGGCGAAATCCTGCGCGACCAGCTTTCGCTCAGCGATACGCCCGAACAGACCGACCGCTGGCTGGACGACGCCTACGCCAAATCAATGTGGTGAAACGAAAAAGGCGAGGCTTTCGCCTCGCCTTCGGATGCTTCAAGCAAACCGTACCGGCTAGAGCGCAGCCTCGAGCGTGGTGAGGTGGTCCAGATATTCCTGCGCCTTCTGCTTGGTCGCGGCTTCCTTGGCGTCGGCCACGTCCTCGCGCGCATTGCGGATGCGCTTGGCAAGGTCCTCGCGGTCGATCGATCCCGTGGAAACCGCCGATTCGGCAAGCAGCGTGCAGCCTGACGGCAGGATGTCGGCGAAGCCTCCGAACACACAATAACGCTCGGTGGCGCCTGCCGCCGTCCTTACGGTCACGACGCCCGGCTTGACCGTGGTCATGACCGGTGCGTGGTTGGCGAGAACCGTCATTTCGCCTTCCGCACCGGGAATGACGACCGACTCGACCTGTTCAGAAACGAGCAGGCGCTCGGGAGAGACGAGTTCGAACTGGAAGGATTCAGCCATTTTGCACTAGCCGATCTTACGCCGCTTCCGCGGCGAGCTTCTGCGCCTTGGCGACCGCCATGTCGATGCCGCCGACCATGTAGAAGGCGGCTTCAGGCAGGTGGTCGTATTCGCCGTTGACGAGGCCCTTGAAGCTCTTGATCGTCTCTTCGAGCGGCACCAGCTGGCCGGGCGAACCGGTGAACACTTCGGCGACGAAGAAAGGCTGCGACAGGAACCGCTCGATCTTGCGGGCGCGGGCGACGGTGATCTTGTCCTCTTCGGACAACTCATCCATGCCCAGGATGGCGATGATGTCCTGCAGCGACTTGTAGCGCTGCAAGGTCTCCTGCACGCGGCGCGCGATCGTGTAGTGCTCCTCGCCGACGATCAGCGGGTCGAGCATGCGCGAGGTACTATCGAGCGGATCGACGGCCGGGTAGATGCCCTTTTCGGCGATGCCGCGCGACAGAACGGTCGTCGCGTCGAGGTGGGCGAAGGACGTGGCCGGCGCCGGATCGGTCAAGTCGTCGGCCGGCACGTAGATGGCCTGCACCGAGGTGATCGAACCCTTGGTCGTGGTGGTGATGCGTTCCTGCATCTGGCCCATGTCGGTGGCGAGCGTCGGCTGGTAGCCCACGGCCGAGGGGATACGGCCTAGCAGCGCCGACACTTCCGAGCCCGCCTGGGTGAAGCGGAAGATGTTGTCGACGAAGAACAGCACGTCCTGGCCCTGGTCGCGGAAATGCTCGGCGATGGTGAGGCCCGACAGCGCGACACGGGCGCGGGCGCCCGGCGGTTCGTTCATCTGGCCGAACACCAGCGCGCACTTGGAACCTTCGGTCGAGCCGTTGTTCTCGTGCGGGTCCTTGTTGACGCCGGACTCGATCATCTCGTGGTAGAGATCGTTGCCCTCGCGGGTGCGCTCGCCGACGCCGGCGAACACCGAGTAGCCGCCGTGCGCTTTCGCCACGTTGTTGATGAGTTCCTGGATCAGCACGGTCTTGCCGACGCCGGCGCCGCCGAACAGGCCGATCTTGCCGCCGCGGGCATAGGGCGCGAGCAGGTCGACGACCTTGATGCCGGTGACGAGGATCTGCGCTTCCGTCGACTGGTCGACATAGGGAGGCGCGTCCTGGTGGATGGAGCGGCGCGATGCGGTCTTGACCGGGCCGGCTTCGTCGACCGGCTCGCCGATAACGTTCATGATGCGGCCGAGCGTCTCGTCGCCGACCGGAACCGTGATCGGGGAGCCTGTGTCGTAGACGGCCTGGCCACGCACGAGGCCTTCCGAAATGTCCATGGCGATGCAGCGCACGGTGTTCTCGCCGAGGTGCTGGGCGACTTCGAGCACAAGACGGTTGTCGCCGTTCATCGTCTCGAGCGCGTTCAGGATCTTCGGCAGGTCGCCTTCGAAATGCACGTCGACGACGGCGCCGATGACCTGTGCCACGCGGCCTGGCTGGCCCTTGGCCGTCAGCTTCGCCGGAGCGCTGGCGGTCGCCTTGGTCTTCTTGGGGGTAGCTGCTTTCGCCATCTTCGTGCCTCTTTGTCTCTCTGTCTCGTTGCCGGAGCGTCGGAACGGATCCGACGTCCTAGAGCGCTTCCGCGCCTGAAATGATCTCGATGAGTTCCTTGGTGATCTGCGCCTGGCGCTGACGGTTGTAGGTGATCGTCAGCTTGCCGATCATCTCGCCGGCGTTGCGCGTGGCATTGTCCATCGCGCTCATCTTGGCGCCCATCTCGCCGGCCGCGTTTTCGAGCAATGCCCGGAAAACCTGCACGGAGATGTTGCGCGGAATGAGGTCGGAGAGGATTTCGCCCGGTTCGGGTTCATACTCGTAGGCCGCGATCCCGCCGGTCTCCGGCTCGCTTGCCGCAACCGAGGCGGCGGCCGGAATGATCTGCAGAGCCGTCGGCACCTGGCTGATCACCGACTTGAACTCGGAATAAAACAGCGTGCAGATGTCGAAGCCGCCCTCGTTGAAGAGGTGGATGACTTTCCTGGCGATGGCGTCGGCGTTGACGAAGCCGAGCGTCTTGACCTCGCGCAGGTCGACGCGGTCGATGATCAGCGAGGCGAAGTCGCGGCGAAGGATGTCGAAGCCCTTCTTGCCTACGCAGATGATCTTGACCGTCTTGCCCTCGCCCTGCAGGCGGCGGATGTGGTCGCGCGCGAAACGCGCGATCTGGCTGTTGAAGCCGCCGCACAGGCCGCGTTCTGCGGTGCAGACTAACAGCAGTTGGGTGTCGTTCTTGCCGGTGCCGGTCATCAGCGCCGGGGCGTCGCCACCGCCGCCAACCGCCTGCGCGATGTTGGCGAGCACGGCGCCCATGCGCTGCGAATAGGGACGTGCGGCCTCGGCGGCATCCTGCGCGCGACGCAGTTTCGCCGCGGCGACCATCTGCATCGCCTTGGTGATCTTCTGCGTCGCCTTGACCGAGGCGATCCGGTTGCGGAGGTCTTTTAGCGAGGCCATGCCTTATCCGTCAGTTCAGGCGAAGTTCTTCGCGAATGCGTCGATATGGCCCTTCAACTTGGCCCGTGTGTCGTCGCTGATCTGCTTCTCGAGGCGGATCGCGTCGAGCACGTCCATGCCGTCCGAACGCATGTGCGCAAGCAGGCCGTGCTCGAACTTGCCGACTTGAGGCACCGCCAGCTTGTCGAGATAGCCGTTTACGCCGGCGAAGATCACGACGACCTGTTCCTCGGTCTTCAGCGGCGAGAACTGCGGCTGCTTGAGGAGTTCGGTCAGGCGCGCACCACGGTTGAGCAGGCGCTGTGTGGAGGCGTCGAGATCGGAGCCGAACTGCGCGAAGGCAGCCATCTCGCGATACTGGGCGAGTTCGCCCTTGATCGAGCCGGCAACCTGCTTCATCGCCTTGATCTGCGCCGACGAGCCGACGCGCGACACCGAGAGGCCGACGTTCACGGCAGGACGAATGCCCTGGAAGAAAAGATTGGTCTCGAGGAATATCTGGCCGTCGGTGATCGAAATCACGTTGGTCGGGATGTAGGCGGACACGTCGTTGGCCTGCGTCTCGATGACCGGCAGGGCGGTCAGCGAACCATTGCCGTTGTCTTCGTTGAGCTTGGCGGCGCGCTCGAGCAGACGAGAATGCAGGTAGAACACGTCGCCGGGATAGGCTTCGCGACCCGGCGGGCGGCGCAGCAGGAGCGACATCTGACGGTAGGCGACGGCCTGCTTGGACAGGTCGTCATAGGCGATCACGGCGTGCATGCCGTTGTCGCGGAAATATTCGCCCATGGCGCAACCGGCGAACGGCGCGATGAACTGCATCGGCGCGGCGTCCGAAGCGGTCGCCGCGACGATGATGGAGTATTCCAGCGCGCCACGCTCTTCGAGCACCTTCACGAACTGCGCGACTGTGGAGCGCTTCTGGCCGATGGCGACATAGACGCAATAGAGCTTCTGGCTCTCGTCATTGCCATCGTTGAGCGACTTCTGGTTGAGGAAGGTATCCAGAATAATGGCGGTCTTGCCGGTCTGGCGGTCGCCGATGACCAGTTCGCGCTGGCCGCGACCGATCGGGATCAGGGCGTCGATCGCCTTGAGGCCGGTCGACATCGGCTCATGCACCGACTTGCGCGGAATGATGCCGGGCGCCTTGACGTCGACGCGGCGGCGTTCGGTCGAAACGATCGGGCCCTTGCCGTCGATCGGGTTGCCGAGCCCGTCGACGACGCGGCCGAGCAGGCCCTTGCCGACCGGCACGTCCACGATGGAGCCGGTGCGCTTGACGATGTCGCCTTCCTTGATGTCGCGGTCGGCGCCGAAGATGACGATGCCGACATTGTCGCTTTCAAGGTTCAGCGCCATGCCGCGAATGCCGCCGGGGAACTCGACCATTTCGCCGGCCTGGACGTTGTCGAGGCCGTAGACGCGGGCGATGCCGTCGCCCACCGAGAGAACCTGACCGACCTCCGAAACTTCGGCTTCCTTGCCGAAATTCTTGATCTGGTCCTTAAGGATTGCGGAGATTTCCGCGGCGCGGATGTCCATCAGCCGACCTCTTTCAGTGCAAGCTTGAGCGAATTGAGTTTTGTCTTGAGCGACGTGTCGATCTGGCGCGAGCCGATCTTGACCACCAGCCCGCCGAGCAGCGAAGGATCGACGGTCGCCGCAATGGTAACGTCCTTGCCGGTCACGCCCTTCAGCGCGGCCTTGAGTTCGTCCAGCTGGGCGATCGAAAGCGGATGTGCCGAGGTGACTTCCGCAGCGACTTCGCCGCGCGCGTCGGCGGCGATGGCGCGGAACGCCTTTATCATGGCGGGAATGGCGAAGAGGCGGCGATTCTGTGCGACGACGCGCAGGAAATTGCCGACCAGACCGGCGATGCCTGCCTTGTCGGCGACGGCGGCGACGGCCTTGAGCTGTTCCTCGGCCGAGAAGACCGGGCTCTTGATCATGCGGTCGAGGTCGGCGCTTTCGGCAAGCATTGCCTCGAAGCGGCCGAGATCGGCCTCGGTCTGTTCAACGGTGCTGGACTGGACGGCAAGCTCATAGAGCGAGCCCGCATAACGGTCGGCAATACCGGAGACTGGCGAGCTGGACTGTGCCACTGATCGTCTTTTCTCTGTCTGGCCCGGCTGCGGGTTCCATGCGGCCAGCTTGTCAGCTGGCTAAGTACCTGGCCTCATTGGATTATTTCGACACGAGCGTAAGCGCGCCGTATCCCCCTGTCGAAAGTCGCTTGCCGTCTAGCACAGGCTTTCCAAGTCCGCAACACGTTGGCGGACGGCCTTTCCGGCACTTTTGTCGCAGCCCCCGATAAGGTCCGGAAAGGCTTGCGAGAATCAGGGAACGAAGCTCAGCGCAAAGGCAAGCGCGAGCCCGGCTAGAAGGAGATCGAAGACGAGCCAGAGCCAGTTGGACAAGCCCGTTCCCCGGTCTGACATCATCGACACCATGCGGCCGAAGGCGGTAATCAACCAGGAGCAGCCCAGTGCCAGGTACAGGAACGGCTGAGGGCCAAGGAAAAGGCAGCACAGGCCAAGCCCCAGATAGAAGCCCGCCATGTTGGCGCGGGCGGCGGCGTAGCCTTCCGGCCGTTCGGGTTGGGGCTGCAACCTGAACAGGCGGAACGAGATGCCGGGCGCAAAAAGCAGGATGGCGCCAAGGAACACGGTGATAGCGGCCGAGACCCAGGCCAACCATTCGCCCTGCGTAACCGGCCAAGGAAATGCGAATTCCATGATGTCCCCCGCGCAACAGACCTGCAACTCAGTCTAGCGACCCGCCCGATCCACGCCAGACCATGCCTTGAATTTCCGCAGAAAAGTCGGTTGCATCCGATCTGCGCCTACAGGAAGCTCTGTGGATCGATGTCGACTGTCACCCGGACCGATCCCCTGATCTTGGGACCGGTCGCGAGCATTTCCTTAATATAGCCCTGCATGTCGGAACGCCGCTCACCATGCACCAGGAGCCGGAAGCGGTGGCGGCCGGCGATCAGCGCAAGCGGCGCTTCGGCGGGGCCAAGCACCTGGATATCGGATGACGGCGGCGCGGCACGGCGGATGGCGCGCGCGTGGCTTTCGGCTTCGGCGCGGGTGGCGGCGCTGACGATGATGCCGGCGAGCCTGCCGAACGGCGGCAGGCCGGCCTTTTCGCGCTCGCCGATCTCCCTTTGATAGAAGGTCTCCGCGTCGCCCGACACGATCGCGCGCATGACGGGGTGGTCAGGCTGGAAGGTTTGCAGAAGCCCCAGGCTCTTCTTGCCGGTGCGGCCGGCACGACCAGTGACCTGGCTGAGCAACTGGAACGTCCGCTCGGCGGCGCGGGGATCGCCGTTCGCCAGCCCGAGATCGGCATCGACTATGCCGACCAGCGTCATGTTCGGGAAATTGTGGCCTTTCGCCACGAGTTGCGTGCCGATGACGATGTCGGCATCGCCGTTCGCGATGGCCTCGAGTTCCAGGCGAAGCCGGCGCACGCCGCCGAGAAGGTCGGACGACAGCACGATGGTGCGCGCATCGGGGAAATGGCTGACCGCTTCTTCCGCAACGCGTTCGACGCCGGGTCCGCAGGCGACGAGATGGTCGAACGTCCCACATTCGGGGCAGGCGTCAGGGCGCTTTTCATGGTGGCCGCAATGGTGGCAGACGAGCTGGCCGCGAAAGCGGTGCTCGACCAGCCAACTCGAACAGTCCGGGCATTGAAAGCGGTGGCCGCAGACGCGGCACAGCGTCAGCGGCGCGTAGCCGCGGCGGTTGAGGAACAACAGGGATTGCTCGCCGCGCTCCAGCGTTTGCCTGATCTGCGAAATCAGGACCGGTGACAGGAAGCCGCCACGCGCGGGCGGTGCGCGGCGCATATCGATGGTCTGCAGGTGAGGAAGTGCTGCCTCGGCGAACCGCGCAGGCAGCACCGCGCGGGCGTAGCGCCCCTGATCCGCATTGACCCGGCTCTCGATCGAGGGCGTCGCCGAGGCCAGCACAACCGGAAAGCCGCCGATCCGGCCGCGCACCACCGCCATGTCGCGGGCATTGTAGGAAACGCGATCCTCCTGCTTGTAGGCGGGGTCGTGTTCCTCGTCGACGACGATCAGACCGAGTTGCTGAAACGGCAGGAAGAGCGCCGAGCGGGCGCCGGCTACGACCCGCACAGTGCCTTCGGCCACCTGTCGCCAGACTTTTTCGCGCATGCGCGGCGGCAGATCGGAGTGCCATTCGGCCGGTTTGGCACCGAACCTGCCCTGGAATCGCTCCAGAAAGGCGTGCGTCAGCGCAATTTCAGGCAAAAGGATCAGCACCTGCCGTCCCTTGTCCAATGCGGATGCCACCGCCTCGAAATAGACCTCGGTCTTGCCGGAGCCTGTAACGCCATCGACCAGCGTCACGCCCGCGCCACCCTTCTCGACAGCGGCGCGCAGCATGTCGGCTACGGCCTGCTGGTCCGCCGACAGTTCGGGCTGCGTATAGCTCGTGTCGGGCAGGGCGACGACCGGCCGTGGCGGGATCATGACCGTCTCGAAAACGCCCTGGTCCCTCAGCCCGTCGATGACGGTGGAGGAGACGCCGGCCGCGTGGGCAAGGCCCGAACGCGTCCACGCAAAACCTTCATTGGAGGCTTGCAGCACGCGGGTGCGGGCGGCGGTCATCCGGTCGGGCAGGATCTCGGTGCGCTGCAGCCCTTCCGTCCATGGTTCCGGGTCGAAGGCAGCGGGCGCACGCAACAGCATGCGGGCCACCATGCCTGGTGCGGCAAGCGTGTAGGTGGAGATCCAATCGACGAAACGGCGCGTTTCCTGGTCGATCGGCGGGCAGTCGAAAACCTCCGAGATCGGCTTCAGCTTCTTCGGGTCAACCTCTCCGGGATCGCTGTCCCAGACAATGCCCGCCACCTCGCGGGGGCCAAGCGGCACGCGCACGATCGACCCCGGCACGACATGCATGTCGGCGGGCACCGCATAGGTGTAGGGTCGCTCGGCAGGCATCGGCACCAGGACCGGCGCCGAACGCCGCGTCCCCTGCACCTTGCGCGAATCGTCTTTCATGGCGCGTGACCTTGCCCCGAGTTTCAGCTAGAGCAAAGGCCGGCAGGGCCAAGGATCGATCAGGCCCGGACAGATTGCGCCATGGACGGCGCGGTGGCGATTGAAGGAGACGGCCATGAAGTTTTTCGCCGATACAGCTGATGTCAAGGAAATCCGCGAGCTTAACGACCTCGGCCTGCTCGATGGCGTAACGACGAACCCGTCGCTGATCCTGAAATCGGGCGGCAATATCACCGAGGTTACCAAGGAAATCTGTTCTATCGTTTCCGGCCCCGTGTCGGCCGAAGTCGTCGCCACCGAATATGGGCAGATGATGAAGGAAGCGGAAGTCCTGTCGAAGATCGCCGACAACATCTGCATCAAGGTGCCGCTCACCCTGGACGGGCTCAAGGCCTGCAAGACGATCCGCACCGACATGAAGCGCCTCGTAAACGTCACGCTCTGCTTCTCCGCCAACCAGGCGCTGCTCGCTGCAAAAGCCGGCGCGTCGTTCATCTCGCCCTTCGTCGGGCGCATCGACGACACCGGGTCGGACGGCATGGAGCTGATCGCCGAGATCAGGCAGATCTACGACAACTACGACTATCCGACCGAGATCCTGACCGCCTCGGTTCGCACCGTGAACCATGTGAAGCAGGCAGCGCTGATCGGGGCGGATGTCATCACCGCGCCGCCGGCGACGCTCAAGGCGCTGGTCAGCCATCCGCTCACGGACAAGGGCCTCGCGGCGTTCCTCGCCGACTGGGCCAAGACCGGCCAGAAGATCGCCTGAGATCACTTGAATGGACGCCGCCGCGATCGCCAGAACCGTTCTTTCGGCGATCGACGGCGGCAGCCAGATGGAGCCGTTCACGACTAAAGATGCTGGCTTCACCGAGGCGCAAGCCTATGTCGTGACGGCCCAACTGCGCGCACTGAGGATGGCGCGGGGCGAAAAACCTGTCGGTCGCAAGATCGGCTTCACCAACCGCACCATCTGGGAAGAGTACGGCATTTTCCAGCCGATCTGGGGCGACGTCTACGATACCACCTTTCGGGACGTACGCCCGGGCGACAAGGTCGCGGTTTCGCAATTGCCCGAGCCGCGCATCGAACCGGAGATCGTGCTCGGCCTCGGTCGCGATCTCGGCCCCGGCATGAGCATTGATGAAATCGGACAATCGATCGACTGGATCGCGCACGGTTTCGAGTTCGTGCAATCGATATTTCCCGACTGGAAGTTCAACGTCGCCGATTGCGTGGCCGACGGCGGCCTGCACGGCCGGCTGTTTGTCGGGCCGAGACTGGATTTGTCCGCCGACCAGCGGATTACGCTGGCGCGCGACCTGTCACGGCTTACCATCAGTCTCAGCCGGAACGGCGAGACAGTGGACAGGGGCGTCGGAGCGAACGTGCTCGACGGACCGATCCAGGCGCTGGCGCATCTCACCGCCGTATTGGGCAAGGACACGCTCAACCCGCCGCCTCGCGCCGGCGAAATCGTCACGACGGGCACTCTCACGCGAGCCTTCCCGGTGCTGCCTGGAGAACGCTGGTCGACCGACATCCAGGGGATCGAACTGCCCGGCCTTTCGGTGGAGATAGCCTAGTTCAGCTTGATGTTGCCGGCCGACACGATGCGCTGCATGCGGTCGTACTCGCGCTTGATCGCCGCCTTGAATTCCGCGGGCGATGAACCAACCACGATGGCCTGCTGGGCAGCGAGCATCTCGCACGTCCTGGGCAGCGCCAAAACCTGACCGACCGCTTCGTTCAATCTCTCGATGACAGGTTCCGGCAACCCCTTGGGCCCGATCAGGCCGAAAAATGCCATCCAGTTCATGTCCGGCACACCGGCCTCGGCGAAGGTCGGTACGTCGGGCAGCGCCGGAACGCGGGCCTCTCCCGATACCGCGAGGGGCCGCAGACGACCGTCGAGCACCAGCGGCAGCGACGACGGCAGATTGTCGTACAGGACCGGGACCTGGCCGCCCACGACGTCGACGAGGGCAGGGCCGGAGCCCTTGTAGGGAACATGGACGATGTCGGCCCCCGTCGCGAGCTTGAACTGTTCGCCAAGCAGGTGGCCGACCGATCCATTGCCGGCGGACGCGTAGGACAGCGTGCCCGGATGCGCGCGGGCGTAGGTGACGAAGGCAGCAATGTCGGACGCTTCCACCGACGGGTTGACCGAGAGGATGTTCGGCACTTCCACGATGCCGACGATCGGCACGAGATCCTCCAGCACGTTGAACGGCAGTGTCTTGTAGATGGCTGGATTGATGGCCAGCGTAGATGCGGTGCCGATGCCGACCGTGTAGCCGTCCGGCTGCGCATCGACAATCGTCGCCGTACCGAGGGAGCCGCCTCCGCCTGCCCGGTTTTCCACGACCACCGTCTGGCCGAGCACCTCGCTCAGGCCAGCCGCCACGATGCGGCCGATGGCATCCGTCGAGCCGCCGGGAGCGAACGGAACGACCATGGTGATCGGCCGGGAAGGATAGGCGTCCTCGGCGTCAGCCGGCGCGGCGATCATCATTGCGGCGAAGAACGCGGCAAGGAGGTTTTTCACCGCAGCTTGCCCTTTCGCCGGCACGCCTATTTCGAAATCTGCTGCGAGATAGCCAGGTTCAGCAATTCGGCAAGCTCGCGCGCCGCACGATCCTCGGCGTTGAGCCTGGCGCGGTAGGCAGCGAATTCCTGTCGCGGCACATCGTATTGCGAAGTGATCATGCGGCGACCGCTTGCGATGACGTCGGTGTTGCCAACTGCAGTCAGCGAATAGTTTGCGGTCAGGGTGACGGTGCCGGCAGTCGGCTCGTTATCGTCGCCGATCTGGACGACGGCGCCGGTTTCGTGACGCGCCGTGACCACCAGCGTCATGGTGTAGGCCGGCACGGCCGGCTGCCCCGCGCCGCGGCCGAACAGGAAGATCAACTGGTTGCGAACCTGCTGCGCATAGCGTTGCTCGACCGGCTTGATCGCAATCGACGACAAGTCGGCGGTGACCGCACCCTGAGGTTTCCCGGACGACGGGTTGGAGTACAGAGGCTTGACCGTGCATGCTGAAACCACCGGCAGCGCCGCCACGAATGCGAGAGCTATCCAGCGGCGGCAAAACCTCGGCAAGGACCGATCAGACGACGACATTGACGATCCTCTGCGGCACGACGATCACCTTGCGCGGTTTTTTCCCATCGAGCGCCTTTTGCACGACGTCGAGTTCGAGCGCGGCCTTCTCGACCGCACCTTGGTCTGCGTCGCGGGCGATTGTCAAATCCCCCCGCTTCTTGCCGTTGATCTGCACAGGCATCACGATCTCGTTGTCGACGACCAGAGCCGCATCGAAGGCCGGCCAGGCTTTGTCGGCGACCATACCGGAGCCGCCCAGCGCGGCAAAGCATTCTTCCGCAAGATGCGGCATCATCGGCGCAATGAGGACAACAAGCATGTCGAGCGCCTCGCGGGCGGCCGCCTTCACGTCCGGCGATGCCTTGCCGGCCGCAATGTCGGCGAGCGGCGACTGCAGGGCGTTGGCGAGCTCGTAGATGCGGGCCACCGCCTTGTTGAAGCCGAGTCGCTCGATCTCTTCGCCGACCGCCTTGACCGTCTTGTGGGCCGCCTTTGAAATCGCACCGGCCTCGCCGTCGAAAGAAGGTTTGGGCGAAATGCCGGCCAGCGTGGGTGCGGCTTCCGAAACGAGGCGCCAGATGCGCTGCACGAAACGGTGGGCACCCTCGACGCCTGCCTCGGTCCAGATCACGTCGCGTTCGGGCGGCGAATCGCTCAGCATGAACCAGCGCGCCGTGTCGGCGCCATAGCTGCCGATGATATCGTCGGGATCGACCACGTTCTTCTTCGACTTCGACATCTTCTCGATCGCGCCGATCTCGATCGGCGTGCCGTCGGAGAGCAGGAAAGCGCGGCGCGATCCGTCGAAGTCCTCGACCTTGACCTCGGTGGGCGTCACCCAGCCCTCGGGGCCCTTGTAGGTTTCGTGCACCACCATGCCCTGCGTGAACAGGCCCTCGAAAGGCTCCGAAACCGTGTTGAGGTGGCCGGTCGCCTTCATGGCGCGGGCGAAGAAGCGCGAATACAAGAGATGCAGGATCGCATGCTCGATGCCGCCGATATACTGGTTGACCGGCAGCCAGCCCCGCGGGCCGTCGACGACCGACAGGGTCGTCGGCGCGGCCTCGTTCCATGGATCGGTGAAGCGGGCGAAATACCAGGACGAATCGACGAAGGTGTCCATCGTGTCGGTGTCGCGCCGTGCGTGCCTGCCGCATTGCGGGCAATCGACATGTTTCCAGGTCGGGTGATGGTCGAGAGGATTCCCCGGCCTGTCGAAGGTGACATCAACAGGCAGTTCGATCGGGAGTTCCGATGCGGGCACTGGCACCGCGCCGCACGACTCGCAGTGGATGACAGGGATAGGGCAGCCCCAGTAGCGCTGACGCGAGATCAGCCAGTCGCGAAGGCGGAACTGGACCTTGCGCTCGGCCTGCGGCCGGCCACCGATGGCGACGCCCGAGAGGCGCGTCGCGACCTCGTCGAAGGCCTGACCCGGCTTCAGGCCGTCGAGGAAGCGCGAGTTGATCATCACGCCGTCGTCGACATAAGCCTCTTCGAGGATGCGAAAGGTTTTTGCGTCGGCCCCCTCGGGCATCACGACCGGGACGACTGGCAGACCGTATTTGTTGGCGAAGTCGAGGTCGCGCTGGTCGCCTGACGGACAGCCGAAGATGGCGCCCGTGCCGTAGTCCATCAGCACGAAGTTCGCGACATAGACCGGCAGCAGCCAGTCCGGATCGAACGGATGCACGACGCGGATGCCGGTGTCGAAACCCTTCTTTTCCGCCGTCTCGATTTCTGCTGCCGAGGTGCCGCCGTGGCGGATATCCTCGATGAACGCGGCGAGCGCGGGATTGCCTTCGGCGGCCTTCCTTGCCAGCGGATGATCGCCGGCGATCGCCATGAAGGATGCGCCGAAGATCGTGTCGGGGCGGGTCGTGTAGACCTCAAGTTCGGTCTCACCTGATGGCGCCGTCGCTGGATCGAGTTGCCAGCGCAGCAGGACGCCCTGCGAACGGCCGATCCAGTTCGCCTGCATGAGCTTGACCTTCTCCGGCCACTTGTCGAGCGTGTCCAGGCTGTCGAGCAGCTCCTGCGACATCGAGGTGATCTTGAAGAACCACTGCGTCAGGTCGCGCTGCTCGACGAGAGCGCCGGAACGCCAGCCGCGCCCGTCGATGACCTGCTCGTTGGCGAGCACGGTCATGTCCTCGGGATCCCAGTTGACCTTGGCCGACCTGCGCTCGACGAGCCCAGCCTTCCAGAAGTCGAGGAACATCTTCTGCTGGTGCTTGTAGTAGGACGGGTCACAGGTCGCGATCTCGCGCGCCCAGTCGAGCGACAGGCCCATGACCTTGAGCTGCGCCTTCATGGCCTCGATGTTCTGGTAGGTCCATGAGCGCGGATTGACGCCACGGTCGCGCGCCGCGTTCTCGGCCGGCAGGCCAAATGCGTCCCAGCCCATCGGATGCAGCACATTGTAGCCGAGCGCGCGGCGATGACGCGCCACGACATCGCCCATCGTGTAGTTGCGGACATGGCCCATGTGGATGCGCCCGGACGGATAGGGGAACATCTCGAGCACGTAATATTTCGCGCGCGGGTCATCGTTCTTCGTCTCGAAGAGCTTCGCCTCGTCCCAGGCCTTCTGCCATTTGGGTTCGGCCGCGCGGGGATTGTATCGTTCGGTTGCCATGACCGGTATTTCACTTAAAAGGAGCAGGGCGACCCCGTCGGAGCGGTCCGGCGGGACGCGAAAATGTCGGGGCGGACCTTCACCATGTATTGCCGGAAGCGTCAACTCCGCCGGTGGCCGGAAAGGCCCAAAACCATGCGGATCAGGCGATGACAGGCGCGGTCGAACAGCTCGGCGTGGTGCGTCAACGGATCGCGGCAGCGGAGCGCGAGGCAGGACGCCTTGCCGGTGCGGCGACGCTGGTCGCGGTATCGAAGACCTTCGAGGCCGACGCGATCAGGCCGGTCATCGAGGCCGGGCAGCGTGTGTTCGGCGAAAACCGCGTGCAGGAAGCGCAGGGCAAATGGCCTGGTCTCAAGGCCGAATGCCCCGATATCGAACTGCATCTGATCGGTCCGCTGCAATCCAACAAGGTAAAAGAGGCGGTTGCGCTGTTCGACGTGATCGAGACGGTGGACCGCGAAAAGATCGCCGCCGAACTGGCGAAGGAGATTGCCAGGCAAGGCAGTACGCCGAAGCTTTATGTTCAGGTCAATACGGGCTCGGAACCACAGAAGGCCGGCGTCGAGCCGCGCGAGGCGGTGGCTTTCGTCAAGCGCTGCCGCGAGGTCCACGGTCTCGCCATCGAGGGGCTGATGTGCATCCCGCCGGCCGACGAAAACCCCGGGCCGCATTTCGCGCTTCTGGCGAAGCTGGCCAAGGAAACGGATGTAGCCAAGCTCTCTATGGGCATGTCCGGCGATTGCGAGCTGGCGATCGCCTTCGGGGCGACCAGCGTGAGGGTGGGCTCGGCGATCTTCGGGCAGCGCTAGGCTGCCCGCTTCAAGGCCCGGCGGACGCTACCGCCCGCCGGGTAAATACTCCTCGCCTTAGCTCGCGATCTTACCGCCGCCCTGCTTCGTGATGGCCACGACCGACGGCCTTACCGGCATATCGGGCTTGAAGTCGGGCCAGCGGGTCGAAAGATCCTCGTAGTAGGACGGCCGGCCGAAGGCTTCCCAGTTCTCGCCCTCGTCGCCCGGGTGCTGGACGGCCACGAAAACCGTGGAATCATCCGGCGTGAAGACGGGACCGCACAGCTCGGCGCCAACCGGCACGCGGTAGAACAGCTTCGACGTGGCGCGAGCCTCGCCCTCGGTTTCGACCGCCCAGAGGCCGTCGGTACGGCCCGTTTCCTTCGGCCCATTGCCGTCGGTCGAGACCCAGAGGCGACCGGCAGCGTCGATGGCGCAGTTGTCGGGCATGCCGAACCAGCCATTGGCCGACGTGGACGTTGAGAAGGACGCGCCGACCTCGGCCACCGACGGATCGCCGCACTTCAGGAGGATTTCCCACTTGCCCTTGGTCGCGGTGAAGTCGCCGCCATCCTCGGCGATCTCGATGATGTGGCCAAAGGCGTTTTCGGCGCGCGGGTTGGCGGCATCGACCGAATCGGCCTTGCGCCGACTGTTGTTGGTCAGCATGACATAGACCTTGCCGTTCACGCCGTTGGGCTGGATGTCTTCCGGGCGATCCATCTTGGTCGCACCCAGAAGATCGCCGGCGCGGCGCGTCTCGATCAGAATGTCGGCCTGGTTGGCAAAGCCGTTCTCGACGGTCAGCGGACCCTGGCCATGGACGAGCGGCATCCATTCGAGCGTGCCGTCCTCGGCGAACTTCGCGACATAGAGCGTGCCGGCGTCGAGCAGGTCCATGTTGGCCGCACGATCGTTCGGATTGACCGTGCCTTCGGTCACGAACTTGTAAACATAGTCGAAGCGCTCGTCGTCGCCCTGATAGAAGACCGCCTTGCCGTTGGCCGCAACGATCGACTCGGCGCCCTCATGCTTGAACCGGCCGAGAGCCGTGCGCTTCTTGGGGATCGAATTGGGATCCATCGGGTCGATCTCGACCATCCAGCCGAAGCGATTGCCTTCATTCGGCTCCTTCGACACGTCGAAGCGATCGTGATGGTTGCCCCAGTCGTACCAGCCGCCAGGCAGTCCCAGACGCTTGTAGTTGGCGGCCTCGGGATGGTCGGCCGGCAGCTCGCCGAGGAAGTAGCCGTGGAAATTCTCCTCGCCGGACACGATGGTGCCCCAAGGGGTGGTACCACCCGCGCAATTGTTGAGAGTGCCGAGCACCTTGGTGCCGGTCGCATCGGCCGATGTCTTGAGCCGGTCGTTGCCCGCGACGGGGCCGGTCATGACCATTTCCGAGGAGCCGGTGATGCGACGGTTGAAGGGGCTGTCGACCTTCGTCGTCCACTTGCCGTTCTGCCTGGCGATCTCGACCACCGTCATACCATGGGCGGCTATCTCGACATCGACGAGTTCCCTGGACAGGGGCGGGACATCGACGACCTTCTTGCCTTCCTTCTCGACGATCTGCACGACGCCGGGGAACATCAGATGCGAGTTGGTGTACTCGTGGTTGACAACGAGCAGACCACGCTCCGAAGAGCCCTCGAGCTGAACGAAGCCGACATAGTCGTTGTTGTAGCCGAACTGCTTCGCCTGAGCCTCAGCCGACTGCTTGAGCGGGTCGAAGGCGGGCGCGTCGGCAAACAGCGGGTCGCCCCAGCGGATGAGCACGTCGGCGTCATAGCCAGCGGCGACGTGATGCTTCTCGTCGACGCCCGCCTCGATCTCGTCAAAGGTGAAGGCTGAGCCGGCCGCCGCGCGCGCCTCGTCGGCCAGCATCAACGCCATCGGGCTGACCGTGGCGGCGATGGCGGATACCGCGAGGGAACCCTTGAGGAACCCTCGACGCGAGAAGCGCGAAGCGATGATTTCGCCCATCGTACGGTTGTCGGTCGGGTTCTGTCCCGGCCCGGCGCTCTCTTCAAGCAGGCTTGTTCGGAAAATGACTTCTCTGGACATGGCGCACCCTTGGCTGGTTTGTCTGGCTGTGGGAAGAGCTCAACAACTAGCCGCGTGCGATGACAGGCCGGTGACGACGACGGCTCTAATGGAGGGCGAACTCGCCGTCGACCTTGCGCCATTCGTTCGGTGCGATCAGCTTGCGGTGCGTGTATTCGACCGAATGCAGCGGTCCCTCGATCCTGGCCTTCCAGAACTCTATGAATCTGATCAGCACGGGGAAACGCGGGGCCATGTCATAGTCCTGCCAGACGTAAGTCTGCAGGAGATGCGGGTGGTCCGGCAGGTGGTAAAGGATGCGGGCGGTGGTCAGCCCATAACCCTTGAGCAGCAGTTCAAGTTGGGAATGGTCGCGCATGGCCCGTCCTCCAGGCGTTGGTGGTCCTCCCGGCGCCGAGTGTGGACCGCGTTTCGTATACGTCTATTGAAATCTTCGTGATCGGGCGAGATTAATCGTACGAAAACAAGAGCTTGGCAGCCTTCGCTGGGGAGTGCTGACAGCATGCTGCGGCAAGCCGCCGCGCAAGCCCAACGTCTAATGTTGCGGGCCACGGCGACCTGCTAATAGATGCCGCCGTCTCGCGGGGGTCTTGCACCGCGAACGCCGCCGGATCAAGACTGGCGGACAGTGCCGGGGAGGAAAGAAAAAGTGTCCGAGGTTCACGTTCACAAGGTCCAGGCCGCCTGGAAGAAGCGCGCGCTGATCGACAACGATACCTACCTGAAATGGTACAAGGACAGCATCGCCAATCCGGACAAGTTCTGGGGAAAACACGGCAGGCGCATCGACTGGTTCAAGCCCTACACGAAGGTCAAGAACACCAGCTTCAAGGGCAAGGTTTCGATCAAATGGTACGAGGACGGCGTGACCAACGTCTCGTACAACTGCATCGACCGGCATCTGAAGAAGCGCGCCGACCAGGTTGCCATCATCTGGGAAGGCGACAATCCCTATGACGACAAGAAGATAACCTATCGCGAGTTGCACGACCGCGTCGCGCGCCTGGCCAATGTGATGAAAACGCACGGCGTCAAGAAGGGCGACCGCGTCACCATCTACATGCCGATGATCCCGGAAGCCGCTTACGCGATGCTCGCCTGCGCGCGCATCGGCGCGGTCCACTCAGTGGTCTTCGGCGGCTTCTCGCCGGATTCGCTCGCCGGCCGCATCGTCGACTGCGAGTCGACATTCGTCATCACCGCCGACGAAGGTCTGCGCGGCGGCAAGCAGATTCCGCTGAAGGAGAATACGGACAAGGCCATCGACATCGCGGCGCGCAACCATGTGCGCGTCAAGAACGTGCTGGTGGTGCGCCGCACGGGCGGCAAGATCGGCTGGGCGAACGGCCGCGACCTCTGGTACCACGACGAGATGCTGACGGTTAAGCCGGACTGTCCGGCGGAGAAGATGAAGGCCGAGGACCCGCTCTTCATCCTCTACACCTCAGGCTCGACCGGCAAGCCAAAAGGCGTGCTTCATACGACGGGCGGATACCTCGTCTATGCGTCAATGACCCACCAGTATGTCTTCGACTACCACGACGGCGATATCTACTGGTGCACGGCCGACGTCGGCTGGGTGACCGGCCACAGCTACATTCTCTACGGTCCGCTGGCCAATGGCGCGACGACGCTGATGTTCGAAGGCGTGCCGAACTACCCGACGGTGTCGCGTTTCTGGGAAGTCATCGACAAGCACCAGGTCAACATCTTCTACACCGCGCCGACCGCGTTGCGCGCGCTGATGGGTGCAGGCGACGCGCATGTGACCAAAACTTCGCGCAAGTCGCTGAAGGTTCTGGGCTCGGTCGGCGAACCGATCAACCCGGAAGCCTGGGAGTGGTATTTCAACGTCGTCGGCAACGGCAAGGTGCCGATCGTCGACACCTGGTGGCAGACCGAGACGGGCGGCATCCTGATCACCCCGCTGCCAGGCGCGAACTATCTGAAGGCCGGTTCGGCGACGCGGCCCTTCTTCGGCGTCCAGCCGCAACTGGTCGACGGCGAGGGCAAGGTGCTGGAGGGTGCTACCGACGGCAACCTCTGCATCACCGACAGCTGGCCCGGGCAGATGCGCACGGTCTATGGCGACCACGAGCGCTTCGTGCAGACCTATTTCTCGACCTACAAGGGCAAGTACTTCACCGGCGACGGCTGTCGTCGCGACGCCGATGGCTACTACTGGATCACCGGCCGCGTCGACGACGTGCTCAACGTGTCCGGCCATCGAATGGGTACCGCGGAAGTGGAATCGGCGCTGGTCAGCCACGACAAGGTGTCGGAGGCGGCGGTTGTCGGCTACCCGCACGACATCAAGGGCCAGGGCATCTACTGCTACGTGACGCTGATGGCCGGCGAGCAGGGGTCCGACGCGCTGCGTCAGCAACTTGTGGCGCATGTGCGCAAGGAGATCGGCGCCATTGCGACACCGGACAAGATCCAGTTCGCGCCCGGCCTGCCGAAGACGCGGTCCGGCAAGATCATGCGCCGCATCCTGCGCAAGATCGCCGAGGACGATTTCGGCGCGTTGGGCGACACCTCGACGCTCGCCGATCCCGCCGTGGTCGATGATTTGGTCGCCAACCGGCAGAACAAGAAGGGTTGAGCGCGCCGAGCGAAATCGGCAGGGTCGCTGGGCTCTGGCGCTATCCGGCAAGCTCGCTGGCCGGCGAGCGCCTGGGCAGCATCACGGTCAGTCAGCATGGCGTCGAAGGCGACCGAGTTTTCGGGCTTGTGGACGCCGCGACCGGTGAGATCGCCCGGCCCGACGGGGCCAAGAAATGGCACGGCGTGCCGCGCATCGAGACGCGGCTTGAGGCCGGGCGGCTCGAGGTTCGCGTACCCGGCGGCGAGTGGCTGGTTGCGCGCGGCGAAGATGTCGACCGCGCGGCAAGCGCCTTCCTCGGCTTCGAGGCGTCGATCCGGCCGTTCGAGGAGGGTACCAGCCTGCCTGCGCCGCGCTACAGGAAGGCGCCCATCCATCTGCTGACGACGGCCTCCCTCGCCGAACTCCAGGCGCTGCACCCGGCGGGCGAGCCCGACCCGCGGCGCTTCCGCCCGAACATCCTGGTCGACATGCAGCCGGTGGCCGGACGCTTCCCCGAGACGGAATGGATCGGTCGGAAGATCGCAATCGGCGATCTGGAACTGACCGTAACCGATCCCTGCCGGCGTTGCGGCTTCACCATCATCGCGCAGGAAGGCCTCGACAACGATCCCGAAATCCTGCGCACGCTGGTGCGGAAGAACGCCCACAATCTCGGGGTGTATTGCGAAGTGACACGACCGGGAGTGATCGGGGTTGGCGCGATGCTGAGCTTTGTCGATTGACGCTTGCATCCGGTCTTGAATCGCCCCACATTCTCTTCGTGTTCAACAAAACGAAAGGAGGTGATCCGATGTCGAGTGGTTTCGGTTTCCAGAGCGTGGCTCGGGCGGATTGTCCTTTCGGGAAGCAGCCTTCCTGACAGCGACATGAAGCGCGGACGGTAGCACGAGCTACGGCCACGGGTCGCGCCACGGACGAAAGCACGGGGCCGCCTCTTCGCGAGGCGGCCCTTGCTTTTTGCTTCTATCGGTAGAGATCTGCCCGCGTCGGTGGCAGGCCACTGCGGCCGCGCGTACGCCGCGTCGCCACGGTCTGATAGATGAGAGCCGATCCGCCCTCGAAGGTGAGCGAACAGCCAGTCAGGTACAGCAGCCAGAGCCGCGCCTTCGCCTCGCCGACCTCAGCGATGGCTTCGTCGAAGCGGGCGCGCAACCGTTCCGCCCACAGCCGGCAGGTGCGCGCGTAGTGTTCGCGCAGGTCCTCCACGTCGTGAACCTCGAAGCCGTGCGCTTCCAGATTGTCCAGCGTCAGCCCGATGTGATCGACCTCACCCCCGGGAAAGATATACTTGACCAGGGCCTTGTAGGCTTGGCCCTTGCGCTGCACGGCGCGCCGGTCGCGCTTCATCCGCCGTGTGATCGCGTGATGCAGATAGATGCCGCCCGGCTTCAGCAGCCGAAGGATGGTGGAGAAGTAGGTGTCATGATTGGCGAAGCCGACCGCCTCGAACATGCCGATCGACGAGATCTTGTCGTAACTCTGGCCTGAGAGTTCGGGGTAAGACTTGATATCGATGGTGACGCGGTCCTCGAGCCCTTCGGCACGGATGCGCTCGCGCGCCAGCTTCGTCTGCTCCTCCGACAGAGACACGCCGTGGCCGATCACACCATGATGCTTCGCGGCATGGATCAGCAGCGCGCCCCAGCCGCAGCCGATGTCGAGCAACCGCTCGCCAGGTTTCAGCCTCAGCTTGCGGCAGATGTGATCGAGCTTGTCGGCCTGCGCCTGGTCGATTCCGTTGTTGAAATCGGTGAAGTAAGCGCAGGTGTAGACCATCCGTTCGTCCAGGAAGAGCCGATAGAATCCGTTTGAGATGTCATAGTGATGGGTGATCGCTTCCTTGCTGGAGCCGGAGACGAAGGGGTCCTTTCCGGCAAGTCCGTCGATTCCCGAACCGTGTCCACGCGAAAGGACGAGAGCAGGAAGGTCGCGCAGCAGCTTCAGCTTCGGAATCTCGCGGAGCTTGGTCTTGGTCTTTCCCTTTGGCCGACGCTCGAAAAGGTCAAAAAGCGAGCCGTTTTCCACGTCGATCGCTTTCGAGACCCAAAGTTCGACGAACGTGGTGAAGACAGGGCGCCGCAGGATGCGCCCGACGATGCCGCTGTCGTTGATCAGCAGCGCCGGTCCGCCGGCGGGCCCGATGCGTTCGCCGTTCCAGAGCCGCACCGCGAAGTCCGGCCGCAACGCCTCGACAACGGTCGTGACGACCCGGGCAGCCCTGTCCGCGTTGTCCATCGATCGCCCCCCTTATGGCCGCGCCGACGCAATGGCACTTTGGCTTGTCGCCAACTATAGTTCTGGAGGATACGCCAGGGCAAGGGTGTTGGCCAAATGGCGAAAAGGGCCGCCTCGCGGCGGCCCCGATGTCTTGATGCGATGCTGACGCGTAGCCTATTTCGTGATGGCGAGGCGCTCAATATTGCGAGCGATCGCCTGGAAAGCCTGATTGAGTTCGGCGCCTGAACTGGTCTCGTAGTAGTGCTTGATCGATGAGGAATCCGGTGAAGCGCATTTCTGCATGATCTTCTTGGCGTTTTCGTCGTTCAGCATGAAGCCGACGGTGAAGATCTCGATGCCTTCGTCGCGCATTTTCGCGCAGAGCTTGTCGGCGTTGCCGCGCGACAACGTCGGCTGGCTGGTCGTTGTGCCCTTTTTGGAGACGCCTGCAAACGCCGTGTTGAATTCGCCGTCGGTCATGAGGATGGCATATTTCTGGACCTTCTTCGGATCGTAGTCGAGCGGCTGCGCGGCCTTGGGCAGGACGTCGCGCCACTTCGGCGACAACAGATACCAGCTCCATTGCACGCCGATGTGGCCGGCTGTGAAGCCGCCCGCCTTGAACTTGCCGATGGCCGTCTTAAGCGAATCGACGTTCGCCGACAGCGGCATCAGCGCGGCACTCGGGCAGAAGTCGAGCCTGGAGTCCCGGTTCACCTTGGCGGTGTAGGGGCTGGCGTCGGTGAATTGCTGTGTGCCCTTTCGCTCGGTGGCGCAATCGTCCGGCGCCTCGTAGGCGGATGCCGCAATCGGGTCGTCAAGTTTCGGGGGCTCGGCGTCGCCCGCCGTGTATTTGCCTTCGGCGAAGACGACATTCTTCAGCGATCCGGTGTTCACTGCATTCGCATAGGGCACGATGGCGACGCGCACGCGGGGCTTGGATACATCCTGGCCAGCCAGAAACGTATCGACCGCATTGCTCGCGGCGGTGCGCAGGTCCTTTATCTTCTGGCCGCTCATCGAGCCGGTCACGTCCAGCATCATCGCGACCTCGATCTTCTTGTCGGAATAGACGGAGGCCGATTCGCCGGTGACGCGGCGCTGATCGGAAAGACCGAAGAGAGGGAAGTAGAGATCGACATCGACATAGGCCGTTGCATCGATCGTGCTGTTGACCTTGTCGACCGTCAGTTGCGTCAGGACGAGCTTGTCGCCACCCATGAAGGTCGGATCGCCATTCGACTTGAGGAAGAGCTCGACCCAGGCGCGCGCCTCGTCGGCCACAATCTTGCCGGTCGTGATGTCGCGCGACGTCGATGTCACCGCCGCATCGAGAGCCTGTCGCAGGCTCGAGCGGACATTGTAGAGTTGAGCGAGGTTTACCGCGTACCCGGCCGAAAGGGCGAGAACGGCAAGCACCATCGCCATCATGATTGCAAAGCTGCCCGACCGCGCCTTGCCGAAATCGTTAATTTTTCGGGCGATTGCCACACTGTAGAACATCCGGGAGCCTCCATCCGCGCATCTCTGCAGGCGACGGAGCAGGAATCCGGCCAAGCGCGACTTGCGTGGGAAAACGCAGGAGACTCGTCTCTAAGCCATTGAAAATAAAGAGGAGAGACGAGACTTATGGTGAATGGAAGGTTAACATTTCGGCATTCTGGCGCAAAAGGTAACGACTTGTTTACCCAAGGGTTCCTCGCACTCGTGCCCATTAACAAAGCCGTGCCAGGACGGGACGCCGGGCTGTGTCGATGTGGGTCAGCCGCACCACGGCTTGCGGCGCCCGCCATCGTAGGGGCGGACCAGTCTTTCATCCAGCAAGATCGGGGCCACCGGCGCGCCTTCCGAGTTGGAAACATCGGCAAGCACGCGACCGTAGTATTTTGCGCCCGAGACATTGGAGATCGCGACGGGACGGTCGCCGAACAGCGCCATCAGCGCGTCGCGCGCGCGAAGCGCGGCGTGTCTCTCGATCTCGCAGCGCGCCCTCATCTCCGGTGCGTCGATGCCCCTGATGCGGACGTTGATCCTGACGGTGTGCCCCGGCCAGACCAGCGCCTCGGCGAGGAAGGTATCGCCGTCAAGCACTTCCAGAACGACGGCCTCGACCGGGCCGCGAAACAGCTTCGCCGCGCCGACCGGCGTACACCACAGCGCAGCCGCCAGCCCAAACGACGCGCCAAATGTGACGAAAGAATCCATGTAGAGGAATTTATTCCTCTACATGGATATGGCAAGTGGTTTAGGCGAGCATCTGTGCATCGGCCGTGCGATCGACGCCTTGGCGCGGCGGCAGTTCACTCGATCGCAACTTCGTAGCCGAGACGAATGAGCATTGTCTGATCTCGCGCCTTCACATTGTCGGAAAACTGGACAAATGAACGCGGAAGCTTCCGGCTTGTTCCAGCGGATCGCAGAATTCCCGTCGGCTGTCGAAGATGTGCTCGAGTTGGCGATTGGAAGGTCAGAAGTCGGCGGCCAGACCTTTCACTTCCCAGTCGCCGTAGCGCACCGGTTCCTTGCCGCCGCGTCCACCGAGTTCGGGCGCTTGCTGGGCTTCCCGCGCAAGATATTCCTGCCGGCGGCTCTCGGCTTCGGCCAATGCCCGCATTGCTTCGGGCGAAAGCGGCCGGGGCGAGGAGGCTTGCGGGGCACCAGCCCCAGGATCCCGTCTGGTCATTGTTCCTCATGGCGGTCGTTGAAACGCGACGATGACTTTCCCATCATATAGTGGCAATTCACGGCTGGATCGACTGTTTCGGTCCGGCACCAACGGAGGCAGGCATGAACATAATTCGCACGGCCATGCTGCTGGCTTTCATGACAGCGCTTTTCATGGCTGTCGGATACCTCATCGGCGGTGGCAGCGGCATGATGATCGCCTTCCTGATCGCGGCCGGCATGAACTTCTTCAGCTACTGGAACGCCGACAAGATGGTGCTGAGAATGCACCACGCCGTGGAGGTCGACGAGCGCAACGCACCCGAATATTACGGCATCGTGCGCGATCTGTCGGCGCGCGCCGGCCTGCCCATGCCCAAGACCTATCTCATCCAGAATCCGCAGCCGAATGCGTTTGCGACCGGGCGCAATCCAGAGAACGCGGCTGTCGCCGCGACCACCGGGCTGCTAGAGCGCCTCTCCTACGAGGAGGTCGCGGGCGTGATGGCGCATGAACTCGCCCACATACAGAACCGCGACACGCTCACCATGACAATCACGGCAACGCTTGCCGGCGCGATCTCCATGCTGGGCAATTTCGCCTTCTTCTTCGGAGGCAATCGTGAAAACAACAGCAACCCGCTCGGCTTCATCGGCGTGCTGGTGGCGATGATCGTCGCGCCGCTGGCCGCGGCGATCGTGCAGATGGCGATCAGCCGCACACGCGAATATTCCGCCGACCGCAGGGGCGCGGAGATCTGCGGACAGCCGCTGTGGCTGGCGTCCGCGCTCGGCAAGATCGCGAAGAACGCCGAACTCATCCGCAACCCGGACGCCGAACGCAACCCGGCGACGGCGCCGCTTTTCATCATCAACCCGCTGTCGGGCGAACGCATGGACAATCTGTTCTCGACGCACCCTGCGACGGAGAACCGGATCAGCGCACTGCGGGAGATGGCCCGTAGCGGCTTCGAGCCGCCTCGCGCTCCGCAAGTCCCGGAGGAAGAGGCTGCAGCGAACGACGGGCCGTGGGCGCGCACCCAGCCTGCCGAAGAACCGCCGCAGCCTGAACCGCCGAAATCGAACCCGTGGGGCCGTAACCCGACCGGCCCGAGAGGCCGGAGGCAGTGAGCCATCCTCAAGGGCGGAAGGCTCATTCCGGATCCGCGGACCGTCCCGGCGCGGGCGACGACACCGTCCCCGGCCTGGTCGCCCGCAAGACGGCGGCGAAACTGCTGGCGACCGTCATCGACGCGAGGACGCCGCTCGACGGGCTGACCGACAACGACAACGGGCATCCCTTCTATCTTTCGCTCGACGCGCGCGATCGCAGTCTGGTGCGCGCGATCCTGACGACGGCGTTGCGCTTCCGCGTCACCATCGGCAAGCTTTTGTCACAGCGGCTCGAAAGACCGCTGCCGCCGAATGCGCATACGCTGACCCATATCCTGCATATCGCGGCGGCCCAGATCCTGTTTCTCGACATCCCCGACAGCGCCGCGGTCGACATCGCTGTGACCCACGCGAAATCCGATCCGCGCACGGCGCGTTTCGCGGCGCTGGTCAACGGGGTGTTGCGGTCGATGGCGCGCGGCAAGGATACCGAGCTCGAACCGACGCTTGCCGCCACTCTGGACGCGCCGGACTGGTTCGTGGAGAAACTGAAGGCGGCATCCGGCCATGACAGGACGGTAGCGATCCTTGCTGCACACCGGGTCGAAGCGCCGGTCGATTTTTCGGTTAAGTCGACCCCCGAACTCTGGGCTGAACGGCTGGGCGGAATGGTGCTCCCGACGGGCGGTGTGCGCGTCGAGAAGCTGGCCGCGAACGTCTCGGAACTGCCGGGCTTTGCCGAAGGCGAGTGGTGGGTGCAGGACGCAGCCGCCGCTTTGCCCGCGCGCCTGCTCGGGGACATCGCCGGCAAGAACGTCGCAGACCTCTGCGCAGCTCCTGGAGGGAAAACCGCGCAACTTGTGCTGGCTGGCGCCAACGTGACGGCAATCGATACGTCGAAGAACAGGCTGGTCCGGCTTGGCCAGAACCTCGCGCGGCTGCGGCTCGAAGCGGATATGATACAGGCCGATTTGCTGGCTTACGAACCGCCTGATCTGTTCGACGCGATCCTTCTCGATGCGCCATGCTCATCGACAGGGACGGTGCGCAGGCATCCCGACGTGCCATGGACGAAATCACCTGCCGACATCGAGAAACTGGCGGCTCTGCAGGGGAAGATGCTTGCGGCAGCCGCGAAGCTGGTCAAGCCCGGCGGCCGCGTCGTCTTCTCCAACTGCTCGCTCGACCCCGTCGAAGGCGAGGCCCTGTACAGTGCGTTTCTGGCTGCGTCGCCGCATGTTGAGCATGACCCCGTCCTTGCCGGAGAGGTGCCTGGCATCGATGCATTCCTCAGCGAACAGGGCACGTTGCGGACCACGCCTGCCGACCTGCAGCTGGGAAATCCTGCGATTTCCGGACTGGACGGCTTCTTCGCGGCGCGGTTTCGCCGGCTGGCCTGACTATCCGCCCAAATTGCTCAAAAAACGCGCGGTTGCCTTCACGTAAAATTCACTCTCATATAAGCTGCTGAATCGACTAGCCATTCGTGGGTGGGCCGGGGCTGGGGCGGCCTATAGGCGTGGCAAGCGGGAGAGGAAATCCATTGGCGACTGCGACGGGCAACACGACGCGTCTTTGGACGCTCGTCGCAAAGGAGATGTGGCGCAAGGTTCGCCGCCGCCTTCGCGCCGGCCCGATGTATCGCTGGCGGTATTCCGGGCGCACTCCGGAACGCGTGCTGATCGCGCCTCCGGATCTGCGGCTGGCCGATCCGCAGATCGCGCTAGAGATTTACTACGGACGATTTCCGCTGTCCGGGCACCTGGTCGAGACCGGCGGGCGATCACCCTTTCAGATCGAGGTGCCCAACCGCGGCTGGCAAAAGACGCTGCATGGGTTCCGCTGGCTGCGCCACATGCGGGCTGCAGGGACCGACCTCTCGGCGGCCAACGCGCGCGCACTGGTATCCGACTGGATCGCCACGCATGGCGGAAGTATTTCCGGTGTTGCCTGGGAGCCTGCGATCACGGCCAAGCGCATTATTGCGTGGCTGCAGCATTCGCCGGTCGTGCTGCAGGGCGCCGAGTTTCCGTTCTACCGGGCGTACCTAAAGTCGCTCGCTATGCAGATCCGCTACCTCCGCTCGGTGGTGAAGGAGATGCCGGACGGCAAGGACAGGCTGCGCGCCCGCATCGCGCTCGCCTTTGCCGCCCTGTCGCTGCCGGCTCCGGCTTCCGCACTGCGCGGCGCAACGCGGCAGCTCGCCGAGGAACTCGATCGCCAGATACTGCCGGACGGAGGTCATATCTCCCGCAATCCGCTGACCGTCATGGAACTGCTGGCTGACCTTCTGCCGCTTCGGCACACCTATACCAACCAGGCGGAGACCCCGCCCGCCGCATTGATCAACGCAGTCGACCGCATGCTGCCGGCGCTGCGTTTCTTCCGCCACGAGGACGGCGCGCTGGCACGCTTCAACGGCATGGGCGCGACGATCCACGACCGCATTGCCGCGATCCTGCGCCACGACGATACGGAAGGCGCGCCGCTGCTGCATGCGCCCCATTCCGGCTACGAGCGATTGTCCATGGGCGGCGTCACCGTGATCGCCGACACCGGCGCGCCACCGCCGATCGACGTCTCGAACGCCGCGCACGCAGGCTGCCTTTCCTTCGAGATGTCGTCCGGACGGCAGCATTTTGTCGTCAATTGTGGCGTCGACACCTACGGAGCCGCCGAGTTCCGCCCTTTGGCGCGCGCCACCGCCGCGCACTCCACCGCGACGCTGAACGACACCTCGTCGGCCCGCTTCAACCATTCGATCCGCGTCAACGACATGGACAGCCCGCCGCTCATCGGCGGGCCCCAGCACGTACCCTGCCGCCGTACAGACCAGCCGGGAACACAGGGCTTCATCGCCAGCCACGACGGCTATGTCGCACGGTTTTCGCTGTACCACGAACGCGAGCTGTCGTTGACCTCGGACGGCAACATCCTGGTCGGGGTCGATCGTTTCCTGCGCGCCGGGGGGGCCGCGGCGCGCGACAACGGCCGCGATCTCGTGACGATCCGCTTCCACCTGCATCCCGACGTCGAGCTTTTCCAGGACGAGGAGGACCGGCTGGTCCTGTCCGCGCCGAATGCAGATCGATGGGTGATGTCATGCGAGGAAGTGGGTCCCGCGATCGAGCAATCGATCTATTTCGCCGGACTGGGCGGGCCACGCCGCAGCCGGCAGATCACCCTGTCGTTCAAGGCATCCGAGGTGCAGGAAGTCCACTGGCAGCTCACGCGCACGCACATAATGGATTATCCGTAGAAGTCGTGACCGCGTTCCTTGGACCATGGCGGGGCCGGGCACGCTTGATTTCCGCTTCCCGAGCCGCTACCCGCTCCCCATCCCGTTCACAGCCCGAAAGGCCCTCCGCATGGCGGTCGCCTCCAAGAAGATACCAGCGCCCGACCTCGTGGCGGTGCGCCGTGCGCTGCTATCGGTTTCCGACAAGACGGGCCTCGCCGAATTCGCGGCGGCACTTGCCGGCGCGGGTGTCGAGCTTGTCTCGACAGGCGGCACCGCAAAGGCGATCGAGCAGGCCGGCATAGCGGTGCGCGACGTGTCGGAGTTGACCGGCTTTCCGGAGATCATGGACGGGCGCGTCAAGACCCTGCACCCGTCCGTGCATGGCGCCCTGCTGGGGGTTCGCGACGATCCGGAACATGCGGAGGCGATGCAAAGGCACGGCATCGAGCCGATCGATCTGGTGGTGGTCAATCTCTACCCGTTCGAGGAGGTCAGGCAGTCGGGCGCCGACTATGCCTCGATCGTCGAGAACATCGACATCGGCGGACCCGCGATGGTGCGCGCGTCAGCCAAGAACCACGCCTATGTGGCTGTGGTCACCGACCCGCAAGACTACGCTTCGGTGCTCAACGCTCTGGAGATGAATTCCGGCAGCCTGTCGCTGGAGTTTCGCCAGAAGCTGGCAGCCAAGGCGTTTGCGCGCACGGCCGCCTACGATGCCGCGATCTCGGGCTGGTTCGCGCAAGCCCTCGCGGTCGAACATCCAGCATGGCGGGCCTTCGGCGGCAAGCTTGAGAGCGTGATGCGCTACGGCGAGAACCCGCATCAGCAAGCCGGCTTCTACGTCACCGGCGAGAAGCGCCCCGGCGTTGCGACGGCGCGGCAACTGCAGGGCAAGCAACTCTCCTACAACAACATCAACGACACCGATGCGGCGTTCGAACTGGTCGGCGAGTTCGACCCGAAGCGCAGCGCGGCGGTGGCGATCATCAAGCATGCCAACCCCTGTGGCGTCGCGGAAGGCGCTACGCTGAAGGAGGCCTATCTCAAGGCGCTCGCCTGCGACCCGATTTCGGCTTTTGGCGGCATCGTCGCGGTGAACCGGCCGCTCGATGCGGAATCCGCGGAGGAGATCGTCAAGACCTTTACCGAGGTGATCATCGCGCCTGCGGCGAGCGAGGAGGCGCAGGCGATCATTGCCGCGAAGAAGAACCTTCGGCTGCTGGTGACCGGCGGTCTTCCTGATCCGCGCGCGGTTGGCATCGGCGTCAAGTCGGTTGCGGGCGGACTGCTCGTGCAGGGCCGCGACACTTCGGTCGTCGACGATCTCGACCTGAAAGTCGTCACGAAGCGCGCGCCGACCGCGAAGGAAATGCACGACCTCAAGTTCGCCTTCCGGGTGGCCAAGCACGTGAAGTCCAATGCCATCGTCTATGCGAAGGACCAGGCGACCGTCGGCATCGGGGCCGGCCAGATGAGTCGGGTGGATTCCTCGCGCATCGCGGCTCGCAAGGCGCTCGATGCCGCCGAGGCGGCAGGATACGCCGAGCCGCTGACCAAGGGTTCGGTCGTCGCGTCGGACGCCTTCTTCCCCTTCGCGGACGGACTGCTCTCGGCTGTCGAGGCCGGAGCGACGGCGGTGATCCAGCCGGGCGGGTCGATGCGCGACGACGATGTGATCGCCGCAGCCGACGCGCACGGCATTGCCATGGTGTTCACCGGTGTCAGGCACTTCAGGCACTAAGGCGCTGCAAGCAGGCAGCGTTACTGGAAAAGTCGCCTTTCCTGCTCGACCGCACGGATGATGTGGCCGGCGACGATCTGGATGCGGCGCAGCGGCCGAACACTCTCGTGGTAGACCAGCCAGTAGGCGCGGCGAATGGGCTTTGCCGCCTCGACCGGCACCAGTTCGGGCAGCGCACGCGCAATGAAGGAATGCAGGATGCCGATGCCTGCTCCGGAACGCACCGCCTCCACCTGTCCGAGCGCCGACGAGATTGCGAAAGACGCATCCCAGTCCGGGCTGAACTCCTGCGCATAGGCAAGCGACGGGCTGACGACGAGGTCCGGCACATAGCCGACAAGGCGATGCCCCTTGAGTTCGGATTGCGTGCCGGGAAGGCCGTTCGCCTCGGCATAGTTGCGCGAGGCGTAGAGCCCGAGCGAATAGTCGACCAGCTTCTGCGCGACGAGCCGGCCCTCTGTCGGCCGTTCGGTGGTGATGGCGATGTCGGCCTCGCGCCGGGAAAGCGAGAAGGAACGCGGCACCGGCACGAGCTGGATCTTCAGGTCGCGATAGTGTGCGGTCAGCGCGCCAAGCCGCGAAGCGAGGAAAGCAACGCCGAAACCGTCCGGCGCGCCGATCCGCACCGTGCCCGAAATGTCTTCGTCGCCGCCGGCAAGTTCGGAGCGCGCGGCGATCATGTCGGCTTCCATGCGCTCGGCGACCGCAAGGAAACGCTCTCCCGCCGGCGTCAGTTCGCTCCCGGTCGTAAGCCGGCGAAATAGTTTGGCGCCAAGGGAGTCTTCAAGCGAAACAATACGGCGGGACACGGTGGCGTGGTTCAGTTCAAGCCGCCGCGCGGCGCCAAGGATCTGGCCGGCGCGGGCAACGGCCAGGAATATGCGGACGTCATCCCAGTTCATCAGGCTGTCCCTATGCGAAGAATAATGCGCGAATTCTACATGTTATCGATTCTATGCACAACGGTAGCGCGCCTGCTCGCGTTGCCAACGCCTGCGCGAAGCGTGACAATGACGGCAAATCCAGAAACGCCAGGGAGCGAGACATGATCGAATACGGCCATTTCATAGGCGGCAAGCGCGTCGCCGGCACGAGCGGGCGCAAGCAGGACGTCATGCAGCCGCTCGACGGCACGGTGCGCGGCACCGTGGCGCTTGCTTCCGCCGCCGAGTTGCGCGCGGCGGTGGAGAACGCAAAGGCGGCGCAGGCTGGCTGGGCTGCGACCAACCCGCAGCGGCGGGTGCGCGTGCTGATGAAGTTCCTCGAACTGGTGAACCGGGACTACGATTCGCTTACCGAGATTCTGGCGCGCGAGCATGGCAAGACCATTGCAGACGCCAAGGGCGATATCCAGCGTGGTCTGGAAGTGGTCGAGGTCTGCATCGGCGCGCCGCACATGATGAAGGGCGAGTTCACCGACGGCGCCGGCCCCGGCATCGACGTCTATTCGATGCGCCAGGCGCTCGGCGTTGTGGCCGGCATCACGCCGTTCAACTTCCCCGCCATGATCCCGCTCTGGAAGATTGCGCCTGCGATAGCCTGCGGCAACGCGTTCATCCTGAAACCCTCCGAGCGCGATCCGGGCGTGCCGCTGCGCATTGCGGAGCTGTTCATCGAGGCAGGGTTGCCGGCTGGTATCCTCAATGTCGTCAATGGCGACAAGGAGGTTGTCGACGCCATCCTCGACGACCACGACATCAAGGCGATCGGCTTTGTCGGCTCGACGCCGATCGCGCACTACATCTATTCGCGCGGCACGGCGAACGGCAAGCGCGTGCAGTGTTTCGGCGGCGCCAAGAACCACATGATCATAATGCCCGACGCCGACATGGACCAGACGGTCGACGCATTGATCGGCGCCGGCTACGGCTCGGCTGGCGAGCGCTGCATGGCGATCTCGGTTGCGGTGCCGGTTGGCAACGACACCGCCAACCGCTTGATGGAGAAACTGATCCCGCGCGTGGAAAGCCTCAAGGTCGGCCCCTCCACGGATGCCGCAGCCGACTTCGGCCCGCTGGTGACCGCCCAGGCTCTCGAGCGGGTGAAGGGGTATGTCGATACAGGCGTGAAGGAAGGCGCGAAGCTCGTCGTCGACGGGCGCGGCTTCACAATGCAGGGCTACGAGAACGGATACTACATGGGCGGCTGCCTGTTCGACGACGTCAAGCCGGAGATGAAGATCTACAAGGAAGAAATCTTCGGGCCGGTGCTGTCGGTGGTGCGTGCGCCGAACTACGAGTATGCGCTGAAGATCGCCAACGACCACGAGATGGGCAACGGCGTCGCGATCTTTACCCGCGACGGCGATGCCGCCCGCGACTTCGCCTCGAGGGTGCAGGTCGGCATGGTCGGCATCAACGTGCCGATCCCGGTGCCGATTGCCTACTACACCTTCGGCGGCTGGAAGGCGTCGTCCTTCGGCGACCTCAACCAGCACGGGCCGGACGCCTTCCGCTTCTATACGAAGACCAAGACCGTCACCTCGCGCTGGCCGTCAGGCGTCAAGGACGGCGCGGAGTTCGTCATCCCCACGATGAACTGACGTGCCTGCGGATTCGACGATCCGCATCGCGATCAGGCAGCGGCCCGGAGCACGACGCTCCGGGCTTTTTTGTTCACCGAGGTGTCCGTGTCGGAAGAGGGAAGCTGGACCATGCTGGCGACCCGAACCGACGGCAAGAACCGCGTATTGCCTGCCGGCGAGGGCTTTGAGATCAACGTCGCCGCGCTTTGGAACGGTGCCTGGGGCGGGACCAAGGACCTCGCCGCAGTCCTTGCCTGGCGCGCGCATCGCCGATTAAATGCCCCTGGGGTGGAGCATGGGAAAGAAGCGCACAGTTGCGGAATTGGCTGCGGCGGTCTGGCTTGCCATCGGCGGCGCGTTGCCGGCACATGCCATTGAAGCCGAACTGTCCCTCCTCGACCTCCGGGCCGTCGACGCACCCATTCCAACATTGGCGGTCGCCGGCGCCGAGGGCCGGGCGTTGCGCTATGCGAAGACAATACAGCGCGCACTTGCGTTTTTCAGAACCGAACTTGGCTGGAGCCTGGACTTCAAGCTCGCCGTGCTTGACCGGCCCGCATGGGAAAAAGCCTCGGGAGTCCCCTGGCCGGCGCCGTTCGTGCAGCCCTCGGAAGCATACATCGTGATGCCGGCTTCGATCGTCGACTATCCCGGCTTCGACCAATGGAGCTTCGACGACCAGGCGCTGACCGAGGTGCTGACAGTCCACGAGGTCGGGCATGCGCTGGGGAGTGCGAACGGGTTGGAAAGCGCCAATCACTGGGTCCACGAGCTGATAGCCGATCTGTTCCTGGCGGCCTTCGTGCGCGAGAAAGAAAGAGCGATGATGCCGTTGCTGGCCAGCCCGCCGGAGGGTTTCGGACCTTTCAGGCACACCCAGTTCGCCGATCTCGACTATCTGTACTCCGGCGTCGGGCTGCTCAACTATGCCTGGTACCAGTTCGAGCTCGCCCGGCTCGCCAACCGGATGCTGGACGAGAAGCCCTTCCGCGACATCGCCCTTGAATTGAAGGGCAGCCTCGACGGCGAGGTGCACTTGCTGGCGCCTGCGTCGGCCGAGGCAGTCAGCGCGGTCACGCCCGGTGTCGGCCCGGAGCTTGCGCGGTTCACCGGGGAATCCAGCCTGGCGCGCATCGAGGCAATGGCGTGCTCCGACGCCTTGCGCAATTCAAGCGGCGAGAACTCGGCGATCTTTGTCGAAAACGCTTCGTCGCGGCGCCTCGACGTCATCGACTGGGTCAGCCACCAGAACATGCAGAGCGAGCTTGACGCCATCGCGGATCTCGCGGGAACGCCCAAGGAAACCCTGCCCGTCCAGCCGGTCACAGTCCATCCCGGCACGGTCGCCCCGCTGTTCGCCTACGCCGGCCAGGAGCTCGACCTTGGAGGCGGCCGCTGCATCAAGGCGCTCGGCCATCCGGTACGCTACCGCGTCGAGTAGCGCCTCATCGTCTCGCCGCGGCCTCGGCGTGGGAGCGCAAGAGGATCATGAGGCGGTCGGCCTCCGCTGCGGCGCCTTCCTCGTCGCCCTCCAGGATTGAGCGGATCAGCGCGACATGCTGGCCGGCTGCTTCGGCAAGCCCGGTGCTGGCGCGATAGCGGAACCAGAAACGGCGGCTGTGGGTCTGCAGCGGCGCGGCGACGCGGGCAGCGAAGGGATTTTCGGCGGCAAGCGCGAGCGCCTCGTCCAGTGCCTTGTCGGCAGCGAGAAATGCCAGCACATCGTCGGCGATCACTGCCTGGCGCATGCCGAGCGCCGCGTCGTGAAACCGGTCCGTAGCCTCACGTGTGACGTAGCGTGCCGCCGACCGGGCGAGGACGACTTCCACTCCCCAGCGCGCATCGATGACGCGGACCCAGTCGCCCGGATGCAGCTGCGCAATTGCAAGGCCCGCCCTCGGGCGGATTTCCACCAATCCTTCCCACGCCAAGCGCTGGATTGCTTCGCGCACCGGCGTGCGGCCAAGGCCGAGACGTTCGATCAGCCCGCCTTCCGTGGCGATGCTGCCTGGCGCGAGCTCGAGTGTTACGATCATGCGCTCGAGGGACCGATAGGCGCGTGTCGCGGCAGGTTCGGCGTTTGTGGTGTTGGCGGCGTCGATCACGGGGATATCCTCTGATATATTTCCCGCATATCACGTAAGAATCTGCATTGACAGCCAGCAAGCTATGAAATATATCACTGATATATCAGATGGAGGTTGCCATGTGGACCGGTGTTTTCCCAGCAGTCACGACCAAGTTTACTCCTGACGACCAGCTCGACCATGCGGAAATGGAGCGCTGCTTCGCGCTGCAGATGGAGGCCGGATGCGACGGCCTGATCGTCGCCGGTTCGCTGGGCGAGGGGCCGATGCTCAGCCAGGACGAGAAGATCGAGGTGCTGAAGACGGCGCAGAAGGTCGCAGGTCGCAAGCCGGTGCTGCTCACCGTCAACGAACCGGGGACGCGCGAGGCGGCGGCGATGGCCAGGCGCGCGGCAAAGGCCGGCGCCAACGGCTTGATGGTGGTTCCATCGCCCATCTACCACACCAATCCCGACGAGACTGTCGCGGCTTTGTCCGCGGTGGCGGCGGCGGGCGACCTGCCCATCATGATCTATTCGAACCGCCTGGCGTATCGCGTCGATGTCGCGATCGCCGACATGGAGCGGCTTGCGAAGGACGACCGTTTCGTCGCGATCAAGGAATCGTCCGATGACATCCGGCGCTCGACCGACATCATCAATCATTTCGGCGACCGCTTCGACCTGTTCACGGGCGTCGACAACCTCGCCTTCGAGGCGTTGTCGGTGGGAGCTATCGGCTGGGTTGCCGGACTGGTCGTGGCCTTCCCCAAGGAGACAGTCGCGATCTACCATCTGATGAAGGCCGGTCGCCGCGACGAGGCGCTGGCGATCTATCGCTGGTTCCGCCCCTTGCTCGATCTCGACGTTTCAACCTATCTGGTCCAGAACCTCAAGCTTGTCGAGGCTCTGGTGATCGGGACTAACGACAGGGTGCGCATGCCGCGCCAGTCGCTGGGTGGCGATCGCCGCGCGATGGTCGAGAAGATCGTCAAGGACGCCATTGCTACACGGCCGGACCTCTCTCGGCTATCGATGGCGAAGGCGGCCTAGTTCCGGCCGTAAGGCGCATGCCTCATTCCAGCCTTGCCACACACGGCGCCTCTCTCCCTCAGCATCGGAGAGAAGGGAACATAGCCATCGTGGGCGCCGGTATCATTGGCATCTGTTCGGCGGCATATCTCGCCGAAGCGGGCTACAGTGTCACGGTGTATGACCGTACAGGAGTTTGCGAAGAGACGAGTTCCGGCAACGCATCAGCCTTCGCCTTCTCCGACGTGCTGCCACTCGCCCACAAGGGCATGATGAGGAACCTGCCGCGCTGGCTCACCGACCCGCTCGGGCCGCTGGCAATCCCGCCGTCCTACCTGCCGAAGCTCGCGCCGTGGCTTTGGCGCTTCTGGCGCGCTGGCTCGCCGAAGCACTACGAGGCAAGCCTCGCAGCGCAGGCCGGCATGATGAAGCTCTCAGAGCCCGAGTGGATGGGGCTGCTCGACCGCTCGGGCACGCGGCAAATGCTGCGCGAGGACGGCTCGCTCGAGCTTTATGAGAGCGAGGCTGAGTTCCGCGCATCGCTGCCCGGCTGAGCCGCGCGCGACCGTTTTGGCATCCCGTTCCGTCATATCGAGGGCGATGAGCTGGGGGCGCTGCAGCCCGGCCTGTCGAAGCAGTTCGTCAAGGCGACATTCGTGCCGGGCTGGAAGACCTCGATCGACCCGAAGCTGCTCGGCAAGGCTGTCTGGGCCTATGCGGAACGGCTTGGCGCGCGCTTCGAACGCAGGGACGTCAGGGGCATCGAGGTGCCAGGCGAGGGTGTGCAACTGCGCTTCGCCGATGGCGGCACGGTCAAAGCCGATCGCTTGCTTGTCGCGGCCGGCGCCTGGTCGCACAAGCTCGCGGCGCAGCTCGGCGACAGGATCCCGCTGGAGACCGAGCGCGGCTACAACACGACGCTCCCGGTCGGTGCGTTCGACGTGAAGCGGCAGCTTATTTTCGGCGGTCATGGCTTCGTCATCACGCCTCTGTCGACTGGTCTGCGCGTCGGCGGCGCGGTGGAACTCGGCGGGCTGGATTTGCCGCCGAACTATGCGCGCTCGAAAGCCATGCTCGAAAAGGCAAGTCGCTTCCTGCCCGGGCTGAAGACGCAAGGCGGGCACGAATGGATGGGCTACCGCCCATCGCTGCCGGATTCCCGGCCAGTCATCGGCGTGTCGCGGGCGAGCAAGAACGTGCTCTACGCCTTCGGCCACGGCCATCTGGGCAAGACGCAGGCCGCTGGCACCGCGCGCTTGATACGCGACCTCGTTTCGGGCGAGATGCCGGCAATGGATATTTCTAGTTTCAGCCCTCAACGGTTCTGAAACAACGGTGACGATTGGAGTTGCGTCGTAATGGCCAGACATACCTTCACCTGCATCGACGGCCATACCTGCGGCAACCCGGTCCGGCTGGTGGCGGGCGGCGGACCGTTGCTCGGCGGCTCGACCATGATGGAGCGGCGGGCACATTTCCTGGCTGAATACGACTGGATCCGCACCGGGCTGATGTTCGAGCCACGCGGCCACGACGTCATGTCGGGTTCCATCCTTTATCCGCCGACCCGCGACGATTGCGACATCGCCATCCTGTTCATCGAGACGTCCGGCTGCCTGCCGATGTGCGGCCACGGCACGATCGGCACCGTGACAATGGCCATCGAGAACGGCCTCGTGAAGCCGAAGACGCCGGGCGTCCTCAGGCTCGATACGCCGGCCGGTCTGGTCATCGCCGAATACCGGCAGGACGGCCAATATGTGGAGGAGGTGCGCATAACCAACGTGCCGTCCTTCCTTTATGCGGAAGGCCTGACCGTCGAGTGTCCTGATCTCGGAGAGATAAAGGTAGATGTCGCCTATGGCGGCAATTTCTACGCCATCGTCGAGCCGCAGGAGAACTATCGGGACGTGGCCGACTATTCCGCCGGTGAGCTTATCGCATGGAGCCCGGCGGTGCGTCAGCGCCTGAACGAGAAGTACAGCTTCGAGCATCCCGAAAATCCCGACATCAACCGGCTCAGCCATATTCTGTGGACGGGCGCGCCGACGCATCCGGAGGCGGATGCGCGCAACGCCGTATTCTATGGCGACAAGGCGATCGACCGCAGCCCATGCGGCACCGGCACCTCGGCCCGGATGGCGCAACTTCACGCCAAGGGGCGGCTGAAGGCCGGCGATGGCTTCGTGCACGAATCGATCATCGGGTCGCTTTTCAAGGGGCGCGTGGAGCGTGAGGCGATCGTCGCCGACAAGACGGCGATCATTCCGTCGATCGGAGGATGGGCACGGCAAACGGGCTTCAACACGATCTTCATCGACGACCGCGACCCGTTCGCTCATGGCTTCGTGGTCAAGTAGTGGGTAGGCCGGCATCTTCGGAGCGTGTCTAAATCGCGGCGCCGTCGCAACTTTCTTCCGACACGCGGCGTATCGTTCGAATATTCTTCGACTTTCGGTCTTGCATAACGCCGATTCCTCAAGGACATTGCGTTGTGCCAATGATAGCGTCCGCGATAGTCCAAGGGGCAGACCACCGCATGCAGTTCGGCGTGCCGACATTCCGCAACGGTATGCCGTATCGCGAAAAATTGACGTCGCAATTGCGACTCGACACATTAGGACTTGGGGAAATCAAGAAAGGAATGCGTCCATCGGGCGACATTCTCGGGGAGCCGCGTACAGATGGAATATTTCGTCCAGCAGCTTGTTAACGGGCTGACGCTGGGATCGATCTACGGGCTGATCGCGATCGGCTATACGATGGTCTACGGCATCATCGGAATGATCAACTTCGCCCATGGCGACATCTTCATGGTCGGTGCGTTCATCGCGCTGATCGTCTTCCTTTTCCTCGTCAGCGTTTTCGCATCGGTCAACGTGGTGCTCTTCCTGTTGATCATGATGATCGTGGCGATGCTCCTGACGAGCCTCTATTCCTGGACGATCGAGAAGGTCGCCTACAGGCCGCTGCGAGGTTCGTTCCGGTTGGCGCCGCTGATCACCGCGATCGGCATGTCGATTGCGCTGTCGAACTTCGTGCAGGTCACGCAGGGTCCGCGAAACAAGCCCATCCCGCCGATGATCTCGACCGTCTACAACGTCTTCGGTATCTCGATCTCGGCCAAGCAGATCGTCATAGTGACGGTCACCATCGCGCTGCTCGCCATCTTCTGGTACCTTGTCAACAGGACTGCGCTCGGACGGGCGCAGAGGGCTTGTGAGCAGGATCGCAAGATGGCGGCGCTGCTCGGCATCGACGTCGACCGCACCATATCGATCACCTTCATCATGGGCGCTTCGCTAGCGGCCGTCGCCGGCACGCTCTACCTCATGTACTACGGCGTAGTTTCCTTCTCCGACGGTTTCGTACCGGGCGTGAAAGCCTTCACGGCCGCAGTGCTTGGCGGGATAGGCTCGATCCCGGGCGCAGTTCTCGGCGGCCTTCTCATCGGCTTCATCGAGGGCATGTGGTCGGCCTATTTCTCGATCGACTATAAGGATGTCGCGGCCTTCTCGATCCTCGCAATCGTGCTGATATTCCTGCCGTCCGGCATCCTCGGCCGGCCCGAAGTGGAGAAGGTCTGAACCATGACCGCCATCTCCCCCGACCATATCGAGCGCACCACGCCGGCCCAGCGCGCCTTGCGCGAAGCACTCTATGCCGGCGTCATTTCCTTTGGGCTGTTCGTCCTGCTGATCGGCTTGAAGAGCGACCAAAACATCCGCAATGAACTGATCCTCGTCCAGCGCTGGGGCCTGCTCGCCATCGTGGTGGCGCTGGTCATGGCCGGCCGTTTCGCGACGGTCGCCTATCTGCAGCCGTACTTCGCTGCCCGCAAGGCGGAGAAGGCGAAGGCGGCGCCTGTTTCCGCGGATGCCGAAAAGACCTTTTTCTGGAAGCACTGGACCAAGATCGCTATCGCGGCGCTGTTCCTCTATCCGGTCGTCATCTATCAGCTCGTCGGTCTCCAGGGCTCCCTGAAATGGGTCGACAATTTCGGCATCCAGATCCTGATCTACGTCATGCTGGCCTGGGGCCTCAACATCGTCGTTGGCTTGGCCGGGCTGCTCGACCTCGGATATGTCGCCTTCTACGCCGTGGGCGCCTATTCCTACGCGCTGCTGGCGAGCGAATTCGGCTGGTCGTTCTGGATCCTGCTGCCGGCCGCGGGCCTCATGGCGGCGTTTTGGGGCGTCATCCTTGGCTTCCCGGTGTTGCGCCTGCGCGGCGACTACCTCGCCATCGTGACGCTGGCCTTTGGCGAAATCATCCGCCTCGTACTGATCAACTGGCGCGAGGTGACCAACGGTACGACCGGCATCTCCGGCATCCCAAAGGTCACGTTCTTCGGGCTGTTTGACTTCGACGTCAGTTCGCCTTTTTACATCGCCAAGGTGTTCGACATCCCGCAGTCCGGCGTCTACTACAAGATATTCCTCTACTACCTTATCCTTCTTCTGGCGTTGCTGACGGCCTTCGTGACCATCCGGCTGCGCCGGCTGCCGGTCGGCCGTGCCTGGGAGGCCCTGCGCGAGGACGAGATTGCGTGCCGGTCGCTCGGCATCAACACCACGAACACCAAGTTGACCGCCTTTGCGATCGGCGCCATGTTCGGTGGCTTCGCCGGGGCCTTTTTCGCTGCGCGGCAGGGTTTCGTCAGCCCCGAATCCTTCGTCTTCCTGGAATCGGCTATCATCCTCGCGATTGTCGTGCTCGGCGGCATGGGATCGCTGACCGGCATCGCGATCGCGGCCTTGGTTATGATCGGGGGGACCGAAATCCTGCGGGAACTGCATTTCCTCAAGGCCGTGTTCGGCCAAGACTTCACGCCGGAACTCTACCGGATGCTGCTGTTCGGAATGGCCATGGTGATCGTCATGCTGTGGAAGCCGCGCGGCTTCGTCGGCAGCCGCGAGCCAACCGCCTTCCTGCACAAAAGCAAGGCTGTCTCAAGTTCCTTCACCAAGGAGGGGCACGGCTGATGAACGCTGCTCCCGCGATGAACGATCCGATCCTGTCGGTCGAGCACCTGTCGATGAAGTTTGGCGGTCTCGTCGCAATTGGCGACCTCTCCTTCGAGGCGCGGCGCGGCGAGATCACCGCGTTGATCGGTCCCAACGGGGCCGGCAAGACGACGGTGTTCAACTGCATCACTGGCTTCTACAAGCCCTCCGAGGGTATGATCACGCTGACACGCAGAGACGGATCCCAGCATCTCCTGGAGCGCCTGCCGGACTTCCAGATTCCTGCCAAGGCCAAAGTGGCGCGTACCTTCCAGAACATTCGTCTGTTTTCGGGCATGACGCTGCTGGAGAACCTTCTCGTGGCGCAGCACAACAAGCTGATGGCGGCATCCGGCTACACGCTGCTCGGCCTGTTCGGCATCGGCGGATATCACAAGGCGTCGGCGGAATCGATCGAACTCGCAAAATACTGGCTCGACAAGGCCGACCTGACCAGCCGGGCGGACGATCCCGCCGGCGATCTGCCCTACGGCGCGCAGCGGCGACTTGAGATCGCGCGTGCCATGTGTACCGGGCCGGAGTTGCTGTGCCTGGACGAGCCGGCGGCCGGCCTGAACCCGCGCGAGTCGAATGCGCTCAACGAGTTGCTCCAGGGCATCAAGGCGACATCAGGCACATCGATCCTGCTCATCGAGCACGACATGTCGGTGGTGATGCAGATTTCCGACCATGTCGTGGTGCTGGAATACGGGCGCAAGATTTCCGACGGCGATCCGACATCCGTGAAGAGCGACCCGCGCGTCATCGCAGCCTACCTTGGCGTCGACGACACGGAAGTCACCGATGTGCTGGCGGAAGTCGGCGACGTCCACGTGATCGAGCAACTCGACGGAGAGCCGGACCGTGCCCATGGTCCGACTGATTCGGCGTCCATGATGGCCGGGCCAGTCTCCGATACGATCGGCCACAGCGACGACAAAGGCGAACTGGTCCTCGTCGAAGACGGCGCCTCCAAGGCTGGTCAGTACGACCGTCTTTCGGCTCTGGCAAATGCGCTCGCTGCGCCGAAAGGCGGCACGCCGGACAAGCTGACCCTGATCAAGGGCATCGGACCCGTCAACGAACGCAAGCTTCACGAACATGGCATCTTTCATTTCGAGCAGATCGCGGCGTGGAGCGAGGCCGACATCGAGGCTGCCGAGGCCTATCTTGAATTTGACGGCCGCATCTCGCGCGAGAACTGGGTAGGCCAGGCAAAGGCGCTTGCCGCCGGGGGCGAACGCTGATGGCTGAACCGCTCCTCAAGGTCGAGAACGTCGAGACCTACTACGGCAATATCCGCGCGCTGGGCGGCGTGTCGGTCGAGGTCAACCAGGGCGAGATCGTCGCGCTCATCGGCGCCAACGGAGCCGGAAAGTCGACGATGATGATGACGATCTTCGGTACTCCGCGCGCCAGGAACGGCAGCATTACCTTCGGCGGCATCGACATCACGAACCTTCCCACTCACGAGATCGCGCGGATGCGAATCGCGCAGTCGCCGGAAGGGCGGCGCATCTTCCCGCGCATGACGGTCCTGGAAAACCTGCAGATGGGAGCGAGCCTCGACAAGCTCAAGTATTACGACGAGGATGTCGAGAAGGTGTTCACGCTCTTCCCGCGGCTCAAGGAGCGCATCGGCCAGCGCGGCGGCACGCTGTCGGGCGGCGAGCAGCAGATGCTGTCGATCGGCCGCGCGTTGATGGCGCGCCCGAAGCTGCTCCTGCTCGACGAACCGTCGCTTGGCTTGGCCCCGCTGATCGTCAGGCAGATATTCGATGCGGTGCGCGAACTCAACCGGACCGAGGGCCTCACGGTTTTTCTTGTCGAGCAGAACGCGTTCGGCGCGCTCAAGCTCGCAAACCGCGGCTATGTCATGGTCAACGGCAAGGTGACGATGAGCGGCAGCGGCAAGGACCTTCTCGCCGATCCGGAAGTGCGCGCCGCCTATCTCGAAGGCGGACGGCATTGAGCGGAGGAACAAGATGACCGGCATACTCTACGAAGAACAATCGGTCTGGCAGTTTTTCTTCGTCACCTGCCTGCTTGGCGGATGGGCAGCCTGGATGACGGGCCGTGCCTGCGCTCATACCTGGCGGCCTATCCCGAGCCTTGTTGTCTTCCTCCTTCTGCTCGGCATCGCGGTGCGCTTCATCCATCATGCGCTGTTCGATGGCACGATGTTCGCAGTGCGGTATTACGTGGTCGACACCGTAATTCTGCTCGCCATAGGCATCCTCGGCTACCAGTATACGCGTACTCGACAGATGGTGACCCAGTATCACTGGCTCTACGAGCGCGCCTCGCTGTTGAGCTGGAAGCCAAAGGCCGGCGGTTAACCGACCTGACGCGAATCGGCGTGACAAGCGCCGTAAAATCGGCAAAGTAACCTTTCTGCGATAGGGTGGGCATCGCATGGAAGTTTCATTCACGCCCACTCGGTTTAATGGGAGTTATCCATGAAGAAATCACTATTGTCCGCAGTTGCCCTGACCGCCGTCATGGCGCTCAGCAGCAGCGCGTGGGCTGAAGTTGTCATCGGCGTTGCCGGCCCGATCACCGGACCTAACGCCGCTTTCGGCGCACAGCTCCAGAAGGGCGCCGAGCAGGCTGCCGCCGACATCAACGCTGCTGGTGGCATCAACGGCGAGCAGATCAAGGTCGTCATCGGCGATGACGTCTCCGACCCGAAGCAGGGCATTTCGGTCGCCAACAAATTCGTCGCCGACGGCGTCAAGTTCGTGGTCGGCCACTTCAACTCGGGCGTGTCGATCCCGGCCTCGGAAGTCTACGCCGAGAACGGCATCATGCAGATCACCCCGGCTTCGACCAATCCTCAGTACACCGAGCGGGGCCTCTGGAACACGTTCCGCACCTGCGGACGCGACGACCAGCAGGGCAAGGTTGCCGGCGATTACCTTGCGGCTAACTTCAAGGACGCTAAGGTTGCGATCATCCATGACAAGACGCCCTATGGTCAGGGTCTTGCCGACGAGACGAAAAAGGCTGCGAACGCCGCTGGCGTGACAGAAGTCATGTATGAAGGCATCAACGTCGGCGACAAGGACTTCTCGGCCCTCATCGCCAAGATGAAGGAAGCCGGCGTTATGGTCGTCTACTACGGCGGCCTGCACACCGAAGCTGGCCTCATCATGCGCCAGCTCGCCGACCAGGGCGTCAAGGCCTCGTTCATGTCGGGCGACGGCATTGTGTCCAACGAACTCGCCTCGATCGCCGGCGACGCTGTCGACGGTACGCTGATGACGTTTGCTCCGGACCCTCGCAAGAACCCGAACGCCACGGAGCTCGTCGAGAAGTTCCGCGCCGCAGGATTCGAGCCCGAAGCCTACACGCTCTACTCCTATGCCGCCGTTCAGGTGATCGCCGCCGCAGCCGCCAAGGCTGGCGCCAACGATCCGCAGAAGGTTGCAGATGCCGCCAAGGCGTCTGGGCCTTTCACGACCGCGATTGGCGATCTCAGCTTTGACGCCAAGGGCGACATTACCCGCCCCGACTATGTCATGTACACTTGGAAGAAGGGTGAAGACGGCAAGTACACCTATTTCGAGAACGCAATGTAATCCTTCGTCTCGAACCTTTTCACGAAAATGCCCGGCGCTTTGCGTCGGGCATTTTTTTGTCCGCTGGTCAGAAATTAATCGTTTCAGATGCGCTGCCTTTTTTGGTTGCACCGCAGCATTTTCACGCTAATCATAGCTGTCGAGCCAGTCCTTTCGTGTCCGGAGCGCCTTCGTGCCCATATCCAAGATCCTTGTCGCCAACCGCTCCGAAATCGCAATCCGGGTCTTCCGCGGGGCCAACGAGCTCGGCATCAAGACCGTCGCGATCTGGGCCGAGGAAGACAAGTATTCGCTGCACCGCTTCAAGGCCGACGAGAGCTATCAGGTCGGGCGCGGTCCGCATCTCGACAAGGATATGGGTCCGATCGAGAGCTATCTGTCGATCGAGGAGGTGATCCGCGTCGCCAGGGCATCGGGAGCCGACGCCATCCATCCGGGATACGGGCTGCTCTCCGAAAGCCCCGAATTCGTCGATGCCTGTGCGGAAGCCGGCATAATTTTCATTGGCCCGAAGTCGGAAACGATGCGTCGGTTGGGCAACAAGGTCGCCGCGCGCAATCTGGCGATCGAAGTTGGCGTTCCCGTCATTCCCGCCACTGACCCTTTACCGGACGACCCGGAGACGATCAAGAAGTTCGCAGCCGAAGTCGGCTATCCTGTGATGCTCAAGGCTTCATGGGGCGGTGGCGGGCGGGGCATGCGGGCGATCCGTTCGGAAGCCGACCTCATGCGCGAAGTCACCGAAGGCAAGCGCGAGGCCAAGGCCGCCTTCGGCAAGGACGAGGTCTATCTCGAAAAGCTGATCGAACGCGCCCGCCATGTCGAGGTGCAGATTCTCGGCGACACGCACGGCAATGCCGTCCATCTCTTCGAGCGCGACTGCTCCATCCAGCGCCGCAACCAGAAGGTCGTCGAGCGGGCGCCGGCCCCCTACCTTTCCGAAACACTGAGGCAGGAGCTTTGCGATCATGCGCTGAAGCTTGCGCGCGAGACCAGCTACATCGGCGCCGGCACGGTCGAATTCCTGCAGGACGCGGACACCGGAAAGTTCTATTTCATCGAGGTTAATCCCCGCATCCAGGTCGAGCATACGGTGACAGAGCAGGTCACCGGCATCGACATCGTCAAGGCGCAGATACACATCCTCGACGGCTTTGCGATCGGGACGCCGGAATCGGGCGTGCCGGCGCAGAAGGACATCCGCCTCAACGGGCACGCGCTGCAATGCCGCATCACCACCGAGGATCCCGAACAGAACTTTATCCCGGACTATGGCCGCATCACCGCGTATCGCGGCGCGACCGGGTTCGGCATTCGGCTCGACGGCGGCACCGCCTATTCGGGCGCGGTGATCACCCGCTTCTACGACCCGCTGCTGGAGAAGGTGACCGCCTGGGCGCCGACGCCGCAGGAGGCGATCGCCCGCATGAATCGCGCGCTGCGCGAATTCCGCATTCGCGGCGTGGCGACCAACCTGACGTTCCTCGAAGCGATCATCAACCATCCCTCCTTCCGGGACAATTCCTACACGACGCGCTTCATCGACTCGACGCCGGAACTGTTCCAGCAGGTCAAGCGCCAGGACCGCGCCACCAAGCTCCTGAACTATCTGGCGGACGTGTCGGTCAACGGCCATCCCGAGACGCGCGGGCGACCGGCGCCCAGCGCCGACGCGGCCGAACCGATCGTGCCCTATCTCAACGGCAACGTGCCGGCCGGCTCGAAGCAGCGCCTGGACGAACTCGGCCCGGAAAAGTTCGCGGCTTGGATGCGCGCGGAGACGCAGGTTCTGGTCACCGACACGACGATGCGCGACGGACACCAGTCGCTGCTGGCGACCCGCATGCGCACCTACGATATCGCGCGCATCGCCGGCGTCTATGCACGCTCGCTGCCGCAGCTTCTGTCGCTCGAATGCTGGGGTGGCGCGACCTTCGACGTCGCCATGCGCTTCCTGACCGAAGACCCGTGGGAGAGGCTGTCGCTGGTGCGCGAAGCAGCGCCCAACCTCCTGCTTCAGATGCTGCTCAGAGGCGCCAACGGCGTCGGCTACACCAACTATCCGGACAATGTCGTCCAGCACTTCGTCAAGCAGGCGGCTTCCGGCGGCATCGATCTTTTCCGCGTGTTCGACTGCCTGAACTGGGTCGAGAACATGCGCGTCGCGATGGACGCGGTCGTCGCAGAAGGCAAGCTCTGCGAAGCGGCCATGTGCTACACCGGCGACCTGCTCGACCCCGACCGTTCAAAGTACGATCTCAAATATTATGTCGGGCTGGCCAAGGACCTCGAGAAGGCCGGCGCGCACATCATCGCGGTCAAGGACATGGCGGGCCTGCTGAAGCCAGCAGCCGCGCGAGTGCTGTTCAAGGCGCTGCGCGAGGAAACCGACCTGCCGATCCATTTCCACACGCACGACACTTCCGGACTGTCGGCGGCGACCGTGCTGGCCGCGGTGGAAAGCGGCGTGGATGCGATCGACGCCGCGATGGATTCGTTCTCCGGCAACACGTCGCAGCCTTGCCTGGGCTCGCTGGCGGAGGCCCTGAAGGGAAGCGAGCGCGACCCGGGTCTCGATTCCACCTGGATCCGCAAGATTTCCTTCTATTGGGAGGCGGTGCGCAACCAGTACGCGGCGTTCGAGAGCGATCTCAAGGGCCCGGCCTCCGAAGTCTACCTGCATGAAATGCCGGGCGGGCAGTTCACCAACCTCAAGGAACAGGCGCGCAGCCTCGGGCTTGAGACCCGCTGGCACGAGGTGGCGCAGGCCTATCATGACGTCAACCTGATGTTCGGCGACATCGTCAAGGTGACGCCCTCGTCCAAGGTCGTCGGCGACATGGCTCTCATGATGGTGAGCCAGGACCTCACGGTGGCCGACGTTGAGAACCCGGCCAAGGACATCGCCTTCCCGGATTCGGTCGTGTCGATGCTGCGCGGCGATCTCGGTCAGTCGCCCGGCGGCTGGCCGTCGGGCCTGCAGAAGAAGGCGCTGAAGGGCGACAGGCCGATCGTCGTGCGTCCCGGCTCGCTGCTCAAGCCCGCCCATCTCACGGCCAACCGCAAGGAGATCGAGGAGAAGCTCGGGCGGCCGCTGTCGGAATACGAGTTCGCTTCCTGGTTGATGTATCCGAAGGTCTTTTCCGACTTCGCGGCGGCACAGGAGAGCTACGGGCCGGTCAGCGTTCTCCCCACGCCGACCTATTTCTACGGCATGAAGACCGAGGATGAGATCTTCGTCGACATCGAAAAAGGCAAGACGCTGGTCGTGCGGTGCCTCGCCATCGGCGACACCGACGAGAAGGGCATGGTGACCGTGTTCTTCGAACTGAACGGCCAGCCGCGCCGCGTCAAAGTGCCGAACCGCACCGCGGGCGCTTCAGCGGGAGCGATCAGACGCAAGGCCGAGCCGGGCAACGAACTTCATGTCGGCGCACCCATGCCGGGTGTCGTGTCGACGCTTGCGGTCGCGACGGGGCAGGCGGTGAAGGCAGGCGATGTTCTGCTGTCGATCGAGGCGATGAAGATGGAAACCGCGCTGCACGCCGAGCGCGACGGAACCGTTGCCGAGGTGCTGGTCAAGACCGGTGACCAGATCGACGCCAAGGACCTACTGATTTCCTTCAGCTAAGCTCGCGCGGCACGCGCGAGCGCATGGTCGATTAGCCGGCTGACAAGCGCCTCGTAGGCTACGCCGCTGGCGCCGAGCACCTTCGGATACATGCTGATGTTGGTGAAGCCGGGTATCGTGTTGACCTCGTTCAGCAGTGCGCTGCCGTCGGCGCGCACGAAGAAATCGACCCGAGCCATGCCTTCGCAGCACAGCGTCCGGAAGGCGCGGACCGACATGTCCTGCAACTGTTGGAGCAGCGCGTCGGGGAGGGGCGCGGGAACACGCAGGGCTGCTCCATCCGCGTCGATGTATTTGGCTTCGTAGGTGTAGAAGCCATGGCTCTCAGCCGTTACGATCTCGCCGGCCACCGAAACGGTTAGCGTACCGTCGGCGTTTTCCAGGACGCCGAGTTCGATCTCGCGGCCGGCGACGAATTCTTCCACCAGCACCTTGCGGTCATGCAGGAACGCCGCCGCCAATGCCGCCTCGAACTCGGCCGCCGTCTCGGCCTTGCTGACACCGACCGAGGAGCCCTGGCGGGCCGGTTTGACAAACACCGGAAGACCCAGCTTGCCGGCGACCTCTTCGAAGGCCGGATGCTCGCCGGCGTGGACCGTCACGGCGTGCGCCACGGGTATGCCCGCTTCGTGCAGCAGCCGCTTCGCCGCGTCCTTGTCCATGGCAACGGCCGAACCCAGCACGCCACATCCGACGTAGGGTACGCCGGCGACCTCGGCCAGGCCCTGGACGGAGCCGTCCTCGCCGAACGGGCCATGCAGGACCGGGAACAGCACGTCGATCTTCGGCAATTCGTGGGGAGCGCCCGTTTCGGGAAGGGCAAGCATGCGTCCGCCGCCGCCGGGAAGCAGGCAGATCTCGGTTCCGCTTTCGGGAACCTCGGCAGGCAAAGCGCTGTCCGCCCCGAGTTCGGCCAGCAGCCATTTGCCGGCGCGCGTGATGCCGATCACGACGATCTCGTATTTCGTGGGATCGATGGCCTTTACGACATTGCTTGCCGACAGGACGGAGACCTCGTGCTCGGCCGAACGGCCGCCGAACAGGACTGCGATGCGTGGTTTTGCCATGATCAGTTCCAATGCTGCCCGAGCTTCAGGCGTTGTCCCTGGCCTTGTCGGCCTTGCGATCGGAGTGGCCGAGATCGCGGTCCGGGTCGATCACAGCGCGCACGAGCTGCTTCAGCTTCGCGGCATCGGGAAATCCGCCGTCGCGCTTGCGGTCCCAGATCAGACGGCCGTCGCAGGTTATCGTGAACACGCCACCCGTGCCGGGCACAAGCACGACCTCGCCGAGTTCAGTTCCGAACGTCGAGAGCAGCTCCTGCGCCATCCAGCCGGCGCGCAACAGCCAATGGCATTGCGTGCAATAGGCGATGCGGACGATGTGCGGGCTGGGGTGCAGGGCGAGGGGCGGCTGGCCTTCGGTCATGCCGCGCTGAGTTTTGCCAGCGTGGCGTCGTCGACCTCGAAATTGGCATAGACGTTCTGCACGTCATCGTCGTCCTCGAGCGTGGCGACGAGCTTCATCAGCGACTGCGCACGCTCTTCGTCGACCGGAATGTTGTTCTGCGGCTTCCAGATCACCTTGACCGACTCGGCCTCGCCGAGAGAGGTTTCGAGCGCCTTGGCAACGTCGCCGACACTCTCGAAGGCGCACAGGATGGTATGGCCTTCCTCGTCGGACTGCACGTCGTCGGCGCCGGCGTCGATCGCGGCGTCCATGACCTTCTCGGCGCCGCCAGCGGAGGCCGGGTAGTAGATCTCGCCAGCGCGGTCCCACATGAAGGAGACGGAACCGGTTTCGCCAAGCGCGCCGCCGGCCTTTGTGAAGGCCGCGCGCACATTCGAGGCGGACCGATTGCGGTTGTCGGTCAGCACCTCGACGATGAGGGCGACGCCGCCGGGACCATAACCCTCGTAGCGGACCTCCTCATAGGTACCGCCCTCGCCACCCGCAGCCTTGTTGATCGCCCGCTGGATGTTGTCCTTGGGCATGGACTCGGCCTTGGCGTTCTGGATCGCCAGGCGCAGGCGCGCGTTCATGCCCGGGTCGGGCAGGCCCTGCTTCGCAGCCACCGTGATCTCGCGCGCGAGCTTCGAGAACAGCTTCGACCGCATGGCGTCCTGCCGACCCTTGCGGTGCATGATGTTCTTGAACTGTGAATGGCCAGCCATGGTCCCCGTCGTCTTCCAGCAATTTTTCTGAATGGCGCGCGTTATAGATAAGTCGGCGCAAAACGTCCAGCCGAGCACTGATGCCGGCGGCCTCGCGAAAACGTGACCGCCAAACAAATGGCCATCGCAGCGACAGGCGGTATCGTCTCTGTCTGTCAGACGCGTTCCGGAAGATCGCCATGCTCCGACGTTCAGCCACCGCTCTTGCCGCACTTGTGCTCTGGCCGATCGCGGCCATCGCCCAGCAAGAGCCGCCTCCGTCGAAATGCATCGCAATCGCAAACGCCCTGCCTTCCGCGACCTTCGCCAGCTTCACGCCGTTGCCGACGCTACCAAAGCCGACGCTGGCACAGACCTTCGTGGAAGGTGACGTGACGATCACCTATGCTGGCCATTCGACCTATGTCATCGAGACGCCGGGTGGCGTGCGGATCGCGACCGATTTCTCGGGCGTCTACGGTTCCGATCCCTTGCCGCGCGTCGCCACCATGAACAAGGCGCATCGCACGCATTTTTCCGACCACCCCGATCCCGGCATCGAACACATCTTGCGCGGCTGGAACCCTGAAGGCGGTCCAGCCAGACACGCTGTCGTGGTCGACGACGTCTATATCCGCAACGTCACGACCGACATCCGCAACTGGGGCAGCGAAGGGCTTGAGCGAGACGGCAACTCGATCTTCATCTTCGAGGTCGCGGGTCTGTGCATCGGCCATCTGGGCCACCTGCACACCAGCCTCAGTGATGCGCAGTACGGGCAGATAGGCCGCCTCGACATAGTCATGGCGCCGATTGACGGCGGCATGACGCAATCGATCGGGTCGATGACCGAGATCACCACGCGGCTTTATTCGTCGATGATCCTGCCGATGCATCGCCACTCGACGCCCATGGCGGAGTTCACCAGCATGATGGGAGACGGCTTCAAGGTCGAGTTCCGAACAGGCCGCTCGCTCACGGTGTCCCTGAAGACGCTGCCGAGCCGCCCGACCATCGTCGTGCTCGAGGGCGTGTAGGCTGGAACCGCAGTCCTTGTCTTCTGGCTAATGCGCGCCGCCCGAGCGGCGCTTCTTCCTGTTTCGGGCCAGCATGTTGAGGCCCTCGACCAATGCCGAGAAGCCCATCGCCGCGTAGATGTAGCCCTTGGGCACATGGAAGCCCATGCCGTCGGCGATCAGCGTCATGCCGATCATCAGCAGGAAGCCCAGCGCCAGCATGACGATGGTGGGGTTCTTGGCGATGAATTTGGCAAGCGGGGCGGCCGCCAGCATCATGACCGTGACCGCCGCAATCACCGCGATATACATGATGGCGATCTCGTCGGTCATGCCGACAGCGGTAATGATGGAATCGATCGAGAAGACCAGGTCGAGCAGCAGGATCTGGAAGATCGCGCCGCCGAGCGAAAGCTGGAGCGTGCCGACCATGGAATCCTTGTGATCGTCCGGATCGACCGTGTGATGGATTTCCTTGGTCGCCTTCCAGACGAGAAACAGCCCGCCCGCGATCAGGATTAGGTCCCGCCACGAGAAACCATGACCAAACAGCGTGAACAGCGGGGCGGTCAACTGGACGATGAATGAGATCGTCGCCAAAAGCAGCAGCCGCATGATCAGCGCCGCGCTGATGCCGAGGAAGCGGGCGCGGGGTTGCTGTTCCGGAGGGAGTCTATTGGTCAGGATCGAGATGAAGATCAGATTATCGATGCCGAGTACGATTTCGAGCACGACCAGCGTCATCAGCGCTACCCAGGCCGTCGGGTCGTTGAGCCAGTCAAAATGCGGTGCGAGAAAGTCGATGATCGGCATGTCAGTGGTTTCCAGGCATGTAAGCAAGACCGGATTCGCGCCAAGTAGGGCCGTGCAGCCCTGGCGTCAATGTCAGGACCAGAAAGAAGGCGCGGTTTCCTCCAGCCTGGGCCCACGACGAAACGGTGCTATGCGTTCGGCAAGCCCCGTGCGGTCCGAAATGTCCACCCCGACACCGCAAAGTGTGGCAGGCCCGTTGGCCGCTTCGAAGCGCCCCTTTGGCACCTTGGACAGGAATCGGTTCAGCGGCTCTTCCTTGTCCATGCCGAGCGACGAATCGTAGTCGCCGCACATGCCGGCATCGGTCATGTAGGCCGTGCCGCCGTTGAGGATCTGGTGATCGGCGGTCGGCTGATGGGTGTGGGTGCCGACAACCATGCTGACCCTGCCGTCCAGGAAATGGCCGAAGCACATCTTTTCGGAGGTAGCCTCCGCATGAAAATCGATGATTGCGGCGTCAGCCTGGGAGCCGAGCGGGCAGGCGGTCATCTCGCGCTCGGCTGCCATGAAAGGGTCGTCGAGTTCGGGATGCATGAAGATGCGTCCCATGATGTTGGCGACTAGGACCCGAGCGCCGTTCTTCGCCACGTACACGCCGGAGCCACGCCCGGGTGTGCCCTTGGGATAGTTGGAGGGGCGCAGGAAGCGGTCCTCGCGGGCCGCGAAACTGAGCGCCTCCCGCTGATCCCACACATGGTTGCCGGTCGTCACGACATCCGCTCCGGCCGACAGCGTCGTCTGGAAAATCTCTTCGGTGATGCCGAAGCCGCCGGCGGCGTTCTCACCGTTCACGATCACGAAATCGAGCCGAAAATCGGATATCAGACCGGGAAGCTGTTCCCAGACCGCCGTACGCCCCGACTTGCCGACCATGTCGCCCAGAAAGAGAAGTCTCATGCCTTCCCCTATAGAGACGGGCCGAACCGGCGCAAACCGCTTTCGGTCAGTATTTCGGGGATGACGACATCGTGCGGTTCGTCGGGAACGCGCTCGACTTCCTGGCAATCGAAGGCGATGCCGATCAGGCGTGGCGTGCGGCCAGATGCGTTCAGCCTGGCGATTGCGCGGTCATAGTGGCCGGCGCCATAGCCGATCCGGTGGCCGCGCGCGTCGAAGGCGGCCAGCGGCACCAGCATTACCGAAGGGTCGAGCACCGCAGCGGACTCTGGCGGGCCAAGCGTGCCGAACCCCATGTCGACCAGTGGCGCGTCCGCTATCATCTCGCGAAAGACGATGGTGGTCCTGTCGAGAATGGCCGGCAGGCAGAGCCGCGCCCCCCTGTGGCCGAGTGCGAGCATCAGCGGCCGTACGTCGACTTCCGACCGTATCGGCCAGAAGCCGGACACGATGCAACCAGGGTTCAGGGCGATCCCGTCGGCGGCGGCAGCCATCTGCTGGGACATCATGGCGCGCCATGATGGGTCCAGCGAGTCACGCCGCGCAAGCGCCTGGCTGCGCAGTTGTTTCTTCAAATCTTTTGCTGAAGTCATGGCGCGGGGGACTGAAACAGAGAAAAGTGGCGATCCACACAACCGGTGAAGAAGTCGATCCCGGGAACCTACAAAGTAGGTGGGCGCCGTGTGTCCAAACCCACGGGTCGGGACAGGGACAGCTCCCTAGGGATCAATAAGGCCCCGGGGAAATGTCTCTCCTGCCGGGAAGCGCAGACCGCCACCTGCAATATAGGCGTGCCGGGCGCGAACCGCCATCTAAATCGCTGCGAACGATTGTCTGGAAAATGCGCGTCCATCGCTAACCGATCAATCATCATGGTTAAGCGACACGGTTAAGCGGCGTTTAACTTTTCCAATTCATTATCCCTAACGAAATCAATCGAATTCGGGCGGGACCCGACAAGACCAGGGGTGACTAGCATGTATCGATTCGCGAAAACGGCACTCATCGCAGCGCTGCTTGCAGGCACTGCAGGATCGGCATTGGCTGCCGATCTTATTGAGGAGCCCGTTGAGGTGGTGGCATTCGGCGGATGGTACATCCGCGGCCATATCGGCATGAGCAACCAGTTCTATGACGGTCTGGAGTCCGACCTGTTCGCCCTGCCCTTTGGCTTCGGCTGGTACGATGAGGGTGGCTTCTCCTCGGCGCCGATCTTCGGCGGCGGCATCGGCTACCAGTTCAACGACAATCTGCGCGCCGACCTTACGGTCGAATGGCGCGGCAAGTCGGATTTCAACGCGACCGACTGGGTGGTGGTGAACGACGGCGACAGCCCGACGTCCAACGACTATACCGCCAAGAAGTCGGAACTGGTGTTCATGGCCAACGGCTACTATGACTTCGGCAACTTCTCCGGCATCTCGCCCTATGTCGGCGCGGGCATCGGCACGTCCTACAACACCATCTCCAATTTCCGCGACATCAACATCATCAACGGCGCCGGCGCATATGCCGGCGAAGATGGCCAGTGGAATTTCGCCTGGGCCCTCCATGCGGGTCTTGGCTTCCAGGCGACGGAACGCATGACGATCGATTTTGGCTATAGCTTCGTGTCACTGGGCGACGCTCGGACCGGCATTCTAAACAACGACGACGGCGTCAATTTCCCGTCGGGCCAGAATGAAAGCATCAAATTCAACGACATCTATTCGAACGACTTCAAGGTCGGCATTCGGTACTCGTTGAACTAAATCTGAAGAAGCTCTGCAAAAGAGGCCCCGGCGACGGGGCCTTTTTGTTGTTCCCTGGACACCAAGTCTCTGAAATCAAA
>Ga0105046_10000325_pt1 | contig 64492 bp, 50 predicted proteins | sample MAT03_FD_78385 | JGI IMG/M metagenome (GOLD analysis project Ga0105046, IMG submission 78385) | Freshwater microbial communities from Lake Fryxell liftoff mats and glacier meltwater in Antarctica - MAT-03 (megahit assembly) | ecosystem: Environmental > Aquatic > Freshwater > Ice > Liftoff...
CCTGGGCGGTCGGCGTCTTGTCGTAGGGCGTGCGATACACGAGCGTGGGGTGCCGTCCCAGCGCCACTGGTCGCCAGAGGTCGGCGCGCAGGACCACGCCGTCGCGCATGGGCACGGCCACGTCGGCCGCGAACACGCCGGGCGCGCGGCCTGCCTGCGCCATCACCGGACTGCGAGAAAGCACGCCGCTCAGCAGAGCGGCGGCCAACACGACGGGCGCGAGACGGACGGGGCTGAGGGCCATCACGGAGGACGATACGGCGTCGTGGCCGGCGAGGCAACTCGGCGCGCCCCGTCGATCGCTTCCAGGGCCGGCCGCAGGCGCGGGCCAACAACTGCCGCACGAGCGGCAGCCCGCCGTTGTCACGCGTGTCGCCGGCGCGCTACTTCGGCAGCTTCTCGGGCATGTCGGCCACCACGTAGGTGACGACGGCAATCGCCGCCGCCGCCTTCGACACTTCGGCCGGGGCAATCAGATCCACGGTGTCGGCGGGTGTGTGGTGGATCGTGAAGTAGCGCGTCGAGTCGCCGTTGTAGGCCATCATCGGCACCTTGCCGACCTCCGAGATCGGGCCGATGTCGGCGCCGCCACCACCCGGTCCAATCGGCGGCAGGCCGAGCGGCGCGAGCAGCGTGCCGATGTCATTGATGCGCTGACGCGCGCGGTCGGAGCCGGTGAAGCCCAGGCTGGCCGGCGCAAACACGCCTGAGTCGGACTCGAGCGCGAACACGTGGTTGCCGGCCGAGGCCTGGTAGGCATCGCGATACGCGTTGCCGCCGCGCAGGCCGTTCTCCTCGTTGGTGAAGAGGCCCAGGCGCACGGTGCGCCGGGGCTGCAGCCCGAGCTTCTTCATGAGACGCAGCGCCTCCCAGGTGGCGATGCAGCCCACGCCGTCGTCGGACGCGCCGGCGCCGACATCCCACGAGTCGAAGTGGCACCCCACGAGCACGATCTCGTCCGGGAACTCGCGGCCCACGATCTCGCCGAACACGTTGGCGGACTCCGCGTCGGCGTCGAAGTGTGCCTCCATCTCGAGCCGCACCCGCACCCGCAGACCCCGATCGGTGAGCCGCTGGATGCGGTTGGCATCCTCCGCCGAGATGGCGGCCGTGGGAATGCGCGTGGCCGCATCGCCGTAGTTCATGCCGCCGGTGTGCGGAGTGCGATGTGCCATCGGTCCCACGGCGCGCACCAACGACGCAACGGCCCCGTGCTTGGCGGCCGCCGTGGCGCCGCCCGATCGATAGGCCACGGTGTCGCCGTAATTCGTGTAGGGCACGTTGAAGAGCACGATCTTGCCCTTCGCCTGGGCGCCGCGCGCCTCCAGGTCTTTGTAGTCCTTCACCACCAGCACGTCGGCCTCGATGCCGGCCGGCGGCGTGGCCACGCTGCCGCCGAGACCGAGCATGGCGATGGGATGCTCGGGCGGGTCGACGATCACTGCGCTTTCCTGACCGCGCACCCACACGGGCACCATCACCTTTTCGGCACGCACGTTCGCGAAGCCGTCGGCCTTCATGGCGGCCTGCGCCCAGCGGATGGCGCGGTTGAGATTCTCGGAGCCCGAGATACGGGCGCCGTAGGTATCGGTCAGCTCGGCCAGGCGCCGCCAGGCGAAGTCGTTGGCCTGGGCCTCGGTCATGAGCTGCGTCGCAGGGATGCGATACGGCGCCAGCCACGCCGCGGCCGGCACGGCCTGTTCGGCGGCCAAGCGCGGTCGGAAGAGCGCCAGGAACTGGACCACGACGCCGCACACGACAACGGCGACGACCACACGAAGAAGGGTCCGGTGCATGACCGACATTCTACGTGGATCGCCGCCGCGCGGCCTGCTGGATGGGCTCACGGGATGGAGAGCCCCGACAGGTCCGCTAGAACTTCACGGCGTAGACCAGGCGGAACGCGCGGCCAATTTCCGGCACGACGTCCTTGAGAAAGTTCAGGTGATTGCGATATAGCGTATTGGTGGCGTTGTCGAGACGGGCCGTAATCGTCTGCACCGCCCAGATCGACTGCAAGGTGTAGGTCGCATAGAACCGCAGCAGGCCGTAGCCGGCCGTCCCGGTTTCGGCGCCGAACACACGGTCCTGCCGGGTCACGCCGGTGGCGTTGGCGCCCACTTCGAGCTTGCCGCCCGTGTAACGCAGCCCGCCCATGAGGCGCTGCGGCGGAATGCGCGGCAGCGGCTCGCCGTCGCGGGTGCGTTCGGCCCGCACGAGATCGTAGGTGAACTCCGCGCCGAGCCGCTCGGTGAGCGTGACGTCGGCGTGCGCTTCGACGCCCCACATCGTGGCATCGGCAGCGTTGTACTCGGCAAACGGGAACTCGCCCCCGTGGCCCTCTTCGCCTTCTTCCTCCTCGCCGTGCTCCACGCCGAAGCGCTCATCGAACTCCTCTTCCCGCGCTTCGAACTCGTCCTCGCTGAGCGGGCTGCGGAAGATGAAATCGCTGATGCTGTTACGGAAGAAGGTGAGCTCGCCGCGCACGCGGGACGATCGGGCGCGTAGCGACACGTCGAAACCGAGCGCGCGCTCTGCCTGCAGATTGGGGTTGCCGATCTCGAAGGTCAGATTGCCCGCGTGTGGCCCGAAGAAGTAGAGCTCCTCGAGTGCAGGGTTCCGCGCAGCCCGGGCGAGGCTGGCGGCGATCACGAAATTGTCATTGGCCGCCCGTGGCCGGATGAGCGCACCGACCGAGCCCGAGAACTCGGTGAAGTCGCGTCCGGGCAACCCGCCCTGTGGTTCGAACGTGGTGCGGTCGACGCGGCCGCCGAACTGCAGGCTGAAATGCGGCCAGGTGACTTCTTCGTAGAGGAACACGGCGGCAGCCTGCTGATCCACCGGCGGTGACAGCGCTTCTGCGCCTTCGGCGCTGAACTCGCGGTTCAGGAACCAGCCGCCAATCGAACCGGCCAGCCGGCCAGCCGGCTTGTGCGAGAGCATGACCTCGCCCTCGACCGTGTTGTTCTTGAACTGGGTGCCCACCTCGTCGCCCTCGAGTTCCGAGTGCGTGTAGCGGCGCACGCCCAGCGTGGCGCGATACGAGGTCAGCAGGCCGTCGAGCCCCTGGCCAGCGGCACGGGCCGAGAAGGCATGCCGTTTGGGCGTGAGACTGATGCTGCCCTCTTCGAGCACGGGCACGCCGTACTTCGTGTCGTCGTAGCCGTAGCTGACGCCGGCATATTGCCGATCGCCCGTCCACGCGGCGCCGACGTTGCCGAAGCCGCTGCGCGACTGCGAGTTGTCGACCTCGCCATCGGGCGTGTTGTAGCTGGCGGCGCGCTGGCCGCCACCGCCGAAGTGCAGCGCGAACGTGCCGTTGCCGACACGCACGTCGGCGGCGGTGCCGACGGGCACCGAGTTGTTGCCGGCATTGAACGTCATCGAGCCCGTGGGCGTCGTGACCTTCTCGGTCGGAATCAGGTCGGTCACGATGTTGACGAGACCACCGATGGCGTTGGCGCCGTAGAGCAGCGTAGCCGGTCCGCGCACCACTTCGATCCGCTGCGCCGAGGCGGGATTGACGGGCACGCCGTGGTCGCCCGACTGGCTCGACAGATCGCCCATGCGCTGGCCGTCCTGCAGCACCAGCACGCGGTCCCCATCGAGGCCGCGAATCACGGGGCGCGCCGGCCCGGGCCCGAGCGAGCGCATCGCCACACCCGGCTGCCACTGCAGGGTGGCGCCGATGGTGTCCTCGAGTTGCCGCGCCAGGTCTTCGTTCGACAGCACCGACGTCGGCTGGAACGACTCGAACTGCGGCCGTGGATTGGGACTGACCGAGATCACCTCGGCAAAGTGCAGGTCGAGATCGACTTCCAGATTCAGGGCGGCGCCGGTGGCGGTCACGGTCACCTCGGTGCGGCGGCTGCTGTAGCCTTGTGCGCGCACGGAGACGTGATACTCGCCCGGCGCCAGACCGTCGACGCGGTAGCTGCCGTCGGCGGCGGTCCGCGTCTCGCGGCGCACCTCTTCGACGACGACCGCGGCACCGGCCATCGGCTCGCCGCTGCCGGCGCGGGTGACCGTGCCAGTCAGGGCGGTGCCGGACTGGGCTGCAGCGGGCGCCGCGGGCAACCCGAGGATGGCGAAGGCGAAGGCGGACAGGACGAGGTAGCGGGTCGGGAATCGCACAGGCATGGTCTCCACAGTGACCGATCGTAGGCGGCACGGACCGAGGAGCAGTCGACAAATCCATTCCAAGGCTTTCGGCTTCCAATGAACGGTCGATTCTGACCAATGAGTGGACTCCGGTTCCGCTGGTCGCCGCCCGGTGCCTGAGCGGACTCGAGCCGGCTCACCACGACCGCGGCCCCTGCCCGCTGGCCGGCGCGTACGACCACTTGCCGGAAAACGAGGTGCGTTCCAGGTCCGAGTTGTCGCGTCGACGGGGAAGATGGCGTTGATGTCGCCGACGCCGCTATTGACGTTGGTAAGGATGCCGTCGATGAGCAGCTTGACGGCCTGGATGTCGCCTTCGGTGTTGAAGCCGCGCATGCCGATGCCGCCAGCCACCACGCCCTGGTTGTAGTCGTTCACGTCGACGCCGGGCACTTTCTTGAGGAGTGACGCACGAATCCTCCCAGGGAAGAACCGACTGCGTGTGTGTTCTCCGCTGGCCGCGACCGGCCAGGCGGGACGCGTCACATCTACGAGACGACCGGGAATCGCCCCAAGCGCGCCAGCGCGAACCACACGAGCGCCAGGGCCGGAATGGCCAGACCGAGCACCGCCGGCGTCACGCGACCCGCGACGCGGCCGGACGTCTCCTCTTCGAAGGCGAAACGCGGCGTCGTGCGGTAGTCGGTGAAGCTGGCCTTCTGGAAGATGAGCGGCGTGAAGAACTGCCGCCACGCCGCGTGGTAGCCATCGACCTGCTGCAGGAACCGCTGGTGCCGCTCGTAGCCAGTGCCGGCGATGTCGTTGAGCGCGCTCTGCATCAGCACGGCTGGCGAGATGAAGCGCAGGCCGTCGACGAGCCGCTGCTGGCCGGCGATCTGCTGCTCGTAGCGCACGATGACCGGCCGCACGCGCCGCTCGACATCGTCGTTCACCGCCACGCGCACGACGTTGAAGTCGGTCATCGCCTGCGCGGCATCACCGGTGGCCAGTTCGGGATGGTCCTCGTAGTAGGTCGCGAGCAGCTTGCTGCCGGCGGCGTTGGCGTCGTCGGACGCCGCCCGCACCGCTTGCACGAGCTCCATGCGCGACGGCACCGGAAAGACGGAGGTGGCAACCAGATTGAAGACCGATGGCAGCACCACGACCAGCACCAGCCAGGCGCTCGCCAGCACCGTGGCGTTGGCCGCCGAGCGCAGCCCGAACGACGCCACGAGCATCGCCAGTCCGAACCAGAAGGCGCCATACGCCACCACCGCAGCGACCCACAGGCCCAGTCGCGCCAACGCGCCCGGTGCCGCCAGATCCACCCCGCCGATGACGAGCGCCGCCAGCGTGCACACCACCACCAGGCCGACGAGCACCGTGGCGCGCAATAGCACTTTGCCGGTGGTGAGCGTGGCCAGCGACAGCGGCTGCGACAGCGTGAGCGCCAGCGTGCCTTGCTCCTGCTCGGCCGACAGCATGTTGTAGCAGAGGGCCAGGATGAGGATCGGGTAGAAGAAGATCAGCACGAACGCCAGGTCGAAGCGTCCCACGAGCAACCGCTGCGGGTTCTCGATCTCGGTGGCGCCCACGACCGCGTCGCGCGAGTCGGTCGAGACCTTGAAGTAGTACGGCAGGAGGTCGCTCTGCCCTACCGCCAGAGCCGCCAACGGGCCCGGCGGCAGGGACGCGTAGCGCGGCCCCAGCCGGCCCCCGGCGTTGGACGGACTGCGCGGATCGCGGAAGGGCGACACCTTGCCGCCGGTGCGCTGCAGGTCGTCCACCTCAGTCTGGAGTTTCACATAGCGTTCGGCTTCCTCGGCCGACGCCGACGCGAGCGCCGCCTGCTGGAAGCCCACCCATCGGGCGCCATTCCACACGCCGTAGCCGATGGCGGCGATGAACGCGACGCCGACGACCCAGAGCGTGGCATCCGCACCGAGCGTGCGCCATTCGTGGCGAATAATCCGTGCCAGCATGGCGTCAGTCCACCAGCGCCGTCGAGGCGGCCCGCATCATGAGGACGACGGCCGCCGCGAGCCACGCGCCGAGCACGGCCAAGGCTATCGCGTATTGCCCCAGCACCCAGCCGGCGGTGGGCGGCTCGTAGCTGAAGGCCGGCACCTGATCCCAGAGCTCGCGGCCGGCCATGTAGACCTGCCCGGCCTTCTGGTTCTTCGCGATGTCGCCGTTCAGCGTGCGCTGGATGTCGCGGCGATACGATTCGGCGGCGGTCACGAAGTGCCGATGCTGACCGAAGTCGGTGCCCGAGAACCCCATCGACAGCCCGCGCACGGCCAGCGTGGGCGCCACCAGCGCGCTCCACTGGAAGACACGGTTCTGGCGCTCGTAGCGACCGAAGAGCGCGCCGAAGTGTTTGTCGAACACCTCGTTGCCGTGCTCCTCGCCTTCCTGCAGCGACACGCCGCTGAACGCGATCGGCAGCGCGTCCACCGACGCGACGTTGTACTGCTTGAGCAGGTCGTCCCGCCGGCGGTCGAGGCGCTCTTTCATGTCCTTCTCGTTGTTCAGGTCGGCCTCGAGCGCCTTCTGGAACTCCACCGCCGACGGCGTCGGGTGCAACCAGGCCGCCAGGTCAGACACGACGCGCGGCGCTACGATCGCACTGGCAAACCACGCCGTGAGCAGCACGACGAGCGCCAGGCGCGCCGACGACGCCCAGGCCGACACCCAGAGCGCGAGGGCGGTGACGACGGCGAAGTAGGTGAGGTAGACGGTCCCGAGCGTGACGACCCGCCACGGGTCGTCGGCCAGCAGCCCTTCGCTCGTCGACAGCGTCAGCGCCACGACCGACAGCGCCGTCGCAGGCAGCAGCACGGCACCCAGGGCCGACGCGACGCCGAGGGCCTTGCCGAGCGCCAGGTCGTGCGGCCGCGCGCCCACACTCAGGAGCTGGCGGAGCGTGCCTTGCTCGCGCTCGCCGGCAAAAGCCGAGAACGCCATCAGCACGATGAAGAGCGGCACCAGCACCTGCAACACCTCGGCGCCGTTCATCGAACCGAACCGCTGCACGGCGGTGCGGTCTTGCGCGGGGCGGTACTTCATCTCGTTCTGTTTGTGCGCTTCCAGCCACACCGCCACGCCGACGTAGGGGTCGATGCCAGTGTCGACCATTGCCATCTGGCTGGCCGGCTTGAAGGCGTAGACGCCGTAGTGAGCCGCCGAATGCGGGTTCTTCTTCGGCTGGTTCAGCCACTGATCACGGGTGGCCTGCTGCGCCGTGCGATGCTGCGCGGCCAGGTCGGTATAGGTCTTCCAGCCGGCGGCCAGTGACACCACCGACACGATGAGCACGAGCGCTGACAACACGCGGAACCGGCCGTCGCGCGAGAGGTCGAGCAGTTCTTTCCTGGCAATGCGCAGAATCATGGCCGTCTCCCGTTTAGTCGCGCATGTGTTCGAGGTAGACACGCTCGAGGTCGGTGTGCCCGAACTCGTCGGTCGTGTGCTGAGCCACGAGCGTGCCGTGCTTCATGATGCCAACGCGCGTACCGGATTCTTTGGCTCGGAAGAGGTCGTGGGTCGCCATCAGCACCGCCACGCCGCTGCCGCTCAGGCGGCGCAGCAGGTCCGAGAACTCGTTCGAGGCCTTCGGGTCGAGCCCGGACGTGGGCTCGTCGAGCAGGAGCGCCTTGGCGCCCTTGGCGAGGGCAATGGCGATGCCCACCTTCTGCCGCATGCCCTTGGAATAGGTGCCCACCCGCCGGTCGGCGGCGTCCACCGCCAGGCCGACCTCGCGGAAGTAGCCGATGAGCGCGTCGCGCGACAGATCGGGCTTGCCGGCCAGCGCCGCGAAGTACTCGAGGTTCTCGAGCCCGGTGAGGTTCTTGTAAAGCATCACCGTCTCAGGAATGTAGGCCAGGTACCGCTTGGTCTCGAGCGGCTCCTTGGTGACATCCAACCCGTTGACCTTGGCCGTGCCGGACGTAGGCGCAATGAAATTCAGGAACAGGTTGATGGTGGTGGTCTTGCCGGCGCCATTGGCCCCGAGCAGGCAGAAGACGTCGCCTGGGGCGACCGTGAGTGTCAGCGCGTTGAGCGCGGTGACGTCGTTGTAGCGTTTGGTGAGCGCGAGGGCTTCAAGCATCGGGCGGGCTCCAGACCCGGCATAGTAGACGGCGGCGCGCACGTGCCCGATCACAATCCAATGAGCGGATGCAGGGCGGCGGCGAACGGCGGCCGCGCACCGATGAGCGGCGTTCCCTCTCGGTGAGTGGAGATCCGCCTCGCCGCCCCCTCACCGACGACGGAGGATCGGCACCCCTGCAGTACTCGTGTGCCCTGGGCACCCACTCATTGTTCGCCGCCGACTGCTCGTGCGCTGTCACTGCGGGATTGCGAGGAAGGTCCGTTACACTCCGGCCCCCATGCCTCCGAACGTGCTGCACATCGTCGGTTACGCCACCGGAGCGACCCTCTACGCCATGCTGTGGGTCATGGCGCGGCGGGACGCTTCCGGCGATCGTCTGACTGTCGGCGCAGCACTGCTGGGGCTCGCCTGGAACGCCGGCGAACTCCTCGGGCATGCCGCCGGCGCCCTTGGATGGCGTGATGCGGAGTCGTGGGTCGCGGCCGCGTCCTTCGCCGCCCTTGGCGGCCTCGCAGCGGTCGTCATCCATTCGGTGACCCGCGGCACCCGCGACGACGCGGCGTCGCCGCGCCGGTGGTCGCGCGCGGTCGCCACGTTCGCCTACCTTGGCGCCAGTGGGGCCGGAGGGCTGCACCTGCTGGCGGCCGCTCGGAACGGGGTCGTGCCCGACCGCTCCGCGCTCCTGCTGCTGACGTCGGTACTGGTCGCCGCGGCCCCCGTGCTGGTCGTCACGACCGGTCCGCAACCACACGGCCGACGGGCCATCTGGATGACGGCGCTGGCGGTGTTTGCGGTCTCGGCGCTGCACCTGACCGACTTCCACGGTCCGGGCGAGTCATGGGCCACGGAACTCCTCGGGCATCACTCATCGATCCCGTTGGCGTTCGCCATCCTCTACCAGGACTACCGCTTCGCGCTCGCCGACCTGTTCCTGAAGCAGGCGCTGCTGGTCGTGTCGATCGTGGCCATGGTGTTCGGCGCGTGGTCGGTCGCCGGCCCCGCGCTCACGCGTACCCCTGGGTCGCCCGAGGCCATCGGGGTCTTGCTCGGCCTGTGGGTGCTCACGACGTTCGCCTTTCCGCTCATCCGCCGCCTGATCAATGGCTTCGTCGACCGGGCAATCCTGAAGCGCATGGATCACCCACGGATGGTCGAGCACATCACCGCGGCCGTGCAGAACGCCGCCAACGAGGCCGAGCTGTTGAACCAGACGTGCCGGAGCCTGGCCCCGGCCCTGAGTGCGACGCAGGTGACCTGGGAGGTGCAGGAGCGGCCGGCGACGGGCATGGAGTCACCCCTCATTCCGCTGCCCACGACCGAGGCGCCGCATCTGGCGCTGCGGGTGGGGCGGCTCGCCGGAGGGCGTCGTCTGTTGTCAGGGGATCTGGCGATGCTCGAGCGCGTGGCCACGGCCGTGGGCCGCCGTCTCGACGCGCTGAGGCTGACCAGCGAGCGCTTCGAGCGCACGCTGCGGGAGCGCGAGATGCAGACGCTGGCCACCGAGGCGGAGCTGAAGGCGCTGCGGGCGCAGATCAACCCGCACTTCCTGTTCAATGCCCTGACCACGATCGGCTATCTGATTCACGCCTCGCCGGCTCGCGCCGTGACGACGCTGCTCAAGCTCACCACCCTGCTGCGCGGCGTCCTGCGAACCGAGGGCGAGTTCACGACGTTGGGGCGTGAGATGGAACTCATCGCCTGCTATCTCGACATCGAACGGGAGCGGTTCGAAGAGCGCCTCGGGGTCACGGTCCGGATTCCGGATGCACTGGCCGACGTCGCCATCCCCCCGCTGGTCGTGCAGCCGTTGGTTGAAAACGCGATCAAGCACGGCATCGCGCCATCACGCACTGGAGGACACGTGACGATCCTTGCATCAATCGACGACACACGACGGTTGTGCGTGTCGGTGCGCAACAGTGGGGCGCCGCTGGCTACGTGCCCTGCACTTCATGAAGGCGTCGGCCTCGCCAACGTCGAACGGCGCCTCGCCAACTACTACGGGTCTGAAGCGACCCTCACCCTGCGCACGACGCCAGAGGGCGAGACGCACGCGGACCTTCGAATCCCGGTTCCGACGGCCATGCGCGCGGCGGCGCTGCTCGACGTCAGGCGGCGCGCATGACGCCGGCCACGATTCGCGTGGTCGTCGCCGACGACGAGCGTCCGGCTCGGCGCTTCCTCATCGGCCTCCTGAAGGAGTGCGCGGGGGTGGAGGTGTGTGGCGAAGCGGCGTCTGGCGAAGAAGCGCTCGAGCTGATCGAGCGGACGCGGCCAGATCTCGTCCTGCTCGACCTGCAGATGCCGGAACTGAGCGGCCTCGACGTGGTGCGCCATGTGCCAGCCGATCGCCTGCCGCTGGTGGCGTTCGTGACCGCGTTCGACGAGTATGCCGTCGAGGCCTTCGAGCTCAACGCCATCGACTACCTGCTCAAGCCGGCGGAACGGGCGCGCGTCGAAGCGACGATCGAGCGGGCCCGCGAGCGGCTACGCCGCAATGAGCCGCCAGGCGTGCGCGCCGCAGCCCTGGCCAGCGCCACCGCCATCTACGAACAGGGCGCGCGCCGGCAGTATCTCGAGCGACTTCCGGTGAAGCGCCGCGACGAGGTCGTGCTGCTCTCAGTTCGGCAGGTGGCGTCGATCACGGCTGAAGGTGAACTGCTCCACATCACGACCGTGGCAAACGAACGCTACACCATCACCCATCGGCTCCACGCGCTCGAAGCGCGCCTGGACCCACGACGCTTCATCCGGCTGGGACGCGGGACGCTCGCCAACCTCGACCTCATCTCTCGCGTCAGCCCGATGCCCGGCGGCACGTATACCGCCACGCTGTCGAACGGGCATCAGCTACCGGTCAGCCGCATTCAGTCGCGCATCCTGCGAGAAACGCTGCTCAAATTGTAGTGTGGCCCGGCTTTGAACTGGCTCTTGCGCTGGCCACACATGACGCCCAGCGCGTGAGCCGCGCGCGGACCTGGCGCCGGCCGCGGCGCATGGCCAGCGCTAGCACCACGGCCGTGCCGCTCACCAGCAGGCTACCGAGGCTGAGGGCGACGACGACCAAGTCCCAGACCGGCCGCGAATAGTACAGGAACAGAAAGTCGAGGGAATGCAAGCCGCTGCAGAGCCAGCGCTCCAGCCGGCTGAGGCGCTCCAGTCTGGCGCGCGTGCTCTGGCGCGTGGGTCGGGGCGCGGCCCGGACTCCAGTCCCACGGGTTCATCGACAACATGCCGCTCAGGATCCAGGTGAAGGTGGCCACACCGAACACGAGCCCGCTGACAGGGACGGCGCACCGCGCAGGCGGAAGCGCGGCTCACGCGGCCACCGCGACAATCCGGCCGCCAGGCCGCTCAGGCACATCAGGCAGCCTCGAAGGGATACGCGACGCCCACTTCGCGCTCGCCGTAACCGGGATCTTCGCCGCGGTTCGGTCAGGTCCTTGATAGACGGGAGCGGCGGTACCATCGGACACCAGGTGGACGTTCTCAGTGGTGATGCGCGTGGTGGGTGGCATCGGCGCCATGCCCGTGATGGTGGCGCTGGTCGGCCGGGGGCGCCTGAACACTGAGCAGCCGCAGGCCGTTCATCGTCACCGCCACTGTCGCGCCAGTATCGGCCAGCACCGCCATCCACAACGTGGCATGGCCCATCGCCGCGGCCACGAGGAACGCGACCTTGAGACCCACGGCAAACCAGAGATTCTGCCGCACGACGCCCAGCGCTCTGCGCGCGTGGATGATGAGCCACGGCAGGTGTCGCAGGTCGTCATGAACCAGGACGATGTCGGCCGCATCGAGCGCCGCATCGGTGGCCCGGGGCCCGACCGCGACGCCCAGCGTCGCCGCCACGAGCGCCGGGACGTCGTTGATGCCGTCGCCCAGCATCGCCACCGGTCCTGACGCAGCCAGGACGGCTATGGCCTCCGCCTTGTCGGTGGGCGAACACTCGCCTCGCACGTCTGCGACCTGCATCGCCCGGGCCGTGGCGGCGACCGCGGACGGATGGTCGCCCGACAGAAGGACCAGTCGGCCAACGCCGCATCGCCGAAGCGCGGCGGCGGCCTCAACAGCGTCGGGGCGCGTGGTATCGCGCGCCCCGAGCACGGCCCAAAGTTCGGCGCCGCTGCCACATGCCACCACGGTCAGGCCGGCGTCGTGCAGGCGTGCAATCTCGCCCGCAGCATCGTCGCCGATGCGAGCATGGTCACCAAGGAATCGGGCGCTGCCAATCCAGAAGTCGTGCCCGCACGCCTCGCCGACCAGGCCCCGGCCGGGGATCGCCTGCACCTCCCCCACCGCGCTCCCGCGGCCACCGCCGCGGGTGGCGGCGAAGGCCATCAAGGCATCGGCCAGCGGATGCTCGCTGCGCGCCTCGAGCGCCACGATGTGGTCGAGCACCTCCTGCTCTGAGCGGGCACCGAACAGCCGCAGACTGACCACCTGTGGCCGGCCCGTCGTGGCCACTCCGGTCTTGTCGAAGGCGACGGCTGTGAGGCTGGCGCACGTCTCCAGATGCTCACCGCCCTTCACCAGCACCCCGTGCCGAGCCGCGGCCGATATCGCCGCCACGATGGTGACGGGCGTGGAGATCACGAGCGCACACGGACAGGCGACCAAGGTCAAGACCAAGCCCCGACGGAACCACTCATCCCAGCCACCAAACCCCGCCAGCGGTGGCACGAGCCACACGGCGAGCGCCAGTCCCACGACGATGGGCGTGTAGACCTGCGCGAACCGTTCGACCCAGCGCTCGGCATCGGTGCGCCCCTGGCGCGCGTGCTCGACGGCGGAGAGCATCCGAGCCAGACCGCTCTGGTCGGCGCGGGCGCGGGCCCGCACTTCGAGCGATCCCGACCCATTGACGGTACCAGCATCGAGCAGATCGCCCGGCCGCTTGAGCACATGCACCGGTTCACCCGTCATCGCGGACTCGTCGACACTCGACGAGCCACTCACGACCTCGGCATCGACGGGAATGCGTTCCCCGGGCTTGACTCGCAGCGTCATGCCGGCTTCAACCCGATTCACGGCGACGACCTGCTCGCTGCCGTCCACCACGCAGCACACCTTCGCTTGGGTGCCCTGCATCAGCGTGCCGACGGCGCGTCGGGCGCGCGCCGCACTCCAGGCCTCCAGAAGCTGCGCACCGGCGAACAAGCTGGCGACCATCGCCGCCTCCGACACTTCGCCGAGCCAGGCCGCGCCCGCGACCGCCACGACCACCAACACCTGCATGTCGAGCCGGCCGGCGCGCATGGCGGTGAGCGCTCTCGGCAGAATGATGACGCTGGCCGCGCTGGCCGCCGCCGCATAGAGCGCGGTGCTCACCCATGCCGGGCCACCCTGGTCGAGGTCGGCGACGAGCGACAGCCACGCGCCGCCCGATTCCACGAACTGCGCCGCCAGGGCCCCGAGCAGACAGGTAACGCTCAGCACGCCTGCCCACCAGACGGTCGCATCCACGGCGTGGTCCGGGACGGATTCGTCGGGCTGCACCAGGCGCAGGCCGGCCCGAGTTGCCGCGCTCGACACCGTCTGCAGCGTGGCGGGCGCGTCGAGGCGAAACGACACGCGCGACCGCAGCTGGTCGATGCTGACCTCCGACACGCCCGGTTGCCGCTCCAAGGCCCGCCTCAAGGCGGTCGACTCCTCGGCGCAGTGCAAACCGAGGACGCGCAGATCCCACACTTTCTGAGGTGCTGAACTATTCACTTGCATGATTGCGCAACTGTCAGTATATTTCGGGCATGGCTGCTCGTCCACCAACCGCGATGCCGGAGCGGTGCGACCCCCCGCACCCGGCAACTGCCCTGCCGGCGCTCGATCGCTCGCCGGCGGCGCTGGAACGGGCCACGCGTCTGTTCCGGGCCCTCGGAGACGAGGGCCGGCTGCGGCTGCTGGCCCGTTTGGCGTCGGCGCCAGCGTGCGTGACCGACCTGGCCGAGGCGGAAGGCGAAAGTCTGCCGACCATCTCGCAGCGAATGCGCGTGCTGAGGAACGAACGCCTCGTCACGCGCCAGCGGGACGGGCGCCACATCACCTACGCGGTCGCCGATGACCACGTCGTAGCGATTGTGCGAGCCGCCATAGACCACGCCGCGGAAGCGCGGCCCAACCCGTAACCTTCGGAGGTAGCTCATGTCCACCACGCATCACATCCACGATCCCCATCCCCACCAGCACGGTCCCGCCTGCGGGCACCAGGCCGTCACGCACAACGACCACGTCGACTACCTCCACGACGGCCACCTCCACCACTTGCACGACGACCACGTCGACGAGCACGCCCTCGACATCACTGCGGCGAATCCCGCCTCGTGCACACCCGCACATGCCTGCGGCGCGCACGACGCCACCCATACCCACAGCCCGTCGTGCGGACACGACGCCGTGCCACACGGAGACCACATCGACTACCTGGTCAATGGACACCTGCACCACCCGCATGGGTCGCACTGCGACGACCACGGCCGCGTGGCCCTAGCCTGATCCACAGACACACTGGCCGCTCGAGCCGCGGCCAGTGTGTCGATTCGACGCCAGGCGGCGCCAGCGGACCGCGATGAACGGTCGCGGCAGACCAACAGCTGGTGTCTGCAGCCCGGCACCGACTAGGGACTAGCACTGGGTCACGGTGGAGACCTCGGTCGCGTCAGCCCACGCAGCACGCCACTCGGGAACGGGTCGTCGAACGTCTGCCCCGCGTCACTGCCGGCCGCCATCTCGTCGTCGGTCAGCAGGCAGGCGTCGAACCGGGCGTGCAGCGCGGTGACATCCATGCCTGGCCGATCACCACGACCTCCTGGCGCCGATCGCCGATGTCGTCGCGCCAGTGCCGGCCGATCTCATCGAGGGCTTCGGTCTTTGTGGGCCATTCGTCGGTCGGAATATCGGCCCACCATAGACCGGCGGGCTGACAGGTGGCGAGCCAAAAGAACCCTTTGGAGCGCAACACGCCCGGCCAGTCGGCGCGAATCCGGTTCCAGAAGCGCTCCGGGTGGAACGGACGGCGTGCCCGGTAGACGAAACTGGCGATGCCGTACTCCTCCGACTCCGGCACTTCTTCGCCGCGCATGACCGTCAGCCACCCGGGCGCCTGGCTGGCGGCAATGAAGTCGAAGCGGCCGGTGTTGAGCACCGCGTCGAGTGGCACGACACCGCGCTCGGCGCGCACGAGCGCGGCGCGGGGATTCAGCTGTCGCAACACCGCCTCGAGCGCCTCCAGGGTGTCGTCCGCCACGCGATCGACCTTGTTGATGACAATCACGTTGGCGAATTCCACCTGATCGACCAGCAGGTCGACGACCGTACGTTCGTCGTCCTCGTTGAGGGCCATGCCGCGATCCTGCAGGCCGTCGGCCGCCGTCCATTCGTCGAGAAACGTTCCGGCGTCGACTACCGTGACCATGGTGTCGAGTCGCGCCACCGCCGAGAGGCTCTGGCCCTCGGCGTCCTCGAAGGTGAACGTCTCGGCCACCGGCAGCGGCTCGGAGATGCCGGTCGACTAGTCGAAGCGACCCTCACGGGCCAGGGCCGCCACTTCCTTGAGCAGATCCTCGCGCAGCGTGCAGCAGATGCAGCCATTCGAGAACTCGACCAGCTTCTCGTCGACGCGGCTGAGTGCCGCGTCCCCGTGCTGCAGGAGCGCGGCGTCGACGTTGACCTCACTCATGTCGTTGACGATGACGGCCACACGACGCCCCTCGCGGTTGCGCAACACGTGATTGAGCAGTGTCGTCTTGCCGGCGCCGAGGAACCCCGACAGCACGGTCACAAGCAGGCGGGCAGCGGTGTCTCCATCGAACTAGTGCGGCGACACCCCGCGTCGACGTGAAGGCAATCCCGATGAGCGGCTGGCTCAGACCGGCCAATGGCTCGCGCTCGCCAAAGAACCTTCCGCCCCGCGACCAGCCAGTCCCCAGCCGCAGAGCGTGAAGCCCTCGGGCGGCTAGGCAGGAACGTCACGGCGTCTCACGCTAGTTGGCCGTACGCGACGACGCCTTGGCGCGGCGCGGGTGCCGATCGCGCACCCGTGACCGGCGACAGCTGTTCATGACATTCCCTGGCCCATTCATCGTCGCCATCGGGCGGCCTGTCGAGAGCGACGCGCATCGCTCTCGACCGACACGCTACGGTAGTCCTCGCGATGCTCAGAGTGCTGCTCGTCGGCGACCTTGCGGACGTCCGCTCCTTGCTCGACCTGCTGCCAAGTGGCGAGTACTCGGACACGCTCGTGCCGGACTTGGCCACCGCCCACGATCTGCCCGTGCTCCCTGGCGACTCGAACCTGATCCTCTCGGCGATCGGCGCGCCGGGGGGCGGCGGCGACACGGCGGCGCCGCAGTGGCCATGGCTGGCGTGGAACCGGACGGACGATGCCACATTGACGAACACGGCCTACGAACACGGTGCGCTCGCCGTCTTGCCCGCACGTCTCACACCACAGAGAGCCTCGGCTCAGCGCTGCGCACGGCGTTTGCCCGGGCACGGGACCAACCAGGCATCTCGAAGCGGCAGCCCCGCGGTGAGGGCCGCTTCGCGCGCGGGGCGCGTATCCTGTTCGCACCGGACGACGTGCTGGTGGTCGAGGCCGGCATCGTCGCCACGACGGTCATTCACGAAGACGGCGCCGAAGTCTTGACCGCGCTGCACGGGCCGGGAGCGATTGTGATCGGTCATCCCGAAGACTCGTGCTGTCTGCAGAATCATGCCCGCACCGACGTGCGCGGCTGGGCGCACGTGGCGGCGACGCCGCGATTCGCCGACCGCCTGCGCACGCGGGTTCGCCAGCTCGAGGCTTGGGCGGCCGTGCAGGCCCGTCCACACCTGCAGGATCGCCTGATTGGCCTGCTGTCGCTGCTGGCCGAGACGTTCGGAGAGCCGACGCCGACCGGTGTCCGCGTCGCTGTCAGCCTCACGCACGGACAGCTGGCCGCGGCGATCGGCGCGACGCGAGCGACGGTGACTCGGCTCATCGGACGCCTGCGCTCAGGCGGCGTGCTGAGTCTCGAGGGCGAGAGTGGGCGCGAGCACTTCGTGCTGCATTTCGTCGAGCGCCACCATCACCGGTAGGCAGCGAGCGAGGCCCGCCCGCGCCTCAGCGGCGCGCGGGATGATCGGCCAGCACCGCGTGCACGTCGCCCTCCGACAACTCGGCCGCCGGCCGGTGAATGGTCCGGTGCCAGTGTTCGCCCGGCGCGAGCACCGCGATCACGGTTTCAAGCGGCGGACATCCTTTGTCGCGGCACTGCAGCTCCGTCACCATCACTGTCGCGTCGTCGGGCAGAACGAGCATCGCCTCGGCCCAGCCGCGCACGCGGGCCATGACAGCAGCCCCCGACCCGAGCGGGGCATCGTCCAGACGAATGAGCATCAGCGAGTTGTGCCACGTTCCGGACGAAACGACGGTGTCGGGACAAGGTGCGATCGCGCACACACGCGCGCAGCATCATCATGCGATACCACGCCTCAGCAGGCGGCGTCGCTACGATCAGGACGTCGCCATGGAGCACACGAAGCGGCAAACCCATGCCCATCTGCTGGTCTGACAAGGGCAAACCGGAGGTGCCGGTTGACGCGCTCAAGGCGGAATGGAAGCGCCGCGCCCTGCTCAAGCACGTGCAGTTGTCAATCAGCGGGTGCCTGGGCCCGTGCGACCTGCTGAACGTCGTGGCAGTTGCTGGCCCAAGCGGTATCGACTACTACGGGCGACTCACGACGCGAGCCGATTTCGATCTGCTGATCGAGTGGGCCAGCAGTTGCGCGGTCGCGGGACGTCCGCTGCCCGTGCCCGAGACAATCGCCGCCCGGAGAATCGACCGATTCCGTGCGCCGTCGGCACCCGCCGACGTCGAGGCGGCGGTGGTCGCCGCGCTGGCGTAGACGACCATGCATATCGCTGAAGGTTTTCTTCCCCTGAGCCACGCCTTGACGTGGAGCGCCGTGGCGGCGCCGTTTGTCGGCTACGGGGTGCGCACGCTCCCGCGGAGGGCGGCGGCGACACCCGAGGCACCGCTCGTACTCGGCGCTGCGGGCGCCTTCACCCTGTTGCTGTCGTCGCTCAAGCTGCCCTCGGTGGGCGGTAGCTCGTCGCATCCCACCGGCGTCGCCCTCGGTACGAACCTCTCGGGCCCGGCGGTGATGGCGGCGCTCGGTCCGGTGGTGCTGCTCTTCCAGGCGCTGTTCCTGGCCCACGGCGGACTGACCACGCTCGGCGCCAACACGTTCGCCATGGCGATCGTGGGGCCATGGGTGAGTTGGGGCGTGTGGCGGGCGGCGCGCGCGCTGACGCTGCCAATGGATCTCGCCGTCGGCCTCGGCACCGCGTGTGGCGTGCTGGGCACGTATCTGACCACCGTCGGCCAGCTCGCCCTGGCGTTCCCCGACGCGTCGTCGGGCAGCGCTGGCGCCTTCATGAAGTTCGCCAGCATCTTCGCCGTCACGCAGCTGCCGCTCAGCGTCGTCGAAGCGCTGCTCACGTTGGCCGCCCTGAACGTCTTGGCGGTTCGCGGCCTGGCGGCGGTCCATGGCCGTGCGTAGCGCGTGGCTCGTGGTGGCCGGGGCAACCGTAATGTGGGGCACGGCGGTCCTCACGGGCCCGGCCAGACCTGCCACCGGCGACGCCGACAAACGCGCAAAAGCGTTGGCGGTGACGCTCCGGCCCGGCTACACGCCCTGGGTGCGACCGGTGTTCGAGCCGGGCAAGGCGGCCGAGACCAGGTTGTTCCTCGCGCAATCGGCCGCCGGCGCGACCCTGTTCGTGGGTGTGCTCGTGGCCACACGCCGCCGGAGCCGCTCGTAGCGCGCCATGCACCTGCCCGCGATCATCGACCAATCGGCACGCACGAATCGCTGGGCCGCCTGGCATCCCGCCGAAAAGCTGTTCGCGGCCGGGCTCGGCGTGGCGCTGGCATCCGTGCCCACGGGCTGCCGAATCCGCAGCAAATCTACGCGCAGCAGCTTCTGGCGAACCTGCGCCGGACACATCCGAACTCTGCTGCCGCCCACCACTACTGGATTCACGCGCTGGAAACGAGCGCGTCTCCGGCGCGGGCCCTCGACAGTGCCGTACGGCTGCCGACGCTCGCGCCTGGCGCCGGCCACATGGTGCACATGGCGGGGCATGTCTACCACCGCGTGGGCGACGAACAGAAGGCTCACGACGCCTTCGTCGCCGCCACCAGGGTCGATGACGCGTACCTGCAGGCGGAAGGGCTGCCGCATGCCGACAACTGGAACCATGCGCACAACCTGTGGTACCTGGTCGCCAATCTGGCCGAGGCGGGTCGCTACGCCGACGGCCTGCAGTGGGCCGCGCGCCTGCAGGCGCTCGGCGCAGCCGACCCTACGGTGACCGCGCACGCGCACGCATTCCGAGACGGACTGCGCCTCTACGCGCGCGACATGCTCGAGATCGACGACCGCGCCGAACGTACGAGCGAGGCACTCGACGCGCTGTTGTGGCGGCTGGTTGCGGAGCAGGCCGTCAACGACGCCGCCGATTATCACGCGGCGGAGGTCCCGCCCATCCTGACGGTCGCGGCGCTGGAACTGCGCGGGCGACTTCGGTCGCATCAGGACCGTCATCCGGAGGCGGAGGCGCTCTTGCGACGCGCCGTCGAACGGGAACAGGCGCTGAACTACAACGAACCGCCGGTCTACCCGCGCCCGGCCGCTGAAGTCCTGGGCGAAGCGCTCTTGCGTGCCGGCCGCCCGACGGACGCGGGCCGCCTACCGCACCGTCCTGCGGCAACGTCCCCGCAGCGGGTTCGCGCTCTACGGCATCGCCCGGACGTTCGAGGCCCAGAACGATCGCGGCAAGACCGCGCGCGCGTACCGCGCCTTTCTCGACGCGTGGCCCGACGCCAACCAGGCCCTGCCGCAGGTCACGGCCGCCCGCCAGTGGCTGGCCCATCACGCCCCCGGGGACCGGTAGCCGTTCGACCGCACAAGCGCCTCGGAGGGAGTGGTGGAGGCGCCTGCGTCACTCTCTCGCGGGCGCGACGACCGCCGACCGCCAGTCCGGCAGTGCCGCGGCCGAGGCGCGCCCGGAGAGGCCGGGGTCGGTGACGAGGGCTCCTACTGCCTGAAGCGTCGTTGGGGATCAGCGCCTGAGGATGGTGGGACGCGCTGACGACGTGTCGCCAAGTCAAGGCCGGTGGCCCACGCCGACGACACGTCGTCCCGCCAGCTGGGCGCGAGGACGTCGCGATCGCCAGGCAGGATCTCGCGGCGTTCGAGCGCGAGGGCGCCCGCGTGCGCTGTCCGCGGGGACCGCGCCGTTCGACAGCGCGGGAACGCCGCGCACGGTCCGCTGACGCCCGCTCGTGGGAAAATCTGGACGGCGGGGCCGGCGCGCTGCCATCCTTGAGCCGTGGGTGCGATTCGGATCAGCCGTGTGGCTGCGGGAGTCGAGGGCGCGGCGATCCCGGGCCGCCGGCTGCTGCTCGTGTTACTGGTCCTCGCCGTTGCCTCGACGGGGGCGGCCGGCCAGACGCGGGCCGTGCCGACGGCCGCGACGATCGCGCTGGACCAGCCGATTCCGGTTGATCCCGCCATCACCGTGGGCACGCTGCCCAATGGCCTGCGCTACTACGTGCGGCCCAACCGGCAACCGCGGGGTCGGGCGGAACTACGTCTGGTCGTCAAGGCCGGCTCGGTCCTCGAGGACGACGACCAGCGTGGCCTCGCGCACTTTGTCGAACACATGCTGTTCAACGGCACGCGGAACTTCCCGGGGCAGGAGGTCGCCGGCTTCATGCAGTCGTTGGGCATGCGATTCGGCGCCCACGTCAACGCCCACACCGGCTTCGACGAGACGGTCTACGAACTGCAGATTCCGACCACTGACGGCGCCGCTGTCGATCGCGCGCTGCTCGTCCTCGAGGATTGGGCGCGGCACGCCTCGTTCGAAGCTGACGAGATCGAAAGAGAACGGGGCGTCATTCTGGAGGAATGGCGCCTCGGCCTGGGCGCGGAGGCGCGGCTGCAAGACCAGCAGATGCCGGTGTTGCTGCAGGGGTCGCGTTACGCCGCACGATCGCCGATCGGCAGCCCGGCCATCATCCGCTCCGCATCGCGCGAACGACTACGGCAGTTCTATGCCGATTGGTACCGGCCCGACCTCATGGCGGTGATCGCCGTGGGCGACTTCGACGGCCCGGCGATGGAAGCCGCCCTTAGAGCGCGCTTCGGGGCGATCCCGGCCGCGGTGGCGCCGCGCCCACGGCACGACTACGACGTGCCAGACCATCCAGGCACCCTCTACGCCATCGCGCGCGACAAGGAAGTGACCACCACCACGGTCGGCGTGTTCCACAAGCGGCCGGCGCGCAACCAACGGACCGCCGACACTTACCGCGGCCAGATGGTCGACCGCCTGTTTGCCGGCATGCTCACGGCGCGCCTACGCGATCTTGCGAGCCAGCCGGACGCGCCGTTTCTGGCCGCCCAGACCTCGCGCGGCCTGTTCGTGCGATCGACCGAGACGACGACGGTCCAGGCCGTGGTTCCAGACGCCGGCGTCGAGCGCGCGCTCACGGCGATGTTCGCCGAAGTCGAGCGCGTCGTGCGGTACGGCTTCACCGCCAGCGAACTCGACCGCCAGAAACTGAACAGCGCGCAAAACCTGGAACGGGCGCTCGTCGAGAAGGACAAGTCGCCCTCCGGGCCCCTGGCCGACGAGTTCGTGCGCAACTTCATGAACGACGAACCCATCCCCGGCATCATCTACGAACAGGGATTGGCCCAGCGCTTTCTGCCGCAGATCTCGCTGGCCGAGGTCAACAGCCTGGCCGCCACCTGGGTAACCGAGGGCAATCGTGTCGTGGTCGTGAGTGCGCCAGAGAAGCGTGATGTGCCTGTGCCCACCAGGACGTCGCTGGCCGCCGCGATTTCTGCCGGCCGCGACCGCGCGCTCGCCGCCTACGTCGATGCCGTCGACTCGGCGCCGCTGCTCAGCCCGCTGCCCGCGCCCGGAACGATTCGACGCGAGACTGCGCTGGCCGACCTGGGCATCACGGAATGGGAACTGTCGAATCGGGTGCGCGTGTTGCTGCTGCCAACCACGAACAAACAGGACGAGATTCTGTTCCGCGCGATCAGCCCCGGCGGCACCTCCCTGGCCCGCACCGAGGACGACGTCGTCGCCAGAACCGCCGCCGATGTCGTGGCGGCCGGCGGCCTCGGTGCGCTGGCGGAGCGCGACCTCGTCAAGCGGCTCGCCGGCGTCACGGCCGGCGTCGATGCCGACATCGACGACACGACCGAGGGGCTGAGCGGTGGGGCCACGCGCACAGATCTCGAGACCCTCTTTCAGCTCATCCACCTGACGTTCACCGCGCCGCGTGGCGATCCCGAGGCCTTCGCGGTCATGCAGACCCGCCTGCGGCGCCTGCTCGCCGACCAGGCGGTCGAGCCCGACGCCGTCTTCAACCGCGCGCTCATTGCGGCGCTCACGCAGGATCATCCACGGGCGCGGCCCCTCCGTGCCGAGCAGGTCGACGACATGAACCTGGCACGGTCGATCGCGTTCTACCGCGAGCGGTTCGCCGACGCCAGTGACTTCACCTTCGTCTTCGTCGGCAGCTTCGACCTGCCGACCATGAAGCCGCTGGTCGCACGCTATCTCGGCAGCCTGCCGGCGTTGTACCGCAACGAGCGAGCCGCCGATCTCGGCATCCGTGCGCCGACCACGGTCGTCACCCGGGAGGTGGTCAAGGGCGTCGAGCCCAAAGGCCAGGTCGGCCTCGTCTTCACCGGCCCGTTCGTCCACACTGAAGCCGACCGCGTCGCCCTCAACACGATGGGCCAGATGCTCGGCGGCAACCTGAATCAGCGGCTGCGCGAAGCGCTGGGTGGCACCTACGGCGTGAGCGTCGCCACGGATTTCACGTTCGCGCCGTTCGAGGCCTCGTACCGCGTCGCCATCACGTTCGGCTGTGACCCGGCGCGGCTCGACGACCTGATCGCCTCGACCTGGGCGGTCATCGACGAGTTCAAGCGGACGGGCCCCTCGCCAAGCCAAGTTGCCGACGGGCGACGGGCGCGGCGGCGCGATCTGGAGACCAGCCTGCAAGACAACCGCTACCTGCTCAACCGCATCACCGCCACATACATGCACGGCGAGCCGGTCGCCGCGGTATTCGACGCCGATGGCGGCGTGGATCAGCTCACCGAGTCGCGCATCCGCGACCTCGCCCGACTGTCCCTGAACCCCGCGCGCTACGTGCAGGTCACCCTGCGCCCCGAAGCCCGCTGACGGAATGAGGGGCCACCCTTGCCGGCGGGGTGCGCGGCGGTCCGGGCCGCGAACGTCGGGTCCGGTGTGGCTGACGGCGCCGCCCGGCCTGTCAGGTAGGCAGCGGCCCGACGGCACTCAGACGGGCCCGGCGCGCAATCCGCGACGTTCGCACGCGCGAAACGGTGGCTCGATGAATTCGGCGGTCGTGGCGGACGGCGTCTCGACACACACTAGTCGCGTGCATCGCGGCCCGTCGTTCCATGGCGCGCCCAACGCGACGTGTTCGCGTGCGCCGACGAGTTGCAGAATGGCGCAGCGGTCAGGCTGCGCACGGCGAGGCGCAAGCCATGGTCGGCCTGAAGCAGGTGGTTCAGGACGGACGTCTTGCCGGCGCCCGGCAAGTCAGATCAACACCGTGACCGGAACGCACACGCGACATCGGCGCCTCAACCAGCCGCAACGGGATAGGCGCGGAAGCGGCGGAGGCCGACGACCAGCAGCAACAGCCCGGCTGCCGTCAGCCCCAGCACCGGGAGCGCGGTTCGCGCGACGACCGCGCCGACTCGCTCCTCCGAGTAGATGAAGGCCGGTAGACGGTCGTAGACGGCAGGCGTCAGCGAAGTGTTGGCGAAGAGCAGTGGCTGGAAGTACTCACGCCAGGTGCGATGGTAGACATCGACCTGCGCGAAGAAGTGCCGGTAGCGCTCGAAGCCGGTGCCGGCGGCATCGACGAGCACACTCTGCAGCAAGGCGGCCGGCGACAGAAAGCGCAGCACGGCAACGGCGGCGTGCTGCCGCGCCAGCTGCGACTCGAAGCGGGTGACGACCGGCGCCACCATGCGGGCGATCTCGTCGTCGCGGGCCGCCTGCAGCACCGAGGCGTTCTTCATGGCGTCGCCGGCCACGGAAAATTCTGGATGCTCCTCGATGAAGCGACCGAGCACGCGGCTGCCTTCGACGCGGGCTTCGTCGGTAGCCGCGCGTGCGGCGTTGACGAACTCGACGCGCGACGGCACCGGATACCACGCCGACACGACGGCGTTGATCGCGGCGGGGCTCATGACCACGAGTATGAGCCACAGCCCCGAGAGCGTGAGCGCGTTCCACTCCGGTGACCGGCCGGCGGCGTTGACGGCGACGGCCAGCGCGAACCAGAGCAGACCGTAAGCGGCCACGGCCACCGTCCAGGTAGCCAACCGGGTCAGCGCGTCCGCGTCCAGGGGCTGGCCGACGAACCACAGCGCCAGGAGCGGCGCGATCGCCGCTGGCGCCAGCACGACCGCGGCACGCGCCAGGAGCTTGCCCACCACCACCGTGCCGAGCGCGACCGGCTGCGAGACGACCAGACGCAACGTGCCGTCGTCGCGTTCGCCCGACGTGAGGTCGTAGCAGAGCGCCAGGACGAACAGCGGATAGAGGTACAGCAGGGCAAAGGCGAGGTCGAACTGGCCCACCTTCAGCAGCAACGGGTTTTCGGTCTGGTCGCCGGCCACGAAGGCCTCGCGCGTGCGCGCGTTGACTTTCGAGTAGCCGGTATAGAGGTCCGATTGGCCCACGGCCAGCGCGGCCAGCGGCGCCGGCGCCTGAGCGACATAGCGTCCCACGAACGACCCGAGGTAGCTGGGGTTGGCCGGCCCCCAGGCTGGCTCGGCAGCGGCAGCGGCCGCGGTGACGGCTGCGGCCGCGACCTCGGCTCGAGCCTTGGTGTAGCGCTGGTCCTGCTCGGCGGCGAGAGTGGCCCTGCCGGTCGACTGCGTGAGCGCCCAAGAGGCGCCATTGGCGGCGGCCGCCACCAGCATCACGCCGAACAGAAGCGCGACGACCACCGCGAGACGGTCGGACGCTAGCAGCCGGGATTCGTGGCGGACGATACGGCGGAGCACGTCACTGCACCCGCAGGCGCGCGGCGGCCCACAGCGCCGAGGCGCCGGCCACCGCCATCCACGCCGTCAGCACGGCCAGGCTCACCTGCACGCCGGCCAGCGCCCACGACGCGGTGGGCAGCGTGTAGGCAAAGGGCGGCACGTCGTCCCACAGGTCGCGCCCGCGCTGGAACTCCCAGGTGCGCGACAGATCCGTCTGCCCGACGACGGCTTCGTTGAGCGTCTTGATGTAGGTGGTGCGATAGCGCTCGGCCGCGGCTAGAAAATCCGCATGGTGCGCGTAGTCGGTGCCGGCCAGCGCCATCGATGCCGACTGTACCGCCAGCAGGGGCGCCGCCACTGACGCCCACTGATACACGCCGGCCTGGGCGCGATAGCGGTCGACGAGACCGCGGTACTGGCGCTCGTAGACGGCCGTATCCGCCTCCTCGCCGAGCATGAGGGCCACGCCCTCCGGGTTGATGGTGAGCTTGGCCAGATCGGTCACGCCCTGTTCCGCCATGAGCCGCGTTCGGGTCAACTTCACCAGGTCGTCCCAGGGCGTGAGCTTCTCGAGGTCCGCGTCGATGGCCTGCTGCAACTGCTGAGGCGACGGGGTGGGATAGAACCCGCGGGCGACAGCCGCCGCCCCGCGTGGCGCCAGGAAGCCGTTGAGGAACCACGCCGCCAGCAGCACCGTGAGCGCCACGCGGCTGGACGGCGCCACCGCCGAGACGGCCAGGCCCAGCGCGACCCAGCAGGCGAAGTAGACAAGGTAGACGCCGACGAGCGTCGCGGCTCGCGGCAGCGATTGCAGGCCACTCTCGCCACCCAGGAGCGCCAGCGCAGCCACGCCGCCCACCGCGGCCACGCCGGCCACGAGCGCCACCGGCGCTGAGACGCCGAGCACCTTGCCGGCCAGCAGCGCCCGAGATGACACACCGGAGGCGAGCAGCTGGCGCAGCGTACCCTGCTCGCGTTCCCCCGAGAAGGCGCCGAAGGTCAGCGCGATGATGAGCAGCGGCACGAGCAGCTGCAGGGTCGAGGCGGCGGTGAGATCGCCCAAGCGCTTCAGTGGCGTGGCATCTTCCACGGGCCGGAACTTGTCGAGGTTCTGCCGGTGGGCTTCGAGGAAGACCGACACCCCAACGAAGGGCTCGAGCCCGGGGTCGAGGGCCGCCACTTCACTGACCGGCTTGAACGCGAACGAGCCGTAGTGGGCGGCCGAGTGCGGGTTCATCTGGCCCTTGCCCAGCCACAGGTCGCGCTGCACGGCCGCGGCGGCCTGGTGCTCGGCCCGCACGGTGCGCGTGTGTGCCCAGCCGGCGCCGAGCGCGGCGACGAGCAGCAGGCCGATGAGGGCAACGGCGGCGCGAAAGCGCCCGTCGCGGGTCATGTCGAGGATTTCACGACGGGCGATGCGAAGGATCATGGGCGCTCCGGTGACGGTGTCAGACACAAGCATGGCGGACGCGGCACGCGGGCGGCAGGCCGATTCAACAAGCGGTCATTACGAGGCCACGACCGGTGGTCGGAAGGCGCGCGTGAGTGCGCTATACCCAGTGGGCGGCTGGCGACTTCTAGTTCCTGTGCGCACTTACCCCGCTCCGGCGTCACTGGTCGCCGCGGACACGCGCGTCATCCAAGGCGTCGATCCTCAGGTGGCGGTGGCGCGCGTCCGCCCCCTGACCGCCGCGCTCGAGAACGTCACGTGGGAGCCGCGGCTGTGGACGGTCGTGGTGACGTTGTTCGCGCTCAGTGCGCTGCTCATCACGCTGGTTGGGCTCTTCGGGGTCACGGCGGCGGCGGTAACACAGCGCGCGCAGGAGTTCGCGATTCGCGCCGCCGTCGGCGCCCGGCCGCTCGACCTGTTGTGGATCGTGCAGCGCGAGACGGGTCTCACGGTGGGAGTGGGCCTGCTGGCTGGCGTCGCCGCGACCGTCGCGCTCGTGCCACGGCCGCAGGGACTGTTGCAGCTCGTGGACTCGCTCGAATGGCGCGTGGTGGGCGGTGTAGCCCTGGCCGTCGGGCTGTGCGGACTGGCGTGTGCGGCGCTGCCCGCGCGGCGTGCCGCACGCTCGGCATCGCTGGCGGCCGTGCTGCGGGGGTAGGACGAGGGGCCGCCCCAATCTCAATACGTCAAATTGGAGAGCCGCCTCTGGGCCTGGACCGAGACGGTACGACCATCGGTCCGTCCGAGCACTTCCTCGAGGCAGAGGTGTTCGTCTCGACCTCGGGCACCGATGCCGACTTCGCCGCCCGGTCATCGACGTCTTCACCGACGACTACCCGGCAGATCGTGCAGGTCCAGGCTCGTCGTTTCCACTCGTGGACCGCAATCCGCAGGTGCTCCGGGACACTCCGAAGACACGCCGGAGGACATTTTCGGGCAGCCTGCGCGTCGGGGCCACGTTGGCGGCCGCCATCCACCTACCGAAAAAGACAAGTCATAGGCGGATCCGCGCGCCACCATGTGGAACACGTGGCCAGAATCAAGCGCCGTCTCTACACTCAGGTCGGAATGCGTGCCTCGACTCTCTGCTCCACGCTCATCGTCTGTCTTGTCGGGTTGGCGACTGCACAGGTTCGGCCGGTCTACGACCGGGGTGCCGCGGGCCTGGACCTGCTGCTCGGCCGATTGCACACCACCGCCAGCGCGCTCCACACCGGCGCGCACCCAGACGATGAGGATTCGGCACTGCTGGCGCGTCTGGCCCGTGGCGACTATGCGCGCGTCGCCTACCTCGCCCTGAACCGGGGAGAAGGCGGCCAGAACATCATCGGTTCGGAGTTGTTCGACGCGCTGGGCGTGATTCGCACGGAGGAACTGCTGCAGGCACGACGCCTCGATGGCGCCGAACAACTCTTCACGCGGACCATGGACTATGGATTTTCGAAGACCCGCGCGGAAGCGGCCGCCAAGTGGGGCGAACGGCACGTGCTCGGCGACATGGTCCGGTCCATCCGCTTGTATCGACCGCTCGTCGTCATCTCACGATTCAGCGGCACACCGGCCGACGGCCATGGCCATCACCAGCTGGCTGGCTACTTGACGCCGATCGCCTTCAAGGCGGCCGCAGATCCAACGGAGTTTCCAGAGCACGCGGCCGAGGGATTGCACCCCTGGCAGGCCAAGAAGTTCTACGTCGGCCAGGGGTTCAGAGCCGAGGCCTCGGCGCCGCCGACCACGCGTATCGCGACCGGCGGCCTGAACGCGGTGATCGGTCGATCCTACGCGGCGATCGCCGCCGAGGGCCGCAGCCAGCACAAGTCGCAGGAGATGGGCAGCATCGAACTGCTGGGGCCGCAGTCGTCTTCGCTGCGCCTGATCCAGAACCTGTCAGGCGGCGCCGGCGTCAACGAAACGAGCGTATTCGACGGCCTCGACACATCGATTACCGGGCTGGCCGCGGTGGCGGGATTGCCGACCGGATCGTTGGCCGCCGAACTGGCGGCAATTCAGGCCGCGGCCCTCGAGGCCGCGCGCGCCTACGAGGCGCGCCACCCTGCGGTGATCGCGCCGCCCCTGGCGCGCGGGATCACTGCCGTGCGAGCCGCGCGGGCGATGGCAGGCAATCTGGTCGCGCCGGCGGCCGCCAAGGCCGACGCCGAGTTCCTGCTCGCCGCCAAGGAACGTGAGTTCGGCGAGGCGCTGGCACTGGCGACGGCGGTGACCGTCGATCCGCTCGCGACCGCCGAGACTGTGACACCGGGCGACCGCGTCGAGATCACAGTCCGCGGATTCGCCGGCGCAGGGTCGCCAGCCACCATCGGCGCCGCCCGCATCGAGGCGCCGACGGGCTGGGTCGTGACCGCGGTGCCCGCCGCCAACGACCACGACACCAGTCCCTTCGCCCGCTTCGTCCGCGAAACGCCGACCACGGCCGAAGCGTTCCATGCGGTCGCGCCTGTTGACGCGGCGTATACGCAGCCGTACTGGTTAACGCACCCTCGACTCGGCGATCTGTTCACTTGGCCAGACGGGTCGCCGAAGGGGCAGCCGTTTTCCGCACCGCTGCTGACCGCCCAGGTGCCGGTGACCGTGGCGGGCGTCACCTTCATGGTGCGGCGGCCGGTGGAGTATCGATATGCGGATCGTGTGCGCGGCGAGATCCGGCGCGCGGTGAGTGTCGTGCCGGCCGTCACGGTCGGCCTGAACTCGAGCTTGCTCGTGGTGCCGACCGGCACCGACGCCGAGACGCACGCCGTCGTCGTCCAGACCGCCAGCCACGCGCGTGAGCCGGTCGCCGGCAGCGTGATGCTGCAGGTGCCTGACGGCTGGACGGTTACCCCGACCGACGCGCCAATCGCCTTGAAGGCCGGGGAGAGCAACGCGACCACGTTCATGGCGAGGACGCCCGGCTGGCTGGTTCCGGGCACGTTCGCAATTCGGGCGCGCGCCGTGGTCGGCGGCCAGGTGTTTTCACAGGAGGCGCGGACGATCGCGTATCCACACATTCAGACTCACCGCCTCTACGCTCCCGCTGCCATGAAAGTGCAGGCGATCGAGGTGACGGCTGCGCAGGTCAGGGTCGGCTACATCATGGGCAGCGGCGATCAGGTCCCCGACGCCATCCGGCGCATGGGCGTCGCCGTCGACTTGATTGACGCGGCCATGCTCATGAGTGGCGACCTCTCGCGCTTCGACACGATCGTCGTCGGCATTCGGGCCTCGGAGGCGCGGCCCGATTTCGTGGCGAGCCAGGGCCGGCTGCACGACTTCATGACCCGTGGCGGCACGCTGATCGTGCAGTATCAGCAGAGCGACTACGCCGACCGGCAGTTGGCGCCGTTCCCGGGCCGGATCGGCGCGCGTGTCACCGATGAAACGGCGGCCGTGCGGATCCTCGCCCCTGGACATCCGCGGTTCACATTCCCGAACCGAATTTCCCAGGCCGACTTCGATGGCTGGGTCCAGGAGCGCAACCTCTACAGCTTTCTCGAGTTCGGTAAAGGCTATACGCCGCTGCTTGAAACCGGCGATCCCGGTGAAACGCCCAATCGCGGCGGCGAGCTCTACGCCGACGTTGGTCGGGGGCGCTACCTCTACACGTCCTATTCGTGGTTCCGCCAGCTGCCAGCCGGTGTCCCCGGGGCCTATCGGCTATTCGCCAACCTGTTGAGCCTGTCGAAGGCGCCCCGATGATGCCGGTGGGTCGTGAAGCGCTGCGCCGGATGACGCCGGGTCTGAGACGTCATCCACCGATCACGCCGCGCGGCACGGCTGAGTCGGCTTCGAGGCGGTAAAGGCTGGTGACGCGCCCGTTGCGGATCTCCTCGCCCACCCACAGGCGTCCTTTGACGACCGTGGGCAGATGGCTCACCATCACCCGCTGTCCGGGCGGCATCGTGACCAGCACCCAGTCGGTGAGCCGGGGCGGAACCCCGAACATGCAGACGTCGACGTCGGGATTGAGCACGAACATGCTGGCGCCACTGGGCGACACGTCGAGTGGAATGATGAAGCCCTCGGCAACGACGTGGCGCCCGTTGAGGGCCTTGACCTTCTCTGGAAACACGTCCGGGCGTGGCTCAGCCTTCCCGGCCTTGAGGGCCAGCGGATCCGGCAGTTCGTAGTCGACGCTTGCCAGCACGGCCCAGTTGAGCCTTTCGTAGGAGATCTTCTGCGCTGACGCCGGCGTCATGAAACACGCAACCACCAGCGCGAGGCCCCCGCCGCGCGCCGCCGCCAGCGCCGCATGTGTACTGCCGAGATGCCCGGACATCGTCATCCTCCTCAGTCTTGCCTGGGCTCAGTGCGCCCCAGGATAGTCGAAAGCCACGTCGGTGAAGGTCTGTCCCTTCACAGTCAGGGTGCGCAACTGGCCGGAGAACGCCGTCGCCCCCTTGAGCGCGGGAAGCGTGCCAACGAACTGAGACGTATCGCCCACGGCTTCGCCGGAGAGCGCGTTGGCCTTGGCGGCGAGCACGGCGGTTGCAGGCGCACTGCCCGGCAGGGTGATGTGCAGCCCCAGCGACGGCAGCGCCACGCGCACGGCGTTCTCGGCTTCCCCATCGAGCACGTAGGCCTTCAGCCCACCCGACGCCGGGTCGAGCACGATCTCGACGTGGGCGAACTCCTCCCCCAATTCCACGAGCGCCCCGCCGTGCGGCGCGGCATGCTCGTGGACGCCGTCGGCGTCCTCGGCGGGCGGCGCCATGCCCCCCGCTTCCTCCGGCGACATCTCCCCGCCGACCTGTGGCGTGAGCGAAGGGTTCGGCGGCGCCGGCGCGGGCGACGAGCCACACGCCACCGACATCACGACCGCGGGCGCCCAGCCAGTCAGCACGACACGGAAACTCGATCGAGTCACGAGGTACGCCCCGGAAGAAAGGACCCCGCGAGGGCCGTCAGGGCCGAATCGAGACGCCGTCGGCATCGAGCGCATAGAGCGACAGCATGTAGCCGGAAATCGACACGAGCGTGCCCGACAGCGCGGCCACGGTCGACGGAATCTCGTAAGACACCGAGGCCCGCGCGGCGCGGCCCGGCAATTCGCCGTACGGGAAGCCGGCCAACAGGTTGAAGTCGATGTTGGCATAGCGCCCCATCTGGGAAATGCGCGTCGAGGGCACGACGGTCGTCGGGTCGAAGCCGCGGGTCGTGGCGGTCGGCGGGCCAATGAACCAGATTGCGAACGCGCCAAAGAGCAGCACGCCGACGATCGCGGATCCGATGAGGCGGATGAGAGACGGTTGAGCAGCAGGTACGTGTGTCGTGGGCGAGCGCCGACGCGCGCCTTGGATCGTCGCCGATTCGCGTCGCGCTGCGACAGCGATACCCGCTGATTGGGCGCCGGGAGCCAATGAACGGACGGCGGGCCTGGGTGAGTCGGAGCGCGACCATGACGCTACGACGCCGGCACGAGGTTGCTGGCGACATCGGTGCGGTAGGCCTTGAAGGCTGGAACCAAGCCGGCCAGCGCGCCAACGACCACCATGCCGATCGGCGTGAGCCACAACACCGGATCCATCTTGAAGACGTCGAGCACGACCCCGGTCTGGGCGCGGACGATGACGAAGGCGAGAGCCAGGATACCCGCGTATACCACGTAGCCGATGAGCGCGCCGAGGGCGGCGATGGCCGTCGCCTCGGCGACGATCGCTGAAAAGACGATGCCCTTGCGCGCCCCCAGCGACCGGAGGATGGCGAACTCGCGTCGGCGTTCGTTCATCGTGTTGTACAAGCTCGCCAGGATCGTGCCTGCCGCGACGAGCACGACGAGGTAGGCCACCAGTTCGAGCACCCGGTTGACCCATCCGATCTTGTCGAACAGATCGGCCATCGAACGCCCGATCGGCCACGCCAGCGTGGCCCGGGTGCCTTGGCGGTTGATCGTCTGATCGAGATAGATGCCGGCCTGAGGGTCCTTCAGCTTGAGCATCACGGCGCTGACCTCGCGATGCTCTTCGGGAATGGACTCGCCATCTTCGGGCCTGAAGTTCTTACCCGTCCCTCGCAACACGTGGCCGCTCATGCGGTAGACGCCCTCGATCGGAATCCACACGACGCGGTCGAGTGGGCTGTTGGTGGCCTCGAGCACGCCGACGACCGTGTACTCGTCCTGGTGCCGCTTGGCCTCGTCGAAGATGAGCCCATGGTAGGGATTCACGGTCGCGCCCGTGGTCAGTCCCGTACGCTGGGCCACTACACTACCCACCACCGCCTCCCGGGCGTCGGCGGTGAAGAACCGTCCGCCGGCCTGCACGCGAATGCCGCGCTCGCCCGGAAACTTCTCGAACAGCTCGGGGGTGGTGCCGACGATGCGGTAGCCCTGATAGTTGTCGCCCACCGCATAAGGCACCGCCAGCGCCACGCCGTCGTCCTTCGAGATGGCCTCGTACATCGACCATGGGAGGTTGCCCGGCGACGTCTCGAGATGGAAGACCGTGTTCAGCACCAGCTGCAACTGGCTGCCGCGGGCGCCGAGCACTGCGTCGAACCCGTTGGAGCCCCCGGTGAAGGCGTCATACGTCTGGCTCTTGATGGCGAACACCGCCATCACGAGCCCGGCGGCCATCGCCACCGACAGGGCGGTGATGCCCGTGGAGAGCGCGTGCTGGCGCAGGCTCCTCGACACGATCAGCCAGAGGCCTGGGCGCGCGTTCATACGACTCCTGCGAGCGGCGGTGCCACCGGCGCCATGTCGGCGGCGCGATTGACCACGGCGAGATCGTCCACACGGTCGAACCGCGCCAGAATGGCCGGGTCGTGGCTGACGAGCAGCAGGGCCGCGCCCTGCTCGCGGCACACCGTCCGAATCAGTTCGAGCGCCTCGGAGCCATGACGCGGGTCGAGGTTGCCGGTCGGTTCGTCGGCGAGCACGAGCTTCGGGGCGTTGGCGAGCGCGCGGGCCACGGCGACGCGCTGCTGCTGCCCGACCGATAACTGCCGGGGGCGATGGCTCAGTCGAGTCGAGAGCCCGACGCGATCGAGGAGCGCGGTGGCATGGGCCTTGTCGGCACCACGGCCGAACATCATGCCGAGCATGACGTTCTCGAGGGCCGTGTAGCCCTGCAGCAGATTGAACGTCTGGAACACGTAGCCGATGGTGCGCGCCCGCCAGGCATCACGCCCGCTCTCGGACAGCGCCGCCATGTCGCGCCCGTCCACCCAGACCTTACCGGCATCGGCGTCGAGGATGCCCGCCACCAGGTTGAGCAGAGTGGTCTTGCCAGAACCGCTGGAGCCGCGCAGCGCGACCTGTTCGCCGTGCCGCAGCTCGAACGCGGGCACGTCGATCACCGCCGTGTGCTCGCCATCTGGGGCGCGGAACGACTTCTTCAGGTGCTCGATGCGGAGCGCCAGCCCCGCGGGCGCCTCGGTCATCGGCCGCCCTCGGCCTCGGCGACATCCGCCTCGAGCCGATGGGGGCAGGCGACGCGGCCATTCCGCATCTCCTCGCCGACGTCGAGGCGGCCCTTGACCGTCGTGGCCAGGTGCGTGAACTTGGCTCGCTTGCCGCCCTTCATCGTCACCAGCACCCACTCGTTCATGCGCACCGGCGCCCCGAAGTAGCACACCTCGAAGTCCGAAAACACGGCGGCCTTCTCAGTGGCCGATGTCCACCCCGGCCATGCGTCGGCCATCAACTGCATCGTATCGATCCACCTGATCCTGTAGCCGGCGCTGGCCCCGTCGCGTACCGGTCGCGACCCGACCGTGACCCAGGTCGGGTTCGTGAACGCCTGCGCGTACAGCGCGTCGAGCGGAAAGCGGTCGGCGGGTACGCCTTCGGCGCGCAGATGGACCCAACTGCTCCTGGTCACCGGCAGACTCCGCGAGAAGGTCGTCGACCGTCGGTTATCGGCCAGGGGAATCTCGGCCACCTCTTCCCCGTTCACCACCAGGATGACGCGCTGCAGGGGTGTAATCGACGTCACGCTGCCGGCCACGGTGACGGTGCCGGCGACGTCCAGGCGCACCTCGTCACCTGACAAGGCGCCGTTGACCGTCAGCGCCACCAGGGGCCCGGTCGAGGCGAAGGCGTGGCCGCGCTCGACGCCGGCCCACCAGGCGTCGGCCGGGCCCAGGGCGGCATCCACGGCGAACGCCTTGCCCGGGCCGAGCCCCGCCTGCATGGGGTCGGTTTCGCCGGAGAACGCGTGCACGTAGCTCGTGACGGCGCCGCGGGCCTTGGCCGCCCGCAGCACCGCCGTGTTGCTCGGCGCGAGCGTCAGCGGCGGATTGCCTTCGTAGCCAATGGTCACGTCGAAGAGCCCGGCCAGGGGCGTCGGATCGCCGAAGACCGCGACGTGCCCGTGGAATGGCGGACGATACTCCTGTCCGAGCACGAGCAGGCGATCGGCGGTCGACGCCGGATGCGCGGTGTCGCCCCAGCGAAAGAACTCTCGCTCGGCGAGCCGGGGATCCCGGTGGGCCACGGCGTTGTTGACGACGTCGAGATCTTCGGCCCGGGCCTGTGCAAGCAGCACCTCCTGGCCGTACCGTTGCAAACCGGCGCCGTGCACGTGCGCACCGGTCGACCCGCTACACCAGCCCGTGGCCGCCAGGTCGGCGACGCGGTCGAGCGCCACCGTGAGTTCGCGCGTCTCGCCGGCCGCGATGGTCGAGACGACGTGCGCTGGCGCCACCTCGAGGCCACGGACGACGTCGAGCGTCACTGGACCCGCGGGCACCTCGAAGGTCTCGATGCCGTCCGAGTGAAACACGCGGTCGCCGGCCCAGCTCACGCGCGCGTAGGCCGTGGGCGGCGCGGAGGCGCGGCCGTCGGCGGCGGTGAGATGCACGCGCGCAGCCACCGGGCTAGCGGCACCGCGTTCGACGATACGCAGGGCCAGCGTGCCGACCGGACGTTTCCTCTGGCGCCGGCCCACGACGATGTGGCGCACGGCGCGGGAACGGACGTCGGCCAATGCCAGCTGCGGCACCCCCGACACGTTCGAGACAAACGCGATCGACGCGCTATCCGGCGACCACGCTGGCGTGAACGCGTCGGCCTCGGACGTGAGTGGCTGGGCTGCGGTGCCGTCGGCGCTGGCGACCATCAGGGTGTGCCACGGCGCGCGCCCGCCTTGCGCCGACACGTAGGCCAGGCGTGCGCCGTCGGGCGACACATCCGGCCGCGCGTGATGGAGCGTCTGCTCCGACACGACGGGCGTGGCTCGCGCGAGCGCCTGGGCTTCGGCCGGCAGGCGCACGATGGCCCCTGACCCTAGCGCCACACCACGGTTCGAGACGACGAGCAGCTCGCGCCCGTTGGGCAGCCACGTGGGCGTGATGTGCAGGTCCTGCGCCGTGAAGTACGGCCGGTCCCGACCTAGCGTTCCATCGGCGGTGACCGGCACCGGCGCGCCCACGAGCGCGCCATCGTGGAACGTCTGGACGAAGACGGTGAAGAAGCCGTTCGGCAGGGATGCCGTGTAGACCAGTCGACCTCCGTCGGGCGATAACCCTGGGTCGGCATGGACCGCGGCACCCGAGGTCAGCGCCGTCACCGCGCCGGACTGCAGGTCGAGGGCTTCGAGGTGCACCGATCGGCTGGCGTCTTCAGCGGTATAGACGATCCACCGGCCGTCTGGCGACCAGGTCGGTTGCGAATGGTAGGTGGCGCTGGCGGTGAGTTCCTCCGCCGCGCCATCGGCGATGTCGACTCGCCAGATCGAACCGGCCATGGCCACGGCCACCGCACGGCCGTCGGGTGCCCACGCCGGGGCCCACGGCGTCGAACTGGGCGCCGGCGCGAGGTGGTAGTTGTGCATGTAGTTGCCGCCGTATCGCGCGGGCTGGACGGCCGGCGTGACCACTGGGCCGAGAGGTCAGCCGCCCACCAGCAAAGCAGGATCGGGGACAGGGCAATGAACCGCCGATGCACGCGTGTGAGTGGACATTAACTTCCATCAACCGGGGTGCGTTGGCGAGCGCTTTCCAACCGACGTTCACTGGTAGTGGTCCACTGGTCGAAACGGAGGCATGAACGGCGCGGTGTCGAACGACACCGGGCCGCTGGGCTCAAGAGACTTCTAGTGCCGTTCAGAGCCGATCAACCTGAAGGGCCGCGATGCGCGCCGAACCGCAGCACGCGGGCGCTGTTGGCGACCACCACCACGACGGCGGCACTCTGCGCGAGCGCGCCGGTCAGCGGATCCAGCACCCCGCGCGCCGCGAGCAGGATCAGGATCAGCGAGAGCCCGAACGACAACCAGACGTTCTCACCGATCACGCGACGGGTGATGTCCGCCAGTCCGATGAGCTGCGGCAGCCGACCGAGGTCGGTACCGAGCAGCGCCACGTCTGCGCCGCCAAGCGCGACCTCGTTGAGTTCCGCACCGATGGCGACGCCGACGTCGGCCCCGGCGAGTGCGGGGGCGTCGTTCACGCCGTCGCCCACCATCATCACGGTGCGCCCCGCCGCCTGCTCGGTGCGCACGACGTCGAGCTTCTGCTCCGGGAGCACTTCCGCCACGACCTCGTCCACGCCGAGGGCGGTGCCGACGTCGTGAGCCGCCGCGGCGCGATCGCCGGTCAGCAGGATCAATCGATCGATGCCAAGCACGCGCATCGCATCGAGGGCCGCCCGCGCGTCGGGACGCGGCTGGTCCTGGAAGGTCAGGTGCCCCAGGTACCGGCCGCCATGGGCCACCGAGACCTGCGAGGCGTCTGCGTCAGGGCCGGCATCGCACGACACGCCCAGTTCCTCGAGCAGCGCCCGGCGACCGAGCGCCGCCTGCTGGCCAGCGACCGTGGCCACGACGCCCAGACCGGGGCGCTCGTGCAGGTCACTCGGGGGCCTGACCTCGACCCCCCGACGCACGGCCGCCGCCACGACCGCGCGTGACACGGGATGGAGCGATCCGAATCCGCACGCCGCGGCCACCAGGAGCAGGGTTGCCTCCGACTCCCCCGGTGCCGGCGCCACCGTCGTCACCGTGGGCGCTCCGATCGTGACGGTGCCCGTCTTGTCGAGAATCAGCGTGTCGACGTCCGACGCCCGCTCGAGAAAGTCGACGGACTTGATGAGGATGCGCAGGCGCGTCGCGGCGGTCATCGCCGCCACGACGGTGGCCGGCCCGGCGACGACCAGCGCGGTCGGTGTTGCCACGACGAGCACAGTGATCGCTCTGGACAGATCCTCAGTGAAGAACAGCGTGGTGGCGGCGATGGTCAGCACGAGTGGCAGCCACGCGCCGGCGCGTTGTTCGAAGAGCCGGAGTATTGGGGACGAGGCCCGCTCGACCTCAGCGAGCAGGAGCACGACCCGACCAAGCACGGTGTCGGCCCCCGTTCCCCGGACCCGGATCGTCAGCATGCCATCGATCGCCGCGGTACCAGCGAACACTGGGCTGCCGGGGCCGACGTCGTGATGCAGCGACTCGCCGGTGACGGCCGACTGATCGACCGCCGATCGTCCTTCCAGCACCGTGCCATCGACGGCGATTCGCTCGCCCGGTCGCACCAGCACCTCGTCGCCCGGCACGAGCGCGGCGGGGTCGACGCGCTCTTCGACGCCGTGCCGCAGCCGTACCGCCTGGCGGGCGCCCAAGGCCCGGATGCCATCGATGGCGGCGCGCGCACCGAGCGAGCTGCGCTCCTCGAACAGGCGGCCGACCTCCAGGAACAGCGGAATCAATGTGGCCGTCACGAAGTTGCCGGTCGCGGCCGCCGCCAGCACGGCGATCGCCACGAGCTGATCGGTCGCGCGTCTCGGATCGCCCGTGACGATGCCTCGGACACCGGACACGAGCGTGGGCACGCCTACCACGGCGGCAGCCAACGCGCGACACAGTTCGCCAATCTGCCACTGATCGGGGATCAGCCGTACCATCAGGGTGCCGAGGCCAAGGAGCCCCAGTCCGGCCAGCCCGGCACCCAAGCGCACGCTGATGCGCTGGCGCTCGTCGGCCGAGAGCGCACCCGCCATAGCCACGACATCCTGGGCGTCAGCCGCGGCGCTCGTCATCGGTGTTCCCGCTCGTCGGCGCTTGGGGCGGAGGAGACCCGGCCGGACGGCACGGTGATCCGGAGGCCGGTGTACCTACCGCCAACGGGCGGCGGCACCCAGCGGAGAGAGCCGGCCACCCCGAGCGCCCTCTCGACGGCGTCGCGGTAGAGCCGTTCGCGTACCACGGCCGGACTCCGGCGGTACTCACGCGCAAGCCCCAGGAAGGCCGCCGCGTCGCCTCGTGCCTGTCCCCGGTCGACATCCGCATCACCGCGAGCGGCCTGCAGCCCGACGTCCGACTCCGCCTGCGCCTCGGGCAGCGCCCGCTCGGCATAGGCCTGGGCGTCCTTTCGCTGGGTCTCGGCCCCGATGAAGGCGCTCTGCACGGCCGCGAAGTCGGTCGCCAGGGCCCCGGGCGGCGATAGCCGGGTCAACTCGAGCGACGCCAGCTCCAGTCCGGAGTGACAGGCGTCGAGGCCGGCTTGCGCGCGGCGGGTGGCGGCGGCGATGAGGTCATTGCGCCCGTCCGCCAGCACGCGATCGACCTCGAGTTCCCCGAGGGTGCGCACCATGGCCGCAGTCACCTCCACGCGCAGCACATCGTCGGCCTTCGGTCCGTTGAAGGCCCATTCAGCGGCGTCGCGGATGCGGTAGCGGGCCACGACCGTGGCGTGCACGATGTTGCGATCGCCGGTCAGGGCGTAGCCTTCGGTCACCGGATCGAGCGTGGAGGTGTAGAGCGCACCGTCAGCGCTGGGCGCGAGCGTGCTGATGGCCACTTCATACACGTGCTTCACCGGCACCCGCACGACCCGGTCGATTGGACGCGGAAACGCGAACAGCAGCCCTGGCGGATGCTCTTGCAGAGCCGCAGTCGCGCCCACCAGCCGGCCCCATCGAAGAATCACCGCAACCTCATCCGGCCTGACGATCGTCACGCCGGACACGGCATAGAGTACGGCCATCGCGATGACCCACCAGTGCATGCGCTGCCACAGGGCGTCGAGTGCGCGCACCAGAGGCGCGATCAGCCGGCCGAGTTGGGACGGCGCCCCAACCGACCTCATGGACGGCCCTTGCTCTGCAGCACCGAGAACGGCTCGGAGTCGGTGCGCAGGATGAGCGAGGTGTTGCCCGTGACGAGCTTGCCCACCGAGTCGAGTGAGCGCACGAACCGGTACAGCTCCGGGTCGATCCGGTGGGCCTGCGCGTAGATCTTGGCCACCTCCGCCGCTGACGCGCCGCGGATCCGGGCCTGCTCCTCGGCGCCGGTGGCGCGAATTCTCGCGGCGTCGAGATCCGCTCCGGAGCGAATGGCGCTGGCCTCCCGCTCGCCCTCCGCCTCGAATTTCGCGGCGAACTGGCGGCGCTCGGCTCGCATCTGTTCGAATACGGCCACGACGTTCTCTTCGGGCAGGGCGATGCGTTCGAGGCGAATCTGTTCGATGGCGACGCCGTAGCTGCGCAGTGCGACCGGCGCGGTCGCCGCCAGGAGCTCGGCTTCAATCTGATCTACCTGCAAGTCGGCGGGGTTGGTGGAGACGAGCGCCGAGAGGTCGTGCCCGCCCAAAGTGCCAATGGCGGCGTTGGTCAGCAGACCGTCGAGTTTGCCCTCGGCGCCGCCGGCCGGCCCCACCGATTGGGTGAACGCCAGCGGGTCACCGATGCGCCACACCACGAACGTCCGCGCGATGATGTTCTTCTTGTCGCGTGTCAGCATCTCGGTGTGCCCGGTCTCGTAAATCCGGCGACGCAAGTCGAGGAGGGCGGCTTGATCGATGGGCCAGGGCAGCTTCCAGTGCAGCCCGGGCTCCGAAGCGACGCGCAGGGGACGTCCGAAGCGGGTGATCAGCACCGCCTCTCCTTCGGTCACTACCACCGCCATGGCGTGGAAGACGATGGCGAGCAGGGCCAGCGTGCCTACCGAGGCGCGCAACCAGCGTTGTACCGTTACGGCGTGATCCACAGCTCGCCTCCATCCCGTTGAATTCGCGTGTCGATGACCGTGAACCGCCGACCCGTCAGTGCCCGTTCGAGCGCCTCGAGCCGCCGGCGGAAGAAGTAGTCGTTGGGCGAGGCGCCGTACTGCGCCTCGAGCGCTCGGAAGCTCCAGGCCTCGCCGGCCGCCCTGGCGCGATCGGCGGCCGCGTCGGCGCGCGCGCGGTTCGTCCCGACCAGCGCTTCGCTCTGGGCAAACGGCACCGTCCGATTGCGGAGTGCCTGCGCATTGACGATGGCGGACACTTTGCGCAGCTCCGCCGACACCACCGCCTGGTAGTCGGCGGCGACCATCACGGGAGGATGCATCCCGCCGACGGTGAAGGCCACGACCTGGATGCCAATCCCGAGCGCGTTGGCATCCTCCTGCACCATCGCGCGCATGCGCGCGGTCGTGGTCACGAGGTTCTCGGACAAGGCGTCGGTCAGGGTCTTGCCCACGGTGGTCCGCATCACCGCACGGTAGGCGATGGCACGAAGCGCGTCGGCCGGGTTCTGCGAGTTGTAGCGCCAGGCGCGCGCATCAACGATTCGGAACTGCACGGCGGCATCGACCGTGATGAGGTCGCGGCCGTCGCCGAGGAGCAGCGTGTATTCGTTCTCCGCGTGCACCCGCGCCCAGAGCACGTCTTCGGGGCCCGGCTCCTCCGCCGGGCCCTCGTGCCCGATCGCCAACGTCTGGACGCGCTGGACCGGAATCCGTACGACGCGGTCGATTGGCCAGGGTAGGTGCAGGTGCATCCCGGGGGCCAACGGCGCACCGGCGCGCGGCACGCCGAACCGTTCCACGAGGCCCTGCTCGTCGACTGCAACGACGGTCATCGACGTGAAGAGCCAACCGACGACGGCCAGGCCCATGGCCAGCGGCTCGAGGCTGTGCCGTACCACGGTGAGCGCCCATGTCGACCGCAGGTCGATGCCCAGTTGGGCCTGGGCAGTGTCCATGAGGCTACCGCAGGTATTGCTCCGGCTGCCGAGGGCGCGGGTGATGGTGAAATCGACGGCCAGGAAGTCGGCGGAATCGCCGCCGTCCTTCGCGAACAGCTCCAAGGCGAGTGCAAGATTGACGACGATGATGACGGCATTGATGACCGAGAGGGGCACCGGCCATTCGGCCCACTGCAGGCCGACAGCCACTCCGGTCAGAATCAGCATCCACGCCGCGACCCGTCCGCCACGCGCGAGCGGTTCGCCGACGGGAAGCGCGTCGGGGTGGATATCGGCCAGGTAGCGGACGGCCGTAGCCGCCAGCCCGGCGGCGCCAAGACAGCCGATCGCCACTAGCGCGGCAACCACGGCCGGTGGCGAATCCGGCGACGCGGCCCCCAGCCACCGAATCGCGAACACGCCGAGGAGGCTCAGCCACGCTGCTCCCCGTCGCACCTGCTGGGCGGCGCCGCCCGCTGGTCGCCACCGGCGAATCGCCGAGGCGATGCCCGACACGTCGAGACGGGCGCGCCGGGCGTGCGTCGATGTGGGTGCACCGGGCGCGACGCGGTCGGTCTCGACGCCTGGCGCGTCAAGTCGCTCAGCGCCGGACGGTGGAGCGGGGACGCAGTCGGGGTCTGGCTCGCTGAGGGCCTCCAGATCGGTACTTGGCACCGCCGAGCCTCGGGCCTGGGCAATCGCCACGCCGGTCAGGATGCCGGCCGACAGGAGGAGGGTGATCGCTGCATGGAGCAGCGCCGGCAGACCCAGGCTGATCCCCGCCGCCAGGACGACGACGGCACCCGCCGCGGCCGCGAGGGCAAGCACCAGGACGACCACGCGATAGGGATTATTGCGTTCGGATGCGACCGGTGAACCGACGGGCTCGGATGGGATCGTCATTGGGAGTTTCGACCGTGCCACGGCAGTCTGAGCATATGGCGGCGAGGCTACCGGGTTTGCCGGGCCGCGTCGGTCGAGATCGCACGAGCAGTCGTTTTGTGGGCGTGAGCACCGTGAATTACCGAACCGACGGCGGGCCGCGGAACCAACCAGCGAATCAGCCGGGACCACTACCGCTCCATTCATGAGCCTCTCTCCCCCACCCATGGATTCCTGGATGCGAAGGGACACGGTGCCCGGCACAATCGGCCGATGCGTCGTCGTCGTCATGTGCTGGCGGCCTGTCTGGCCCTGTCCGCCGCGCGCGCTGCGCTGTAGCCCTGGGAGCGACCGCACGTGGGGCTTCAACGTGCAACGCAACATCAGGCGGCGCAACGAACAAGCGTACCTGGCGCCGATTCCCCGGGGCTACAACCTGTTTCGGGTGTCATTGGCGGCGCCGCGCACGAAGTTGATGCTGCCGCGCAGGCGCGATCCCAAGGTAGTGCCGTTTGTCGCCGCGGCGGCCAATCGCGACTACACGACCAGCACGCGCTATTCGAAAGACCCGGATGCCGGCCTCGATGTGAGTGGGGGATCGCGCCGCAGCTCACCGCCGACCTTACCGCGAACCCCGACTTCGCCCAGGTCGAGGCCGACGACGAGCAGTTCAACCTCACGCGCTTTCCTGGCTTCTTCCCGGAGAAGCGCCAGTTCTTTCTCGAGAACGCCTCGGTCTTCCAGTGCGGCAATCCGCAGCACATCGACTACTTCTTCTCGCGGCGCATCGGCCTGTCGCCCGGGGGCGTGCCGATCGACATCCTCGGCGGCGGGCGCGTCTCCGGCAAGGCCGGGGCCTGGAACGTCGGGGTCATGGACATCCAGACCGACGATGAGATCGACCCGCGGACGCGGCGGCTGATCGCCCCGGCCAACAACTTCGGCGTAGCGCGGGTGCAGCGCGAGATCGGACGCTCCAATGTCGGTGCGGTGTTTGTGAATCGCCAGGCGACGAGCGATGCCGGTTCTGGCACCGACTGTAACCGGGTCTACGGCGTGGACGCCGCACTCCAGCTCAGCGCCAATGACAAGTGGTTCGGATTCGCCGGCCGGTCCGACACGGAAGGCGCGAAAGGCACGGGCTATTCCAGTCGCGCGTTCTATTCGTACGCCAATCCCACTTGGTCGGGTCACGTCGGCCACGTCTACGTCGGAGACCGGTTCAACGCCGAAGTGGGTTTCGTGCCACGGGTGGGCATCCACCGGTCTGAGGTGCGCCTCGGCTATCAGGGTCTGGCGCTGGCCGCGATGACCAACCGTTACGCAGCCACTCAGGCCACACACTGGTTCAGTCCGGCCGTACTGACGCAAGATCTCTTGAGCGCGGTCGCCGCCACGGATGTGCCAGCCCACGCGGCCTTCCAGCGGGCAGTCCGCACGTTTCAGCACGACAATGCCACGCGTCTGCGGACACTCGCATTTCGCGCCACCCCGCTATCCTCCTCGGACTTTCCGCTATACCCCGCGTATGCGCCTGAGGCGCGGCCGGCGCTGTGGCGACAGGCCACCGTTGCTCGAGGCGTGATGACGTTGGCGGGGACAATCATGGGTCTTGGCATCGCGGGCCTGTGGCGGCTCAGTCGGGCGCTCAGGCCACGGTGATGCCGAGGGCATTCTCGCTGGTCCGTGTGTGTCGACTCGCCACTCACCGTCGCGGCTGGGCCGTTCGTCATGATTCCGGCGCCGGCCGTCGACGTTCCCCCTAACCTGTCAGTCAACGCAATGTCGCCACAGTTCGCCAGTCCGCGGGTGCTCGCGTTCGTCGCCGCATTTTTCGCCCTGACCACGGACGGCCTCGCCCAGCAGCCCCCTACGCCAGAGAACACGCCGCGCCTGCGCGCCGTGCGAGCCGACGGCGAGATCGTCCTCGATGGCCGGCTCGACGAACCGGTCTGGCAGCAGGCGGAGGTGCTGCGCGGCTTCACGCAGGTCGAGCCAGACGCCGGGACGCCGGCCGCGCTGGCGACCGAAGTGCGCGTGGCGTTCGACGCGACCCACCTCTACATCGCCTGGTGGGCGGCGGAGCCCGAGGGTCGGCGCGGCCTGCGAGTGCAGGACCTGCGCCGCAAGTTCGGCTACTTCGACAATGACCTCGTCGGCGTGGCCCTCGATCCGCTCGGCGACACCAGGAACGCTTACAGCTTCCAGATCACACCGCTCGGCAGCCTGCGCGATCTGCACACGCTCGATGGCACGTTCTACAACCGCCAGTGGCAGGCCGTGTGGCGGGCGAGGACGGATGTGCAGGACGACCACTGGACCGCCGAGGTCGCCATCCCCTGGACCGCCCTCCGCTACACCGCCGGCACGACCCGCATGCGCGTGAACTTTCATCGCATCGCCCGCCGCACCAACGAGATGAGCGCCTGGGTGCCGTGGCCGCGCGCCATGAACGCCTATCGCATGGACTTCTCGGGCTGGCTCGAAGGGCTCGAGCCGCCGCCGCCGAAAGCGGCCGTGTCGTTCCGCCCGTACGCCACGGGCGTGGCCTCACGCACTGACGGCGCCGCAGCACAGACAGCTGACCTGGGCGGCGAACTCCTCTGGCAGCCCACACCGTCCACCATCGTCGAGGGCACGGTCAACACCGACTTCGCGCAGGCCGACGTCGACCGGCAGGTGGTGAACCTGCGGCGCTTCTCGGTGTTCTTCCCCGAGCAGCGCCAGTTCTTCCTCGACACCGCGACGCTCTTCGACATCGGCACGAGTGACGACCTGGTAGTGCGGCCGTTCTTCAGCCGGCGCGTGGGCCTCGGCGCGGGCGGCGTGCCGCTGACGTTGGCCGGCGGCGTGCGGGCCGTGCGGTCCGGCGTGACCGGCGCGAGCGGACTCATGGCGCTCCATCAGGAGCGCTCGGCGGCGGCCCCCACGTCGACGTTCCTGATCGCACGCTCGAGTCGCAATCTGGGTGGCACCAGCCGGCTGGGCGGTCTCGTCACGGCGCGTCGCGACGAGGGCCGCGGGACGACCACGACCAGCGTCACGGGCGCGCTCGATGGGCTCTGGCGGATCACGCCGAACTGGACGGTCGAAGGCATGGCCAGCACCACCGACGCGTCGACGACTGGCACAGGCTGGGCCGGCTACGCCAAGGTGCAGCGCCAGACCAGCCAGTTCACGGCGGCGTGGCTCGAAGCGGTGGTCACCGATCGCTACGCGCCGGCGACCGGCTTCGTGTCGCGCACGAACGTGGCCCTGCACGCGCCGTCGATCAGCTACGACTGGCGCCCGCGCTGGCGGCCACGGCCGATCCGCAACCTCAACCTCGTGGCCTCGAGCTTCGTCTACACCGACCTCGACGATGGCCAGCTCGAAGAGACCTACACGGAAGCCTTCATCGACATCGTGGGCCAGCATGGCGCGTTGTTCTATCCCGATCTGCAGCACTTCTCGCAGCGCGTCCGCACCGCCTTCGATCCAGTGCCGGGCGTGACGATTGCGCCGGGGCGCTACAGCTACTGGCGGCCGAATCTCTTCTACGGCACCGACAAGAGTCGCCGCACCTGGGCCTCGGCACGGGTCTACACCGGCGGCTACTACGACCGCGCGCTCGACCAGGTGGAGCTTCGGCTGTTCGCCTCCCCGTCGCCGCGCGCGGCGCTGGGTGTAAACGTCGAGATGAACCGCTTCCGCGGCGGCGGCGGCGCCACGGTGGTTACTCGGCTCATCGCCCCGGAACTGCGGCTGGCCGTGAACCCGCGCCTGCAATTGACGGCCTTCTATCAGTACAACGACGCGGCACGGCAAGGCACGCTGAATGCTCGTTTCGCGTGGGAGTTCCGGCCTCTGTCCTACCTCTACGTCGTGCTCAACGACGCGCGAGACACGGGACGTCCTGTGCTGCCCGGACCGACGCGGCAGCAGGTGCTCGTCAAGCTCGTGTATTTCGGTGAGCGGTAAGGGGATGTCCGCAAACGTAGTGCGGGCGGTGATGGCTGTCTGTAGGACCACCCCTGGACGCCCTCATGGTTGTTGCCGCTCGAGCGCAGTGAGACGCGCCTGCGACTGCGGCCAGGTCGGATTCGACGCGACCGATTCACGATAGTGGCCGAGCGCGGCGTCGACCCTCCCAGCGGATTCCTCGACTAGTCCAAGGTGATAGGCCACGCGCCAAGCCGGTGCGCCCAACGCCAGGGCCGCCAGCAAGTTCTGGCGTGCGGCGTCGAGTTCACCCGCCAGATACAGGGCAGCCCCGTAGGCCCCGCGTATCCCGGCATGGTCAGGCGACAGCATGATCTGCTCAGACAAAGTCCCGCGAGCCACTCTTCCGCCAAATAGGTCAGTGCGGCCGCGAGCAGGCCAAACGCCATGGCGACCGTGGTCGGAAGCCCCAACACGATCCACAGGCCACTGGCGATGGCCACGCCGACAACGGCGGACATCCAGCGGTACCAGCCGGGGTATACGGCGTAGGCTGACGCCGTGCCTGGGACGGGCGGCTCCTCGGCGACGGTGAGTCCGGCCGGCAGTGCGGCATCCAGCCGCGCCAGGGTGTGGCGCCGCACCCGGTCAACGCGCCACCACCACACGCCGGCGGCACCGAGCGCAACCGCGAGAAGCAGCGTCACGGCTCGCGACCCCTGGTGCGCTGGAACAGCCCGGCCGGTACCGTCGTCCCCGTGTCGCGCAGCTCCTCTCGTTCCCTGCGGCGACCAGGCGTGTCGAGGTGCGAGCGAAGGTGAACGGATGGACACGCTGTTGAGGCCCGTTCCGACTGGCGTCGTGGCGGGACGGCCGGGCCGTTCGTGCTCGGCCACGCGCTGTTCACCTGATTCAGCGTACATACTCTCTGGGGGCCGTGCTATTGCTGGCGATATGGTGCGAATTCTTGCGCTCGTCCTCCTGTGCGGCCTGGCCACGACGGCGGTCGCAACCGCACAGACGCCAGCGGCGCCGCTCGACCCGGCGTTCCGAGCGATTCTCGACAACTTCAATACGGCCTGGGAGACGCGCGATGCCGGGCGCTTCGTGCGCGACTTCGCCGAAGACGGCGACTTCATGCAAGCGTTCGGACGCTATCGGGCCGGGCGCGCCGACACCGAGGCCTTCATGACCCGCTTCCTCTCGCTGCAGACCGGCGCCTTCACCTCGCGCGAGGTCGGCGTGCGCGCGCGGATGGTCGGCGACGGCGTGGCATTCCTCGAGCAGGAACTGGAGGGCATCGGCGTGCGCAACGCCGATGGCTCGGAGCAGGCACCGCGACGTGGGCAGATGATGCTCGTACTGCGACGGACCGATCGGGGCTGGCGCATCCAGCACTATCGCTACCTCGACATCCACACCACCTCGACCGTGAAATAGGCGGCGGGTCGCGCGAGCGACCCGGAACCGTCATCGGGGCCAGAAAGAACGCCTGAACCGTCGTCGTGTCGTCGTGGGCGGCGCAGGCCACGTTCGACGCTCCCCACGCCGTCGAGGACTTGACCTTGGAGCTTCGTCGACATGTCCCGCGGCGGCACGCTGTCGATTGTGTGGGACCGGACGATGGCGACGATGGCGTTCACCGCCGGGATGTAAACGGGCAGGAGACGACCGGCCCGCGAGTAATTACGAGCACCCGGGCGCTCGTTGCGTCTCAGTCAGCGCGCAAGGTCACGGCCGGATCGACCGCCGCCGCCCGCCACGCCGGCACGACGCACGCCAGCGCCGCCACGGCCCCCAGGATGACGGGCGCGGCGACGAGCGTCAGCGGGTCAACCGGCGACACGTCGAACAACACCGCCCCGAGCAGGCGCCCGCTTGCGATCGCCCCGGCAACACCGGCCACCAGGCCGAGCGCCACGGGCTGGAGTCCCTGGCGCAGCACCAGCCGCCGGATCGAGGCGGCGTCGGCCCCCAGCGCCGCACGCACGCCCAGCTCGCGTTCACGTAGCGCCACGGCGTAGGCGAGCACGCCGTAGGTGCCAGCAGCCGCGAGCACCAGGCCGACGAGCGCCAGCCCGGCCAGCACTAGCGCCGCCATGCGCGACTGCCACGACGCGTCCGCGACTCGGTCGGTCATCGGACGGACGTCGAAGATCGACTGGTTCGGATCGACCTCTCGGATCGCCTCGCCCACGGCCCGGCTGAGCCCGCCGGACTCGGCCGCCGTGCGCACGACGAAGAACGCATCGCCGCCGAAAGTCTGCTCCACCGACGCATAGAGATCGAATCCTGGCGGCTCGTCGAGCCCACGGAAGCGCACATCGCCCACGACCCCCACGATCTGATAGACGACTGCGGCGTCGGCGTTTACCCCGCTTCCGGCCGTGCGCTGCGTGGTCCGGATGCGCTGCCCCACCGGGTCGCCGTCGCCCCAGAAGCGGCGGGCCGCGCGCGCGCTGACCGCCGCCACCGGCACCGAGCCGAGCCGGTCGTTGTCGGTGAACACGCGGCCGCGCTGCAACGGAATCCGCATGGCGCCGAAGTAGGACGCGCTCACCACCTGGTGGTTGACAAACGCCTGGTCACCCTCGCCGGGAATGGCGGCGCGGCCCTCAACCGTCATTGTCCGCGTCGTGTCGGGGCGTCCGCCGAAGGGCAGCGTCTCGTTGTGCCCGACCGCCGTCACCCCAGGCAACGCCCGCAGCCGTTCACTGGCGCGCCGGTAGAACAGACTGATCGGCTCGACGGAACTATAGGGGCGAGACGGCGGATCGACGCGGAAGGTCAGGAGCACGACCGCCATCGCCACCTGCACGGCCACCAGCCCACGCTGCCACCCCTGCAGGCGCGGGCTGCCCGCGGTGCGCCTCGTACCTTCGAGTAGTGCCTCGCGCGGGTCGACGTTCGACATCAGCGCCCAGGGAAGGAGGGCCACGCCCAGGGCCACGAGTGCGGCGAGCCCGACCGCGAAGGCCATGACGCGCCAATCCATGCGGACGTCGAGCCACGGCGGCAACTGCAGGGGCGCCAGCGTGACGAGTCGGGTCAGCGTCGCGCCGAGCGCGATGCCTGCCAGGCCGCCGCACCCCGCCAGCACGACGGCCTCGGTCGCCACGAGTGCCAGGAGCCGGCCTCGAGAGGCGCCGAGCGCCGTACGCAGCGCCAGTTCGGAGCGAAGACCCACGGCGCGGGCGAGCATGAGATTCACGACGTTGGCCATGGCCAGCAGAAGGGCCAGGGCGACCGCCGCCGCCAGCAGCACCAGATACGGACGCACTCGCCCGACGAAGACGTCGCGCAACGGCCGCACGACGAAGCGCGTGTTCCGGTTGGTCTCGGGATACGCGGCGGCGAACCGCTCGGCGAAGCCGGTCAGCTCGGTGCGCCCTTCGGCCAGCCCGACGCCGGCGCGAAGCCTGGCCACGACGGTGAATCGCCGGGCCTCAGGCGCGGTGAACGCCGACACGGCGCGGTAGAGCTGCGTGCCGACGGGATAGTCGAAGGCCGCCGAAGCGTCGCTGCCACAGGTCGTACGTCAGCATCACAGTGGACTGCGTCGTCCAGTCCAGAGTCTCGAGCCAGACCGCGCCCACGACCGGGCGGACGCCGAGCACGTGGACGGAGCCGACCTTCATATGGAAACGGGCGGTCCGACGGCCGCCCGTTTCGTGTTCTTCGCGAGAGCCGAGCCCCGCCCTACATGAGTGTGAACGCCACCGTGGCCATGGTCTTGTCCCACGTGATGGCCAGTTTGCCGCCCTTGTCGTTCATGTCGACGAAGTTCCAGGTGAGCTCTTCGACCGTGTTCGGCAAGGTCGAAAGCGTCATTGGCGCGCGCACGACGTCCTTGTCGGGTGTGTAGCCGTAGGCGCCCCACAGGGCCGTCTTGTCGGCCTTGTCGAACTTCTGCTGCGCCGCCCACGACGACAGCACGAACGTCCAGTTCCCGTCCTTGGCGTCGATGAAGATCGAGTACTCACCCTTCGGCACATGCTTGCCGTTGATCATCAGGTCGGCCTCAGTCTTGATGCGGGTCGAGACGTTGGCGCCCGCGCGCCAGATCGGCGCGCCCACCAGAATGGCCTTGCCGTAGTCGGCGCCGCTCCCGAAGATGTTGGCGCGGTAGCGCAGGCGCGGACGGCCATAGGTGATGTCGACCCACTTGCCGCCGTCGTAGGTGTTGGCCTTCTCGGTCTTCATCCACTTGCCGCCCACCTCGACGCTCGCGGTGCCGACCGCGCTCAGTGGACGGGCGGGCGTCTGCTGCGCGGTCAGCGACACGGTCGCCCCGAGTGCGAGCGCGGCCAGAACGGCGATATTACTGATTTTGTTCATCGGTTCTCCAAGGATAGTAGCCACCAGCGATGAGAGCAGTTCGACACATTCGCGTCAACATGAATACGAGCGACCAGCGCTTTAGAGGTGGCGAGTGGTTTTCACGCAGAACAGGTGGCCGCGGAATGGCCCCTGTGGCAGCGGTCGCCAACGACGGGCGCTACTCAGACCGCAGCGCCACGACCGGATCCACTCGCGACGCCCGCCGGGCGGGCCCGTAGCACGCCGCTGTCGCCACCGCGAGCCGTGCCACCGGTACGCCGATGAAGGTGAGCGGATCGACTGGACTCACCTCGAACAGCACGCTGGCCATCACCTGCGCCAGGGCCGCGGCGAGCACCAGCCCGACCGCGGCGCCGGCGCCAGCCATCGCCAGCCCGCGTCCGAGCACGTGCCGCACGACGCCGCCTTCGGTGGACCCGAGCGCCAGGCGCACGCCCATCTCGCGGGTCTGTTGGCCAATCACGTAGGACAGCACGCCGTAGAGTCCAACCGCGGCGAGCACGATCGCCAGCGCGGCGAAGGCACCGAAGAGCACGCCTGCCAGACGTCGCTGCCAGATCCTGTTGGCGAACCGTGCGTCGTAGCTCGTCACATCGAGGAACGACTGGTTGGGATCGATCGCGCCGACCAGCGCCGTGGCGCACTGCGCGAGGGCCATCGGATCGCCGGCCGTGCGCACGACGAAGTACGGCCCGGCCGTGAGCACCTGCGTGGCCGGCATGTAGATGTCGAAGCCAGGCTGCGCGTCCAGCTCGTGGTGCAGCACCGGCGCCGACACGCCGACGACCGTGCGCCACTCGTCGGGGCGCGCGGTGTCCTGGTCTTGCAAGCACTGGCCCACGTGACCAGCGTGATCAGGAGCAGGAACGCGCCGACGCGCCAGTTGATCTGCACGGTCATCCACGGTGGCAGGGTCACCGGCACCATCCGGGTCAGCAGGCGGGTGCCGCCAACCACCAGCAGGCCGCCGACCGCGGCCCCGCACCCGGCGTAGACAAGACTATCGACCAGCAGCGGGCGCACCAGCCGCCATCGGCTGGCGCCGAGCGCCGCGCGCACGGCGGTGTCGCGTTCTTGGGCGATGGCGCGCGACAGCAGCAGGTTCGCTACGTTCACGCACGCCACCACGAGCACGAGCGTGACGGCGGCAAACAGCAGCAGCACATACGGACGCACCTGGCCGGAGTACATCTCGCGCAGCGGCGTCACCTCGTAACTGACGCCGGCGCTCGTGGCCGGGAACTCGCGTGCGAGGCGCAGCGCCAGCGCGTCGATGGCGGCCGCCGCTTGCGCCACCCCGACCCCGGCCCGCAGGCGGGCCAGCACGAAGCGGTCGCGCATCGCTCTGTCCTGGTAGTAGCGAGGGTTGCCAGAGATGCCGCTGCTGCGGAAGAGATCCGAGTGCGACGGGAAGTTGAAGCGCTCGGGCATCACCCCGTGGATGGTGTAGCCGGGCGAGCCGTCGAGGGTCATCGTGCGTCCGACCACTTTGGGGTCACGGCCGAACTTGCGCACCCACAGGCCGTGGCTGATCACCAGGCCGAAGCCGCGCGAGCGACCGAGCGTCGCCGGGAACGTCGTGCCGAGGAGCGGCTGCACCCCGAGCACCTCGAACAGGTCGTGCGTCGTGATTCGGTGAGCAGGATGTGCACGCGAACCTCCGTGGTCGGTCGTCAGTGACGCGTGACAGGCGCGTGGCCAGCACCAGCGACTCGCCGGGCCACACGCGCCAGTCGGCGCCATCGTGCAGAACGAGGAGCGGCGTCTGAATCGACTCCGCCCAGTGCACGGCGGAGCGCGCGCGCAAGTGCTCGGCCTTGCGCGTCGCGTAGCCGGGCATCAGGTCGCGATAGACCTCTTCCATCTCGGGGCGATGGGTCAAACCCGCCTCGAGGTCGGCCGGCGCACCAACCGTGGCTGCGGCCCGCACCCGGAGTCCGGCCGCCAGCGCGCGGTAGGTCATCATGCCGCCCCGTGACACGTCGTACATGTAGAGCGCCTCGGAATCGACGCTCGGCAAGCTGCGCGCGAGCGCGGCCAGATTGAGCACGTCGTGAACGTCGGCGCCGCCCCACTCCTCGCGTCCCTCGCCGCCATCGATGCCCCGATACTGCGAGGCCACCACGACGTAGCCGTCGAGGGCCCAGCCGGCAAACTCCACCAAATCGGCAGTGCGGATGGCGCCGAAGGCCTGGGTGCCGCCGCGGTTGAAGATCACAGCCCGATGGCGTCCGGGCGTGCTGGGCTCGACGATGAAGCCAGTAACCCGCAACCCGTCGCTGCCATACGTGATGCGGCGGCAACGCACGCCGCCAGCGCCCTTTAGCGCCAGGAACCAGGCTTCGGGTGTATTGCGCCGAAAAGCCGCCTCGTCGAAGCCGGTGTCTCTCGGATCCGCCGACACTCGCCCCTTCGGCGCCGCCAGATAGCTGTCATAGGTCGGCTCGACACGACGCACGGCGTGTCCGACACGATCTCGCCGTCGTGCGGGTGCGGCTGCCCCACCGCGACGGCCCCGGTCAGGGCCGTGGCTGCAATGACGAGCACGACGCTCCACTGGAGCCGCCCTCCTGTCCGCTGGGAATGGCCCATTCCGAGACCATCGCAGCCTCAGCTCGGCTCCGCCATAGCGATTGCACGAATGGAGGACTGGCCACGATGAGTGGCCGCCCACGGCGCGGACCCGGTAGCTCAACGGACAGGCACTACACCACGGTCCCGTGGTCGGGGCGACGACCATCTGTGCGCCCACGGAAGCCGTTCATTGGCGACCGCGCGCGTTTGGCGCCTTGTGCGCCTATCGTCACCGTGCCATGGCCATCCCTCCTGCTCCGCACGCACCGGTCGCCGCGCACGAACGCCTCTACCTGCTCGACGCCATCCGCGGCGTGGCCCTTGGCGGGATCCTGCTGGCGAACCTCACGAGCTTCTTCGGCACCGACATGATGGACGCCCCGATGCGGCACGCCTTGCCGTGGAGCGCCGCCGGCGACCGGGTGCTCTTTGCCATCGACTGGTTCGTCGAGGGCAAGTTCTATTCGGTCTTCTCGATGCTGCTCGGCATGGGGTTCACGCTCCAGGCGGCCCGGGCGGCGCGACGAGGAGACGACATCGACGGATTCTTCCGGCGGCGGATGGCCGTGCTCATCGTCATCGGACTGGTCCACATGCTGATGCTGTGGTCGGGTGACATCCTGATGCTTTACGGCGTGATGGGGCTGCTGCTGCCCTCATTGGCGCGGCTTCGACCGGCGCTCCGAACGGCCGCTATGCTGACGCTCTTCGCCGTGCCGTTCGCCACCCACGCCGCGGTGCTCGCCTCGAACGGCGCCTACGACCCTCGGCCGCCCTTTGCCGCGGCTGGCACGGCCCTGCGGGAACACTGGGGCGTGGCGGATCGGCCGACACTCGATCTCTTCGCGCGGGGCACGTCCACCGACTACCTCGCCTGGAACACCGCGAACGCCGTCGTGCGTCCGGGCACGTATCTGCAGTCGGGCCGTCCCGCGAAGGTACTGGCGTTGTTCCTGCTCGGCATGTGGCTGGGCACCGCCGTGCTGCCGCGGCTGGCGGCCTCGCGCCGGACCTTGTGGTCCGCCGTGGTCGTCGGCGCCGTCGTCGGCCTGCCGTGCAGCTTCGTCTACGCAAGCATCAAGGCCGCTACGCGTTCGACGTTTCTCGTCTCTGGCGAGGGCCTGCTGCAAACCGCTGCCTATACGCTCGGTACGACGCCGCTGGCCCTGGCGTACATGGCCGCGGCCGCCCTGCTCTGGCAGACCTCGACGGGACGCACTGCGCTCGAATGGTGCGTGCCGCTCGGCCGCATGGCCCTCACGGTCTACCTCACTCAGTCGGCTGTGCAGCTCGCTGTTTTCTCCAGTCACGGAGCCGGACTCGCCGGCCGCATCTCGCTCGCGTGGCTGCCGGTTGTGGCGGCGGCCATCCTCGTGACGCAGCGTTACGCATGCCAGGCGTGGTTGCGCCGACATGCGCATGGCCCGCTCGAGTCGGTGTGGCGACGCGCGGCCTACGGGCGGCGCGCGGTCGCGACCAGCGAGTGACGCTGTCGGCGACTGCGCTGGCGCGCCCCACCCATCGAGCCTGGCGGGCTGGACGCGCGGCAAGAGCCGCCGTTCGTTGTACTTCGGTCGGCTCGTGCTGACGCCCGATCGATCGTTAACGGATGCTTATCCTTCACCCTTGCTTCACATGGTTCATCGCGGCCGCGTTGCTGGCTACACTTCCCTCGGTCGGCGCTGCACAACCGGGTACGGCGTTGTCGGGCCGCGTCGTGGCCACCGACACCGGCCAACCCGTGGACGGCGCCCGCGTCTCGCTCGAGGGCACGGCACTGGCCGTGACCACCGATGCCGACGGGCGATTCTCATTGGCGAGCGTGCCGCCGGCTAGCGCTAGCTACACGCTGGTCGTCACGCGCGAGGGGTTCGAGACGGTCCGCGCGCAGGTGACGGTCGGCGCGACGGCTGGTGCCCCGGTGGAGGTGCGACTGCCTCTTCGCCTCGACCTCCGGGAAAACGTGGCCGTCGTGGGCCGCACGGTCGGCACGCTCGGCCTCACCGAGACGCCGTCGAGCGCGGGCCGGCTGGGGCTTCGGGCGCTCGATATTCCGGCGGCGGTCGAGGTGCTCGACAGTACGGTGATGGAGGCACGCGGGTACCAGAAGGTCAGTGACGCCGTGTCGCGGATGGCTGGCGTGGTGGCCGGCGAACATCCCACGGCTCCGTCGTCGTTCTCGATGCGCGGCTTCACCGCCAGCCAGGTCTCGATCCTGCGAGACGGCATCTGGCTCGGCCCGAGCACCATGGTGATGCGCCCCCAGAACACCTTCAATCTCGACCGCGTCGAGCTGCTCCGCGGTCCTTCGTCGGTCGTCAACGGTCAGGGCGCTGTCGCCGGCACGGTCAACGCCGTGACCAAGACGGCGCAGCCAACCGCCACGCACGGCGGGCAGGCCCTGCTGTCGTACGGCCGCTTCAACACCTACCACGCCGCGGCCGGCGCCACCGGCCCGGTCGGCAACGCCCTGTGGTACCGCGTGGACGTCAGCCGCAGCGGTGCCAGCGGCTGGGTCGACCGCATGGACTCGGGGTCGACCAACGTGACCGGCAGCGTGCTGTGGCGGCCCACCATGCGTGCGCGGATCCGCTTCAGCGCCGATGTCCTCGATGACGACCTGCCGCAGTACTTCGGCACGCCGCTGGTGCCGACGGCATTCGCCACCCAGCCGATGGACGTCATCCGCACGACCGCTGGCGAGACCATCGATGAGCGGACCCGCTTCATCAACTACAACGTCGACGACGGGGTGGCGCGCGCGCGTCAGGTGCTATTGCGGTCGGACGTGTCGATCGACCTCAGCGATCGTGTGACGCTCAACAACGTCGCTTACGGCTTCGATGCCGAGCGCGAGTGGCAGAACGCCGAAGGATACGTGTTCTGCGGCACGGTGGTCGACGTCTGCACAACCGTCGGCCAGATCCAGCGCTACAACGGCTACTTCGTGCTCAATCACGACCAGCGGCTCTACGGCGACCGCCTGACCCTCAACGTCAACACGCCAATTGCCGGGCGCGATCACCGCGCCGTCGTCGGCTTCGAAGCCTCGACCCTCGACTTCGAGCGCACGCGCGGCTTCCGGCGGCGGGTGCCGCTCGCTCCGGGCGACAGCGTGGACCTGCTGCGGCCGGTGCCGGGCCAGTACGGCGCGATAGAGCTACGCGGCATCAGCCCTACGGCGATCACGTCCTGGGGTCTCTTTGCTGAAGACTCGATCGCGGTCACCTCCCGTCTGCGTCTGTCCGGCGGCCTGCGCTACGACGGGCTCGATCTCGATCGTCAGAACCTGAGTCCGACGCGGGTTTCTGAAAGCGGCGGCTTCACGCGCCAGTTCAACTGGTGGAGCTGGCGCGCCGGCGCGGTTGCCACGCTGCGGCCGGGCGTCGTCGCCTACGGTCAGTACAGCAACGCCAAAGACCCCGTCTCGTCCAACATCTTCCTGGTCAACGCGGCACAGAACTTCGACCTGACCCGGGCCGTGCAGTGGGAGGGGGGGCTCAAGGCCGACCTCGACAACGGGCGTACGCAGGTCACGCTGGCCTACTTCGACATCACGCGCGACGACGTTCTCGACCGCTTCGCGCTCGACAGCGCCACCAACATCGGCGGCATCAGCTCGCAGGGCGTGGAGGTCGCGGCCACGGTGCAGGTGGCCACTGACGTGCGGATTGGCGCTAATCTGGGCGTGACCGACGCCGAGTACCGGCCGTCGGCGAACTTCGTGCGCTTCGCCGGCAACACCCCGCCGAACGTGCCGCGCACCACGGTCAACGCCTGGGCCAGCTATCAGAACGTGGCCGGCCTTCCGCTCGAGATCGGCGGTTCGGCGCGCCATGTCGGCGACCGCTTCGGTACCAACGCCAATGACGCCACGCTACGCCGTTACACGCTCGTGGATGCTTACACCGCCTGGACGCGCGGCCGGCTGCGGGTGACGGCCCGCATCGACAACCTCACCGACGCCGCCTACGCGTCGTGGGCGGATCCGTTCTATCTGCAGCAGAACAACCCGTCGTTCCTCTACGCCAATCAGGTGATGTTGGGCGCGCCACGCACGTTCGGACTGCAGATGCAGGTGGGGTTCTGAAGCTGGAGCGTCGCACTACTCGGACGGCCTGGGCGTTGGCACGCGCCGCGATCCGCGACCACCCGGAGTGCGTCTGGACACGCGCGCCCCATGCGCCCCTGGCAACCTGTGAGGATGTGACGCTCGTTGTGCGACGGCTCCGGCAGCACGGGACGGCGGCCGCCTGGCGTCGGGCCCGCGTCATCGAGCGATGCCTGCAATGACGTTTCAAGCTGCGGTGCTGCGCACGCTGGCGCCGAATCGGTCGCACGAGAGCTTCGTGGCGGGTGGCATCGGCTGGAATGCTCACGAACCGGTGCGGTGGAGCGCCGATGTGGACGTGTTCTACGATGCCGAAGACGCGGTGCTTCGATTGAGCGCTGGCGACATCTTCACGCTCGAAGCCGCGGGATATGCCACGCGCCGTGACGTGTGGACGCCGTCGTTCAGGCGCGCGTGGGTGTGCTCGAAAGATTCCGGATCTGGCCCTCTCTTGTTGCTCGATCAGATGCGGCGCCACTCACGGGTGAACCTCGCCGAGCTGCGCGAGATGGGCGCGTCGCTCGACGCGCCGGCACTCTAGGTTCGCTGGATCGACCTCTCGAACCCGGCCGAACGCGAGCTCACGCGTGCCGGGACCATGGACGTCGAGGTGGGCCTCGCCGTCCTTCACGAGAACGGGCCGGCGGCTGCGTGCGACGAGCTATTCCGCGCGCAGCGCCACGACCGGATCGACCCGGGACGCCCGCCGTGCCGGCCCGTAGCAGGCCAGCGCCGCCACCGCGAGGAGCGCGCACGGCACGGCGACGAAGGTGAGCGGATCGGCGGCGCTGACGCCGAACAGCATGCCGGTCATCAGCCGGGCCAGTACCGCGGCGAGCACCAACCCGACGACGGCGCCGGCGCCGGCCATGACCAGACCGCGTGCCAGGACGTGCCGCACGACGCCCCCTGCGGTGGCCCCGAGGGCCAGGCGCACGCCCATCTCACGGGTCTGCTGGCCGATCACATACGACATCACACCGTAGAGCCCGACGGCGGCGAGCACGATGGCCAGCACCGCGAACGCGCCGAACAGCGCGCCGGCGAGGCGACGCTGCCAGATGCGATTGGCGACGCGCGTGTCGTATCTCAGCACGTCAAGAAACGACTGGTTCGGGTCGAGCTGCCCGACCAGCCGCGTCGCGGCCGGCGCAATCGCCATCGGATCGCCGGCCGTGCGGATCACGAAATACGGCCCGGCGGTGAGCACTTGCGTCGCCGGCATGTAGCTGTCGAAGCCGGGTTCAGCATCGAGCTCGTGGTGCAGCACCGGCGCCGCGACGCCCACCACCGTCCGCCAGCGGTCGGGCTGCGTCGTGTCCTGCTCCTGCAACTGCTGGCCGAGGGGATCGCGGCCCGGCCACAATCGCTCGGTCAGCCGCTCGCTCACCACGACAGCCGGCGCCGTGTCCTCGCGGTCGCGGTCGTCGAAGCCACGGCCGCGGACGATCGGGATGCCCATCACGGCGAAGTAGTCGGGGCCGACCAGGTGGTTGTGGACGAACGGATTGCCGGCCTCCTCGTCGGGGCTCTGCCCGGCCGCCCGCGCCGCGTAGGGATCACGCGGTTTGCCGCTGAGCGGCAGGTTGTTGTCGTAGGTGACGGTCTGCACGCCGGGCAGCTCGCGCAGCCGGTCGACCATCTGCCGCTGGAACGTCAGCGTCTTCTGCAGGGAGCCGTACGCTGCCCAGCCGAGCTCGACCCGAAACGTCAGCGCCGAGTCGGTGCGGTAGCCGAGGTCGACGCGGTGCAGCCGCCAGACGCTCTGCAGCAGCAGACTGGCCCCCACCAGCAGCACGAGGGCCAGCGCCGTCTCGGCAGCGACCAACGCGGCCCGCACCGCGCGCTGGGCCCGCCCCGACGACGAGCCGCGCGCGCTCTCCTTCAACGCGCCGTGCGGGTCGGCCGACGACGCCCGGAGCGCCGGCAGCAGGCTGGCCGCCACCGCGGTGACGAGCGTAATTGCCACCAGGAACAGGCCGACGCGCCAATCGGCCTCCACGCGCATCCACGGCGGGAGCTGCACCGGGACGAGACGCGTCAGGATCCGGGTGCCGCCCACCGCCAGCAGCGCCCCCACCGCCATACCGAGCGTCGCGTAGACCAGGCTCTCGGCGAGCAGCGGCCGCACCAGGCGCCAGCGACCGGCGCCGAGGGCGGCGCGTACGGCGGTCTCGCGTTCGCGGGCGATCGCCCGCGACAACAGCAGGTTCGCCACGTTGACGCACGCCACCACGAGCACCAGCGTCACCGCCGCAAAGAGGAGCAGCACGTAGGGACGGACCTGCCCGGAGTACATCTCGCGCAGCGGCGTCACCTGATAGCGGACGCCGGCGTTGGTGGCCGGGAACTCGCGCTCGAGCCGCTGGGCCAGCGTGTCGATCGCCGCCGCCGCCTCGCCGACGCCGACCCCGGGGCGCAGGCGCGCCAGCACGAAGCGATCGCGCATCGCACGATCCTCGTAGTAGCGCGGGTTGGCGGCGATGCCGCTGCTGCGAAAGAGGTCCGAGTGCGACGGAAAGTTGAAGCCGTCCGGCATGACGCCGTGGATGGTGTAGCCGGGCGCGCCGTCGAGCGTCATGGTCCGGCCGACCACGTTCGGATCGCGCCCGAACTTGCGCACCCACAGCCCGTGGCTGATGACCAGCCCGAAGCCGCGCGAGCGATCCAGGGTGGCCGGGAACGTCGACCCCACGAGCGGCTCGACGCCGAGCACGCGGAACAGGTTGTGGGTGGTGATCGTGGCCGGCAGCTCTTCGGGAGTGCCGAACCCGCTGGCGTTGTACATCCCCTGGTCGGTATACATCGCCGCGTCGGCGATCTGCGGCAACGCCAGCAGATCGTCCAGCTCCGGGCTGGAGCATTGGCCCCGGTACCCAGGCCGAGGGTGAGGATGACCAGGGCCGAGAAGCCAGGTCGCTGGGCCAGGGCCCGGACGGCGTGGCGGAGATCGGACAGGAAGTCGTGGGCCATGTTCACTCCCGGGCGACGATCAATGGCGGCGAAACCAGGCCCGGATGCGGGCGCGTGCCTCGGCCCAGTTGACGGTCAACGGATGGTCGTCGTCCGCGTAGACGACGAGTTCGTAGGGACGGCCCCGGGCCTGGAGTCGCGTGGCCAGGGCCAGCGCGTCGGCCGGCGAGACCCGCCAGTCGGCGCCGCCGTGAAGCATCAGCAGCGGCGTGGTCAGCGCGTCGGGCCAGAGCACGGCCGACCGCGCCCGCAGGTGCTCGTCCGTGCGGCGCACGTAGTCGGGCATCAGATCGCGGTAGACCTCCTCCATCTCGGGTCTCAGGGTGAGCCCGAGCGCCAGATCGGTCGGGGCGCCGATGGTGGCCGCGGCCCGCACGCGAAGACCGGCCTTGAGCGCCAGCAGCGTCATCATGCCGCCACGCGATAGCCCGTACATGTAGAGCGCCTCGGGCGACACGTTGGGCAGCGCCCGCGCCAGCGTGGCCAGGTGCCGCACGTCGTTGACGTCGGCGCCGCCCCACTCCTCCGCGCCCTCGCCGCCGTCGTTGCCGCGGTACTGCGACGCCACCACCACGTAGCCGTCGAGGGCCCAGCCGGCGAGTTCCACGAGGTCGCCGGTGCGGATGGCACCGAAGGCCTGGGTGCCGCCGCGATTGAAGACGACGATCGGATGGGGCCCGGCAGTGGTCGGCTCGACGATGAAACCGGTCACCCGCAAGCCGTCGCTGCCGTAGGTGATGCGCCGGCAGCGCACGCCGTCACCGGCCTTGAGCGCCCGAAACCATGGCTCGGGCGTGTTGCGTCGGAAGGCGGCTTCGTCGAACGCGGTGTCTTTGGGGTCGGCCGGCGGCCGCGCCTTGAGGAAGGCGACGTAGTCGTCGTAGCTAGGGCTCGAGACGACACACGGCGCCTCCGCCACGAGTTCGCCGTCGCGCGGGGGAACGGCCGAGGCCAGCAACGGTGCCGCGGACCACAGGAGACCGACGGTCACCCATACAGGCAGGTTCGCCATGCACGTGACTGTCGCGCGCGGCGTCGATCGCACAACCGACTTTCTCGCCAATGGGCCGCTCAGGCCGGCGAATGGTGTCCAGCAGCCGGCGACAGACCCGGCGCCAGAACCACTCGGCGGACTCCGCCGGCCGTTGAGCGCGGTCCACCCGCTGCTCATCGGAAGCCAGTGCCAATCACCGGAGCACGCCACAGATGCTTGAGTGATGCCCGTCTCCAGCGCGCTCGGCCCGAACCGTGCGCAAGGCCCGATCGAAGGGAGGTGGAGGCACGGAACAAGCAGCCTGCCCCGCCGCCGAACGACCGTTGCGATGCCCTGGCATGCGATCGTCGCTGTGACCGTGGCCACGGTCGTGGCCGCGGTGGCGGCCATCCGACCGGCGCACGCCCAGCAGCCGCCCACCGCCGACACCGCGCCGCGCCTGCGCGCGGAGCGGCTCGACGCGCCGCTGAAGCTCGACGGCCGGCTCGTGGGCCCCGGCGCGGATGGTGTGCCGGTGACCTTGGCTGGCGGTGTGCGGACCGTGCACGCGGGCGTCGGTGGCTCGACCGGCGTGATGTTCCCGCATCAGAACCGGCACGGCGGCGCGTCGCGGATTGCGCGCTCGAGGCGCCGGCCAGCCTGACCGAGCGCGAGCCGGTCACGGTCGGCGTCCGATGAGCCGTGCAGCAGATAGAGCACCGGCAGCCGCGACGATATGGCGAATTCCGCGGGCGTGTAGACGTGCACGGTACGCCGACCGTGCGCCCTTGGGCTGTCGGAACGTGTGGACGTGCACATCACCGTCGGGCAGAGGGGGCGTGTGGGGTCGGGCAAGTCGACAATGATGCTCACGCCCGGGGCCGTTCGAGAGGTGGCGACTGTGCGGGTCGGCAACGCGCAGGCCATCGACGATGAAGGCGCAAGATGCAGTCCGGGCGATAGCCACGGGGTCTTGGCGGTCCACGTCCCGTCATCGCGTCGCGCCATGCGCGTGCTGTTGGCCTCGCGCTGCCAGTCGCCCCAGAGACGCACCGTGTCGCCGAGGGTGCCGCCAGCGTCAGCGTGACCACGCCATCAGCCGCGGCGACGGCGGGCTCGACGGCCGCCTGCGCGCTCATGACGGCCAGCACCGCGCAAGGCAGCGACGTGTTGCGACCCTCATCGCCATGGCTGCTGCAGGATGCGGCGGACGTGCACGATAGCCGTGGCGGCGACGACACGCCCATCGGGCGATACCTGAGGCAGGAAGGTTGACGCGTCGCCGCGCGTCAGCTGACGAGTCGCGCCCGTGGCGACGTCGATGGCATGCAGTTGCATGCGTCCGTCAACCAGCGCGCCGTAGACGAGCCTCTTGCCATCGGGTGTCCAATCGACGCCGCCAAAGGTGGCGACCGGATATTCGATCAGCCGGCGGCCGGCGCCGCCACGCGGCGGCACCAGCCAGATCGCGTGCCGCCCCTCGCCGGCGGTCGATTCGATTGCGATCGTGCGCCCGTCGGGCGACCAGGCCAAAGTCTCGACCGTCGACGCGCCGCGAGGCAGCCGCAGCTTCGTCTTCCCAGTCGACCGACCCGAGGCCGGGTCGACCGACACGATCCACCCCTGCGGAGCCGTGGGCGATGCATCGTCGTAGGTCGAAAACGCGTGGGCGCGTCCATCCGGCGACCAGTCGCCGTTGCCGGCCTCGTGACCGAAGTCGGTCAGCCGGCGCTCCGACGCCGCGTCGCCGCCCGCGGGCCGGATCCAGATGTCGTCGGTGCTGCCGGCGCCTGAGTACGACGTCACCGGCGTGGGCGAGCGATGCGAGTGATACGCGACCCAGCGTCCATCCGGTGACCACACCGGCGAGAAGTCTTCGTGGAAGCCGCTGATGAACGGCCGCGGTGCGCCGACGGGCCGGGCCGCCGCGTCGACATCGACCACATAGGCATCGAGCGGCAGCGCCATATCGCGCAGCCGCCAGCCGCCGACGGTGAAGCCGATCTGTCGGCCGTCCGGGCGCCAGTACGGAAGCTCCCCGGGAGACGCCACGGGGCGCGGTTCGCCGCCGTCGACCGGCAGGACCACGACGGAGGTGGCGACCTCGGCATGGGTCCAGAGCAGGCGGCCGTGGACGATCTGCGGCGCGATGTCGTCGCCGGGTTGCCGCACGACCGGCGTCGCCTCGCCGCTCGCCAGGTCGACCCGCCACAGGTCGAGATCGCGATCGGCCAGAGGCAGGTGGCGCTGTGCCGGCGCGGGCGTCTCCGGCCCGACGAGCGACATCAACACACCACGGCCGTCGGGGGTCACGGCGAACTGAGCGGGAAACACGTCGCCATCCAGTCCGCCGGCCACGGCGCGAAAGGCGCCGCTGGCATCGATGGTGCCGAGGGTCAGTGTGTCGTCGGCGGCGCGCGTCAGCGTCACGAGCGTCGTACCATCGGGCGTCCATTGCGCGCCGAGCATGGCCCCCGGCACGGCTCGTCTCACGCCGTCGATTTCGATGCCACCGGCGCGATTCGCCGCATCCATGACGGCCACGATACGGCCCCCCGGCGCGACGGCCCGCAGCGGGTCGGGACGCACCGCCGTCGTCTCGGAGAGCTCCGTCCCGGTCGCAAGATCGATCGGCAACCGCCGCGTGGCGGTGCCGTAGAACGCCACGCTGCCATCCGGCGCGACGAGCGCCGTGTCGGTGAGGTGCTCGAACCACGACGAGGCGCCCAACCACGGCCGGCATCGTGGAACTGTCGACGAGACGCCCGTCGGCGTCATCGAATCCTCAACGAGTGGACGCGTCGAGCCTATGACCGGGGCGTCTGGCGCCCCCGGGACGCGGGCTCGAGCGTGACCAGTCCCGACGCCCCAGGCTGACCGTGGACGAGAACCGTCAGGAGGTGATCGCCGGGGTGGTGCGTGCGCGTCGACAGATCGGCGAGGCATGGCATCGTTCCCAGCGGTGCCAGCCTGCGTCGAGCACGCGCTCAGTGACCTGGAAGACCTTGCGGAAGAACACGAACGAGACGACGTTGGGGAACAGCAAGGCCGTCAGCCGGTGAAGTCCG
>Ga0105046_10000326_pt1 | contig 64330 bp, 65 predicted proteins | sample MAT03_FD_78385 | JGI IMG/M metagenome (GOLD analysis project Ga0105046, IMG submission 78385) | Freshwater microbial communities from Lake Fryxell liftoff mats and glacier meltwater in Antarctica - MAT-03 (megahit assembly) | ecosystem: Environmental > Aquatic > Freshwater > Ice > Liftoff...
CCACATATGGCACCACCGCCTGGAAGATGTGCAACATGGTCACCTGCGGTGGCGCCACGCCCTTCATGGTCATCAGCAACAGGCCGTGCGGCGGCAGCAACAGGCCCAGTTGCATGCAGATCAGGAACATCACGCCGAACCACACCAGGTCGATGTTGAGTGCCTGCACCACCGGCATGAAGATCGGCAGGGTGATCATCATCATGCTGACCTGATCGACGAAAATCCCGAGGAAAATCAGGATCAGCATCATGCCGGCCACCACCGCCGCCGGCGACAGGCCGGTGCCGGTGATCGCCTGTGCCAGGCCGTTGGAAGCCCCGGAAAACGACAGGATCTGCGCGAAGGTGGTGGCACCGACGATGATGAAGAGGATCATCGCCGAGATCGCGACGGTGCCCTTGAGCGACTTGAGCAGAATGGACGACGTCAGCGAGCGGTAGGCCATGGCGAACAGCACGGTGGCGAAGGCGCCGACGGCAGCCGATTCGGTTGGGGTTCCCCAGCCGCCCACCATGGTGCCGACCACCACGCCGAAGATCGAAACCAGCGGCAGCACGTACATGAGAAAGGGCTTGAAGCGCTCGAAGCCGTGGTATTCGACGAGGGCGGAATTGGGCGCCAGGGCGGGGTTCATCCTGACCCGCACGATGATGTAGGTGATGAAGGCGACCGAGAGCAGCATGCCCGGCACCACGCCGCCTACCAGCAGCTTCGAAATCGAGATGCCCGACAGCGAGCCCAGGAGCACGGTCAGAGCCGACGGCGGGATCAGCATGTCGACCGCGCCGATGGCCATCACAGGCCCGGTGGCAAGCGTCGGGTGGTAGCCGCGTGCCAGCATCACCGGCACCATCAGCGAACCGAGCATCGCGGTGGTGGCAATGGTCGAACCGGAGATTGCCGAGAACACCGTACCGGCCACCACGGCCACCACCGCCAGGCGCCCGGGCACCTGGCGGATAAGACGCTCGATGCCGTCGATCACCTTGACAGCAAGGCCGGTATGGAACAGTACCTCGCCCATCAGCACGAACAGCGGAATCGGCGTAAGCGCAAAGCTCATCACTGAATTGACGCTGTTGCGCGCCAGTTGTGCCAGACCCGGTTCGCCGCCAAGCCAGAGGTAGGCGCCGATCAGGTTGATCACCAGAAACGAAAAGGCCACCGGCAGGCCCAGGAACAGCAGCACGGTGGAGCCGCCCAGCATCAGCCAGGCTGCGGCGCCCCAGCTCATGTGGCCGGCAGAAGCGTGAACTGCTGGCGTCGCAGAAGTTTCTTGAACGCGCTGTCGAAAGTCACCGGAGGGTCGCCGAGTTGCACGACGGCGGCCGCCAGCCAGGCGTCGGGCAGCATGTCGGCTTGCAGGTTCTTGTCGCGACACCACTGGCGCAGCAGGGGCCACGCATTGCCAGGTTCGGGTATGTCGACCTCAGGCACGGCCAGTAGCGAGTCGATTAAATCGATCCCTTTCGAGATGGCAGCGGCGCTGGCGAATATCCCGGGATTGGTGACCAGACGCAGGTGACTGGCGCTCGCCATCGGCAGCAATCGAAAACGCTTACCTGTCGCGCACGCTTCCAGGGACTTGCTCGGCGTCTTCTTGGCATGCGGATTCATCACGCCGCACTCACCGCGTCATCCCGCGGCCCCTTGTCACTTAGCGCCAGCCGGCGCATGCGCAACACGAACTCGATGGCCAGGAGCGCAAAGCAAACCGGCAGGGGCGCCATCAGCCACCACTCGGGCATGACCAGGGTCTTGATCGACTGCGCGCCATCCTGGAAGCTCTTTAGGGTAACGGCAATGCCGTACCAGAGCATTCCCAGACAACAGGCAAGCCCGGTCAGGTCGCCGATCCACTCGCAGACATAGGCCCACGACTTCGGCAGCGCGCGCAAGAGGATGTCGACGCGGATGTGGCGCCCTTCGCGCAGCAGCCAGGGCGCGGCGAACATGGTGATCAGGTAGAGCATCAGCTCCGAGATCTCGTTGCTCCATGAAAGCCCGCGCGGCAGGCCGGGCAGCACCACGTTGCGGGTGAAGACGTCGCCGCAGATGATCAGCATCATTGCCAACAGCAGCAGGCTGGCTGCGACCGCGAAGGCATTGAGCAGGCCGCAATAGGCGCGGTCGAAAGCCTGCACGCGGCACCCCTACTTCGAGGTCAGTGTCTTGAGCTTTTTGGCGAATTCGGCGTTTGCCTTGTAGGCGCTGGCCCAGCCGGTGTCATAGGCGGTATCGATGTATTTCTTGGTGCCGGCGGCATCGAACTTGATCACCTGGATGCCGGCCTTGTCCTGGCGCGCGGTTTCTTCGCTGGCGTAACTTTTCCAGACCGTAGGGTTCTGCGCTTCCAGCGCCAGGATCTGCTTTTCCAGATAGGCCCGCTGGTTGGGTTTAAGGCCCTTGAACTTGTCCAGGTTCATCACGATCGACACTTCCGCGTCATAGAAGCCGGGGTCGATGCGGAACTTGGTTTTTTCGTGCCAGTTGAGGTCGAAAATGCCGCCGATCGGCCAGCCGTAGCCGTCAACCACGCCACGCTCTAGAGCGGTGTAAACCTCGCCCGGCGGCGTGGTGACCACGTTTGCGCCAAGCGCCGAGAAAAAATCGCGGTACACCGGCGTGATGCGGATTTTCAGGCCGGTCAGGTCCGGCTTGTCGACCTTCTTGGTGAGGTACACGTGAAACGGCTGGTTCTCGACCACGCGTCCCAGGTACATCATGTTGGCCTTTTTGTTCCACACCTCGTTGATCGCCGTGAAGGCGCCGTTCCTGCGCTGTTCGGCGATGCCGATTTGCGTGAGCTTGAGAAAGTCGGCTTCCGGCATCACGTTGGTGTAGAAGGAGCCGGTTGAAAAGCCCAGATCGACCACACCGGTCTTCACCGCGTTGCCCACTTCGAAGGTCGGAATCGCTTTCGGGCCGCCGATGAAATTGATCTGCAGGTTGCCTTTGCCCTCGGCGTTGATCTTGGTGATCCACTTCTCCAAGTGCTTCACATAGTGGCTGTTCTCGGGGAATGCGCTGACCATGCGCAAGGTAACTTCCTGCGCCATGGCGTTCATGCAGGATGCGGCGAGAATCGCGCCGGCGGCCAGTTTCACGGGTTTGAACATTTGCTTTTTCTCCGGTGATGCTCGGGGTGTGGTTGTGCTGCGCTCAAGAGGGCATCTTGCATTGGCTGACGAACGAGTCCTGATGATCGGTCAGGATTTTGCCCATCAGGCGGTTGGTGATGCGGCCCTTGTCATCCTTGCGCACCACCCGCAGATAGTAATCCTGGATCGGGAACTGGTTCTTGTTGAACTTGAACGAACCGCGCACCGACTTGAAATCCGCCGCCTGCAGAGCCTTGCGGAATGCTTCCTTGTCTTCAACCCGGCCCTTGACGCGTTTCACGGCCGAATCGATCAGCATGGCCGTGTCGTAACCCTGCGCCGCATACATCGTGGGCAGGCGTCCGTAGGTCTTCTCAAAGTCGGCTACGAAGCGTTTGTTCGCCGGGTTGTCCATGTCATGGGCCCAGAATGAGGTATTGACCGTGCCAAGAAGCGACTCGCCAACCGCCTTGATGGTGTCTTCGTCAGCCGAATATCCGGGCACGAATAGCTGGATATTCTTGCCCAGGCCGGCTGCCGAAAACTGCTTGATGAAGTTGATGCCCATGCCGCCGGGCAGGAAGATGAACACCGCTTCGGGCTTCTTGGCCTGCATGTTGGCAAGATCGACCGAAAAGTCGAGCTGGTTCATCGGAGTGTAGATCTCGTCGACCACATTGCCCTTGTAGAAGCGCTTGAAGCCCGAAATGTTTTCGCGCCCGCCCGGATAGTTGGCACCGATCAGGTAGATGTTCTTGACCCCGCGCTCGCTGACAAACTTGCCCATGGCGCCGGGAATGTCCTCGCTTTGCCAGGACGAGACGAAAAAGTAGGGGTTGCACTTCGCGCCAGCGTAGTCGTTGGGCCCGGTGTTGGGGCTGATGTAGAAGGTCTTGCTTTCCAGGATAGTCGGCGCCACCGGCAACAGCACGTTGGTGAACACCATGCCGGTGATGATGTGCGGCTTTTGCTGCTGCAGCATGCGGTCGACCGCCTGCTTGGCCACATCCGGTTTGAGCTGGTCGTCGACGATCTGCAGGTCGAGGCCGATCCCGCCCAGCTTGCCGCCATTGGTCTTGACCGCGAGGTTGAAGCCATCGCGAATATCGATGCCGATCGCGCCGGCGGGTCCCGAGAGGGTCGACAGGAAGCCGATGCGTAATTGGTCGGCGGCCAGCGCAGACGTAGCCGGCGCCATCGCGCAAGTCACGGCGGCCATCAGGGAGAGCGCGAATAATCGTTTCATGAAATTTCCTTTTGAAGAAACAACGGCGGGAGCCGAGTCAGCATGGATTCGACCCGGACTGTAGCAAAGTCCGGCAGAATTCGGGCGAACCCATCGCCGGGCAACATTGCAAGGGTACACTTCAATGATGTCAGATCATCCTGAAATCGCCCAAATGAACGCCGCGCACGTCAAGGCGCGCGCCCTCGCCCTGGGTGCGGATCTGGTGGGCATCGCCAGTGCCGCCACTCTCAACGCCTTTCCGCCCGACCCACGCTGGCCGCAGACGCCCGATCGCATTTCGCCGCGATGCAAGAGCGTGATCGTCCTGGTGCAGCGCATCCCGACCGGCGCGTTTCGCTGCAAGAGCAACATTCCGGTGCAATACATGGACATGCTGGTGCTGCGCAAGATGGACCGTGTGGCATACCGGCTGGCCGATGAGCTGGAGGAGGCCGGGCATCCGAGCCTTGTGACCGCCGCGCAGGAAACCGAGTGGACCTACAAGCGGGCGAGTTATGGACGGCTCTCGACGCGCCACCTTGGGGTGGAAGCCGGGCTTGGCACGCTCGGGCTGGAAGTCAATATCCTCACTCCGGAATTCGGCCCGCGCATTTACCTGACCGGCATTCTCACAGAACTGGAACTCGAAGCGGACGCGCGCATCACCGAGCAGGTGTGCATCGGCGAATCCTGCAGCCGCTGCCTGCATTCCTGCCCGGCCGACGCGGTGCTGCAGTGGGGCATCGACAAGCGCGCCTGCGCCACGGAGGCGCAGGAATTCGGCTTTGGCCAGATTGCCAAATTCTTCGAGAAGTTTATCGACGCAGACCATGCCGCGAAAAAGAGCATGGTGGTCTCGCGCGACCTGTTCGGATTCTGGCAGGGCCTGCTGCGGGTGGTGGGTTCGTTCGGAGACTGCCCGCGTTGTCTTGCGGTGTGCCCGGTCGGCAACGACTACCACGCCCATCTGGCCGACGCGCAAAAAGTGATTCCGGAGAAAACGCCGGAGAAAGTCACGCTGGCCAAAAAGTACAAGGTGGCGCGTGTTGCGCATGACGGCGGCGCGAACGACCTGCCGGGGCTGTCCGACTGGAACCGCCGCTGGGTCGGTGAAGATGGATATCAGGGCATCGTGGCCAGGCAGTTGCAGGCGTTCAAGCAGGCCCAGCGCGAGCGCGAGGCGGCAATTGCCGGCACCGCAGCCGAGCCCGGGGAGAAGATCTGATGGTCGCCATTACCAGGACACCGCTGACCGCAGCGCAAGTCAAGGCCAAGGCGCGCGAACTGGGCGCCTCGCTGGTGGGCATTGCCGATGGCGCGGCGCTCGAGATGCACCCGCCGGACCCGGCCGATCCGCGCCGTCCGTCCGATATCACGGAGCTTGATGGCGGACGGGTGATCGTGCTTGCCAAGCGTCTCAACAGCGGTGTGGCGCGGATTCCCGGCTGGAGCGACCGTCACAAGTACTACAACGATGAACTGGCGCTCACCATGCTCGAGGAAACCTCGCTCAACCTGGTGTATTGGCTGGAAGACCAAGGCTACCCGGCAATCATCATTCCGCCTTCGCATGTCGATCCGTGGCGCTACCAGGATGACCCGTCGCAGCACCAGACCACCATCCTCTCGCTGCCGCATGCGGCCGTCGAGGCCGGCTTGGGCACGCTCGGGCTGAACCTGCAACTGCTGACCCGCGAATACGGCCCGCGCGTGGTGCTGACCGCGGTGCTGTGTTCGCTTGATGTCGAATGCGATGCGCCGATGGCCACGGCCTTGTGCCACGGGCCGGCCTGCGGACGTTGCCTGACGGTATGCCCGGCAGATGCGGTGCGCCACTGGGAGCGCGACTGGCCGGCTTGCGACACGCACCGGTCGCCGCACGGCTTCGCGCAATTGGCAAGGCACGTGATCGACATCATCGAAGAGCCGGACCCGGCGCGCAAGAAGGAGAAGCTGCGCTCGGAAACGCAGTTCAATTTGTGGCAAAGCATTCTGCGCGGCTCGGGTGTGGTGACAGGCTGCAGGCGCTGCGCCGACGTCTGCCCGGTAGGCGTCGACTATGAAACCATGCTCAAGGATGCGCTTGAGCACATACCGGAAGCTACGCCGGAGAAAACTGCGCGATTGGCGGCGATCGCGACGGCCGAAGCTGCGGGCGACAGCGGCGCGTACGCCCGGCAGCAGCGCTGGATCGGCGCCAAGCCATGAGACCCGCGCTGCGCCGCCCGCTGCCGGCCAGCGTCGGCGCGATCGCCGGGATCCAGAGCGCAGGCAAGCGCCGCGCCGTGCTGCAGGCGCGGCGCACGCCCTACTTCAAGGACAAGCTTGCGCATGTGGACATCAACCGCCTGGACGACCCGGCCGAGTGGGCGCGCTTGCCGATACTCGACAAGGACATGCTGCGTGCCCTCACCGACGCGCAGTTCTACAACGAGTTTTGCCTGCCTGCCGCGGGTTTGAGCGAATTCTGGCGCTCCGGCGGTTCCACCGGGCGCCCCTTGTTTTACCCGCGCAATCAGGAAGACATGCACCACGCGATGGTCAGCTTCGGCCGCCTCTACGACTGCCTGGGGCTCGCGCCCGGGGAACGCGCGCATTGCTCGTTTCCATTGGGGATTCATCCGGTCGGCCAGATGCTGGCGCGCAGTGCCCAGACCTGGGGCCTGGGTGTGAATTGGGCCGGCGCCGGCACCACCACGCCTTCCGGTTTGCAGCTCGAACTGATCGAGCGGTTGCGCCCAACCCTGTGGATGGGCATGTCCAGCTACGGCCTGCACCTGGCCAACCTGGCCGACGCGCAAGGCCTGAGCCTGGCGGGCAACAGCGTGACGACCATCATGTGCTCGGCCGAGCCGCTGTCGGAGGCCAAGCGCGCCAAGCTGGAACGCGCCTGGGGCGCGCGCGTGCGCGACACCTTCGGCATGACCGAGGCCGGCATGATGGGCTGCGAGGACATGGATGGCCCCGCGCAGGGTTTCCGGGTCTGGACCGACCTGCATTGCATCGAGGTGCTCGACCCCGCGACCTATCAGCCAGTGGCCGAGGGCGAGGTGGGCGTGCTGGTGGTCACGCCCATGTTCACCAACAACGTCACACCTTTCCTGCGCTGGAATTCGGGCGATCTGGTGACCATGCACGCCGCAGTGCCCGATGCAGCCAACCCGTTTTCAGTGTTTCCGTGCCTCAAGCATGCGCACCGCACGCTGGGGTTTTTCAAGGTGCGCGGCATCAACATCAACCACGCCGAATTCGAGGATTTCATTTTCAGCGACCCCAGGATCAACGATTTCAAGGCCGAACTGCATGCAACGCCGCAAGGCCTGGATATGTTCAAGGTGTCGATCGAGACCCGGCGTGACGTCGATGGTGCGGCGGCGGCGCTGGCGCTGCGTGAGGCGGTGAAGCAGCGCTTCGAGCTGACCCCGGAGCTGGAATTGCTGCCGCCGGGTACGCTGGCGCGCGAGTTCGAGGCATCCATCAAGGCGCCGCGGTTCGTAGACAAGCGGGGTTGACGCCTGCGGCACAAGCTTGAGGCTGCGTCGCTCAAGGGACGGTGCGCAAAACCCGGCGCCCGCAGGTATCCACAGATTGATCCACGAAGCTGGCTTCCGACATGGATGCAGTGCCTCTTGGCGCTGCAGTACGGCTCAGGGTTCGAATGTCTCGATAGTCAGTTCCCCGACCACCCCGAAGTGCTTGACGTTCGCGGTGATAAGGGTGGCCTTGAGCTCGATGGCGGTGGCGCCGATGAGCGCATCTGCAAGGCGCATACCGTGCGACAACGCCAAGTGGTCGATCAACCGGGCCGCGCGCTCGCTGATGGCCGGCGTGATCGGCACGATCTCGGTATTGCGCGCGGCCAGCCCCCTCTTTAGCCGCGCCAGATCGGCCTTGTCGCGGCAGCCTTGGGCCAGCTCGATATAGGTCACCACTGAGATGCGCCAGGCGGGCAGTGCATGCAGCCGCTGGGCCGCGCCCACATGTCCGCGCGTGAGCCAAACCAGCACATCGGAGTCGATCAGCATCGGCGCAGGCTCTTGAGCCACCATCCCTAGTGCTTCACTCAAGCCTTGAGCCGTCGTCGTTGAACCGCGAGGCGCGCAGCTTGCGTACGTAGCCGGCCACGTCGGCCATGTCCTCGCGATCGCGCCACATGCCGTACAGCGGATCGTCGGCGAAGGCCTCGGCCACCAGGGGTTCTTCCTCGATCCGTACTGTCACCAGAGTGTCGCCGGCCCTGGCGAGCTTGGCGCGCCATTTCTCCGGCAGCTCGGCTACCGGCACATGCTCGAATATCACCGTGTTCATCGCTGATCCTTTCCTCGGCGGCCCTGCTGCGCGAGCAAGGCCTCGATCACTTCCATCACCGCACGCTGCTTGGGCTGCGGTTGCGCGCTGATATGCTCCAACTGCCGCTGAACCGGCGGCGCGGGCCGCAGTTGCGCGGCGCGTGTTCGCCTTCGGCCATCAACTCATCGCGCGACACGGGAAGCGTCTTCGCCAGCAGCCGCAGTGTGGGCACCGGAATACGCCGCTGCCCCACGTCGTAGGTCTGCACCGTCTGTTGCGACACCCCCAACGCTAGGGGCCAGTTGAAATTGCGTGATGACGCCCGCCTCGCGCAGCCTCGGCACGCGCTCACCGAGTCCGGCAAAGAAGGTGCGTTCGTCGTCGCGGATGGTCATGGCAGGCATCTGAATGGTCAGTGATGCCAAGGTCAGGGCTCCACGTGGACGCGTAGCTGGCAATACTACCTTGATTGGCACTAGGGTCACCTGGGCTGCAAGGCGGCGGTGACGCCGGACACAAACCGTAATGCGCCCTGCGGGTTCGCTGCCGGGTTGGTGGCCGGCAACGGTTGTTGTAAGCTGTTCCGTCAGCGTTGCAAGGTCCAGTGCTCGAATGTTCATGACGTGTCATCCACCGGTCTGACCCGAGCCGCAATCCGTTTGGCGCCCCGTGCCGGACCCAAAGAGGAGCAAGTCAATGAATGCCGTCCCTGCCCCACCGCCACGCCCCGACGCCGCCCTGATCGCCGCACTTGAAGCGGCGCGCTATCACCCCCTGTGGGACCGCTACAAGCGCATCACCCCGATTGCGCCCGCAGCGCCCGACTCCGCTGCGCTGTGGCGCTGGCGTGATTTCGAGCCATTCGTCGCCCGCGCCGCCACCGAGGTGCCGATCGAGGATGTCGAGCGGCGCGCCATCATCATGGCCCACCCCGCGTTCAATGGCGCGACGCAAACCACCAGCAACCTCCTGGCGGCGTTTACGGTGCTCAATCCGGGCGACCATGCGGTGCCGCACCGGCACACCGCCTCGGCGATCCGCTTTTCCACCCGCGCCGAGGGTGCCTACACGATTGTCAACGGCCGCCGCTGCGCGATGGCGCCGGGCGACCTGGTGCTGACCCCGCCGCTGTGCTGGCATGGGCACATCAATGCCTCTGAGGCGCGCACGGTCTGGTTCGACGCCGCCAACATTCCCCTGGTCGGCAACCTGGACGCCAATTTCTTTGAACCCGGCTCGCGCTCGGATGCAGATTTCTGGAAGGTCGACGCAGGCGAAGAACGTCTGTGGGCGGCGGCAGGGTTGGCGGCGGTCGGTGCGGCAGGCCCGAGCGCGGTCGCGCAGTCACCGAAGTACCACTATCCCGGTGCGCTGACCCGCGCAATGCTCGATGCCGCGCCTGCCGCCGCGGACGGTGCGAAGCTGTTGCGCTATACCAACCCGGCCACCGGCGGCGCGGTGATGCCGAGCCTGGACTGCTACGCGATGCGCCTGGCCGCAGGTGCGGCAACGCGCGCGCGCCGCACCACCTGGAACACCATCTGTCTGGTGGTCGAAGGCGCCGGCCGCAGCAAAGTCGGTGACACCAGCATTGCGTGGGAAAAGCACGACGTGTTCACCATTCCGCACTGGGCCTGGGCCAGTCACACCGCCGCCAGCGCGGATGCCGATCTTTTTCTGGTGACCGACCGTTCTCTATTCGAGCATCTCGATTTGCTGCGCGAAGAGATGCAGTGATGACCGAAAAGTCACACAAAAAGACCGCGTTGATTGTGGGTGCCACGCGCGGCCTCGGCCTGGCGCTGGCCGCGGAATATATCCGTCGCAGCTGGCATGTGATCGCCACCGTCAGGCAGGCGACCGGGTCGTCCGAGTTTCGCGCGTTGCAGGCCGCTGCCGGCGCCGCATTCGAAATCGAGCAGCTCGAAATGACGTCGCCCGAGCAGATAGCCGCCCTGGGCCGCCGGCTCGCAGGCCGCGCCATCGACCTGCTGTTTGTCAATGCCGGTGTCGCCAACGGCCCGGGTGAGCGGGTGTGCGATGTGTCGACCGAGGAGTTCGTGCGGGTGATGGTCACCAATACCCTGGGCCCGCTGCGCGTGATCGAACATCTTGTCGAGCGCGTCGCCCCTGGCGGCAGTGTGGCGGTGATGTCCTCGGGCCTCGGAAGTGTTGCCAACAACACCAACGGCGGTTGGGAGGTCTACCGCGCCAGCAAGGCGGCGCTCAACATGCTGATGCGCAGCTTCGCGGCGCGCCATGCCGATGATGGCCGCACCTATCTGGTGATCGCGCCTGGCTGGGTGCGCACCGACATGGGCGGCCCGAATGCGTCGCTCGACATCGAAACCAGCATCACCGGTGTGGTCGACGCGATGATGCAAAGGAGTGGCGCGGGCGGTGTGACCTATGTCAACTACCAAAATCAGATACTGCCCTGGTAGGTGGCGGGTTCGTCTCGAGAACGGCGGCTTCAAGCAGCGCAGGCAGGAGGCGGGCGAGGCAGATTCACAGCCGATGCAGGTTTGTCAGCGCACGGGCGCGCAATGCGCTGACAAACGCCGCGACAGGATGCCGATCGAGACTATCGATCAGGCAGCGCCTACTTGTCCCACCAGTGCATCGAGTCCTGGCCTTCACCCTGCTTGCCATTCGGTCCACCACCACCCGAACGCACATACACCTTGCGCGCATAGCCGGCTTTGAACTTGCCGTCGAGCGCATCGCGCAGCCAGTCCATGCCCATCATGTGGATGTCGGCGCGATTCGGGTCGCCATCGAACAGACGGGTCTGGTGGTAGTTGTCTTCGTAGACCCATAGTTCCTTGGGCGCGCTGATCTTGTCGTAGAACTCGTAGATCATTTCGGTCGGACTGCGAGCATCGTATTCGCCCACGGTCAGCATCACCGGGCATTTGATGCTGCTCTCGCGGCCGGCGACCGTCATCTTGCTGACGATGGCGTCGAGCGCGGCTTCCGACTCGGCGCCGGTCAGATAGCCGAAGAGCTGCTTGTAGCGCGGCGAGAAGGTGTCGAGAATGTAGTACTTGTCAAGGTACGAGGCCCAGGGCCCGGCCACCGCCTTGACGCGCGGGTCGCCGGATGCGGCGACCTGGAAGCCCCAGTAGGAGCCCATGCTGAGCGAATAGATCGCGATGCCTTCCGTATCGATCTCGGGGCGGCTTTGCAGATAGCTGACCACCGCCAGCACTGCGCGCTCGTAGTTGTCGTGGGTGAGCTTGATGTTGCGCAGGTTGCCGGTGCCCTGGCCGGGACCATCCATCACCATCAGATGCATGCCGCGATGATGGGCATGGACAACGCGCGGATCGGGGTACATTTCCTTGGTCATGTCGCAGCCGGGAATGAAGATCACCACCGGCGCCTTCGGCTTGCCGGGCAGCAGATGCAGGTTGCACTGCAGCTCAACGCCTTCGAATGGCACTTCCACGCGCTCGATCGGGTGCGGCGAATGCTCGATCACCTTCGCGTAGTTGGCCAGGCAACGGCCGTGCAGATAGCGCTTCTCGTCGTTGGTTTCGAGCACCGGATGCTGTGCGGCGGCGAAGGTGGCCGAGGCGCGGTAGTAGAGCTCGAACGCGGTGGCGCGATGGCCGGCGGCCTCTTCTTCAGCGGCGACACGCTCCATGCGTTGGCCGATGCGCCCGAGGTGCTTGGAAATCTGCGCGTGGCTCTTGACGCTGGCCGGCAGATCGCGGCCCGCTTCATCCCAATGGAACACACGGCCTGATTCCTTCACCACATAGTCATAGATCCATTGCTGACGATCACGTTCCAGGCGCGGTGTGCGCATGAGTTTGTCTCCCTTTCATTGATTGGTGGTTGGGTGCTGCGATGTCGGAGTGTAGCGCGGCAATGTGACGCCGGGCGGCCGGATCGCGCGCCGGATGCGTCATGCGTGGCGCGTCGCCGACGGCGCCGCGTGTCTGCCAACGTTGCTCCATGTGCCCCCGGCTTCAACGCCTGGGTCCGCGGGATGCCTGATCGCGCTGACCCAGGCGATGGCATGCGACTACACCCAGACCTGCAGCACGTAATCGAACGGCGCCTGACCATTGAACAAGTCGACCCGCTGCAGCTTGATCCGAAAGCCGCCACTGTGCTTGACCAGCGTATGCCGATAGGTGCCGCCGAAGTGGCGCACGTTGTCGCGTCGCAGTTCCATCATGTGGAAGCGTGAGCGCACCACCACTTCCTTGCCCGTTTCAGACTCAATGACGACATTGCCGACGACATGGTTGGTGGCCCACATCGGCGCCTGCGACCAGGCGTTCGGGTGTGTCACGCGGCCCATGCGCACGCTCATCAGCAGCTTGTCCTCGGCAAAGATCGAAGCGGAACCCTCCCACTCGGTCTGCTCCGGCAGCGCCGGCATCCAGTAGACGCCGTCGTCGGCGAACAGGTCGATGTAGTCCTGCCACAATTTGTTGTCGAGAAGCTCGGACTGACGGAACAGGAACTGTTCGATTCGATCTTGCAGATCACCACTGGTGGCGACCGCCTTGAGCGCACGCGGCGCGGTCAGCGCGCCGGGGGCGGCGCGGGGCGAGTGATCCGGTGCGATCGATTGCGCACCGGTTTTTCTGGCGGAGGCGCCGGCGCGAATCACCAGGCTGCCGGCAAGCGCTTTTTTCAACAAGGGGCGGGCTGCGGCTTTTTTCACAGGAGTTCCTGTATTGCCGGAGGGCCCGCGCGTGCTTTTGCCTGCGCTCTTTTTCGCCGCCGTTTTTTTGCTGGCCATTATTTTGCCTCCGCCAAATATTCGACCCAGGCCTTGAACTGGCTGCGCATCACGCCTTCGGAGGTGCCTTTGTTCGAGTAGGTCACGCCGTTGTCGATGGTGTCGCGCCCGAATTCGCGATGAAAGCTGACCCAGTTGAGGCCGCTCGATTCAAGCCCCCATTGGCCCTTGGTCCAGTTTTCCAGATCGTCGGCGTTGATCATGGTGGCCGGTGAATTGACCAGGTTGTAGTACCAGAGCGAGCGTCGATAAATCGCCTCGGGCGCGCCTTTCAGGCGGAAATGCCAGATCTCCGACAGCGTCTTGTTGGGCGCCAGTGGGCGCAGCACGCGCAGTTGCTGCAGCGGCGACTGCACCGACAGGTAGGGATACACCAGCACATGGTGGATCGAGCGCGACAGATACTCCTCCGTCTTCTCGCGGCCGTAGGCCTTTTCCATCAGCTTTTCATAGGCCTTGGTCTCCGGGTCCTGTGGGCGCAGTCCCATGTAGGCCTTGAGCACACCGTGGCCGCGCGGGAAGTTGATGGTTTGTACGCCATCCCATTGTTCGAACGAGGAGGCGAAGGTCGAGAGGTAGTGGTAATACAGCGGCGCCTTGCCGCCATTGGCGGCGATCTGCTTTTCGATGCGCCCGGCGGCCACACCGGTGGATTGGTGGGTCACCGAAGGGTGCAGGGAATCGAGCTGGTTTTCCATGAAGAACTTCCAGTTCGAGTGCTGCAGCACTCGATGGCACACCGGCACCACTTCAACTTCGCCCTCGGGCGCGCGGTCACACATGTCGTCGAAGGCGACCTTCGCCTCGCCCAGGAATTCAAGCAGCGAGGGGCCGTCGGCGGCCAGGCTGGCAAACACGAAGCCGCGGTAAGACGCAACCCGAGGTGCCGCCTTCATGTGGCAATCCGGGTTGTCGCGCGTCAGGCGCGTGCCGTCGTAGCCTTTTTGCAGCGGCATGCTTTCGAGCTTGCCGTCGAGATGAAAGCTCCAGGCGTGATACGAGCAGACGAAATTGTTGCCGGTATTGCCCTTGAGTCCACCGCATAGCTGCACGCCGCGGTGCGGGCAGCGGTTGTACAGCACGCGCACCTGTGCATCCTTGCCGCGCACCATTACCATCGGCTGGCGGCCAATCTGCAGGGTGGCGTAGTCGCCGGTGTTTTTTACCTGCGACTCGTGGCCGCAATACACCCAGACCTTCTCGAAGATGTTGCTGATCTCAAGGTCAAAGACCTCCTGGCTGGTATATGCCAGACGATGAACGCGGTCGGGTTCGACCATTTTTTCCGGGGTGATTTGCATCAGTTCTCCTTGGAGTAAGGGAAACACTGAATGAGTCCGCAGGTTGCGAAAGCCGCTCTTGCAACCGCTTGAATTGAAAAGAACATCTGTTTGATGGTCTGAATTCCAGGGACTTATTCAGGGTTTTTGAGCATGCCGGGGCGGGCGAAGGCGTGGCAGAGCCGCACACCATAGCAATGCCGGCGTGGGCTTACAACAACAACGCATGCCATTTCCATTACCATTGGTTATGGATTATCGACGGATTCAGCTTTTTCTGGCGGCAGTGCGCCACGGCAACATGACCGAAGCTGCGGCCGAACTGGAAATCTCGCAGCCGGCCTTGTCGAAAAGCGTCAAGGCGCTGGAAAAATCGCTGGGTGTGCGCCTGCTCGAGCGCGGGCGCTTCGGTGTCACGCCCACGCCCTATGGCGAGGCACTGGTGGCCCATGGCAGCGTGATCGAGGCCGAGTTGCGCAATGCGGTCGGCGAAATCGACGCCCTCAAGGGCGCCACCCGCGGGCACGTGCTGGTGGGCTGCGGGCCGACCGAGGCGACACGCTTGCTGCCGCAGGTGCTGCTGGCCAGGCTGGGCACCCACCGGGAACTCAAAGTGAGCGTGCTCTACGGCCTCAACGAGACGCTGATGCCATTGGTGAAGAACGGCGAGGTCGATTTCGCGCTGTCGTCGGTGCCGGCGCGCGCCACGGACGCCGACCTCGTACATGACCAGCTGTTCAACGAGGCCGGCGCCGTGGTGGCGCGCAGCGGCCACCCGCTGGCAAGCCGGCGCAGTGTTGCACCGTTGGATTTGCTTGCGCAAAGCTTCATCCTGGCGCGCCGGCGTGAGCTTGAGCGGGTGGCTTTCGATGACCTGTTTCGCGCCCATGAACTTGAGCCGCCAGAGCCGGTGATCGAAAGCACCTCGACGGTGCTGATGAAGGCGGTGGTGATGCAAAGCGACATGCTCACCTTCATTCCGCGCGAGTTGATGTGGTGGGAGGAGCAGGCCGGGCAACTGGTGGCGCTCAACGTCAGCGGCAGCCCCTGGGTGCGCCGGGTCGGCATCACGCGGCGGCGGCGCGGGTCATTGAGCCCGGCGGCGCGCCTGTTGATCGAGGCGCTCAGGCGCAGCGCGCAGGCGTTGGCCCCGGCTGGCGCTTGAGTTCGACCATCGCGGAGACAATCGGAACCTATCGGCAAGCGCCCGCCACTTGAGAGTGGGTGTCCAGGAGTCCGCGCGCCATCGGTAACAAGCGATGCCGGCTAGCAGGTACTCTACGGCACCTGCTTATTGAAACGCCTGAATCCCGGTCATCGCGCGCCCGAGAATCAGCGCATGAATGTCATGTGTGCCCTCATAGGTGTTGACCACTTCGAGGTTCACCATGTGGCGGATGATGCCGTATTCGTCGGAGATGCCGTTGCCGCCCAGCATGTCGCGCGCGACGCGCGCGATGTCGAGCGACTTGCCGCATGAGTTGCGTTTCATGATCGAGGTGATTTCGGGCGCCGCGCTGCCTTCATCCTTCATGCGACCCAGGCGCATGCAGCCCTGCAGGCCCAGGGTGATCTCGGTCTGCATGTCGGCCAGCTTTTTCTGGATCAGCTGGTTGGCGGCCAGCGGGCGGCCGAACTGTTTGCGGTCGAGCACGTACTGGCGCGCCCGGTGCCAGCAGTCCTCGGCCGCACCCAGGGCGCCCCAGGCGATGCCGTAACGTGCCGAGTTGAGGCAGGTGAACGGGCCCTTCAGGCCCTCCACGTTCGGCAATTCGTTTTCCGCCGGCACGAATACTTCATCCATCACGATTTCGCCGGTGAGCGAGGCGCGCAGGCCGAATTTGCCGTGGATGGCCGGGGCCGACAGGCCTTTCATGCCTTTTTCCAGGATGAAGCCGCGAATGCGGCCTTCGTCGTTTTTCCCCCACACCACGAACACATCGGCGAAAGGCGAGTTGGAGATCCACATCTTGGCGCCAGTCACCGAAAAACCGCCGGGCACGCTCTTGGCGCGGGTGATCATCGAGCCCGGGTCGGAGCCATGATTCGGTTCGGTCAGACCGAAACAGCCGATCCACTCGCCGCTGGCCAGTTTGGGCAGGTATTTTTGGCGCTGGGCTTCGGAGCCGAATTCGAAAATCGGCAGCATCACCAGCGACGACTGCACGCTCATCATCGAGCGGTAACCGGAATCGACGCGCTCGACTTCGCGGGCGATCAGGCCATAGGCCACATAGTTGAGCCCCGGGCCGCCGTATTCGGTCGGAATCGTCGGCCCGAGGAGGCCGATCTCGCCCATTTCACGAAAAATCGCCGGGTCGGTCTTTTCATGGCGAAACGCTTCGAGAATGCGCGGCGCGAGTTTGGACTGGCAATAGTCGTTGGCGGCATCGCGCACCATGCGCTCATCTTCGCTTAGCTGGTCATTGAGCAACAGCGGGTCGTCCCACTGAAATTGGGCTTTGACTTTTTGCGGAGCAAGCATGCGGCGCCTCGGAGGAAATGGGACTTTCAGGATCGAAGATTATAGACCGCCGGTTTGCGCTCGCCACTCTGCGTTGACACTCTGCGTTGCGTGTCGGCCGGCAGGCGGTTGCCTGCCCTTTGCCGCATTTGATAGCTGGTAAAATCCAATGCAAGCGCAGTACACCCGGATCCAGCCAAACGGCAAAAATGGGCCTTATTGATCGGTCCCAAAAACATGACAGCACAGCCAGAGGCATGTTTTTGTCATGAATTATGCAATTCTCATTGGTCTGGCACCACTGCGGTGGCTTCGATCTCCAGCCTTGCCTCGGGCTCAATCAGTGCGGTCACGCCAAAGGCCGACATCGGCGGGAAATGGCGACCGATGATTTCCTTGTAGGCAGCACCGACTGCCGGCCACGCCGCTACATACTCGTCGCGGTCCAGCACGTACCAGGTAAGCCTGACCAAGTGGTCGGGCTTGCCGCCAGACTCGGCCAGGATGGTCACGATGTTGGCCAGGGCCTGCCGGGTTTGCCCGGCGAAGTCGCGTGCATGCCAGACACCCTGTCCGCCGGCGCCACTGGCCACCGGGTCCCAGCCGACCTGGCCGCCGATCATCACAAGGGTGCCACGCGCGGCTATACCGTTCGAATAGCCGCGCGGCTTGGCCCAGCCAGGGGGTTGCAGGATTTTCACGAGTGCCTCCACGCCTTGCGCGATCGTCTGATTGTTGACATGTAAATAGTTTAGACCTAAAGTAATTGGCAGGCAATTGCCATCGATTCGCGGGCTTCTGGCCGCAACTCCTCGAGCTTACCGAAACCGTCCTTCATGTTGACTCTGTATGAACTAGGCGCGCCCGACGGTGCGCACTACAGTTCCTTTTCCTGGCGTACACGCATGGCGCTGCGCCATAAGGGCCTGGCCTTCGAATCGGTGCCGGTGCGGGTCTCGGACAAGGCGGCCATCGGTTTCTCGGCGCAGGGCAAGGTGCCGATCCTTCGCCATGGCGAAACGGTGGTGTTCGATTCCTGGAAGATCGCGGGGTATCTTGAGGCCACCTTTCCCGATACGCCCAGCCTGTTTGGCGGCGCCAGTGCTGCCGGTTTATGCCGGTTTGTCAATGCCCTCGCCGATCGGCAATGGATGGCGGCCTTGGCGCCTGCATGCGCATTGGCGGTCACGCAAATGGTCGACGCCGGTGATGCCGCACATTTGCGGGCTGGTTTCGAGAAGGGCTTCGGCAAAACGCTGGAGGAGATGCAGGCTGCGCGCGAAGCCTCGCTCAAGGCGTTTGGTCGCGCGCTCGACCCCTTGCGAGCAACCCTGCGCAGCCAGGCCTATCTGGGCGGCGCGGCTCCCTGCTACGCCGATTACATCGCGATGAGCCCGCTGCAATGGGCGCGCATCATCGATGCCGAACCGGTGCTCGAAGCCGACGATACGCTCCTGCCCTGGTTCGAACGCATGCTCGACTTGTTTGACGGCTTTGCCCGCGCCGAGCCGGCGCGGGCGACTCGCGGCTGACGATGGCGCAGATACGAATCGAATTCGACCCGGCGCAGAGCGCCGCTTATCGCAGCGCCGGCTGGTGGAACGACGAGGTGCTGGGCGACTGGCTGGCCCGCAATGCGTCGGTTCACGGTCAACGCCTGGCCTTGCGCCTGGGGGAGCAACGCTGGACCCATGCGCAACTTCGGGACGGGGTGGCGCGCCTGGCCAACGCCCTGCAGCACCTGGGCGTGAAGCGCGGTGAGGTGGTGGCGGTGCAGTTGCCAAATATCCCGCAATTCATCTTCGCCTATCTGGCGATTGCCGCCATCGGCGCGGTGATGCAGACCGTGCACATGGCCTATCGCGGCGCCGACATCGAAGCGCTGCTCAAGCATGGCGGCGCGGTGGCGGTGATCTGCATGGGCGACACTGCCGACCTGGCAACGGCCAGCACTTATCTGGCGATGCAGCCGCGCCTGCCGGCGTTGCGACAGGTAATCGTCGCCGGTGATGGCGTACCGCCGGGAGCGCTTGGGCTCGCCGGCCTTGCTGCGCCTGAGCCAGCTTCGATGCCGCCCACGAATCTCAAGGGTTCGGAAGCGTTTTTGTTGCTCTACACCTCTGGCACGACCTCGTCGCCCAAGGGGGTGCCGCATGCCTACCAGGACTTCCTTGCCAATGCCCGACTGTCCGCCGAGGCATTGGCGGTGTCTTGCGACGACACCTTGCTGTCGGCGGCACCGTTTACCCATTTGTACGGTCTGTTCACGGTCAACCTGGCGCTGGCCAGCGGCGCCGCCATCGCCTTGCTGCCGGTGTTCTCCCCGCCGGCCTTCGCCGAGGCGATTCGCGTATTGCGCCCAAGCATAGGCTTCACCGCTCCCGCGCATATCGCCGCCTGCATGAACGGCGGTTTGTTCGATGGTCTCGACCTGAGCTGTTTTCGGTATGTGCAAATCTCCGGCAGTGCGGTGCCGCCCGCGCTTGGCCGCGCGCTTGAACCCCTGCTCGGGGCGGGGCGGGTCATGCAGCTTTGGGGCATGACCGAGCTGCAGGCGGGCGCGTACACGCGGCTGGGTGATGCGCTGGCGGTGCGTACCGAGACCACCGGGCGGGCATCGCCGGGCACCGAACTGCGCATCGTCGACGCCGCGGGCCTTGAGCTGCCGGTGGGAGAAGAGGGCGAACTGCAGATGCGCGGCCCGTCGCTGTTTCAAGGCTATCTTGACAACCAGGAGGCCACGCACGATGCTTTCGCTGCAGATGGCTGGTTTCGCAGCGGCGATCTGGCGACTCTGGATGTGAATGGTAACCTGCGCCTGACCGGCAGGGTCAAGGACCTGATCAACCGTGGCGGCGTCAAGTTCAATCCGGCCGATGTCGAAGCCCTTCTGCAGAAGCATGCGGCGGTAGCCGAGGTGGCGGTGGCACCGATCCCGGACGCGGTTCTGGGCGAGCGGGCCTGCTGTTTCGTGGTCGTGCGCCCGGGTTTGTCGCTAGACTTCTCCGCCATGCAGCGCCATCTGGCGGATGCGGGCTTGAGCAAATTCAAGTGGCCCGAGCGTCTGGAAATTGTCGCGGCCATGCCGCTCACTCCGACCCGCAAGATCATCAAGGCGCGGCTGGTGCAGGATCTTTTGCGACGAGCATAGAAAGCCGGATTGGCCATGAAAATCGAAATCCTGGGTGGCGGTCCCGCCGGCCTGTATAGCGCGATCCTGATCAAGAAGTCGTTCCCGCAGGCGGTGATCCGCGTGGCGGAACGCAATCGCGCCGACGACACCTTCGGCTTCGGCATCGTGCTGTCCGACGCGACGCTGGCCAATCTGCGCCAGGCCGACGAACCTTCGTACCGCGAGATCGCCGCCAACTTCGCCTACTGGGACGACATTTACGTTCATTTCAAGGACAGGGTGATGAAGTCGGGCGGCCACGGCTTCTCCGGCCTGCTGCGCTTGAAGCTGCTCAACATCCTGCAGAAGCGCGCGGCCGAATTGGGTGTCGAGATCGCCTACAGCAGCGACGCCAAAGAGGTCGACGAAGCGGCTGCTGCCGCCGACCTGGTGATCGGGTCCGATGGCATCAACAGCGCCGTGCGTGAGCGTTGGAAGCAGCATTTCAAGCCCAGTGCCGACCTTCGCACCAACAAATTCTGCTGGCTGGGCGCCACCATGTCGCTGCCCGGTTTCACCTACGCCTTCAAGGAAAACCAGCACGGCATCTGGAACCTGCATGCCTACATGTTCACCCGGCCCGGCGATCCGCCGCAATGCACCTTCGTGCTCGAAACCACCGACCAAGCATTTCGCAATGCGGGACTGGTCGTCGAGGACCAAGAGCGCACAGCGCGCTATTGCGAGACCGTGTTCGCCGACGTGCTCAAAGGCAACCGGCTTCTGAGCAACCGTTCGTTCTGGCGCAACTTCCCGACCATCAAGTGCGAGAAGTGGAGTCACGAGAACGTGGTCCTGCTGGGGGATGCGGCGCACACCGCGCACTGGTCGATCGGCTCGGGCACCAAGCTGGCGTTGGAAGATGCGATCGCCTTGCATGCATCGGTGCTGCGCCATCCGCGCGACCTGCGCGCGGCATTGGTCGACTACGAAACCACACGCCATGAGGAAGCCGATCGCATCCAGCATGCGGCCAATGTTTCGCTGGTGTGGTTCGAGAATCTGCGGCGCTTCTGGAACATGGATCCGGTGCAGTTCAATTTCAGCATGATGAGCCGCTCCAAGGCGATCACCTTCGAGAACATGCGCATGCGCGACGCCGCCAGCGTGACCGAGCTGGAAAACTGGTGGAACGCGGAGGTCGCCAAATCTCAAGGCGCAACTCTGCCCGCAGGTTTCAGGGCGCCGCCGATGTTCGCGCCTTATCGTCTGCGCGGCATGCAACTGCGCAATCGCGTGGTGGTGTCGCCGATGGCGCAATACATGGCCAGGGATGGTGTGCCCGGCGACTGGCACCTGGTGCACTATGGCGCGCGCGCGGTCGGTGGCGCCGGGCTGGTGTTTACGGAGATGACCTGTCCGACCGCGGATGCGCGCATCACCCCGGGCTGCGCCGGCCTGTACGACGACGCGCAGGTGGCCGGCTGGAAGCGGGTGGTCGATTTCGTGCATGCCAACACGGAAGCGAAGATCTGCATGCAGCTGGGGCATGCCGGTCGCAAGGGCTCGACCCAGGTCGGCTGGGAGAAGATGGATCATCCCCTGCCCGAAGGCAACTGGCCGCTGCAAGCGCCGTCGGCGCTTGCGTATGATGCCGGCAACCAGCTCCCGCGTGAGATGACGCGCGCCGACATGCAGCGCATCACCGCGGACTTTGTCGCCAGCACGCGGCGCGCCATCGACTGCGGATTCGACATGCTCGAACTGCATGCGGCGCACGGCTATCTGCTGGCCTCGTTTGTTTCACCGATCACCAATCATCGCCAGGATGACTATGGCGGGACGCTGGAAAACCGGCTGCGCTGGCCACTCGAGGTGTGGGATGCGATGCGCGCGGTCTGGCCGCAGGAAAAGCCCATGAGTGTGCGCATATCGGCGACAGACTGGATACCCGGTGGCACCACCTGGGTGGACGCGGTGACGATCGCGCGCGCCTTCAAGGCGCACGGCGCCGACCTGATCGATGTCTCCAGCGGGCAGACTGATCCAGCCTCAAATCCGGTCTACGGGCGCATGTTCCAGGCCCAGTTCGCCGAGGCGGTGCGCATCGACGCCGGCATCGCCACCATGGCGGTGGGCGCAATCACCACCGCCGACCAGGTCAATACTCTACTGGCGTCCGGCCGCGCCGATCTGGTGGCGCTGGGGCGACCGCACCTGGCCGATCCCCACTTCACCCTGCACGCGGCGGCCGAATACGATTATCGCGGCGTCGGCTGGCCCAGGCAGTACCTGTCCGGCGCGCAGCAGGCGCATACCCTGGCGACGCGGGCGCGCGAGGAAACCCTGCGAAAGGAAGAGGCGATCAGGTTGGAGAAGCGCGGCGTCGAATAAAGCATCGCCATCGGGCTGGCGCGAAAAGTTGCGCCGTGGCGATCGAATCTCCCTGCAATTCCAGCCGCGCTGCATCACCGCGGGAATGATGCGCGCGGTCCAATCAGACCTGCGGCAGCAGTCCCTTGACGCGGTCGCCGGGTGATCAGGGTGGAGAGACGAAGCCAAAGCGCCATGGCTTCAGGCTGGCGCTGCTTCGATGCGTTGTTCGACTGCGCGGATGACCAGGCCGCTTACGAAAATGATGGCACTGGTTGCCAACAGCAAGTAAAGCATGCGCTCCCAGGCCAGGCTGGCGCCGACCAGCGCGGTGACCACCAACGGGCTGACGAACTGGCCCATGTTCGAACCCTGGTTGATCATGCCCTGTACAGTGCCCACCTGGGCATTGCTGCGTGCATGGGTCTGCGCTGCCGACATCACCGATCCCGGCAGGATGCCCACCGAGAACGAGAAGGCGACACAGCCCAGATAACGTGCCCAGTCGGGGAGTGCCGGTGAAAACACGATAACGCAGGTGAGCGCCGTGGCTACGCCCGCCATGCACACATTGGTGCCGCGTGCGAACCCTCGCTGCAGCAGGATGCCGCCCAGCACGTTGCCCGGAATGTTGGCGGCCACCATCAGCGCGGTGAGAAGCGCGGCCACGCCCAGCGGAGTATGGCGTTCGCCGACCATGAAGGTCGGCAACCAGACCATGATGGCGTAGAAGTTGAAGGCGTAGCAGCCGAAGGCCAGCGCGATCCACCAGGGCCCGGCCTTGCGCAGCGGGCCGGCGGAAGCGCGCCACGGCGTGCCGGCGGCACCGGCAGGCGCGGCGTATTCCAGGCGCAGTGAATACAGTAGAAGCATCGCCGCAAGCGCGCAGGCGGCAGTGGTGAGCCAAAGCGCGCGCCAGCCGTGGGCTGCGATCAGGAGCGGCGCCAGCAACATGCCAAGGGTGGTGCCGGTCGGCATGTAGGCGCCCCAAAAACTGAAAATGCGCTTGCGATCGGCCACTATGGTCGATTGCATGATCAGCGCCGGTGCCGACACCACGATGGAGAGGAACCCGACGCCTTCGAAAAAACGGCTGCCGAGGAGCCAGGCGGTATCCGGGGCGAATGCACCGACCACGCCGCCGGCTATCAGGCAGGCAAGCCCGGTCATGCACATGCGCAACGCGCCGATGCGCGCGGTGAAAAGCCCCATGAAAATCGAGGCCACCACGCCCAACGTGTTGAACGCCGATACCAGCCAGCCCGCTTCCTTGAGCGAAAGAGAGAACTCCGCGCGCAGCGCCGGGATCGCCGGCGGCAGTTTGCCGATATAGATGGCAGCGACCACGCCCAGGAGCAGGGCGGCGATCGCGGCTTTCCAATGCGTGCGAGTCACCAACCGGTCTTCATGCAAGGAGCCGTCGGCTGCGATGTTGAAGGTTCAACTGGCTGGCGCTTTGCCGCTGACCGTAGAGGTGGAGGTGGCTTGAGCGACCCGGGTGCGGCCGCCGCATGCGAGATGCGTGCGGGTTCACACGAACTCGACTTCGGCCTCGATCTCGACCGGAATGTTCCACGGCAGTTCGGCTACCCCGATGGCCGAGCGCGCATGGCCGCCGATTTCGGTACCGAAGACTTCGAGAATCAGGTCCGAGGCGCCGTTTATCACCCGCGGCATCTCGGTGAAGCCGGGCGCGGCATTGACCATGCCGAACACCCGCAGCCAGGCCGAAACGCGATCCAGGCTGCCTAGCGCCGTGCGCAGATCGGCCAGCATGGCCAGCAGGGTCAGGCGTGCCGACGCATAAGCCTGATCAATGCCGACCTCGCCACCGACCTTGCCGAATGGTCCGGCGAGCGTGCCATCGGCATTGAGCGGTCCATGTCCCGAAATGACGGCGCGCCTGCCGTGAATGCGAACGGCGGCGAACGGCAGGCGTACACCGGGCGGCAGTTGCAGTGCGGCGGGCAGAATCAGGCCCAGATCAAGGAGACGTTGTTCGGCGGGCATGAAGTGGGCTTTGCGTGTGCGGCGCTGCGGGGGCGGGCCGCGATTATGCACCAGGCAACATTGGGCGCCCGGACTGACGCAGTGGGTGGCGGCAAGGCCGAGCCCTACATGCGCCCGGCGACGCCGGCCTGGCTGAAGCTCGCCATCGACTCCAGAAACCCCGCCGCTGCCTTGACCAGAGGGAATGCCAGGGCGGCGCCGGTGCCCTCGCCCAAACGCAGTCCGAGATCCAGCAGTGGCTTGGCCTTGAAGTGGCCGAGCATTGCGGCGTGTCCATGCTCGTCGGACGTGTGGGCAAAGATGCAGTAGTCCAGTACGTTCGGCGCCAGCGCCTGCGCTACCAGCAGTGCGGAGCCGACGATGAAGCCATCCACCAGGATCACCATGCGCGCTTCCGCTGCGGCGAGCATGGCGCCGCTGATCATCGCGATCTCGAAGCCGCCCAGCGCGGCGAGTGCATCCAGCGGGTGGCGCGCGCCTACGTGCAGTGCAAGGGCTGCTTCAATAACGGTGTGTTTGCGCGCCAGGCCGTGGTCGTCCACGCCGGTGCCGCGCCCGATACAGACACCGAGTGGCAGGCCGGTGAGGTGCGCCATCAGCGCGCTGGCGGCAGTGGTGTTGCCGATGCCCATTTCACCGAACGCGATCGCGTTGGTGCCGCTGCGCGCGAGTTCTCTTGTAAGCGTTGCGCCGGCGTCGATTGCCTGCTCTGCCTGGGCCATGCTCATCGCCGCCTCGTGCGCGAAGTTGCGGGTGCCTGCGGCGATCTTGCGATCAACAAGGTCGGGGTGTGGATCGAAAGCGTGACTGACACCTGCGTCGACCACTTTCAAGGTGAGACCCGCAGCACTGGCGAAGACGTTGACCGCAGCGCCGCGCGCGAGGTAGTTCATCACCATCTGCCAGGTCACTTCCTGTGGATAGGCCGAGACCCCTTCTGCGGTAATGCCGTGATCGGCGGCGAACACCAGGAGGTGCGGCGCGACGATGCGCGGCGTGCTCGAACCCTGGATCAGGCCGAGTTGAATTGCGATGCTTTCCAATTGCCCGAGCGAGCCGGGCGGCTTGGTCTTGGCATCGATTTTTGCGGTCAGTTGCTGTTGCAAGCCGGCGTCTGCGATCGCGCCAATATCGAAAGGCATCATTGATCGACTTGTGCCGCCAGCGCGCGCGCCAGGCACGCCGGGCACAGGCATGTGGCGACGGCCGGGTCAATCTGCACAAGCGTCGGCAGGCTGGCACACCAGCATGGCGTTGCCGCCTTGACGCCACAGCCAAATTCGTCGCCACAGCGCCCGCACCGGGTAGGGCTGAAACCTTCCGAACCGTCGCGCGCGGCGAGCGTTGCTTGATTCATCATGAGCGAGGTATATGCATTCGGCGTCAGGCGCATTCTATGGCACTTGAAAACCGGCGCTGTGCTCGCAGTTTGCAGTGCTTGTCGAATGTACCGCCAAGCCAAGTTGCTTCGTAGCGCACGACCGACGCCCCTTGAAAAGCTGCGAACCATCCCGACTTAGTTTGCATCGCGGCGCGTGCCGCTCATGAAACAGATCACGGAGAAATGCACATGACCACACTGACCCCCCTGTTCGCCTACTCCCGTCGCGCACCTTTCGACGCCGCGCTTACCGGACTCCTGGACGGTTTCCTGCGCGCACCGGCCGAGCGTGGCGCCAGCGTGCGGGCGATTCCGTTCGAAGCCAGCGAACAAGGCGACACCTATGTGGTGGCAGCTGACGTTCCAGGGTTTCGCAAGGAAGACATCGCCGTCGAAATCGATGGCGCGCGCGTAACGATTACGGCGGCAAACAAGGCCGAGCGACCGACGGTCGAAGGTGAGCGCTTGCTCTATAGCGAGCGCGTTGCCGGCCGCGCCATGCGCAGCTTCGAGCTCGGCGCCGAAATCGACCAGGCACGCGCGAATGCCCGCTATGCCGACGGGGTTTTGACCTTGACCTTGCCGAAAAAAGTCGCCGAAACCCGGAAACTTTTGCAGGTTCAGTAACTCCAAGATGTATCTGCTTTAACGGGCAGTACGCCGGCGGCGGCTCCTTCCCCTGAATTGCCGCCGGTGCCCGCCTTACGCGCTTGCGCGACATTTCCTCACGCGACCTCCTCCCGTGTGCGGTGATGTGGGCGGGGCGGGTTCCGGTTCCCCTGCCGGTTCCCGCATCTTTTCAAAGGCGCTTCCGGTTTCCGGAAGCGCCTTTTTTCTTTCCTGGCTGCGACCGTCGGTCGTGCGGACCACGATGTGAGCAGACGTTACAATTCAATCGATCGCGCCGTAGCCTGACTGGCATGAATCCCCGGGGTTGCCGAATCCCGGGACTTGCCGATTTTTCCCACGCTTATCGATCTTTACCAAAAACATGACAGGCTCGTGAGAGGCATGTTTTTGTCATGAATAATGCAGTACTCAATAAACCAAGATGAGATGACCTCCGCTCACCCCAAAGTCCCTCCTGCCATCCAGGCTTCAATTCTGGCTGAAGCCCTGCCCTACCTGCGCCGTTTTCACGGCAAGACCATTGTCGTCAAGTACGGCGGCAACGCGATGACCGATCTGAAACTGCAGCAGCAGTTTGCGCATGATGTGGTCATGTTGAAGTTAGTCGGGCTCGATCCTGTGGTGGTCCACGGTGGTGGCCCGCAGATCGAACAACGCCTGAAGCAATTGGGCATAGAGAGCGAATTCGTCCAGGGCATGCGGGTGACCGATGCGGCCACCATGGACGTGGTCGAAATGGTGCTGGGTGGCAGCGTCAACAAGGATATCGTCACCCTGATCAACCAGGCCGGTGGCAAAGCCGTGGGACTCACCGGACAGGACGGTGCCTTCATTCGCGCAAGGAAACTGCTGATGCCCAACCCGGAAAAGCCCGGTGAAACCATCGATCTGGGCATGGTGGGTGAAATCGAGTCGATCGATCCGTCGGTGATCGATACGCTGGAGGCCGGCGGCTTCATCCCGGTGGTGGCACCGATCGGTGTGGGCAGCGATGGCCAGAGCTACAACATCAACGCCGACGTGGTCGCCGGCAAGTTGGCAGAGATACTCAAGGCTGAAAAACTGGTGCTGCTGACCAACACACCAGGGGTGCTGGACAAGGCCGGGAACCTCTTGACCAACATCACGCCGCGCGATATCGATGCCATGCTGGCTGATGGCACGCTATCCGGCGGCATGCTGCCGAAAATCGCCTCGGCGCTCGACGCGGCGCGCTCCGGCGTGCATGGCGTGCACATCATCGATGGCCGGGTCGAGCACGCGTTGTTGCTGGAGATATTGACCGATCAGGGCGTGGGCACATTGATTCGCAGCAAGTAGCACCAGCATGGTTCGGCGGCCGGCCCTTGCGCGCCAGTTTTCCTGGCAACCGTAGGCCTGTGAGTCCGATGTTGCGTGCCGCACTCGCGCGCGCCACTTTCCTACAGCAATTTCGCGATGTCGCGAATATCCTCCTCGAACATTTCGCCCATCTCGACCAACGCCAACCTGCCTTCCCGGTCGATCACGTAGGTCTGCGGCAACCCAAGGCGCAAGCGGAAGATGCGCTCGTAGCCCGGGTTCAACATGGCTGCCAGAAGGTGTAGCCGCGTGACTTGAGGTAGTCAGCCGCCGCCTTTTGGGTCTTGTCGATCGAGATCGCCAGCACCTCAAGGCCCCTGGACCGATGCGCGCGATAGAGTGCTTCGATACGCGGGTTCCCGCGGGTGCAGAACGGGCACCAGGAGGCCCAGAACTCCAGTACCACCACTTTACCCCTGAGCGTCGCCGAATCGAGCAGGCGCCCGTCCAGCAGGGTCAGTGGCGGCAGCGCTACTGCGTCGCCCTTGTCCCAGGCGCCGAAAGCTGCGACCGGCAGCGCGGCGCCGGCAGCCAGCATGAGGAAATCGCGGCGCCCAATCATGCCGGACTCAGAATTCGATCGAATCGGCGATCGCCTTGATGCCGGCCTTGGCGCATACCTCATTGGCTTCGCCGCCCGGGTTGTTTGCTGCGGTAAAAGGGGGCGGATGCGCGCTCGTGGCGCTGGGGAATTTTCTGTTCGAACAACTTGCTAGGCGATCCCGGGGTTGCCTTGCATGCCTTTGATCACAGGCAGGTTCAGCTTGACCGGCTTGATGACCTTTTTGGAGCGCAAATAGCCGGCGACCAGATCCCAGATCGGCTCGCCCTTTGCGCCTTCGGTAACCGGCGCCCAGCCGGCCACCTTGTACTTCTTGTCTGCCTCGATCGGCTTTCCCTTGAGGCGCATCTCGGAAATCCGCCCGCCCATTTTTGCGATCGGATCGCAGGTATAGGTCATGCCGCCGACCCGCACCATGTCGCCGCCTTGCTGGTAGTAGGGATCGGGATTGAACAGGTTGTCGGCCACATCTTCCATGATGGTCTTGATTTGCTCACCGGTGAATTCATTCAGGGTCACATGCGGGTAGGTGATCGCGGTCTGGTCCATCACGTGGTCCAGGGTGATTGCCTGGCCAGGCAAGAGGGAGGTACCCCAGCGGAAGCCGGGCGAGAACGCCAGGTCGGCGCTCTTGACCTCCATCAGGGCGTCGAGGATCACCTGGTCGAGCGTGCCGTTGAAGTTGCCGCGCCGGTATAACAGGCCCTCGGTGACCGCGAGCTTTTCGTCAAGTTTGGCCTTGTAGGGCGCGCGCACGCGGTCGATCAGGGCCTGCATTTCGGCGTCAGCCTTCAGGTATCTCGAAAAGACCGGCAGCAACTTGTAGCGAAAATCGACCACGCGACGGTCACGCACTTCAAGATCGAGCACGCCGAGGAATTTCGCGTTGCTGCCGGCATTGGTGACCAGTGTTTGCCCGGAGGCATTCGTAACGATCACCGGTTGCGGCACGCCGTCGTGGGTATGGCCGCCCATGATGGCGTCGATCCCGGTCACGCGCGAAGCCAGCTTGATGTCCACATCCATGCCGTTGTGCGAAAGCAGGATCACCGCGACAGCGCCCTTGGCGCGCGCTTCGTTGACCGTCTTTTGCATGTTTTCATCCTGGATGCCGAAATTCCAGTCCGCCACCAGGTGGCGCGGATTGGCGATCGGCGTATACGGAAACGCCTGGCCCACGATCGCCACCGGCACGCCGTTCATTTCGCGCATGACATACGGGGCGAATACCGGATCGCCGAAATCGGCGGTCTTGATGTTCTGGGCCACGAAATCGACTCGGCCCTTGAAATCCTTCGCCACCACTTCCTCGACCCGCTTGGCGCCCAGGGTGAATTCCCAATGCCCGGTCATCACATCCACGCCCAGCAGCTTGCAGGCGTCGATCATGTCCTGGCCGTGGGTCCAGAGGGCCGTTGCCGAGCCCTGCCAGGTATCGCCGCCGTCGAGCAACAGGGCACCGGGGCGTGCGGCGCGCAACTTCCTGACCAGCGTCGCCAGGTGGGCGAAGCCGCCGGTCTTGCCATACAGCCTGGCGGCGCGCGTGAAGTCGATATGGGTAAAGGCATGCGCGACATTGCGTGCCAGATCGCGCGCCTGACCCTTTGGCGCGATGAGCGGGTTCATCCTGAAATGATCAAGCAGCGCCTGACCTACCAGGTGAGGGGGGCGTCCGATGGCATCGGCTACGCCCAGGTTGACGTTCGGTTCACGGAAATACACCGGCAACAACTGCGCGTGGCAATCGGTGAAGTGCAGGAAATGCAGGTTGCCGAAGGTCTTGAAATCGTACAGATCGGCGGCCGGGTTGGCGCCAAACGCGTCGCCTGCCTTGAGGTTCATGCCAGACGCTGCGGCAATCGCGAGCAGGTTGAGGAATTCACGACGGTTCATCAGCGTTCTCTTATGGATTAAGGCGAAAAAAGGGGCGCGGTCGCGCCCCGTGCCCTCGCCTACTTGTTTACCGGCGAATTCGGATCGAGCAACAGGGCGGTGACATGCTTGATCTGTTGTTCGGTCAGGATCCCGTTGTGCCCGAAGCGCGGCATGTTGGAACAGGCCGTGAATGCTTGCGGGTTGTAGATCTTGCCGTAGGTATAACGTTGCATGGCCTCGGAGTTTCCGCGCAGCTTGCCGTACCCGAGAAGCGGTGGGCCGATGGTGCCGAAGGAGATCTCGGCCGGGCTCATCTGGTGGCAGGCATAACAGTTGCCACCTGCCGGACTGGTGGGGTTGTCGGAAAACTGCTTGCCCACGCCGGACTGGGCGATTTTCTCGCCTTCGCGCCAGTCACCCAGCAGCTTGCCATCAGCCGGGTACTTGAGCAGTGCTTGCTGCGCCTTTTCCATGCGTTCAAGTTCTGCGACCGGCGGCTTCTTGTCCAGTTCAACGCTGCATACCGCCTGTGGCTGATCCTGGGTCAGGCGGTCAAGCGTGGCCTGGCCGCTCTCCTTGAAAGAGGCCCGCAACACTTCTGCGGCCTGCTGCACGTAACGTGCGTCGGACATTGAAGCGCAGCCGGCGATCGTGGCGAGCGCGCCCGCGCCCATGAGTGTTCTGGAGATTATTTTCATGGAATTGGTCCTGGCGTCTAGCGCTTGATTGCCGGGGCGTTGAACTCGGCACCGTTGGCGTTGCGTGCCAGGAAGGTGGTCAGCGCAATCGATGCCTCGGAAGTGAATTCGAGCGCCGGAAAGCGCTGTTGCCGGAAACAGTCGAACAAGCGCCACTGGAAGGTGCGCAGTTCTCCCTGCGATACGCGGTAGGCGGGCCAGGTGGTGTAGGCGCGCTGGGCGTCTTTGGTTTCGGTCAGGTTGGGCAAGTCCTGCAGGCGAATGCGTTTGCCGGTCTCGGAGTGGCAGGTGGCACAGGAAAAGTCGTGTGGTCCGCCGCGGAAGTAGAACATCTTCTTGCCCAGCTCGTACGATTCGCGCAGTTTCGGATGATCCAGAGCCACGCTCATTTTCACGCCCCTGGATTCGGCGGTAATGAAGGCGACTAAGGCCTCGTTGTCGGAGCGCTGGTTGCCGTTGCCGAAAGGCCGTGCACGGGCTTCTGCCAGGCTCAAGCCCTGGATGTTCATGCGGCAATGGACCAGGCGGGCTTCAAGATCCATCACCTGGCCGGCATCGGGGAAGAATTTCGGCAGTTCGGCGTAGGCGCCACTGACTCGGCCAGGACCCTTGCCAAGGTCGCAGGTCTCAAGCGACGCGCCTTTCGGCCCGGCTTTCTTTTTCCATAAGTCCTCGCCACGCGCTTCCCACAGTTCGGCTGGATTGCCGCTGGCCAGCGCCTGACGGTATTCCTCGATTTTCTTGATGGTGTCAGCGCCGCTTTGCGCCATGGCGCCTGTACAGGCACAAGCCAACGCGAGCGCCGCAAGAGCGGGCCATGTTCGAACTTTCATCGGGTCTCCTCGGAAATCGATCCATCATTTGCGCCGATACCTGGTCGGCGCTAAATTGTTGCAGGCGTCGCGTGCTTGCCGCGCCGGCGGGCACACACTGTGACTAGGCAGTGTGACTACGCGGCGATCGTCGCTTCGTCGGTACGCTTGTCGCCCTTGTTGTCGGTCCAGGTAACGGTCACCTTCTCGCCGGCCTTGGCGCCGCTGAATTGAAACTGCAAATACGGATTCTTGGAAACCGCGGGGCCCCACTGGGCCATCAGCACGGTCTTGCCGTTGTGTACCGCTGTGACTTCCTGGATGAAGTGGGCGGGAACGACCTTGCCGGTGCTGTCCTTGCGCTGGCCGGTTTCCATTTCGTGCGCCATCAGGACGCGGACGACGGTCTTGTCACCTTCGAGTTTGGCGCGAATGCGCATCGGGTCTGCCATGCTGTTCTCCTGGTCTTGCTACGGTTCTGCCGATAAGTTGCGTGATTGATCAAGGCGGCATTGCGGCCGGCCGTGAGCTTTGCTGCCCACCTTGGCGCCGCAGCGTCAGCCGCCGCAACCACCCAGAGTGACCTTGATCTCGCGCGTGGCAATGAAGTATTTGCCATCAGCCTTGATCAGTGCGTGCACCTGGGAAGTCTCGCCCATCTTGACGCGTGTACTGACGTTGGGGTCGGTGCCGGCCGGGATGGTGAACGAGGCCGCCAGCGTGCTGGGATTTTTCTCGATCAGGATCGCGATGCTTTCGGTCTTGGGAATGTTGCTGGTCACGCTGACCGGCACCACCGCGCCGTTTTCCGCGATTTCCGGCGTAGAGCCCCAGCTCACGTCCTTGGTGGGCGCAGCGCTGGCACCGCCCATGCCCTTGATGACGCCGTCAACGTTTCTGGCGGTAAATGCGGCCTGGTTCCAGGCTGCATGCGCGGTGCCGGGCCTGACGAGGCCGGCGGCGACAAACAGGCCAAACACTGCAGCGGTTCCGCCTTGCCTGAGCGCCTGGCGGCGCCCGTGATCGATGTGTTTCATGCTTTTCTCCATTTCATGACAGGAATTCAAACAAGCGTCGCAACCACAATTTTACTGCGCCACGCCGCCCGCGTTACTGCGGCGCACCCTTGAGAATCCAGCGCGCCAGCAGGCTGGCTTCGGCGTCGCCAAGCATCGTCGTCGGCGGCATCGGCACCGATCCCCACACACCCTGGCCGCCATTCCTGATCTTGTCCGCCAGGTAGTTCTCGGCCTTGTCGTTGCCCTTGTATTTCGCCAGCACTTCGTTGAAGCCCGGTCCCACGATCTTGCGGTCGATACCATGACAACCCAGGCAAGCGGCCTTGCCGGTAATTTCCCGCACCGTCGCGAACTCGGAGGCGGGCGCGCCGGCTGTGGCTGTCGCCGCAGTGGCCTGGCCGCGGATCGCGCCCAGGTTGCGGGTCTGGTCGGCAAGGTTGCCGTGCGAGCCGCGCGCATGATCGGGCAGGCTGGAGGCGACTTTCACATCAGGCCCGCAATTGCGCATGCATGCGACGTTCTTTACGTCCGGCTTTCCCGTCGGCAGCCACATGCCGTGCCGCGAGGACTTGCCGTCACGATTGGGCAACATCGCCTGGACCTCGCCAATGTTGCGGTCGGACAGCGTGAAGTCGCCGGGCAGCACCTCGGCCAGATTCAGGATGTAGGCCGTGACGGCGTACACCTCCTCAACGGTGAGCGTTCGCGGATTGTTCCACGGCATCGCGCGATTGATGTAGTCCCACAGGCTTGATAGCGTGGAGAGCTTCATCATGGTGGTGCGTTGCGCTTCCGACCCGGTGCGAAGGCTCGCAACCCTGCCGGTCTGCAGGTCCTTCCTGGTGGTGCCGCCGATGATGGGGGTGAAGACTTCGTTGGATTCACCAAACACGCCATGGCACGACGCGCATTTTGCTTCCCATACATCCTGCCCCTTGGCGACGCTGCCGGAACCTTGGGGAAGCCCCTTGAAATCGGCACGAACGTCAATATCCCAGGCCTTGACTTCGGCTGCGGTCGCCGCGCGTCCCAAGCCCTGCCATGTCGGCTTGCCCGGGGATTGCGCCTGTGCGTTCAGGCAAAGCAGCGCAGCGAGCAGGGCTGCGAGGAAGCTAGCAGCCTTTCGGACTTGGGGCGTCGAAAGCGAAAATCGGCCCCAGCGAGGCCAGTTTTTGCCGCATTCGCCGCCCCATCGCCCGGCTATGGGGCAAGAAGGCGGTGAAAAATGGACCGCTGCGGTCGATTTGCAGCCGACGATTCCCAAGTCCGACAGGCTGCTATACCTGGACATTGCTGACCTCGCCGCCGGCCGCGATCTGCCAGGACTGGATCGCGTTGTTGTGATAAATCGACTTGGCGCCGCGGACGGCGCGCAACTGGCGCATGTGCGGCTGCACGTAGCCGGTGTCATCGGTGGCCCTGCTTTGCAGGATCGCCGGTTCACCGTTCCAGGTCCAGGGGAGGTTGAATCGTGTCAGGCACTTCGAAAGCACCGGAGTCTGCAGGGTTGCGGGTTTCCAGTTGCGGCCGCCGTCCAGACTGAGGTCGACGCGCCGGATCTTGCCGCGACCGCTCCAAGCCAGGCCGGAAATGTTGTAGGTGCCGCGGTCGAGCAGGGCCTGGCCGCCTGACGGGCTGGTGATGACCGACTTGCATTCCTGGATCGAGGTGTATTGGCGGTGCCTGCCGTCCGGCATCAGGTCTACGTAGTGCATCACCTCTTCGCGCGCGCCATAGGGCGCGTCGCCGACCTCGATGCGACGCAGCCATTTGACCCACGACACACCCTGCACGCCAGGCACCACCAGGCGCAGCGGGTAGCCGTTTTCCGGGCGCAGCATCTCACCATTCATGCCATAGGCCAAAAGCACTTCGCCGGATTCGACCAGTTCCATGGGTATGGTGCGCGTCAGGCCGGACCCGTCACCACCCTCGGCCAGCACGAACCGGCCTTTCTTGTAGTCGGCGCCGCAATAGTCGAGCACGTCGCGCAGGCGCACGCCGGTGAACTCGCTGCAGGAAAGCATGCCGTGCGTGTACTGCACCGTGGGCACCGCGACGTTGCCCCATTCCATTCCGGTATTGGCGCCGCATTCGATGAAATGCATGCGCGATACCGGCGGCATGCGCAGCAGGTCGTCGATGGTAAATACGCTGGGGCGTTTGAGCAGGCTTTGATTCGAGCCGTTGATCATCAGGCGGTGCTGCGAAGGATCGAGATCATGCCAACCCTGGTGATGGCGCTCGAAGTGCAGGCCGGAAGCCGTGATAATGCCGAACATGCCCTGCAGCGGCGAAAACGAAACCGACGCCGCAGCCACCCGGGTGAGACCCGGTGACTCGCGCCGCATCAGGTTGCGTTCATGTTTCGAGGGCATGCCATAGCCGGTGGCGGCCACTGGCTGCCCGAGCGAAGTGGCATGCGCTTGCGGCTCAAGAATGACGCGTTCGCCTTGGGCCTGGGCGGCGGCCGCGCCCGCTGTTGCCGCGCCGGCAGTGGCGAACGCTGCGCGCAGGAAATCCCGACGGTCCCCCTGAACCTGCCGAATTTCTTCGGCATTCAGGAAATTCTCGGGAGCGCGGCGCAGTCGCGCTGGCGCTTGCGTGAACATGGACATCGGGAAGCAAAAGCCTCATAAATCATAACATAAGTAAATACTAATATAGATCGCCAGGAAAAGTCACGCTGCGGCGCAACATCAATGCTCGAGCGTGCAATCCGACAAACCATCCACGTAACCGTGGCGCGCGCTGCATATCGTCAGGGTCTGCCGACGCGGCACGGTGGCAGCCGGCGCCAGTCCCAGGTGCACCCAGCGTCCGTATTCGTGAATCAACTGATCAAATTCCAGTGCGGAGTCGGCGATCGCGCGCGCGGCTGCGAGCGATGTTCCAAATTGTGGACAGGTGAAATCGACCGCCAGTCCGAGCGCGTGGCGTGATTCGGGTGCGCCGCCCACTGCGGCATTGAGTTCGGGGCAACGATACGCGCTCGAAATCGAAAGTGGTGCGCGCAACAGGGCCATGACCAATTCCAGGGTTTGCGCCAGACGCATCAGGCCGTCAATCTGCCACTGGTCCGGCTGATTGACGATGCCGCGTGCCAGCGCCGTGTCGGAGTGCGTCAATTGTGCGAGCGTGAAGTTGGGTGACAATCGCATGCCCGCAAGTTTACGATCCCGAAGGTGGCTGCGGGCGCATCTGATTGCCGCTGGGCGCGGGTTTCGTTGCGTGGCGAGCGCCTCGGCAGTTCCGTCAAGCGTGGTCATCATGGACGATCCGGCCCTTGCATTCCGCTCCGCGCAAAACCCTGTGGCTTTTCGATCTCGACGACACGCTGCATCGCGCCACACCGTTGATCTTCGATCGCATGAACCGGTCGATGACGCAATATGTGATGCAGCACCTGGGCCTGGCCGAACCTGCGGCCGCCGACCTGCGTCGCGCCTACTGGGAGCGCTATGGCGCCACGCTCTTGGGGTTGATGCAGCGCCATGCCGTCGACCCGGTGCATTTTCTGCAAGAAACCCACCAATTCCCCGATCTCGAAACCTTGCTCGATTTCGACCGACCGCTGCGGCGGCTTCTGAAGACCCTTCCCGGCCGCAAGATCATCGTCTCCAATGCGCCGCGCCACTATGTCGACCAGGTATTGGCGTTGATGGGCATTGGGCCGCATCTGCATGCGATCGAGACGATCGAATCGATGCGCTACGTGCCGAAACCGGCGCGCTCCTCACTGGCGCGGATCCTCAAGCGGCAGCGCCGGCGGGGTGAGAATGTGGTGATGGTCGAGGACAATCTGTCCAACCTCAAGACCGCGCGCCGCTTGGGCCTGACCACGGTATGGGTTTCGCGCGAGCCGGGGCGGCCGGCATTTGTTGACGTCAAGCTCAAATCAGTGCTTCAATTGAGTAAGCACTCACGCCTGCACAGGGATTTTCCGGTGCGGGTTGCGTGAACTACCTTCAATTCTCTCGCGCCAGACTCCCATGCCGCCACGTTCCGGTGAACGCAAGACGCAGATTCTGCAGTTGATCGCGCAGATGTTGGAGTCGCCCAAAGGCGAGAAAGTCACTACCGCCGCGCTGGCGGCGCGCCTGGATGTGTCCGAGGCTGCGCTGTATCGCCATTTCGCCAGCAAGGCGCAGATGTTCGAGGGGCTGATCGAATTCATCGAGTCCTCGGTATTTGGCCTGATCAATCGCATCACCGCCGACGAAGCCGACGGCATGAAGCAGTTGCACGCGATTGCCGCCATGTTGCTGGGATTTGCGGCGCAAAACCCGGGCATGACGCGGGTTTTGATCGGCGACGCGCTGGTCAACGAGAATGAGCGCCTGCAGGCACGCATCAACAGCTTTACCGACAAGATCGAGGCCAGCCTCAAGCAGTCACTGCGCGTGGCGGTAAGTCAAGGGCGCCTGCCGGAAACACTCGATGTCGCCGCTCAGGCCAATGCGCTCATGTGCTATGTGATCGGGCGCTGGCACCAGTTCGCCAAGAGCGGTTTCAAGAAATCGCCCACCGAGAACCTGGAGCGTCAATTGCCGCTGCTCCTGGGTTAACCCCACGCTCCAATTGGCACGCTGTTGCCAGCTATGCAGCAGCTTCACCGTGTCCGCAAACTGCGCAGCCTAAGTCCTTGGCCAGCCTGACCTGCCGCCATTCCATCACAAGGCCGTCCAGCAGCAGCAGGCGACCATTGAGGGAGTCACCCACATCCATCAGGAGCTTGAGCGCTTCGGCTGCCTGCACAGCGCCAATGATGCCCGTGAGAGGCGCGAACACGCCCATGACCGCGCAGCGCGTTTCCTCCAGGTCCTGGCCCTCGGGGAACAGGCAGTGGTAGCAGGGCGCGCCGGGATTGCGCAGATCGAACACGCTCACCTGACCATCGAAGCGGATCGCAGCCCCGGAGACCAGCGGCTTGCCGTGTCTGACGCAGGCGCGGTTGAGATCATGCCGGGTGGCGAAATTGTCGCAACAGTCGAGTACCACGTCGGCGCCGGCAACCAATTCGTCAAGCATCTGACCGGCCGCGCGGGCTTCCAGCGCGATCACTGTCACGTCCGGGTTGTACTCGGCGATGGTTTGGCGACCGGACCGGGCCTTGGGCAAACCCACGGCCGCATTGCGATGCAGGATTTGTCGCTGCAGATTGGTCAAATCGACGCTGTCGCCGTCGACCAGGGTGATGCGTCCTACTCCGGCGGTGGCCAGATACAGCGCGGCAGGCGATCCCAGTCCACCGGCGCCGATGACCAGCGCATGACTGGCAAGCAGTCGCTGCTGTCCTTCGATACCGACCTGTGGCAGCAGAATGTGGCGCGAGTAGCGCAACAGTTGGTCATCGTTCATGTGCGGGAATGAAGTTCGACGGGCAATTGAAAAGCGACTGGCGGGGCCAAGCGAGAGTGCCTGCGATACGGCGTGGCAATGTGCTGCGCTGGCGCCGATAGGTCTCCGTGGGGATCGCCGACAGCACGCATTGCTTGAAATGAAAACAGGGGCCACTAGCCCCTGTTTCCGATCAATTCAAGGCGATCTTGTTTTTGACTATTTCTTGACGTCCGCGGTTTTCGGATCTGCTGCTTCCTTCGATTTCTCACCCTTGACCGGCTGACCCTTGAGCAGGTTCAGCGCCTGCTGGAACTGGAAGTCTTCCTTGGTGCCGAACTCGATGCGCACCGGCGGCTTGTTGTCGTCTTTCTTGTCGTCGACCTTGACCTCAGGCTTGGCTTCCGGCTTCTTCTCGGCATTCGGGTACTTGTCGTTGAGCAGGTGATTGGCGAGATCGGCTTCGCGCATGCGCGCGCTGCGCACCGCGCCCTCGGCCGTTTCAGCCACCGCCCAGTCGGGAATAATGCCCTTGGCCTGGATCGAGCGCCCGGCCGGCGTGTAATAGCGCGCCGTGGTTAGCTTCATGCCGGCGCCGTTCGACAGGTTGATCTTGGTCTGCACCGAGCCCTTGCCGAAGGTGGTCGTACCCATCACCACCGCACGCTTGTGATCCTGCAGGGCACCTGCCACGATTTCAGAGGCCGAAGCCGATCCATCGTTGACCAGCACGACGATAGGCACGTTCTTGATGGCAGCGGGCAAGCCGCGCAGGGCGTCTTCGCGGGTACGGAACGAATATTCCTCAGGTGTGGCCATGTAGTCGTGCTTGGTGTCGGGCAGGCGGCCGTTGGACGAAACCACCAGCGTACGCGGTTCCAGGAAAGCCGCCGAAACACCGATCGCCGAGTGCAGCAGGCCGCCCGGGTTGTTGCGCATGTCCAGTACCAGCCCGGTCAGTTTGCCATTCGACTCCTTGTACATGCGCTCAATTGCGCGTGCAAGATCATCCACGGTACGTTCCTGGAACTGGGTCAGGCGGATATGCGCATAGCCGGGCTCGGTCAGTTTCGCCTTGATGCTTTGCACCTTGATCACTTCGCGTATCAGGGTGAATTCGAGCGGCCGGTTTTCGCCCTTGCGCGCCACCGTCAGCTTGATCGGGGTCTTGGGCTTGCCGCGCATCTTCTTGACCGCGTCGGACAGCGAAATGCCTTTGGTCGAGGTGTCGTCGATCTTGACGATCAGATCGCCGGATCTGATGCCCGCGCGCGCCGCTGGCGTATCCTCGATCGGCGAGACCACCTTGACGTAGCCCTCTTCAGTGCCTACCTCGATACCCAGTCCGCCGAACTCGCCACGAATGCTGGTTTCGAATTCCTTGTTTTCCTCGGCATCCAGGTATGAAGAATGCGGATCAAGCTCGGTGAGCATCCCTTTGACCGCGCCGGTCAAAAGCTTTTTGTCCTCGACCGGATCGACATAGCCCTGTTTGATGTTGCCAAACACCTCGGCCAGGGTCTGGATTTCAGACAGCGGCAGTGGACTGCGCGCCTCGCGCTGGGCGATCGCGGAAAAATTGAGCCCCAAGAGAATTCCGGCGGCCGCACCGATGCCGACCAGTCCACTGTTTTTCCATTTGCCGTTCATGGTTCACTCCAGCGCATCGCGCCAAAAAATCAGACTGCATCATCGTACTGTGGATTTCGGCTCACTTGCCAGCAAATCAAGCCACATATCTCGCATTGGGCGCAACGTCCGCTCGCAGAACTCCTGGCGCAGACTATCGAGCGTTGTTGCCGTTGCAACAAGTACAACAAAAGCTTGCCAAGGCGTGAAACTCCATCTTTCAGCGTTTGACCCAAGCCAGCGGATCGAACGGTTTGCCGTGATACCTCAATTCAAAGTATAGGCCGGTTTCCGGGTTGCCCCCGCTATTGCCCACGCGAGCGATGGCGTCCCCGCTGCCTACACTGTCACCGGCCTGGCGGAACAGGCTTTCGTTGTTGCCATAGATGCTTAGGTAGTCGTTGCCATGGTCGACGATCAACAGATTTCCAAAACCACGCATCCAGTCGGAAAAAACCACTCGGCCCGGCGCTACGGCGCGTACCTCTTCGCCTTGCACTGCGCGGATGAAAATCCCCTTCCATGTAGTACCCCCACCTTCACGTGGACTGCCAAAACGGCTCGCAAGTTCCCCGCGTGCGGGTAACCGCAACTTGCCGCGTAGCGACGAAAAGGCGCCGGAGAAGCCCGATTCGGGCAGCAATTCATTGCGCGGGCCGCTACGACGCGGCTTTTCGGGCGGCGCCTTGGGCAAGGTCAGTCGGGCCAGCTTCTCGATCAAGTCCGTGAGGCGCTTCTCATTGCGCTCCAGCGTATTTACTTCCTTGCGTTGGGTGCGAATCTGGGTGGAAAGCCGCTGCAAGACTTTGCGCCTGGCTTCCGATTCGCGCGCCAACTGTTCTTTTTCGCCCTGTTGACGGGTTTCAATGTCGGCCAGTTCGGCGGTCCGCTCGCGCGCCTCGCCGGCCAAGCGCTGCAATTCACGCAAATTGCCGCGCAAGCCTTCTATCAGACGCGCCTGCGCGCGCGAAATGTAACTGGCATAGTGGATTTCGCGCGCCGCCGCCGCCGGGCTTTCCCCAGAGAACAGCATCTGCAAGTAGCCGCGCTCGTGCTTGATGTATTCATCGTGGATCAGGCGTGCCAGGCGTGCGCCCTGAGTGCTGACCGTTTCGCTCACACCTTTGCTTTTTGCCCCGAGTTCCTGCAGGCGCGCCTGGGCGGACTTTTTTTGTTCGCCCAGGTCACGCAGGGCGCGGTTGGCCTGCGAAATCGCCTGTTCCGATTCTTGCAGCGAATCGGCGGCTTCGGCGCGGCTACCTTCAGCCCGGTCAATCTCCTTCTTGAGGGAGTCGATGCGACCACGCAGTTCCTTGAGCTCGTCCGCAGTCGGCGTGCTGACCGCAAGCCCGGACGCACAGGCAAGAAGGGCCGCCAGGCCGACATCGACCCATGACCTGCGCCAGTGTGCATCCACCTGGTTTATGCCTTTGCCTTGCCCTGGGCTGCCACAGCGGCCTGAGCACGTGCGATTTCGTCCGGATCGGCCAGGTAATAGTGGGAGAGCGGGCACAAATCGGCATCGAGCTCATACACCAGGGGTTGCGCCGTCGGGATGTTGAGACCGACGATTTCCTCTTCACCCAGGCAGTCGAGATACTTGACCAGCGCGCGCAGGCTGTTGCCGTGAGCCGCGATCAAGACTCGCTGTCCAGCGCGAACCGCAGGCGCGATGCGTTCGTTCCAGTAAGGCAGCACCCGCGCGACCGTATCCTTGAGGCATTCCGTGGCCGGCAGGGCATGCGCATCGATGCCGGCATAGCGCGCATCGAAGCGCGGGTGGCGCGGGTCGTCCAGGCTCAGGGGAGCCGGTGCGATCGCATAGGCACGGCGCCAGATCAGCACTTGGGCGTCACCGAACCGGGCAGCCGTTTCGGCCTTGTTGAGCCCCTGCAGGGCGCCGTAATGGCGTTCGTTCAAGCGCCAATGCTTTTCGACCGGCAACCACAACTGGTCAAGTTCTTCCAGAGAGGTATCAAGCGTCTTGATTGCGCGCTTGAGCAGCGAGGTGAAAGCCAAGTCGAAAACCAGCCCCTTTTCCTTCATCAGGCGGCCGGCGCGACGTGCTTCCTCGACCCCGGCATCGGTCAGGTCGACATCGGTCCAGCCGGTAAAGCGGTTTTCACGGTTCCAGGCGGATTCGCCGTGCCGCATCATCACGAGTTTGAACATGGGGCCCCGGATATTGGATTGACCGCAATATTTTATAATCCCGGCTTCGCGTGCGGTTGAAGTTTGTCGATGCCAGCGGTCAAAAAGGTCCCGGAAGACATTTTCGAGCTCATCGGGCGGTCCGAGGAGATCGAACAGGCGTCAATTGCAGTCAAGGCGATCGCTCACCCCTTGAGACTCAAGATACTGTGCCTGCTCAACAGTGGCGAGATCGCGGTCCAGGAGATTGTCGAAGCCGTAGGTACGTCACAAAGCAACATTTCGCAGCACCTTGCGATCCTTCGGGACAAGAAAATCCTGAAAACGCGCAAGGTTTCCAACAAGGTGTACTACCGCATTGCCGATCATCGGATACTCCAACTGGTGGCGCTGATGCGCCAGGTCTTTTGCGGCGTGCCCGATAAATGAAGTCAGAGGACAAGCAGTGATAGAAAAATTCGTGATGGATAACTGGCCCCTGATTGCGGTTGCGTTCGCCTCGGGCGCCATGCTGGTCTGGCCCTATGTGGCGGGAGCGCGCGGTGGGGCGAAACTGTCTACCTTGCAGGCCACACAGCTGATCAACCAGAAAGACGCGGTGGTCATCGATATCCGTGACCAGGGCGAATACGCGCGTGGTCACATTGTCAATGCACGCAGCTACCCTTCCAAGGTGTTCGACGAGCGCCGGGTGGAGCTTGAAAAGCTCAAGAGCGCGCCGGTGATCGTAAGTTGTGATACCGGCCAGCGCGCCGGGCCAGCGGCCGACAAGTTGCGCGCTTTTGGCCTGGCGGAGGTGTATGTTCTGCAAGGCGGCCTCAACGCCTGGCGCGATGCGGGCTTGCCGGTCACCAAATAGTGGGCGAAGCGCGCCTGTTTCAATCAACTTTCGACACCGTTTCCGTGCCATGACCACAGCCCAGGTTCGCATGTACGCCACCGGTTATTGCCCATACTGCCATCGAGCCGAGGCATTGCTCAAGGCCAGGGGGGTGGCCGCGATCGACATGATCCGGATTGATCTTGACCCGGCCAAACGCGCAGTCATGATCGAGGAATCGGGCAGGAATACCGTGCCGCAGATCTATATCGGCGCGACCCATGTTGGCGGTTGCGACGATCTGGTGGCGCTTGACAAGGCTGGCGGCCTGGATGCGTTGCTGCGTCCAGGCACCGTCTGAAGCGTCTCAAACACACGAGCATGTCCCCTGCGGCCGCTTTCGGCTGCGGCGAGGCAGCTTTCCACCGAATCCAGCAAACAGGACAATCTCATGGCTGAAGAAACCGCGCCGGCAAACGGTGCCCAGGCGCAAGACGCGGCAAGCGTCGTTTTCAATTTCGAGAAGATCTATGTCAAGGACATGTCAATCGAAATTCCGCATTCGCCGGGAATCTTTCTCGAAACCGAACCGCCGGCGCTCGAAACCCAGATCAATATCGATGCCAACAACTTCAGTGAAGGCATGTACGAAGTGGTGGTGACCGCGACGGTTACCACCAAAGTCAAGGAGCAGGTCGCGTTTCTGGTTGAATTGCGCCAGGCAGGCATTTTCGAGATACGCAACTTTCCGGCAGACCAGATCGATCCGCTATTGGGAATTCACTGCGCCGGTGTCCTGTTTCCCTACTTGCGCGCCAATGTGGCTGACATCGTCACGCGCGCCGGATTTCCCGCCTTGCACCTGCCTAACGTGAATTTCGAGGCCTTCTACGCCCAGCGCCTGCAACAGGTGGAGGAGGCGCGGCGCAAGGGCGAGTCGGCTGCCCCGACGCAGGTACAGTAGCGGTTGCGCTGATGCCTGGCATCGTTGTCCGCAGCGCGGCTGCTTTATTGGTCCTGTGGCCGCTCCTGGTGTCGGCGCAGAAAGGGGTCGACTATCGTGCGGTCGGTGACAGCCCGGCGATCCTGTATGACGCCCCCTCGCTGCGAGGCAAGAAGCTGTTTGTGGCGCCGCGCAGCATGCCGCTTGAAGTCGTGGTTTCGATCGAGGGCTGGCTCAAGGTGCGCGATCGCGCGGGCGACCTGACGTGGATCGAGCGGCGGGCAGTCGTCGAAAGGCGCACAGTGGTCACGACAGTCGCGGCGCAGGTGCGTGACCGACCGGAAGATGGCGCGCCGGTGGTAGTCGAGCTTGGCGCCGAGGTCGTGCTGGAATTGCTGGATCCGGCTGCCGCCGGAGGCTGGCTGCGCGTGCGGCATCGCGACGGCGCGGCCGGTTTCATGCGCGCGTCCCAGGTCTGGGGCGTTTGAGCCGTGGAGATCGGCATTTTGGGTGCGGGTGCTTGGGGCAGCGCGCTGGCGCTTGCGCTGGCGCGCGGCGACGGCAGGCGGGTGCGCTTGTGGGCGCGTGAAGCAGGCCTGGCTGCGACGATGCGTCAGACCCGCGAGAACGCGCTGTTTCTTCCTGGTTTCGAGTTGCCGCCTGCGGTCGTGCCGGTGGATGCCTTCGAAGAGGCCGTTGCCGCGGATATCGTGATTGCGGCGCCGGCGGTAATAGGCCTGCGCGCAACGTTCGAGCGGTTTGTCGATGTCGGCGGCAAGGCACCGTTGATCTGGTTGTGCAAGGGCTTCGAGCAGGGCAGTTCACTGTTGCCGCACCAGGTCGCGGCCGAAGTGCTGCCGGCGGGGCATCCGAGCGGTGTCTTGGCCGGCCCGAGTTTTGCGGCAGAAGTCGCGCGCGGACTGCCGGTGGCGCTGACGCTGGCTGCGGCCGACGAGGGATTCGCGCGTGGGGCGGCGCAGCGCTTGCACGGCGGACAGGTACGTGTTTACTCGAGTGCCGATATCGCGGGCGTCGAAGTCGGTGGCGCGGTGAAGAACGTGATCGCGTTGGCAGCGGGAATCAGCGATGGGCTGGGGCTGGGCTTGAACGCGCGCGCCGCGCTGATCACCCGCGGCCTGGCGGAGATGGCGCGGCTGGGGGGCGCGCTTGGTGCGCGGGCCGAGACCTTCATGGGTTTGACCGGCATGGGCGACCTGACGCTGACGGCGACCGGTGATCTGTCGCGTAACCGCACAGTTGGCATGCGTCTGGCCGCCGGGCGCGATCTCGCGCAGATCCTCGCCGAACTCGGCCACGTCGCCGAAGGCGTGCACAGCGCGCGCGAAACCCGCGCGCTGGCAGTGCGCCATAAGGTTGAAATGCCGATCACCGAGGCGGTGTGTGCGGTCTTGTTCGAAGGTGTCGAGGCGCGCAGCGCGGTGTCGGCGTTGCTGTCTCGCGACTCGCGAGCGGAATAAGGCGCGTAGCGCAGGGGCTGGCGCTACGCGTGCTCAGGCCGCACCGTCGAAGCCGCACTGACGCCAGGCTTCCATCACCACCACAGCGACGGCATTGGACAGGTTGAGGCTGCGATTGCCGGGACGCATCGGGATTCGCAGACACTGCCCGGCCGGCAACGCATCCAGCAGTTGCTGGGGCAAGCCACGGGTTTCCGGTCCGAAAACGAACACATCTTCGTCGCGATAGACCGGTTCGGCGTACAACCGGACGCCACGCGTCGAAAGGGCGAACAGCCGGCGTTGGCCCAGGCTTTGCCGACACAGGTCCCAGCTTGCGTGCAGCCTGACAGTTGCGTATTCGTGGTAGTCGAGGCCGGCGCGCTTGAGCCCACGGTCGTCCATGGAGAAACCGAGCGGCGACACCAGGTGCAGTTGCGCGCCGCTATTGGCAGCCAGCCTGATCACATTTCCGGTGTTGGGGGGGATTTCCGGCTGGTACAGCACGATATGCAGCATCGGGTCACGCGCGTTGTGCTGCGGACGCCGACAGCGCCGGCAAGCCGCCTGCGACGCCGTATCAGTTGAGCGCAGTGGCCAGTCGGCGCCTGAAGTCGAGCACCAGTTCGGCGGATCCTTCGTCGCCGGCGAGTATGTTGAAGACGTTGATCATGGCCTTGCGCGCGCCTTCTTCATGCCACTTGCGGTCAGCGTGGACGATCGTAAGCAGGTGCTCGAGCGCTTCGGCGAACGCACCTTCGGCGATCAGGGCGTGCGCCAAGTCGAAGCGAGCCTTGTGGTCCGCAGGGTTGGAGGCCAGGGCAGCGCTCAATTCCTCGGTCGCCGGCAAATCCTTGACAGCCTCGAGTGCTGCAAGCCTTGCCTTGAGCGAATCGAAGCGCGTGGCCGTTTCGCGCTCCCCGGGCTTCAATTCGACCTCCGCAAGGCGCTTGCTTGCCGCATCGTAGTGTTCGGCGGCCATCTCGATTTCCGCCAGGTCGAGTCGGGCGTGCACCAGCGCCGGATCCAGGACAAGCGCGGACTCAAGGGCCGCGATGGCGGCGTCGAAATCGCCGGCCGCCGCGAGCGCGGCAGCCTCGCCGCGCCTGGTTTCGGCAGGACTTGGCGGTGGCGCAGCGACCTCGGCGGCGGCAGCCTCCAGAGCCTTGGCAGCGTCCGGCAGGGCCTGGGCGAACGCCTTCAGGGCCTGATCAAAAAAAGTCCTGACCTGGCCTTCCGGTTTGGCACCCATGAACTGCGCGGCCAATTGTCCACCCACGAGCGCGGCTACGAATGGAATGCTGCGCACGCCGAAGGCTTGCGACAGCCCCTGGTTTTCATCCGAATTGATCTTGACCACCTTCACACGGCCGGCGTACTCGGCCGCCAGCTTTTCGAGAATCGGGGAAAGGGCGCGACAAGGGCCGCACCATGGCGCCCAGAAATCGATCACCACCGGTTGATGCATTGACGCTTCCATCACCTCCACCTCGAAGGTGGCTTCAGTGACATCCGCGACATGCGCGGCAGCAGGGGCAGGGCTTGCGTTCATGAATATTCCGATTTTCGCAATGACAGTTTCCATCTTCCAGCAGGGGTGCCGCAAACCGCACTTTCAAGGCATGGCCCGGGCGGTGTTGCTTGGCAGGAGCGAATTTTAAGGCATGTGGGCGGATGGCCGCGGCAGGGTGCGCGCGACGACCCAGTTCACCACCCGCTGCGCGCCGGCGGCCTTGAGTACGCGGGCCATCTCGTCCAGGGTAGCGCCGGTCGTCATGACGTCGTCTATGACGGCTACGCTGCAACCATCGAAGCGGCGTCGTGCCGCGAATGCGCCACGGATGTTGCGGCGTCGCTCCTTCCAGGGCAGGTCGGCTTGCGGCGGCGCGTGTCGAACACGCGCGACCGCGCGGCCATCCAGCGCCAGGCCGTGCTGCCTGGCAAGCACGCGCGCCAGTTCGAGCGCCTGGTTGTAGCCGCGCTCCTTGAGACGCGCTGGCGCCAGCGGTAATGGCACCAGAAGATCGACCGACCGAGGTTCGTGGACCGGAATCGCCTGGTTCAGGTAGGTCGCAAGAGTCGCGCCCAGGCCTACCGCATGCTCGTACTTGAAGGATTGGATCAGGCGGGTGACCGGAAACGCGTATTCAAGTGCCGCACGGGTTTCGTCATAGGCCGGGGTTGCAGACAGGCAGCGGCCGCAGGTTTGGGCGTCAGGTGAGGGCAGGGCGCATACCGGACAGCGCTCAGGCGGCAGTCGCGGCAAGTCGGCGTCACAGGCCACGCAGATCGGGCGCAGTGAAGCAGCGCCGCACAGTCTGCAGTCCTGTTCGCTCACGAGTTCGAGAAGCCGGCTGAAAATCCTCACGGCACAACCCGAAAGCGCGTCTCGGACCACAATACGGGTTTGGTGATCATGCGTCTTTCAAACATGAACAATTGGTTCGGAGCGTGCCTGTTGCTGCCGGGCGGTTTTCGGTCCCTGCTCACGCTCGCAGGCGCAGCCTGTCTGGCGGCCGCGCGCCAGACAGGCTCGTGCAGCGTGCTTCATGGATGATACCGGTGTCCCTGGCGCAGAACCATTTTTCGCCGACCGCGCCGCGCAGAAGCGCAACTTCGAGCGCGCGGCAACTTCGTTTACGCGTGGCGACGCTCTGCATCGTGAAGTCGCAGGGCGCATGCTGGAACGCTTTGACGTCATAAAACTCGCGCCGCGCCGCATCCTCGATCTGGGCAGCGGCCCCGGCGCTGCCCGCGCGGGCTTGCACAATCGGTTTGCCGCCGCCGGTATCGTTGGGCTTGATCTGGCGGTAGCCATGGCGCGCGCCGGCATGCCGCGCGCGCCAGCTTGGCGCCGCTGGCTGGGCGGGGCGCCGGCGACGAGCGCGGTATGCGCCGATATGGCCGCACTGCCGTTTGCGCCAGGTGCTTTCGGACTGATCTGGTCAAATCTGGCTCTGCACTGGCTTGACGACCCGTTGCCGGCGATTCGCGAGGCGCAGCGCGTGCTCGAAGTCGACGGCCTGTTCATGTTCAGCATGCTGGGCCCCGACACTTTGAAGGAGTTGCGAGTCGCGTTCGCCGATGCCGGCCCTGGCTGGCATGTCAAGCGCTTCATCGACCTGCACGATATCGGCGACGCCCTTGGCGCCGCAGGTTTCGGTGCACCGGTTATGGATATGGAGATCCTGACGCTCACCTATGCGGATCTGGATGGGCTGTTCGCTGATTTGCGTGCGACCGGTTCGGCCAATGCCATGACCGGTCGCCGCCGTACTTTGACCGGCCGCGCGCGTATGCAGCGGGTGCGCTCGGCCTACGAGATGGCGCGGCGCGATGGCCGCTTGCCGGCGACATTCGAAGTGATCTACGGTCACGCGTGGAAAGCCGCACCTCGTCGCCGTGCGTCCGCAGAAGCAGTCATCAGCTTCACGCCACGCCGCAAATAGCGGGCGAATCTGCTCTCAACTCGTGCCTTGCGCGCTGGCGGCGATCGGTCATCATGCCGCATCACGAACCACGCTTTCGGATGCTCATCATGCAAATGGCCAACTCCCGCGACAGCAACCCGATGCTGCCCGCCGCGCTGATCCCGACCGGAGGCGACATCGCGGTCATTGCGCGGCAGCCGATCGTCGATGCCAAGCGCGGCGTGATCGGCTACGAGCTTCTGCATCGCCGCCATCCCGATGCCGATGCCGTTACCGAGTTGATGACCGCGGCAACCGATGCGGCGCTGATGTTCAACGCGCTTTCGAACATCGGCAGCGAGTCGCTGTTTGGCAACAAACTTGCGTTCATCAACTGCACCACCGAGACACTCAGCGGCGTGCATCTCGAAATGGTCAACCCCGAGCGCCTGGTGCTGGAAGTTCCGGCGATCGATGACAATCAGGCCGACCTGATCGCCGCCGCCGCCGAGGCGCTGGCACAATTGAAAATGCGCGGCTTTCGCCTTGCGTTTGGTGCCTTTGCCTTGACCAAGCCCTACGCTGCCTGGCTGCCGCTGGCGGCATACATAAAACTCGATATCCGCCGCCTCAAGCCCGAGACTTTGCCGGCCGCAGTGCGCATCGCCGGCAACCATCAACACGCGCAAGTGATCGCCGAAAAGGTCGAGTCGGCGCAGGAATTCGAGTTGCTGGCGAAGCTGGGCGTCAAGTTTTTCCAGGGTTTTTACTTCGAGCGCCCAACCGCGGTCGCTGCCAAGTTGGCCAATCCGGCTTATTCGACGGTCATCCAACTGATCAACCAAGTGCGCAAGGAAGCCGACCCGGGTGTCATCGAGGATTTGCTCAAGCGCGATCCAACCCTGGCGTTCAAGCTTCTGCGCTATATCAACTCCGCCGGATTCGGTCTTGGCTGCGAGGTCACTTCGTTCCGCCACGCCGTGATGATTCTCGGGCTCAAGAAACTGTTCCGCTGGGCGGCACTGTTGCTGACTTCGATCAAGAGCAGCAGCGCACCGCCGGTGGTGGCCAGCTTCGCCGTCACCCGGGCCCGCTTCATGGAGTTGTTGGCCGCTGAATGCCTGCCGCCGGAAGATTGTGACAATGCATTCTTGACCGGTGTTTTCTCGCTGCTCGACGTAATGCTGGGCGTACCCATGGAGCAGGCGATCGAAAACCTGGTCCTGCCGTCAGACATCAATGATGCCTTGCTTGAGCGTACCGGCTTGCTGGCTCCGTTCCTGCAATTGGTGGAAGCCTGTGAAGCCGCAGACGGTGACGAAGTTGCTGAACTGGCGCGCTCCCTGCAGTTGTCCAACGAGCAGATCAATCGCGCACATATCGAAGCGCTCAACTGGGCCGAGCAGTTCACCGAAGGCTAAACCCTTAGTGCAAGTAGTGCCATGCAGACGGGTCTGCATGGCGCTGCGCGTGCCTGCCACGCCTTATCCATGATCACGACGCGTCTTTTCGGCTCGGCTGATTGTGGCGACGCACCAATATGGTGTATGCAGCCCGAGGATCCGCGCTTGGTTCAGCGCTGGCGGCCAATCACGCGCGTTTAAATTAGCGGCTGCGAAGGCTGATATAATTTTCGGTTTAACGGCGTATTCAGCGCCCAAACATGCAATTCGACTGGTTTTCAGGGAATGAATGTTGACCCGACCGAAGGTTTGGAATCATGCGCGCCGCCTGTGGTCGAGTTTATTTGCAGGCGAAATTGTTCCATCGGGCCGCAGGCGATGATGTTGGTGTTTGCGAGCCTGGCCGCTGTTTCGTTTGGGATCGGTGCGACTTTCGCAGCGCTTGGCCCCTGGCTGATTTTGCCCTTCGCGGGTCTCGAAATGGTCGCGCTCGGATTGGCTTTCATGCTCTGCGGTCGCGGGGCAGGGGATTTTGAGCGCATTCGCATTCTTCCGCACCTGCTTACGGTCGAGCATGTTCGAGGCGGCCGGCAGGTGGTGCACCAGTTCAATCCGCATTGGGCGAAGCTTGAAATCGCGCGAGGATCGCTTTCGATCCGTGTCTTGCTCTCGCAGGCTGGGCGCACACTGGAGCTCGGACAGTATTTGGGTTTCCAACAACGCAGCGCTTTCGCGACCGCGTTCAAGGCGGCTTACGGCAAAGCAGGCCGGGCGTGATTTCGACCAATTTTCGATGACACATACACACCAACAAACGCGACTGAGGACATGATGGGCGTTGCTACCTCTTGCAGAAAACCTTTGCGATTGATTACCGGCTTGGCGCTTGTGGCTGTGGCCGGCGGCGCGCTCGCCGCCGTTGTCGACATGCCCGGCGGGCCGTCGGTACGGCAGATCAATCTGACCGCACCGGTGACCACCATTGCCAGCCAGATCTATGACCTGCACCTGGTGATGTTGGCGATTTGCGCGGTGATTTTCTGCGCGGTGTTCGGCGTCATGTTTTATTCGGTATATGCGCACCGCAAATCCAAGGGCCACAAGGCGGCCACGTTCCATGAGAGCACTAGTGTTGAAATTGCCTGGACCATCGTGCCGATGATCATCGTGATCGTGATGGCCGGCCTGGCGACAAAGACGGTGCTGGAGATGAAGGACACCTCCAACTCGGATCTCACCATCAAGGCCACCGGGCACCAGTGGAAATGGGGCTATGACTACATCAAGGGCGAGGGTGAGGGCATCAGTTTCTACTCAACCCTGGCGACGCCGCGCGAGCAGATCGACGGCTTGGCTGAAAAAGGCGTCAACTACATGCTGGAGGTTGACAATGAGGTGGTGGTGCCGGTCGGCAAGAAGGTGCGCATTCTGACTACTGCGAATGACGTGATCCACGCTTGGATGATCCCGGCGTTTGGCGTCAAGCAGGACGCGATTCCCGGATTTATCCGCGATACATGGTTCAAGGCCGACAAGATCGGTACCTATCGCGGCCAATGTGCGGAATTGTGCGGCAAGGAACATGGTTTCATGCCGATTGTGGTCAGCGTCAAGTCCGAGGCGGATTATTCCAAATGGGTCGGCGAGCAGAAAAAGCTGATGGCCGCCAAAATGGATGATCCGAACAAGCAATGGACGCAACCTGAACTGATCGCGCGCGGAGAAAAGGTCTATGCGGCTGCCTGCGTCGCCTGCCATCAAGCCACCGGTAAGGGAATGCCGCCGGCGTTTCCCCCGCTGGATGGTTCCAAGGTGGTGACCGGACCCAAGGACAACCAGGTGGCCTTGCTGCTCAATGGGCGCCAGGGAACGGCGATGGCGTCTTTCAAGAGCCTCTCGGATGCTGAACTCGCGGCAGTCATCACTTACACCCGCAATAGCTGGACCAACAAAGCCGGCGACATGATCTCCCCTGCAGACATCAAGTCCGCCAGAGGGTGGGATTCAGCGAAACTCACCCAGCTTTCGGCCAAAGCACCGTAAGGCCAAAAGCGCAAGAACCCCATCAAATACTGATTTGAGGCACATATGAGCGCAGTTCTCGACAGCCACGGCCACGCCCACGATCATGAAGACCACCATCACGGACCGCCCGCCGGCCTGATGCGCTGGGTCAAGACGACCAATCATAAAGATATCGGAACCCTGTATTTGTGGTTTTCGTTCATGATGTTGTTGACCGGCGGTGTGCTGGCGCTGGGGATCCGCGCGGAGCTGTTCCGGCCTGGATTGCAGTACTGGAATCCGGAGTTCTTCAACCAGTTGACCACCATGCATGGCCTGATCATGGTGTTCGGGGCGATCATGCCGGCCTTTGTCGGCTTTGCGAACTGGATGATCCCGCTGCAGATCGGCGCGCCTGACATGGCCTTCGCGCGCATGAACAACTGGTCTTTCTGGCTACTGGTGCCGGCGGCCGGTTTGCTGGTCGCTTCGTTCTTCGTGCCCGGCGGGGCCACTGCGGCCGGCTGGACCCTCTACGCTCCTCTTTCCACCCAGATGGGTATCGGCATGGACATTGGCATCTTCGCGATGCACATCATGGGTGCCTCGTCGATCATGCGCTCGATCAACATCATCACCACGATTCTAAACATGCGCGCGCCGGGCATGACGCTGATGAAGATGCCGATGTTCTGCTGGACCTGGCTGATCACCGCCTACCTGCTGATCGCGGTGATGCCCGTGCTGGCAGGCGCCATCACCATGCTTCTGACCGACCGGCATTTCGGCACCTCGTTCTTCAATGCCGCCGGCGGTGGCGACCCGGTGATGTACCAGCACATCTTCTGGTTCTTCGGGCATCCCGAGGTTTACATCATGATCCTGCCGGCATTCGGCATCATCAGCCATGTGGTGCCGGCGTTCGCCCGCAAGCAGCTGTTTGGCTATGCTTCGATGGTGTACGCCACCTCGTCGATCGCGATCCTGTCCTTCGTTGTTTGGGCACACCACATGTTCACCACCGGCATGCCGGCGGCCGGACAGTTGTTTTTCATGTACGCCACCATGCTGATCGCAGTGCCAACCGGCGTGAAAGTATTCAACTGGATCGCCACCATGTGGCGCGGCTCGATGACTTTCGAGACGCCGATGCTGTTTGCTGTAGGCTTCATCTTCGTGTTCACCATGGGAGGCTTCACCGGCCTTATCCTGGCGGTGACCCCGGTGGACATCCAGTTGCAGGACACTTATTACGTGGTGGCGCACTTCCACTATGTACTGGTGGCTGGCTCGCTTTTCGCGATGTTCTCGGGTGTGTACTTCTGGTTGCCGAAGTGGACCGGGCATATGTATGACGAAGGTCTGGGCAAGCTGCATTTCTGGTGTTCGATGATTTTCTTCAACATTACCTTCTTTCCCATGCATTTCCTGGGTTTGGCCGGCATGCCGCGGCGGATTCCGGATTACGCCACGCAATTTGCCGACTTCAACGCCGTTGCTTCGGTTGGTGCGTTTGGCTTTGGTTTGTCGCAATTGATTTTGCTGGTTGTGGTGCTCAAGAGCATCAAGGGGGGCGCCAAGGCGGCGGACAATCCATGGGAAGGTGCTGAGGGTCTCGAGTGGAGCGTGCCGTCGCCGGCGCCGTATCACACGTTTGAAACAGCGCCGCATGTCAAATGAAGTTATGGCGTCACGTGTGACGCAATAACGCGCCGGATTGGAGCGGGCGCTACGCTTCGCTCGATCCGGCGGTAACCAAGGGAAATTGTGCAATCGCCTCATTCAAATCCGGATCGCCGCGGCAATGGAAGGACAGCGTTGGTTCTGCTTTCCATCGCGGCGGTGTTTTTTCTTGGCGTCATCGCCAAGAGAGTTGTTTTTGGGTGAGATCTTCACATGACACCGCTTAACGCAAGCATCGTCAACAACCGCGAGATGCTCAAGAAGCTGCTCGTGGTGGTGGTGCTGATGAGCGGCTTCGGCTATGCGCTGGTACCGTTCTACAAGGCGATCTGCGAAATCACCGGTATCAACCAGCTCGTCAAGGCCGATGCCAAACCGCGCAATTCGCAAGTCGACCTGTCACGCAAGGTCACCATCGAATTCGATGCCAATTCGAACCATTTGCCGTGGCGCTTTCGGCCCTTGGTCGGCAGCATGGAAGTACATCCTGGCGAGCTGGTGCAGGTGATGTATGAAGTCACCAATGCACGTGATCGTCCAATGACCGGTCAGGCGATCCCCAGCTATGCGCCAAAGGGTGCCGCCCAGTATTTCAAGAAACTGGAGTGCTTCTGTTTCAAGCAGCAGACACTGGCACCGCATGAATCAAAACAGTTTCCGGTGGTATTCGTGATCGATCCGGAAATGTCGAAAGATGTGACGACGATTACACTGTCATACACGTTTTTCGAGATCGCCGGCAAGGGCAATTGATGAGCAACGCCGACAACAGTCGCGAGCAAGCCGCGAATGCCTCGCCCCTGCAGGTGGTGCGCGCGGTCTTGTGGTCGTTTATCGGCATTCGCAAAGGTGCGGGATACGAAGACGACGTCGCGAGGATCAAGCCGGCGCAGGCGATCATCGCAGGTATCTTTGGCGCCGCGATCTTTGTCGGCAGCCTGGTGGTTTTGGTCAGGTTCCTGACCGCAAAATGATTTTTGTTTGCAAGAACGGCGTCTTCCATGGTCGACGCGAGGAGAGAGAGAAATGAGCGCACCTGCCGCACTCGGCACCACGCCGGCCTATTTCATTCCGGAGCCATCGAGTTGGCCGATCAAGGGATCGATCGCATTGTTGCTGATGATCGTCGGGGCGGTCACCTGGATCAACGGCGTGCTGCCCGGACCCTACGGGTTGGCGGCGGGTTTCGCGTATCTCGTGTATGTGTTGTTTGGATGGTTCGGCGCGGTGATCGGCGAGTCCGAGGGCGGGCGCTATTCGGAACAGGTCGACACTTCGTTCCGCTGGAGCATGAGTTGGTTCATTTTTTCCGAGGTGATGTTTTTCGCCGCGTTCTTTGGCGCCCTGTTCTATGCCCGGCAGCTCGCGGTCCCTTGGTTAAGCGATCTTGACCACAAACTTCTCTGGCCCGACTTCGCCGGGCAATGGCCCACCGCCGGTCCCGACCTCGCCGAGAAATTCACGCCGATGGGCCCGTTCTGGATCCCCACCATCAACACCCTGCTGTTGCTCTCGTCAGGCGTCACACTGACCATCGCGCACCATGCATTGAAGGACAACAAGCGTGGTGTACTGAACCTGTTCATGTTTCTGACCATCGCCTTGGGCGCGATCTTTCTGGGCTTTCAGGCGTATGAGTACGCGCATGCCTACTCAGACCTGAACCTCAAGCTCACCACCGGCATTTATGGTTCGACGTTCTACATGCTGACCGGATTTCACGGCTTTCATGTGACTATCGGCGCGATCATGCTTACCGTGATCCTGTTTCGCTGCATCAAGGGGCACTTCACCTCCGACCAACATTTCGCCTTTGAAGCAGTCGCTTGGTACTGGCACTTTGTCGATGTCGTGTGGCTTGGCCTGTATATTGTTATTTACTGGTTGTAGGGATCGCTCGCCCAGACAAGCGCCGCGCTTGCAAGTGCGGCGTTTTCATTTTAGCAAAGGTGCGGCGGGATTTTTGCCTAAGTCGGCTCGCCGCGCTGGCAGGCACTGCGGGCCGTTTGGCGCGTGGCCACGTCCGGCAAGTGAAGGCTTCCGCCTTCGTCGACTCGATTCAGAACGGGCGTTGGTTGGGCACAAACCAGCCCATGTAGTAGCCGAAGAGCAACAGCAGAAACAAGGCAACCGACAGCGAGATGCGTACGGTCAAAGCCCGAACGCCGCGGCGAGTCTTGCCACCATCCTTTACGAGGAACACCAGTGCAGAGGCCATGCTACCCAGGATAACCAGCAGGATCAGGACAACGATGATTTTCATTGAGAACAGGGTGTGCGTGAATCCCTTGCCGGGAAGCGCAAGACTTGATGAGTCAGCATTGTGCCCGTTCCATCCGGGCGCATGATAAGCCTGCGTCAACGACCTGCCCTGCAGGCGCTGCCTCTTGTAGCGGCACTTGTGCTCATCGGGCTGACGGCTTGGCTGGGGCACTGGCAGACAAGCCGTGCCGCCGAGAAGGACATGGTTGAAACCCGCCAGGGTTCGCAACGCGATGCCGACGAACTCGAACTGGCAGGGGATATTGCGGATGCTGCCGCGCTTGACGGACGGCGAATCGTCGCGCGCGGGGAATTTGTTGACGCTGCCACAGTCTATTGGGATAACCGGTTTGTCGGCAAGGTGGCCGGCATGGCGGTGATCACGCCCCTGCGCATCGCAGGCAGCCGAAGAGTGTTGCTGGTTGACCGCGGCATCGTCGTCCCCGGTGCCGATCGCACCAAGTTGCCAGCCATTGCTACGCCAGCCGGGCCGGTAGTAGTGCGCGGGCGTGCTTACATCGCGCCGCGGCGCACCCTGGAACTTTCTGAAAGCGTTGATGAAGGCAAGTTGTGGCAAAACGTGACGCCGGAAAAGTTCACCGCGCGCAGCGGCATGGAAGCGCATGGATTCATATTGCGCTTAGCCTTCGAGGGTGCGCCCGCCGACAGCCTGAAACGTGCGCCGGACATGGAGTCGGATGCGAGCACGGGCATGACGGCGGCAAAGCATCGCGGCTATGCGTTCCAGTGGTATTGCCTGTCCGCGCTGGTGGCGGTCCTGTTTGTTTTCTTCACCTTTTTCCAATATGACAAGCCAGCTCGAAAGCCGTGAGGCCGCCTATCGCGATGCCATGATTGGCGGGCGCATCAAGCTGCTGCTGCTGTTCCTGGTTTGCGCCGCGCCAGTGATCGCCTCATATTTGACCTTCTATGTGATCAAGCCTGAAGGCCGGGTCAATTACGGCACGCTCATCGAGCCGCCACGCCCCTTGCCCGACGTCACTCTGAACCAGCTCGACGGCACACCTTTCAAGTTGGGTGCGCTCAAGGGAAAGTGGGTGCTTCTGACCTTCGACCGCGCCGCGTGCGAAGGGGCGTGCGCCGAGAAGCTGTACATGATGCGCCAGGTGCGCACCATGCAGGGCAAGGAGCGCGATCGTCTGGAGCGCGCCTGGCTGATTACCGATGCCAACCAACTGCAGACGCAGACCATTCGCGAGTTCGACGGCATGAAAATGCTGCTTGCGGTTGATTCGCCCCTGGCGCGCGAGTTTCCCGCTGCGGCCGACCGTGCCGATCACATCTACCTGCTCGACCCGCTCGGCAATCTCATCATGCGCTATCCGAAGAATGCCGACCCGAAGAAGATGCACAAAGACCTGGGTCGGCTGCTCAAGTATTCGAGAATCGGTTGATGAGTTCCGGCGCGCTGCTGCAGTTGGGCTTCCTCGGGCTTCTGGCTGCCAGCATCCCCTTGCTGTGGGTCTGGGTCAAGGGCGACGCCTACAAGTATCGCAAGCTGGTGTGGATCACCACCTTTGTCACCTTCGACCTGATCATCTTTGGCGCATTCACCCGCCTGACGGATTCCGGCCTCGGCTGCCCGGACTGGCCTGGTTGTTATGGCCACTCCAACCCGATCGCTGCGAGCGAGATGATCCGCGCTGCAGAAGCCGCCATGCCGAGCGGGCCTGTGACCATGGTCAAGGCATGGATTGAAATGCTGCACCGCTACATCGCCATGGGTGTCGGCGTACTGATCCTTACCCTGATGGGCCTGGCATGGGCGCGTCAGGCTGAACTCAAGCGCTCGCCGTGGCCGGCCACGGTGTTGTTCGTGCTGGTATGTGTGCAGGGTGCGTTTGGTGCCTGGACCGTCACCCTGAAGCTGATGCCGGTGATCGTCACCATTCACCTGCTGCTGGGCGTGCTGTTGCTGTGCATGCTGGGGGCCCTGGCAGCGCAGGCGAGCCCGGTGCCGATCAGTGCCGCAGCAGCGGCGCGCCTGCGCGGCCCGGTACTTTCCGCGCTTTTGGTGGTATTTGTACAGATTGCGCTGGGCGGATGGGTCAGCACCAACTATGCCGTGCTGGCATGCCAGGACTTTCCGCTGTGCAACGGTGCCCTTGTACCGGATGCCGACTTCGCGCGCGGCTTTGATCTGACTCGCCCCCTCGGTCTCAACGACGACGGCAGTCTGTTGCCGGTGCAGGCATTGGTGGCGATTCACTGGGTGCATCGCGTGTTCGCGCTGATGGTCGTTGCCGTGCTCGGCTGGCTTGGCCTGGTCCTGCTGGTGGCCGCAGGTGAGAGTGCGTATCTGCGACATACCGCCTGGGGTTTGTTCGCCCTTCTGGGCCTGCAGGTGGCAAGTGGTGTTTCCAACGTGGTGTTCGCCTGGCCGCTGGCGGTCGCCGTCGCGCACAACGGCGGGGCCGCGGCGCTGGCTTTGCTGCTGGCGCTGCTAAACTCGCGCCTCGCCGCGCAGCAGCGCGTTGTTCCGGCCGGGTTCGCCGCCGGCGCCCGCGCCTGAACCAAAATGCAAGTCACAGCAGCCCATAGCGGTTCCATCGCAAGCCGGAAGATGCGCCAGTTCGTGGCATTGACCAAGCCGCGCGTGACCATGCTCGCCGTGTTTTGCGCAGTCATCGGCATGTTCCTGGCAACCCCAGGCATGGTCGAACCCTTGACTCTGATTGCCGGTACCGTCGGCATATGGTCCCTGGCGGGTGGCGCGTTTACCGTCAATTGCCTGCTTGAACAACGCATCGACGCGCGCATGTCGCGCACGCGCGCGCGGCCAATGGCGCGCGGCGAACTGTCTTCGACGCAGGCGCTGTTGTTCGCCGCCTTTCTGGCATTGCTGGGGAGCGCCCTGCTGTTTTTCTGGGTCAACCCGCTGACCATGTGGTTGACCATTGCAACGTTTTTTGGCTATGCCTTCATCTATACCGTGATCCTCAAGCCGACCACGCCGCAGAACATCGTGATCGGCGGCCTGTCGGGGGCGATGCCGCCGGCACTGGGTTGGGCCGCAGTGGCCGGCGAGGTCGGGCCGGAAGCAATCCTGCTGGTACTGATCATCTTCGTCTGGACTCCGCCGCACTTCTGGGCGCTGGCGCTGTATCGCGTCGAGGACTACCGCAAGTCCGGCCTGCCGATGCTGCCGGTGACCCACGGCCAGCGCTTCACGCAGCTGCAGATCCTGCTGTACACGGTGCTGCTGGGGGCGGTGAGCGTGCTGCCGTTCGTCATTCGCATGAGCGGCTGGGTTTATCTCTGCGCGGCCATCGTGCTGGCGCTGGGTTTCATCCAATACGCCTGGAAGCTCTATCGCGACTACAGCGACCGGCAGGCACGTGCTACCTTCAACTATTCACTGTTCTATCTGGCTGCGTTGTTCGCTGCACTCCTGGTCGACCACTACGCAATGCCTATTCTGGTGCCTTGATCATGCGAAGCTTGCTCATTGCCCTATGCTGCGGATTGCTGCTTCTGGTCACAGGTTGTGATTCGGGGCGCGCGCAGTTCAAGCACACCGATGTCACCGGTGCCGACTATGCGCGCGACTTCGCATTGACCGACCACAACGGCAAGAAGGTGACGCTGGCCGACTACCGCGGTCGCGTTGTCACCGTGTTTTTCGGCTTTACACAGTGCCCCGATGTTTGTCCAACCGCACTCGCCGAGATGCGTGCCGTGGTCGAGAAACTGGGACCGGACGGCTCCAAGTTGCAGGTGCTGTTCATCACGGTCGATCCGCAGCGCGACACCCAGGCACTGCTCGCGCAATACGTGCCGGCTTTCAATCCCGCATTCGTGGGGCTGTATGGTGACGCCGAAACCACCGCTAAAGTGGCCAAGGACTTCAAGGTCTTCTACCAGAAGGTGCCCGGCAAGACCGCCGGCAGCTATACGGTGGACCACACTGCGGGCACATATGTATTCGATCCGCAAGGCAAGCTTCGGCTGTTCGTGCGGCCACCGCCATCGGGTGAGCCGGCTTCGACCACCGCGGATCGACTGATCGGCGATATCCGCTTGCTGCTGGCGGGCCGCTGAGCTTGCGTTGTTAGCGCGGCTCGAACGACTGCAGGTGCCGCGAGACCGAAAGCCACGCGCCGGCAAGGCCCAGGGCGGCGGCGAAGGCCAGGATTGAGGCCAGGTCCGCAGGCGGCAATCGGTCGAGCCGGAAGTCGGACGCATAAAGCTGCGCGAACTCCGCCACGCTGCGATTGAGCACCCAGAAGGCACTGAACACAATTCCCAGTGCCGCGCCGCCACCCAGGAGGCCCAGCAGCGCGCCGTAGTAATAAAACGGGCGCTTGATGGTGCCGTTGGTGGCACCCAGCAGTTTCGCCACCTCGATCTCCTCGCGCTGGGTGAGGATCTGCAGGCGGATGGTGTTGAAGGTCACCGCCAGCAGGGCGAACGACAGCAGGCCGGCCAGCAACAGCACGGCCACTCGTCCGACACCGACCGCGGCGGCGACCCGTCGGACCCAGGCGGAATCGACCTGTACGTGCTCGACGTGGGCCCAGCCGCGCACCTGCTCGGCCATGCGGTCAAGCACATCGCCATTGTTGTCGGCCAGGCGCACCACGAACGCGTCGGGCAGCGGATTCCTGTCAAGGGCGGCAAGCACGTCGCCCATTGATGGATGCTTCCTGAATTCGGCCAGGGCCGACTCGCGTGAACGGAACTCGACTTTCTCGATGCCCGCCAGGTCCTTGAGGCGGCGCTCGAGTTGGGCGATCTCGCTCTTTTGCACCTCGAGCGCCAGGAATACCGAAAATTCCGGATCGCTGGAAACGTTGCGTGCCGCGTACTGCAGATTGAACAGCAGCGAATAGGCGCCTGCCGGCAAGGCCAGCGCCACGCCGATCACCAACACGTTGAGAACAGTGGCAAACGGCGTCGATGCGAGCTTCGCCAGCGTGCTGCCAAAAGCCATCCAGTGCAGGCGCAGCCAGGCGGTCACAGGATCAGCTCCCCGGCCTTCAATTGCACATTGCGCGTGGTGGTTTTGCCGGCCGCGCGGCGGACCGCGTCTTCGTCATGGGTGGCGATCATCACGGTGACGCCGACTTGATGGAAGGCAATGAACAAGTCGATGATCTCGCCGGCGTAATCGGTATCCAGATTCGAAGTGGGCTCGTCGGCAATGATGATCGCAGGCCGGTTGACGATTGCGCGGGCGATCGCCAGGCGCTGTTGTTCGCCGCCGGAAAGGGTGATCGGATTAGCCTTTTCGCGCGCCAGGAGACCCACCTTGTCGAGTGCTGCGCGCGCCCGCTTGGCGGCATCTTTCGGATGCACGCCGGTCACGGCCAGCGGCAGCATGACATTGTCGAACACGCTGCGGTCGTACAACAGCTTCTGATCCTGGAAAATCTGCCCTATGTTGCGCCGCAGGTAGGGAATCGCCGCTGCGCGCATCGAAGACACATTTTGCCCATTGACCACCACACTGCCGCTGGTGACGCGCTCTATCACCGGCAGCAGTTTGAGCAAGGTGCTCTTGCCGGCACCCGAGTGCCCGGTGATGAACAGCAGTTCGCCATCGGCTACCGAAAGCGATACCGACTTGAGCGCTTCATGCCCGCCGGGATAGCGTTTGGTGACCGCAGAGAACTCGATCATCGATCGCTCGCGCCGGCGTGAAGGCGTCCCAGGCTGCTAGGCACCAACGGGTTCACTTACTCGAGTCCCAGCAGTGCGTTGGCGAACTCGCGCGCCGAAAACGGGCGCAAGTCTTCGATGCCTTCGCCAATGCCGATAAACAGCACCGGCACCGGGCGAGCGCGCGCGATCGCGCACAGCACGCCACCCTTGGCTGTGCCGTCGAGCTTGGTTACCACCAGACCCGTGAGGCCCAGCGCGTCGTCGAAAGCCTTGACCTGCGCCACCGCGTTTTGCCCGGTATTGGCATCGATCACCAGCAGCACTTCATGCGGTGCCGTGCTGTCTGCTTTGGTGATCACGCGCTTGACCTTGCGGATCTCGTCCATCAGATTGTTCTGCGTCGGCAAGCGTCCGGCGGTGTCCGCCATCAGGATATCGATGCCGCGCGCCCGCGCCGCATGCACCGCGTCGAAAATCACCGACGCCGGATCACCGCCCCCTTGCAGGTCGCGCTGCGCGATCACCACCACGTTGTTGCGCTCGCCCCAGGTCATGAGTTGCTCGCGCGCCGCCGCACGGAAGGTGTCGCCGGCGGCCAGCAAAATGCTTTTCCCGGCACCCTGGAAATACCTGGCCAGCTTGCCGATGGAGGTTGTCTTGCCGACGCCGTTGACTCCGCTGATCATCATGACCAATGGTTTGGCCCGATCCAGATCAATGGTTCGTTCAAGGGGCCGCAGCAGTTCGGCAATCAGGTCGGCCAGCGCCTGCTTGAGAGTCTCGCCGTCTTCGATACCGTCACGCTTGGCGCGCTCGCGCAGTTGTTGGATCAGCAATTGCGCCGCAGCAACACCACAATCAGCCGAAATCAGGGCGAACTCGAGTTCTTCAAACAGGGCTTCGTCGACCCGGATGCCGGTGAAAAGGGTCGTCAACTGGGCACGGGTTTTCGATAGCCCCGACCTCAGGCGCTCGGCCCAGGAAACCTTGGTCGCCGTAGTGGCCGCCGGCGCTAGCGCCAGCGGGGCAGGTGCGTCAATCGCGGCGGGAGTATTTTTGGGTTTGAAGAAGGAGAACATTGGAACTTGTGGCGGCATCCGCGCTCGAACTGAACGCGTAGAGTATGAAAACAACGATCTGAAAGCGGCGGGCCAAAAGCCGGTTTGACTACTGCGCCAATCCGCTGCCAACTTCAGTAGCCGCAGGGTAACTGGTTTGCACGATATCACCGCTCGGCCGACATGCGCCATGCCAATCGGCGTCGTCAAACGCGCGTCGTCACAACCAGCAAACGTTATGATTCTAACAAGAGCGATTTTATGAAGCAGTTGCAACGCTTTTTGCTGCTGATTGCAGCCTGGTCCTGCGTTCCCCAGGCGCTCGCTGCTGCGGCCTTCGAAACCACGCTGTCCAACGGACTCAAGATCATCGTTCGCCAGGACGCTCGTGCCCCCACCGTTGCGCACATGGTCTGGTATCGGGCCGGCAGCATGGACGAGGTCAACGGCACCACCGGTGTGGCGCATGTGCTCGAACACATGATGTTCAAGGGCACCGCACTTATCAAATCGGGCGAGTTTTCGCGTCGCGTCGCCGCCGCCGGTGGCCGTGACAATGCCTTCACCAGCCGCGACTACACAGCTTATTTTCAGCAGGTGCACAAGTCGAAGCTTGAACTGGTGATGCGCCTGGAAGCCGATCGCATGGCCAACCTGCGGTTTGATGATGGCGAGTTCGCCAAGGAGATCAAGGTCGTGATGGAGGAGCGGCGTCTGCGCACCGACGACCAGCCGCGCGCCCTGCTCAACGAAACCCTGATGGCAACAGCCTTCAAGGCGCACCCCTACCGCGCCCCGGTGATCGGCTGGATGCGCGATCTCGAAACCATGAAGGGCGCCGATGCACGCCACTGGTATCGCACCTGGTACGCACCCAACAACGCGGTTTTGATCGTTACCGGAGACGTGCGCCCGCAAGAAGTGGTGCGGCTGGCAAAAAAATACTATGGGGGGCACAAGCCCAAGGTACTGCCCGAGCGCAAGGCGCAGGACGAGCCCGATCAGGCCGGCACGCGCCGCGTCTATCTGAAGGCACCAGCTGAGTTGCCCTATCTGGTGATGGCCTGGCGGGTACCGCGCATGCAAGACGTTGACAAGGATGACGACGCGCACGCCCTCGAGGTGCTGGCCGGTGTGCTCGATGGCCATGAAGGCGCCAGGATTTCGCGCAACCTGGTGCGCGAAGCCCGGCTTGCCAGCCAGGCCGGCGCCGGCTACGACAACACCGCGCGCGGTCCGGTACTGTTTACCCTGGAAGGGGTTCCGGCCGAGGGACGGACCGTGCTGCAACTGGAAGACGCCCTGCGTGGTGAAGTACGCAAGATCGCCACCGATGGCGTGACCCCCGAGGAGCTCACGCGTGTCAAGGCGCAAGTGGTGGCGGCGCAGGTGTACAAGCGCGACTCCATCTTCGGGCAGGCCATGGAGATCGCACAGTTTGAAATGAGCGGGCTGTCGCACAGGCAGATTGACCGCGCGCTGGAAAAAATCCGCGCAGTCACAGCCGACCAGGTACGTGCGGTCGCGACCAGGTACTTTGGCGACGACACCCTGACCGTGGCTACCTTGACTCCTTTGCCGCTGGCACAAAAGCCGCGACAGGC
>Ga0105046_10000327_pt1 | contig 64276 bp, 58 predicted proteins | sample MAT03_FD_78385 | JGI IMG/M metagenome (GOLD analysis project Ga0105046, IMG submission 78385) | Freshwater microbial communities from Lake Fryxell liftoff mats and glacier meltwater in Antarctica - MAT-03 (megahit assembly) | ecosystem: Environmental > Aquatic > Freshwater > Ice > Liftoff...
CGCTCCGGGTTTCCCGCGTATACTGCCCGGCGTGACGACCCCACGCCTCTTCTCCGCCCTGGTGCTGGCTGTGGCCAGCGTCGCGTTCCCAACGGTGTCGGCGGCGCAGGCCTGGTCCGGTCCCGCCGCCACGCTCACGGTCACGAGCCCCACGCTCACGGCCGGGCAACCGATTCCCAAGCAGCACACCGCCGACGGCGAGAACACGTCGCCGGCGTTCGCCTGGACGGGCGCCCCTGCCACGACCAGGTCGTTCGCGCTCGTCTGCGACGACCCCGACGTGCTGATCCCGCCGACCAACCCGCAGCCGTTCGTGCACTGGGTGATCTACAACATCCCCGGCGCGGCCAAGGGCCTGCCCGCCAACATCCCGATCGATCCGGCGGCGGCCATGCCGGCCGAAATCGCCGGCGCCACGCAGGGGCCGTCGGGTTTCCGGCGGCCGATCTACCGCGGCCCCGCGCCGCCACCCGGCAAGGTGCACAACTACCACTTCACGGTGTTCGCGCTCGACGTGGCGGAGCTGCCCGCGGGCTTGACCAAGGCGCAGCTGGTCGAGGCCATGGCTGGTCACATCGTGGGCCAGGGCGAACTCGTGGCCACCTACGAACGCAAGCCGCCGACGCCGCCGCCCGGACGCTAGCGTCCGCCCGGCCGGCGTCACCCGACCGCCTGCGCGACAAGGAGCCACATGGCCGACCAGTCTCCGTCCCGACGCGATCTGCTGAAGATCGCCAGCACCGCGGCCGCCGCAGCCGCTGGCGTGGGCGCGTCGGCCGCCGCGCGCCACGCCGAAGCGGCCGAGCAGCGCGCGCGGGCGCGCTCCCGTCCGGCACGCGAACCGCTCACGGCGTTGACCGCGCACGAGGCCGACCTGCTCGACCGCATCGCGGAGTTGCTCGTGCCATCGGATGCCAACGGCCCCGGGGCCACCGAAGCCATGGCCGTGCGCTACATCGATCGCGCGCTTGCCGGCGCGCTCGCCGATCAGCGTGACGCCTACCGCATGGGCCTCGAGGCGCTCGAGCGCTATGCGCGGCAAACGCGCGGCGGGCCGTTCCTGCAGCTTCCCGAAACGAAGCAGATCTCGCTGCTCATCGACGTGGAGAGCGGCACGGCCACCGGCGCCAACGTGGGCTTCACCGGCAGCTCGGCGCAGTTCTTCGGGTTGGTGCGCGGCCACGTGATGCAGGGCACCTTCGGCGACCCCTACTACGGCGGCAACGAGGGCTTCGCGGGCTGGGATCTGCTGGGCTATCCCGGCGTGCGCACGACCGTGACGCCCACCGAGCAGAAGCTGCTGTCGCCGCCCACGCGCGTGCGGCGTTCCGCCTACGACAGCCCGATGTTCAACAAGGCCATCGTCGATACGAAGCCGGCCGGGAGCGATCGCGATGCCGACTAATCTTCCGGGCACCGACGTGGTCGTCATTGGCCTCGGCGCCGCCGGCGGCGTGGCCGTGCTGCCGCTGGCTGACGCCGGCCTGAACGTGGTGGGCCTCGAGGCCGGCACCTGGCTCACGAACAAGGACTTCGCGCCGGATGAAATCCGCAACAACGTGCGCGACTGGCCGATGGCCGTGCAGAAGTGCAACCGCGAGGTGCCCACCCACCGCATGAACGAGCAGGCGCCCACGACCCGCGCCGCCGGTCACGCCATGATGAACGGCGTTGGCGGCACCGCCCTGCACTACTGGGCGCAGAGCTGGCGCCTCTCGCCCTTCGACTTCAAGACGGTGAGCGAGACCACGAGGCGCTACGGCCGCGCGCGCGTGCCCAAGGGCTCTACCGTGGAGGACTGGCCGTTTGGCTACGACGAACTCGAGCCATTCTACGACCGCATCGAGCACGAGATCGGCGTGTCGGGCCAGGCCGGCAACATCCTCGGCGCGCTCGACCCGCGCGGCAACGTCTTCGAGGCGCCGCGCACCCGCGCCTATCCGATGCCGCCGCTGCGCAGCACCGGCTACCTCGATCGCATGACGGCGGCCGGGCGGGCGCTGGGCTGGCATCCGTTCCCCGGACCCGCCGCCATCAACTCCGAGCGCTACCAGGGGCGGATGCCGTGCATGTACCACGGCTTCTGCAATCGCGGCGGCTGCCACGTGGACGCGAAGAACAGCCCCAACGTGACCACCATTCCGCGCGCGCAGAAGACCGGCAAGCTGAAGGTCGTTACCGTTGCACACGTCACCAAGATCGAGGTCGACGGCAACGGCAAGATCACCGGCGTCACGTATGTGACCGGCAAGGAAGAGTTCTTCCAGCCGGCCAAGGCCGTGCTGGTCGCCAGCTACACCTACGAGAACACGCGGTTGCTGCTGCTCTCCACCTCGAAAGCGTTTCCCAAAGGCCTGTCGAACAATCACGGACAGGTGGGGCGGCACTACCTCTCGCACGCGCAGGGCGGCGCAGTGACCGCGCTCTTTCCGTTCAACTTGAACAGTTGGTACGGCCTGCCGGCGCAGGGCGTGGCCATCGACAACTGGGCCGACGACAACTTCGACCACGGCGGGCTCGACTTCATCGGCGGCGGCAACCTGTGGGTCTATTCGGATCGCCGTCCGATCGGCGCGGCGAACATGAACACGTTCGGCCGTGCGCCCGGCTGGGGCGCGCAGTGGAAGGCGTTCGTGAAGGAGAACGCCGACCGCGTGAACACCGCCTACCTGCAGAAGACGACGCTGCCCTACGAGGGCAACTTCCTGGACCTCGATCCCGTCGTGAAGGACCCGCTCGGCTTCCCGGTGTGCCGCATCACCGCCGACTACCAGGACAACGAGCGGAAGATCAACGACTTCATCCAGGACAAGATGGAACTCTGGTTTCGCGCTGCCGGCGCCATCGACATCGTGCGCGGCCCGCTCGGCACGATGGGCGTGAACACCCATGCCTACGGCGGCACCCGCATGGGCGACAACGTCGACACGAACGTGGTGAACCGCTACGGGTTCTCGCACGAGGTGCCGAACCTGGGCGTGCTCGGTGCGTCAGTGATGGGCACGAGCGGCGCGCACAACCCGACGCTCACCGCCCAGGCGCTGGCGTGGCGCACGGCCGAGCATCTCGTGAAGAACTGGAAGGCGATCGCGGAATGACGGGACGGGCCAGAGCCGCGGCGGCAGCGCTCGCCTGCCTCGCGATCGGGATCACCGCCACCTCGAAGCCCGCTGGCCAGACGAGCGCGCCGACCTGGCCCACGCCACTTGCGGGCCCACCTTCGATTCCTGAGTTCTGGAGCACCGAACTGCTCGAGGACTACGAGCTGCCGCTCGCGACCCGGTCGCGGACGCCGGCGCATGTCTCACGCGCCTACTACTACGCACTGCCCGAGCGTCGCGTCTTCAAGACCTACCCGGTATATCACCCCGATCGCGAACCGGCCGGCTACATGGAACGGCTGCACGCAGCCCAGCCCGAGCTGGTGTTCGATGCCTCGACGCTGCGCACCGAGGCCGACTGGATCGCTGCCGGCCAGCGCGTGTTCGAACTGCCGATCGATGTCAATGGCCCGATCCTCCGGCCCTCGCAGGTTCGCGACGCAGCGTGGTACGCACGGCATCGCGTGCCGGTGGCCGGCGACGGCACGATGCCGTTCGCGCGCTGGGTCGTGCGCGAGCAAGGGAAGGTCGAACTCGGCAACGTGGCCTGCGCGATGTGCCACACGCGCGTGATGCCCGACGGTAGGGTGATCCTCGGCGCTCAGGGCAACTTCCCCTTCGATCAGGTGTTTGCAGATGACATCCCGAACATTCCGTCGGCGGTGATGACGCTCGTGGCGCAGGCGCTCATCGGGGCGCCGTGGGATATCGAGACGACGACCCGCCTCGCGGCGATGTCGCCCGCCGCGCTGCGCGACGCCTGGGCGGCGATCCCTCCGGGCGTGATCGCGCGCCAGGGCACGAGTGTCTTCGCGCCGTCGGCCGTGCCGGATCTCATCGGCATCGCCAGTCGGCGCTATCTCGACAAGACCGGCCTCGGTCGCCATCGCGGCATCGCCGATCTGATGCGCTACACGGCGATGAACCAGACAATGGACGTGCTCGGCGACTACGGCGGCTTCGTGCCGGACGCGGCGGATGGCCGCACCCGAGCCGAGCCGGGCCGAGCTGGCTTCTCGGGCGCGAATGACCGCTACAGCGACGCGCAGCTCTACGCGCTCGGAAAGTTCCTCTACTCCCTGACGCCTCCACCGAACCCGAACACGTCCGGCGCCCTCAGCGGCCGTGGCGAGCAGGTCTTCGCGAGGAGCGGATGTGCGCGCTGCCACACACCGCCGGCCTACACGGCGAATGCGCTCGTGCCGGCCGATGGCTTCGCGGTGCCGCCAGCACATCGGCGGCGATACGACATCGTTGACGTGCGCGTCGGCACCGATCCCGCGCTTACGATGCGGACGAGACGCGGCACCGGCTACTACAAGATCCCGTCGCTGCGCGGCGTCTGGTACCGCGGCCCCTTCGAGCACAGCGGGTCGGTGGCGACGCTCGAGGACTGGTTCGATGCGCGTCGCTTGCGCGCGGACTATATCCCCACCGGCTTCAAGGGCGGGGGCGTGGCCACCCGCGCCGTGCCCGGACATCTCTTCGGCCTCACGTTGTCACCCGATGACAAGGCTGCCCTCATCGCATTTCTGAAGACGCTGTAGGCGTCGCTTCCGCACACGATCCGCAAGAGAGTTGCCGAATTTGGCTAAATTCGGCAACGTAGAGGCCGTATGTATGCGCGCACCCTCGCCCTGGCTGACCTCGTCAGGGGCAAGTCGGTCTTCCTGCGCTGCTCGACGAAGTGCAGGCCATGATCGACCGCAACAAAGCGCTGCGGTTCGTCCTCACGGGCAGCAGCGCCCGCAAGCTCAGGCATGGACGCGCCAACCTGCTGGCCGGTCGCGCGTGGTTTGCCGGCCTCCATCCACTCGTATCGGCAGAGTTCGGCCCGGGCAGCCGCGATTCATCGCTTTGTGGCGGCGGCCTGCGCGAACGAGATGTCGAGAACCTGGTAGCTCGGCCAGTCCTTGTAGTTGAAGTGCCACCACTCGTTCGGTTCCACGGTGAAGCCCTGGCGCTCCATGACGGCGCGCAGCAAGTCGCGCTTGGCGCGCGCTTCAGGTGGTCCACCCGTGTAGTTGGGGTACGAGCGCAGCGTGGACTCGTCGTAGTCGCCAGGCATCGTCACGGCCTGGCCGGTGGCCAGGTCGTAGAGCGTCAGGTCCACGGCGCAGCCGCGATTGTGCTTCGACCCTACTTTGGGATCGGCGACGAACTCGCGCATCGGCCCGCTCGACATATCCCAGAACACCTTGGTGATGGCCCAGGGTCGATAGCCGTCGTGGATCAGCAGGCCGTAGCCGTGCCGGGCCAGTTCGCGGTGCGCGGCCACGAGCGCCGTGGCGGCCGGGCGCTGCAGGAAGGCACGCGCCTCGGGATACACCACCTTGCCGAGGAAGTTGTTGGTGGTGGCGTAGCGGATGTCGAGCGCGATGGTCGGGTCGAGCGTGACCAGCTCCACCAGGTCGGGCGCGCGCGTCGCCTTCGGATCGCGGGGCGGTCGGTCTTGCGCCGCCACGGTGACGCACGACAGCGTGGCCAGGAGCAGCGCCCCGGCCCGAATGGGGAGAGCCATCCCGCCATTAGACACGATTGTCACACGCGGAAGAAGCGCGTCACCTTGACGACGAAGGCGCGGTTCTTCAGGCCGGGATAGCCGGGGCTGAGCGTGTCGCGTTCGTCGGTGTAGACCACGACGAACTCGCTGCCCAGCTGGTACTCCCAACGGAAGCGCAGGTTGGAGCTGAAGCTCTTGTCGGTCGAGTTGTACTGCACGAGCGCGCTGGCGAACATGCGCGGCGAAAATGCGTAGTCCGCGCGCGTGCGCAGCAACTTCGCCGTGAAGTCGCCCTGCGGCAGTGTCACTCTCGTGTACTGCGCGGTGGGCTCGATCGAGAACTGCTTCCGCAACGAGACGCGCGCGGCAGTGTAGCTCAGGGTGCGGATCGTGCCGTTCCAGAACTGTTCGAGCTGCGTCGTGATCGTGCCGGCGATGCGCCGCTGGGCGCCCAGCGAGTAGCTGAACTGGACGTCGTCGAAGGAGTAGCCGCCGGCGGGAATGGTCGCGCCCGTGACCACCGCGAATGGCCGCGGCAGGAACTCGTAGTCGCGCGTGGCTTCGACGTTGAAGAAGTCGCTGTTCTCGAACTCCACGCCCAGTTTCCCGACCTGCACGCGCGTTTCGAGCACGCCGGCGCCGTTCTCCAGGTACTCGAGGTCCGCCTGATAGGTCAGCTTGCGGATGCTCTTCAGGTTCTTCGGCCGCGGGCTGAAGCGCACGGACGCAAACGAGCGCGTGAAGTTGTCGCGCTGCACGAACCCGATCTCGGGATTGAAGTTGTCGCCAACTTTCAGGTGCTCGACCTTCGCGCCGTAGCGATCCGCGAAGTAGTCGAGACGGGCCTGGTAGCTGTCGACGCCTCCCTGCAGGCCTTCGGTCTGCGTGCGCGCGTAGTAGGCGCCAACCGTCAGGTTCTGGAACAGGCCCCGTTACAAATCACCACTGACCGAAGTCGCCCGGGTAGAGGAACTGCAGCACATCGCCGACGCGGTGCGCCCACGCCGCCTCGCTGTGGGTGCCGCCCTCGGGCTCGGAATAAGCCAGATCCACGTCTTCCCGCCAGCCCGCTTTCACGAGCGCGTTCCGCAGTTTGCGCGCGTCGGCCACACCCAGGCGACTTTCGGCCGTGCCCATGTCGAGCCAGATGCGCGTGTCGGGCCGCGGCTTGGCCTTGGGCACGTAGCGCAGGATGGCGCGGCGGCCCCACCAGACCGACGGCGACATCACGGCCAAGCGCCCGAACACATCGGCGTGCCGCAGGCCCAGGAACATCGTGGAGAGTCCGCCGAGCGACGACCCGCCGAGCCCGGTGTGCTCGCGCTCGGGCCGCGTGCGAAAACGCGCGTCGATGAACGGCTTCAGCTCGTCGACGAGCAGCCGGCCGTAGGCCTTGGCCAGACCGCCGCCCAGGCGCGGATCGCGGGTGGGCGTGTATTCGTGCACGCGCGCGGCGCCGGTATGGTTCACGCCCACGACGACCAGCGGCTGCACGCGTCCTTCGGCAATCAGCATGTCGGCCATCTCGCCGAGCCGCCAGTGCTGCCCGCGCACGTAGGCGGTGTCTGGGTCGAACAGGTTCTGGCCGTCGTGCATGTAGAGCACGGGATAGCGGCGCCGGGGGTCGGCGTCATACCCCGGCGGCAGGTAGACGGTCACGTCGCGGGCGCGGTCGAGCACGCGTGACGGAAAGGCGATGAGGCGTTCGAGATGGGGCGAAGACACGGTGGCAGTCACGCGCCGGACGAGCCGGCCCTATTAGTATAGAAGCTGAGGATCCCTGACTGATGACGCGCGACTACCGCCGCTGGCACTCTCGTTCGCTCGGCAAGGACATGGAACTGCTGGTCTTCGGCCATGCCGGCCCGCCGGTCGTCGTGTTCCCGAGCTCCATGGGCGCGTTCTTCGAGTACGAGGATCGCGGCATGGTGGGCGCGCTGCGGCACAAGCTCGACGGCGGCGCACTGCAGTTGTACTGCGTGTCGTCGGTGGACAGCGAGAGTTGGTACGCCACGCGGATGCACCCGCGGCAGCGCATCGAGCGCCACCTGCAGTACGAGTCCTACATCCTCGGCGACGTCGTGCCGCTCATCCGGAAACTGAACTCCCACGAGGGCATCGGCGTCACAGGCTGCAGCTTCGGCGCCTATCACGCCATGGCGATGGCGTTGCGTCATCCCTACGTGTTCACCTCGTGCATCACCATGAGCGGCGCCTTCGACATCAGCCAGTTCCTGAACGGCTACGCCGACACCGACGCCTACCTGCTGAACCCGCCCGCGTTCCTGCCGGGCCTGAATCAGACTTATTTCCTCGACCAGTACCGGCGGAACAAGTTCGTGCTCGCCACCGGCGAGTGGGACATCTGCCGGAAGGCCAACGAAGACTTCTCGGGCATCCTCGCCGCCAAGGGCATTCCCCACTCGCTGCACGTGTGGGGCTACGGCAGCAAACACGACTGGCCCGACTGGCAGCCGATGGCCAACGCCTACTTGCCGTAGCTACTGGATGACCACCAGCACGTTGAAGGTGGCGCTCACGGGCATCGCGCCCAGATCCTCGCGGAAGATGGTCCAGCGCGACGCGCCCGCGTCGTAGTAGACGCCGACCGCCGGCACATACACGTTGGAGCCGGGGCCGTAGACGTGCGTCACGTAGACCATGGCGGCGGGGTTGCCGTTCAGCAGCGGATGATCGATCCGCGTGAGATTGCCGGAAATCGTTCCAGCCGTGGCCGTGTGCTGGAAGGCCGGACGCACGGTGCCGGCCACGGCGATGCCGCCGTTGTTCAACTCCAGCGCCGGGCCGGCGCCGAGCGACAACGCCCGTACGGCCGGACCGTGTTGCGAGATGCCGAACACGCCGGGGCCGAACGCGCTTCGGCCGCCCACGCCCGTGCCGGTCTCGGAGATGCCGTTGACGCCGACCGACGACGTGCTGGCACCAACCACCCCGGACTCGTCGCGGCTCACCCCGCGAATGGCGGAGGCGACGCTTACAGACAGGGTTGGCGGCTCACCCCACTGGGCGACGATGGCGGCGCCCGCCGGCGGCGTGGCTCCGGTGATGATCACGCCGAAACCGTAGGAACCGGCGAGCGTGGCGGCCGACACATCGATGAACGCACCTGGGGCCGGAGCGCCGGTCGGCTCCCGGCGCTCGGGTCCGGCGGTCGCCGCTCCGAGCGCGAACGTGCCAGCATTGCCCGCGTCGTCGCGCCAGGTGCCGCTGCCGGTGGCGGGACTGACCCGTGCGTCCACGTGCACCGCCCGACCGCCCGGCGTCGTCACGACCGTGAAGCCCAATCCAGCCGTGCCGTCGGGATTCACGACCGCGGTGCCCACGACCGGCGCCCGTTGCGGCGCGCCGCACTGGTCGTCGAACCCGTCGAGCGAATACACGGCGCCGTCCTGATTGATCGTGAGCGTGACGCGATTGCAAAAGGGCTGCAACTGCCACGTGAACGTGCCGAAGGGCTGCGCGGCGGCTGGCGACAGCGGGAGGGCCAGCAACAGCGCGAGCAAAGCCAGCAGACGGATCGTGAACGGCATGCCTCAGGTATCGGCCGGCGGCCGCGCGTCTTCACCTCATCAAACGGAATCGGCTAAGCTGGGCATCCCGGTCGGGCGCCGCGCGCCTGTGGCGGTCCGCCGGCCCACGCGCTCATTCGGAGCCTCGCATGGCCACCATCGGCGTCCTGTTCGGCATGGAAAACGTCTTCCCGGGCGCGCTCGTCGAGCGCATCAACGCCATGGGTGTGGCCGGGGTTTCGGCCGAGTTCGTGCAAATCGGCGGCGTCAAGATGGAAGGGCCGTGCCCCTACCGGGTCGTGGTCGACCGCATCTCGCACGACATCCCGTTCTATCGGGCCTGGCTGAAGACGGCGGCCCTCGCCGGCGCCTACGTCATCAACAACCCCTACTGGTCGAGCGCCGACGACAAGTTCTTCAACTACGCCCTGGCCAAGCGCCTGGGCGTGGCCGTGCCGCCCACCGTGCTGCTGCCGCACAAGGAACATCCGTCGGGCACGACCGACAAGTCGATGCGCAACCTGCTCTACCCGCTCAACTGGGACGAGATCTTCGAGTACATCGGCTTCCCCGCCTTCTTGAAGCCGTTCGACGGCGGCGGCTGGCGCGACGTGTTTCAGGTGAAGTCGCGCGAGGAGTTCTTCGCCAGCTACGATCAGACACGCACCTTGTGCATGACGCTGCAGAAGGCGGTGAACTTCACCGAGTACTTCCGCTGCTACGTGGTGGGCCAGGAGCAGGTGCACGTGATGGCCTACGACCCGCGCTCGCCGTTCCACGAGCGCTACGTGAAGAACCCGCCGGCGTATCCCAAGGGCCTGCTCGAGCGGGTGTCGAAAGACGCCCTCACGCTCTGCCGCGCGCTCGGCTACGACCTCAACACCGTGGAGTTCGCGGTGGAGGACGGCGTGCCCTACGCCATCGACTTCATGAATCCCGCGCCCGATGCCGACCCGCATTCGGTGGGCGCCGAGAACTTCGCGTGGATCGTCGAAGCCGTGGCGACGTTTGCGGTGAAGAAGGCGCAGGAGCCGCCGGCGCCGCCCGACCTGCGCTGGGCGCCGATGCTCAAGGGCCGGCCATGAAGCCGCCCTCGTTCTCGATCGGCATCGAGGAGGAGTACCAGACCGTTGACCCCGTCACCTTCGACCTGCGCTCGCACATCCAGACCGAGCTGATGGCGCAGGGCAAGCGGGTGATGAAGGAGAAGGTCAAGTCCGAGATGCACCAGTCGGTGGTGGAGGTCGGCACCGGCGTGTGCCGCAACATGACCGAGGCACGCGAGGATCTCGTGACGCTGCGCCGCCAGATGGTGGCGCTGGCGCGCGACAACGGGCTGGCGCTCGTGGCCGGGGCCACGCATCCTTTTGCCGACTGGCGCGTGCAGGACATCTCGCCCGACGAACGCTATCTGCAGGTGGTCGAGGACCTGCAGCTGGTGGCGCGCTCGAACCTCATCTTCGGGCTGCACGTGCACGTGGGCGTGGAGGACCGCGAAACGATCATCCACCTGATGAACCAGATTCGCTATTTCCTGCCGCACCTGCTGGCGCTTTCGGCCAACTCGCCGTTCTGGCTCGGCATGAACACCGGCCTCAAGTCGTATCGCTGCAAGGTGTTCGACAAGTTCCCGCGCACCAACATTCCCGACACGTTCAACGGCTGGGCCGACTACGAGGCCTTCGTCAATCTGCTCATCCGCACCAACTGCATCGACAACGCCAAGAAGATCTGGTGGGACGTGCGGCCGCATCCGTTCTTCCCGACACTCGAGGTGCGCATCTGCGACCTGCCGATGCGCGTGGACGAAACGCTGGCGATCGCTGCGCTCATCCAGGCCACGGTCTACACGCTCTGGAAGCTGCACGAGAAGAACCAGGCCTGGCGGCCCTACAGCCGCGCGCTCATCATGGAGAACAAGTGGCGCGCCTCGCGCTACGGCATCCAGGGCTCGCTCATCGACTTCGGACGCGAAACGGAAGTGCCCGAGCGCCAGTTGATCGAGGAGTATCTCGGCCTGGTGGACGAGGCCGTGGACGAACTGGGCAGCCGCCGCGACGTCGACGGCGTGCGCTGGATCCTGGAACACGGCACCGGCGCCGACCGTCAACTGGCGGCTTTCGAGCGCTCGGGCGGCGACCTGCAGCAGGTCGTGCAGTTCATGGCCGAAGAGACCACGGCGGGGCTGTAAGAGCCAGGGACTGGGGACTGAGGACTAGGGGCTGGGGCGTGCGGACATAGTAGACTCGCCGACGTGGTTGGCCCTGGCGACGAACAACTGGCCGTGCCCGGCCGTGTCGTCGATGCGCTTGGTTCCGTCGGCATCGACTACCTGGTGAGCGGGTCAATCGCCGCGAGCTACTACGGGCGGCCGAGACGCGACAACTCGTGAACGCCATTCATCTCGAGTCGCTCTTGAAGATCGACTTCATCGTGCGGAAGGACGACGCCTACCATCGAGAGGAGTTCGACCGGCGCGTCGAACGGCAGCTCGGGATGGCAACGGGCATGTTCGGCACGGCCAGGCAGTTGGTGTTGGCGCGGTTGCGCGACCGCGGCATCAGCGACGCCGTGGAATTGAAGATGGCCGCACTCGAACAGCTCTACGGGAACGAACTGACCGAGTCGCAGCGCGCGGGGATCCGGGCGCGGCTCATCCGTCGAGCCGTCGTGGAGGACCGAGGATGACGGCCATCGCGTCACGGCCCCGGCTGGTCGTGGCCGCATTCGTAGGGTGCGCGCTCGCGGCCATCACCGTTGCGGCGGCGCAGACGCAGCCGAAGCCCTTCGAACCAGAGATTGGCCAGGGCGGCAAGGACGTGGTGTGGGTGCCCACGCCGCCGGCGCTGGTCGAGAAGATGCTCGACATGGCGCAGGTGACGCGCGACGACCTCGTGATGGATCTGGGCTCGGGCGACGGGCGCAATATCATCGCCGCGGCCAGGCGCGGCGCGCGGGCGATCGGCGTGGAGTACAACCCCCAGATGGTGGCGATGGCGACGAGGCTCGCGCAGGAGGCCGGCGTCGCCGGCCGGGCGACGTTCATCGAGGGCGACATGTTCACGGCCGACATCTCGAAGGCCACGGTGATGGCGCTGTTCCTGCTTCCCGACAATCTCGAACGGCTGGGCCCAACCTTCCTCGGGCTCGCGCCTGGCACGCGGCTGGTCCTGAACACGTTCGGCATTCCCGAATGGGAGCCCGACGCCAAGGAAGACCTGGGCGAGGGCTGTGGAAGCTGGTGCACGGCGCTCCTCTACTACGTGCCGGCGCGCATCGCCGGTCGGTGGACGACGACACGCGGCGAGCTCACGCTGCGGCAGGAGTTCCAGATGGTGGCCGGCGAGTTGACCACGGGGGGCCAGGTCACGAAGGTCACCGGACGCCTGCGCGGCCGGAACCTGACGCTCGCCGTGGACGGCGAGACGCTGCGCGTCACCGTGACGGACGATCGGCTCGACGGCGGCGCCTGGACGGGCACGCGTGTCACGCCCTGACGGGCGACTGGCGCGCTCGCTGCGCAGCGTGGCGGCGACCTGCCGCTACTCCAGCATCAGCGGCGCCGTGCGCTCGTCGTCCTGCACCGCCATCTCCGGATGGGCGTTGAGCACGCGCGCACACGCGTTCCACCGCAACCGCGCCTCGTCATTGCCGGGCGGCCGCAGGTCTTCAGCCTGCTCGTAGTGCGCCATCGCATCGCGCAGCCAGGGACCGGCCGTGCGCGCGCGGCCGGCGCCGCCGCTCATCAGGGCGCGAGCGCGCCGCTCAGCCACGAGTCCGGCGAAGTAGGCCCGGTCGTAGGCCGACTCCATCCGCGCCGCCAGTGCCAGCGCCCGCGCCACCAGATGTCCGTCGCCCGTCGCGAACTGGTCCGTGAGCGCCAGCAGCAGGATGGCCACGGCCTGGGCATTGCCGGGGTCGGCGGCCAGGATGTCCTCGCAGATGCTTTCGGCCTGGTGCGGTTCGTTCAGCAGGCGATAACGCTCGGCCTTGGTGAGCGCGGCCGGGACGGCGTCTGCGGAGAGCGGCTTGAGCGGAATCATCGTGGCCCCTCCTACGACATGAACATCCGCAGCACGCGCGTGACCGGATCGTAGAACCGATCGACGACGCGCTCCTTGAGCGGGATGATGGCGTTGTCGGTGATCTGGATGTGTTCCGGACACACCTTGGTGCAGCACCCGGTGATGTTGCAGTAGCCGATGCCGTGGTTGTCCTTCAGCTCGGGCAGCCGGTCAGCCGTGTCGAGGGGATGCATCTCGAGCGCCGCCGTGTAGGTGAGGAAGCGCGGGCCGATGAACTCTTCGTGCTTGTCGTGATCGCGCAGCACATGACACACGTCCTGGCACAGGAAGCACTCGATGCACTTGCGGAACTCCTGCACGCGGTCGGCATCGCGCTGCGACATGCGCCAGGTGCCGTCGGCGGCATCGGGCGTGCGCGGCCGGAAGCGCTGGATGCCCTTCTTCACCGCGAAGTTCCACGACACGTCGGTGACCAGGTCCTTGATGAGCGGAAAGGCGCGCATCGGCTCCACCGTCACCGGTTGGGTCAGGTCGAGCGTGTTCAACCTGGTCATGCACATCAGCTTCGGCCGGCCGTTGATTTCGGCCGAACACGACCCGCACTTGCCGGCCTTGCAGTTCCAACGGCAGGCCAGATCCGGCGCCTGGTCGGCCTGGATCTGATGCACGGCGTCGAGCACCACCATGCCCTCCGACACGTCGGTGCGGTAGTCCCGGAACCCTGCGGCCTCGCCAGCCTTGCCCCGCCAGATACGGAATGTCGCGCTCATCAGCTCTTCTGCTCCTCGATCACCTGCGCCAGCTCAGGCGGGATGGCCGGCACCGGCACGCGCGACACCTGCATGGAGCCGTCGGTGGCGCGCCGGGTCACCATGTTGCACGCGCCGAACTCGGCGGACTTCTCGGGATGGTCGTCGCGGAAGTGGCCGCCCCGACTCTCGCGCCGCTCGATCGCCGATTGCGTGATGGCTTCGGACACGTCGAGCAGGTTCTTGAGATCCAGGCAGGTGTGCCAGCCCGAATGATACTCGCGATGGCCATCCACGCCGGCGCGGGCGGCCCGCTCGCGGAACCCCGTGAGCCGGCCGAGCGCTTCACGCATCTCGCCTTCGAGGCGCACGATGCCCACGAGCGCCTGCATGGTGTCTTGCAGGTCTTGCTGCACCTTGTAGGGATTCTCGGCCGAGCCGCGTTCGAACGGCGCCAGGGTGTCGTTCATGGCGCGGTCCACGGCGCCGTCGTCGATGCGCACGGCGCCACGGCGGCGCGCGCAGGCGGCCGCATGCTCGCCGGCACGCTTGCCGAACACGATCAGATCCGACAACGAGTTGCCGCCCAGCCGATTGGCGCCGTTGATGCCGGCGGCGCATTCGCCCGCGGCGAACAGGCCCGGAATCGTCGACTCCTGCGAGTCGGCGTTCACGCGGATGCCGCCCATGATGTAGTGGGTGGTAGGGCCCACCTCCATCGGCGTCGTCGTGATGTCGAGATCGGCCAGTTCCTTGAACTGGTGATACATGCTCGGCAGCTTGCGCTTGATGTGCGCCTCGGCGCCGGGCAGCTTTTCCTTGATCCACGCGATGTCGAGGAACACGCCGCCGTGCGGACTGCCGCGGCCGGCCTTCACCTCGCGATTGATGCAGCGCGCCACGTGGTCGCGCGTCAGCAGCTCCGGCGGACGCCGCGCCTCCTTGTCGCCCTGGGTGTAGCGCCAGCCCTCTTCTGGACCTGACGCGGTCTGCGGCTTGTAGTTGTCGGGGATGTCGTCGAACATGAAGCGGCGGCCCTCGCTGTTGCGCAGCACGCCGCCTTCCCCACGCACGCCTTCGGTCACCAGGATGCCGCGCACGCTCGGCGGCCACACCATGCCGGTCGGGTGGAACTGCACGAACTCCATGTCGATGAGCTCGGCGCCGGCGCGATACGCCAGGCCGTGGCCATCGCCGGTGCCCTCCCAGCTGTTGCTCGTGATCTTGTAGGCGCGGCCGACGCCGCCGGTGGCCAGCACCACGGCCTTGGCGAGGAAGGTGTGGAAACGGCCGCGCTCGCGGTCGTAGGCGAGCACGCCCGAGACACCGCCTTCGTCGAGCAGCAGCTCGACCACCGTGTACTCCATGTGCACGGTGACGCCCTGGTGGATGGTGTGGTCCTGCAGCGTGCGAATCAGCTCCAGCCCGGTGCGGTCGCCGACGTGCGCCAGCCGCGGATAGCGGTGGCCGCCGAAGTTACGCTGGTTGATGCGGCCATCGGCGGTGCGGTCGAAGACCGCGCCGTAGCCCTCGAGCTCGCGCACCCGGTCGGGCGCCTCCTTGGCATGGATCTCGGCCATGCGCCAGTTGTTCACGTACTGGCCGCCGCGCATCGTGTCGGCGAAATGCACCTTCCAGTTGTCGCGGTCGTCGTTGTGGCCCATGGCCGCGGCCATGCCGCCTTCGGCCATCACGGTGTGCGCTTTGCCGAGCAGCGACTTGCAGATGAGGCCCACCGACACGCCACTGGTGGCCGCTTCGATGGCCGCCCGCAACCCGGCGCCGCCGGCGCCAACGATGAGCACGTCGTAGCTATGCGTGTGTGCAGCCGGCATCTACCAGAGCCTCATGTCGGTGACGACGCCCATCGAGCAGAGGCGCACGTAGAGATCGCTCGACATCACGCTGAAGAGAGACAGCCACGCAAACAGCTGGTGCCGGCCGTTCAGGCCCGACACGCACGCGTAGGCCATGTCGCAGGTCTTCGACTTCGACACTTCATCCATTCGTCCTCCCACCACGTGACGCAGTACGTGGCAGCCCCAGGTGTAGCCCGTCAGCAGCACGACATTGACGGCCAGCACGATCGTGCCCACGCCGATGCCGAATGCCACGGCGCCCGTGGCCGGATTGGTGAACCAGAACGCCAGCCACACGTCGTAGGCCAGCAGGCCGATGAACACCAGCGCCACCCACATGAAGAAGCGATGCGCGTTCTGCAGAATCAACGGAAACGAGTTCTCGCCCCAGTAGCTCTTGCGCGGCTCACCGACCGCGCACGACGGCGGGTCGGACCAGAACGCCTTGTAGTAGGCGCCGCGGTAGTAGTAGCAGGTGAAACGGAAAAGCCCTGGGAACGGCAGAATGAGCAGCGCCGGCGAGAACGGCAGCCACCCCGGCCAGAGCGCCGGCTTGGGCCCGAACCACGCGTGCGGCGAGTCGCCGAAGAGCTCCGGCGAATAGAACGGCGACAGGTACGGGCCGTAGGTGTAGTGCTCGCCCTGGAACGCTGCCCAGGTCGCATAGACGACAAACGCCGACAAGCCAACGAACACCGCAAGGGGCGTCGCCCACCACGTATCGCGTCGGGACGTGGTCCCGAAGCCGCGGTGAACGGCCGCCACCGGAATGACCTGCATCGGGTTTCTCCAGAGGCAAAATTTTTACGAACGGTTCGGCGTAACCATAGCCAAGAGCCGTCTGGATGTAAACCGCGAAAGGGCGGGTAGTGGTCGCGCGTCGCCGCTGCGCTACTTGCGGCCGACGATCCCGGTGCCGGCGAGCACGAGCCCCCCGGCCAGCACGAGGCGCCCCGACAACGGCTCGCCCAGCAGCAGCGTGCCGAGCGCCACGGCGATGATCGGGTTGATGTAGGCGTAGAGCGAGACGAGCGACAGCCGCAGGTGCTGAATCGCGTAGATGTAGGCCGAGTAGGCCACGAGCGATCCCACCACGGTGAGATACGCCATGGCGCCCAGCGTGCGCGGCGTGAACGACAGGTGTGCCCAGTCCCCGTGCGCGGTGGCGGCGGTGATCAACATGACGCCGCTGAAGACCATCTGCAGTCCGGCCGACGGCAGCGGGTCGGCGCCGAGTTCATGCCGCCTGGCGTACGAGGTGCCGCACACCCACCCGATGCAGGCCAGTTGAATCGCGATCACGCCCACGACGAAGGCGCGGCCGCCGGCGCCGCCCTGCGACATGGTGGGCCACACGAGCACGACGATGCCGGTGAAGCCCACGGCCAGACCTGCCAGCGCGCGCCCGGTGAAGCGCTCGCCGTGCGGCAACGACCGTTCGAGCAGCGCCGACCAGAACGGCGTCACGGCAATGAGCACGGCGGTGAGTCCGCTTGCGACGTACTGCTGCGCGAACACCACGAAGCCGTTGCCGACGATGTTCATGAGCACGCCGAGCAGCATGAGCGCGCCCCACAACCGCCGCGGCGGCAGACGCCGGCCCAGGGCCAGCAGCACGGCGCACAGCAGCACGCCGGCCGCCATCCAGCGCAGCCCGGCCACGAGCAGCACCGGCACGGTCTCGAGGGCCACGCGAATGGCCAGGTAGGTCGTGCCCCAGATCAGGCAGACGGCCACGAACGCCAGATGCGCGAGGCTCACGTCGCGCTCCGCGCCGTCAACCCCTGGGTCAGGTCCTTCGGGATCGCGATGCGCGGATCCTCTTTCACCGTCTCGAGCACGATGGTGGTCCGGGTCGAGGTGACGCTCGGGGTCGACGCAATCTGCTGGCGCAGGATCTGGCCCAGGTGCTCGGCATCGCGGGCCCGCACCTTGAGCAGGTAGCAGTCGTCGCCGGCCACGTGGTGCACCTCGAGCACCTCGGGAATACGGCTGAGCGCGACGGCCGACGGCATGTCGGGACCGTGTTCTGAGGTGCGCACCGAGACAAACGCCAGCAGACCCCGGTCAACGACGTGGGGGTCGATGAGCGCGACGTAGTCCTTGATGGTGCCCTTGGCCTCGAGCTTCCTCAGTCGCTCGGTAACCGCCGACGGCGCCAGGCCCACCGACCTGGCAAGCTCTACCTGGCTCGTTCTGGCGTTGTACTGGAGAATATCCAGTATCATGGCGTCAATTGCGTCGATCATTCTGAATTACATCTTCCCAAGCCAATATACTCAATTATCGCGATTGCAACCACGGGCCGGCCTCAGAGTCGATTACTCTCGGCCAGCCGCCACGGCTCAGCACGTTCGGCGGCGATCACCGGCCTGAGGAATAATGCCGGGGCGGCGATGGGGCCTCAGAAACCAGGGACAACCGCGTGACGAGAACGCCATGATTGCGGCGCTGCGCGAGCGCTTCAACGCCGAGTGGACGCCGGAGAAGTACGCCCGGCTGCAGGCGCGCGTGGTCGAGCGCACGGGCGTGCCGATGGGCTTCACGCTGTCGGAGACGCCGTGCTTCTTCCCGGCACCGCTGCTCGATGCCATGGCCGCGACTGGCGCCGCCCTCGTGACCGGCTTCCTGGCCGACACCGTGGCGCGCGCCGCGGTCGAAGCGCTGATTCCCGAGCGCTATCAGGGCCCGGGGCAAGAGACCATGCCCACCTGCGTGCAGGTGGATTTCGGCCTGGTGCGCGCCGCCGACGGCCGCTACGAGCCGCGCCTGGTGGAGCTGCAGGCGTTTCCGTCGCTCTACGGCTTCCAGCATGTGCTGGCCGAGGCGCATCGCGAGGTCTACGACCTGCCCGCCGGCCTCGTCACCCATCTGGACGGACTCGACGGCGAGCGCTACCTGGCGCTGATGCGAGACGTGCTCGTGGGCCCGCACGAGCCCGCCGACGTGGTGCTGATGGAGATCGCCCCCGAACAGCAGAAGACGCGTTCCGATTTTGCCGTCACCACGCGGCTCTGGGGCATCGACACCGTCGAACCGCGCGACGTGATCGTGCGCGACCGGCGGCTGTGGCGCCGCACGGCGAGCGGCGAGCGGCCGATTCGGCGCATCTACAACCGCATCATCCCCGACGAGCTCGATCGCACGGACCATCCGATGCCGTTCGACTACCGCGACGACCTCGACGTGGAGTGGATCGGTCATCCCGCCTGGTACTTCCGGCTGAGCAAGTCGGCCATTCCGTGGCTGGCCCATCCCGCCGTGCCCCGCACCTGGCGCCTCGAGCAGGTTGACCGCCTGCCTCTCGATCGCCAGGATCTGCTGCTGAAGCCGCTCTTCTCGTTTGCCGGCGGCGGCATCGTGTTCGCGCCGAGCGACGCCGAGCTTCTGGCGATTCCCGCGCATCAGCGGCATCTCTACCTGTTACAGGAACGCGTGGCGTTTGCGCCGACGATCGACACGCCGCACGGCATGACGCAGGCCGAAGTGCGGATTATGTACGTGCACACCGACCGGCTGCGACCGGTGCTGCCGCTCATTCGCATGGGGCGCGGCGCCATGATGGGCGTGGCCCACAATCGCGGCCTGGCGTGGGTCGGCGCGTCGGCGGGGTTCGCCCCTCGGCCATGACCACCTGACAGCGCTACGGGCTCGCGGCCGTGTGCGTGGCCGTGGCGACGGTCGTGGGCGTCACACTCGACGTGTACTACGCGCGCGCCGAGATCAGCGCGGCCCCTCTACCCTGCTCGGCCGGGGCCGAGCAGCGGCAAGGCGCCGCTCACGGCACCGGCGTAGACCACTGCGCCGCGATCGATGACGAGCGCCCGATCGGCGGCGTGGGTCAGCTCGTCGAGGTCGTGCGTGACCCACACCATGGCCACGCCGAGCGCCTGACGGGCGCGCAGCACATACGGCAGGATGCGCTCGCGGCGAGCCGGGTCGAGCGCCCCGAGCGGCTCGTCGAGCAGCAGCAGCTCGGGCGCGGCGGCCAGGGCACGGCCAAGGGCCACGCGCTGGCGCTCGCCGCCTGACAGTCCGGTGGCGGGCCGGTCGAGCAGCGCGGCCACCTCCAGCATCTCGGCCACGGCGTCCACGCGCGACGCATCCGCGGCGCCGTAGGCGAGATTGCCGCGTACGGTGAGGTGCGGGAAAAGCAGCGCGTCCTGCGGCACGTAGCCCACGCGGCGCAGGCGCGGCGGCAGGTCGATGCCGGCGGGCGTGTCGAGCAGGGTGCGGCCGCCCACGCGAATCACGCCGGTGGCCGCGCGCAGCCCCGCCAGCGCCTCGAGCAGCGTGGTCTTGCCGGCGCCCGACGGGCCCACCAGGCCCAGCACTTGCACCTCTGCCCGATCGCGCAGATGCAGCGCGAAGTCGTCCTGCCGCACGCGCACGTCGAACTCGAGCGCGATCATCGCCGCGGCTCCCGCCGCAGCACGGCGTTGGCGGTGGCCAATACCGCAAACGCCACGGCGATGGACACGGCCATCAGCAGGTTCGCGTCGGATTCACGTCCGGCCTCGGTCAGGTTGAAGATGGCGACCGACAGGGTCTGGCTCTGGCCGGGGATGCCGCCGGCCACGACGATCGTGGCGCCGAACTCGCCGAGCGCGCGGGCGAACCCCAAGAGCGCGCCCGCAATTACGCTCTGGCGAGCCAAGGGCAACGTGATGGTCCAGAACACGCGCCATGGCCCCGCCCCAAGCGTCGCGGCCATGGCCTCGAAGCGCCGGTTGACCTGTTCGAATCCAGCGCGGATAGTCATCACCATGAGCGGCAGGCTCATCACCGCCATGGCCAGCACCACTGCCTTCCACGTGAAGACGACCTCGATGCCGGACGCGTCGAGCAGCCGCCCGAGCGGCCGCTCGCGGCCGAGCAGCTGCAGCATCAGCAGGCCAATCGCCACGGGCGGCAACACGAGCGGCAGCGATACGGCGGTTTCGACGAACGACTTGCCCGCAAACGAACGCCGCGACAGCAGCCACCCGAAGGCGACGGCCACCGGCAGCGCGAGCAGCGTCGCCACGGCCGCCGTGGCCGCCGAGAAGAGCGCAATGCTCCAGATGCTCTGATTCATGGCGTCACGCCGTCGGCCGGTCAGCGCGCGGCGAGGCCGAATCCAGCGGCCTGGAACACCGCGCCTGCCTCGGCCGATCGCAGGAAGGCCACGAAGCGCTCGGACGCGACGCGATTGCGGCCCTGCACAACGGCGGCGGGATAGACGATGGTCGGCGCGTCGCCCGCCGGCACACGGTAGAGCACCGGCACCGTCGGTTCACTGCGCGCATCGGTGGCGTAGACGACCGCGGCGTCGACGCGCCCCGCCCGCGCGGCGGCGAGCGCCGCGCGAACCGTCATCGTAGGCACGACCTTGGCCGATACCGCCGGCCAGGCGCCTTTGGCTTCGAGCCAGCGCCGCGCATAGACACCCGCCGGCACGCTCTCGGGATTGCCGAGGGCCACGCGCCGCACGGCGCTCGACGCCAGGGTGCCGGGGTCTCCGCTCTTCAGGGGACTGCCTGGCCGGCCGACGACGACGAGCTGGTTCGTGAGCAGGTCGACGCGCGTACCCGGCACGAGGCGTCCAGCGCGCTCGACGACATCCATTTGCGTCTCGTCGGCGCTCACGAAGGCGTCGGCCCGTGCCCCTTCCACGATCTGACGGGCGATGAAATTGGAGCCGGCCACGTTCAACCGTACGGCCTGACCGGTGGCGCGCTCGTGGCGGCGCGCCAGGTCGCTCATCACATCGCTCAGGCTCGCGGCCACCGAGACGACGAGTGGCGGCCCCTGGGCCGTGGCCGGTGCATTCAGGCCGGCGAGCGCCAGCACGGCGAGGATGGGAATGGCGCGCGACATGGCTTCACAGAATAGTATGATTTCGACCGTCCACAATGACGATTCAATGCGATTCGCGCTGCGCGGCGCTGCACGCCGACACTGGGGGTGATCGATGAGTCCGACCATGCTTTCGGTCCGCGAGGCGGCCAGCCGGCTCGGCGTGAGCTATTCGACACTGAAGCAGTGGATCTACAAGGGCAGCGTGCGCACCGTACGCACCGGCGGCGGCCACCATCGCGTGCCGCTCGCCGAAGTGGATCGGCTGCTCGCCCAGCAGGGCGCGCCCGAGCCGCCGCAGGCGCGCGGGGCCCGCCAACCACCGCCGCCCCGCGGCGTGCTCGTCGCCCTGAGCAGCCGCAATCAACTGCGCGGCATCGTCGATGAGGTGCGCCACGACGGCCTGCTCGCGCAGGTACGGCTGCGCATCGGCGACCAGCGTCTCACCGCCGTGATCACGCGCGATGCCCTCGTGGAGCTGGGCCTGCGTCGCGGCGACGAGGCGGTGGCCATCATCAAATCCACCGAGGTGATGATCGGACGCGAGCAGCTGCCAGCGACGCCCAAGCGCACCCGGCCCCGGCTGCCCGCGCGCTGACGCAGGTGCGGCGCGCGCTGTAGAATCCGCCCATGCTCCGCACGCCTGCGCTGTCCACGCTTGCTCTGTTCCTGCTCGCCCTTACGCTGTCGGCGCAAGGGCCGGCGCCACTCGACCCCGTAACCATCGGTCGCGTACGCGACGAGGCGACGACGCGCTCGACGGTCTACGAGCACGTGTGGTGGCTATCGGAGGTCTACGGTCCGCGCGTGACCGGCACGCCCGCGTTCGCGCAGGCCAGTGACTGGGCCATGACGCAGTTCCGCGAGTGGGGACTGAGCAACGTGCATCAGGAACGGTGGGCGTTCGGCCAGGGCTGGACCATCCAGCGCTTCTCGGCGGCGATGGTCGAGCCGCAACCGGCCATGCTCATCGGCGCGCCGCGCAATTTCTCGCCCTCCACCGCTGGCACCATCGCCAGCGAGGTGGTGCGCGTGCAGATCGGCAGCGCGGCCGACTTCGCCACCTACGCGGGACAGCTGCGCGGCAAGGTCGTGGTGATGCAGCCCACGCGGGTCGTGCGCATGCTCGAGGGTCCGGTGATCCTGCGCATGGACGACGGCCCGTGGTGGACCGAAGCCGCCACCCCGGTTGAGCCGGCGCCCGCGGCGACGCCCGCGCCCGGAGCCGCCGAAGCGGCCCGCGCCCGTCAGCAGCTCGCGCTCGCGATTCAGAAGTTCCTGGTCGACGAAGGCGTGGGCGTGCTGCTCGAACGTGGCAACGACGCCGACACCGCGGCGGGCGGCAGCGACCTGACGTGGCGCACCCAGATGACCGACGGCGGCACCATCTTCCCCACCGGCGGCGGCAGTCGCGACCCCGTGGCACCCGCGCAGGTGCCCTCGGCCACGCTCGCCGTGGAGCACTACAACCGGCTCGTCCGCCTCATCGATCGCCAGGTGCCCGTGCGCATGGAAGTGAACATCCAGACGGCGTTTCACGCCGAAGGCGCGCAGCTGAACGGCATCAACACCATTGCCGAGATTCCCGGCACCGATCTGGCCCACGAGGTCGTGATCATGGGGGCGCACATGGACGGCGTGCCCTACGCCACCGGCGCCACCGACAACGCCACCGGCACGGCAGCCATGATGGAGGCCGTGCGCGCGATTCAGGCACTCGGCCTCAAGCCGCGCCGCACGATCCGCGTGGCGCTCTGGGGCGGCGAGGAACAGGGCCTGCTCGGCTCGCGCGCGTATGTGGCCGAGCACTACTGGGACGCCGCCGCCAGCAAGCCGAAGGCGGATCACGCGAACGTGGCCGCCTACTTCAATCTCGACAACGGCACCGGCCGCATCCGCGGCATCTGGGGCCAGGCCAACAAGGGCGCGCTGCCGATCTTCGAGAAGTGGGGCGAGCCGCTCAAGGGGCTGGGCTGGAAGATGGCGAGCCCGCGCAGCGTGGCGGCCACCGATCATTCCTCGTTCGACAACGTGGGTCTGCCCGGGTTCCAGTTCATCCAGGAACGGCTCGAGTACAACTCCCGCTCGCACCACTCGAACATGGATACGTTCGACCGCGTGCAGAAGGCCGATGCCGAACAGCAGGGTGCGGTGGCGGCGGTGTTTGCGTGGCAGGCGGCCAACTGGGCGGAGAAGCTGCCGCGTAAGCCGATGGAGAAATAGAAGAGCCGCGCGAGCCAGCGGCGGAAGGCCCGCGTCACCTCGCCACTGGCGATGCAGTCGAGATCGGCGCGACGAATCCGCATGCCGCGCCTATTTCAGCACACCCACAATCGGCACGCCGTCTACATCGGGCAGGTCCACGCCGAGCAGCCGGGCGATGGTGGGGGCGATGTCGATCTGCCGCAGCACCGTCAGCGGCACGCCCTGCCGCAGGCCCGCGCCCGCGGCGATGAAGCCCGTGTGCATGCGCGTCTCGGTGGGCAGGAAGCCGTGCGCGCCGAAGCGGGTGGCGCCGATGAGCACGGCGTCGTTCACGACGCCGTCGGTCACGTAGTAGCCCTCGGCCGGCTCGATGAAGAAGGCCGCCTCGGGATACGCGCCCAGTGCGTCCAGCTCGTCGCGCGAGACCACCCGGAAGATGCCGCGATAGCGCCCGTCGGCCGCAGCACGGAAGGCCCGCTCGATGCGCGCCGCCAGGGCGTAATCGTGCGGGTCCTTCAACCGGATCGCCGAGGCGTGCGACGCCGCCTGCCAGGTAGCCACGCGTCCGCGCGCGTCGGTCGTGAGCCAGCCGCCCTCGCGCAGGATCACGTTGGGCTGCACGAGCGCGTGCACGCGCGAGAAGCCGTGATCGCCAGTGACGATGATGGCCGTGCGCGCGCGGATGCCGGCCTCGTCCACGGCCCGCACGATCGCGCCCACGTGGGCATCGATGCGCTGGATGGCGTCGCGGGCCGCTGGTGAGCCCGGGCCGTCCGCGTGCTGCGCCGTGTCGGTTTCCATGAGATGGACCATCAGCAGGTTCGGGCGGTCCGCGCGGATGATGTGCGCCGCCACGGCCGCGGTGAAGCGGTCGCGCTGCACGGCATTGCGGTTGTCGTTCTCGCCGAAGCCGCCCAGTTCCTTCACGACCGCGTCCACGAGCCCGGGCGTGGAGTCGGCTCGCGCACGGGCCAGCCATGTGCTATCCGGCGGCGCTTGATTCGACTCGGGGAAGCGCACGTCGATGGCCGCGCCCACGGTGACGGGCCACGAGGCCACGGCGGTGGTGAGTCCGCCGGCCTTGACGGCGTCCCAGATCGCCGGCACCTTCAGCGCGTGGGCCTCGTAGTACCAGCGCTGCGACCCTGCGGGCGGGTCGAACATGGTGTTGCTCACGATGCCGTGCCGCTCTGGCCGCACGCCGGTGGCAAGCGAGGTGTGCGAGGTGTAGGTGAGCGAGGGATGGCTCACCTGCACCCCGTCGGCGGCCGATCCGGCGGCGCGCAGCGCTTGCAGATGCGGCAGCATGACACCCTCGCGGACAGGGTCGAGATACATCGCCGGCCGGAACCCGTCGATCGAGATCACGATCACGTGGTCGGCCAGGCGCGGCAGCGGGGCCGCGCTGGTGGCGGGCGGCGGCGCGGCCTGACCGGCACGAATGCCGGAGGCGCCCAAGAGCAAGGCGATGACGAGGACGGCAGCGAGCGAACGGACCCTGGACATGGCGTGAGGCGGTTCGCGGCCCTGCAACATCGCACTAGGTGATCGGCTGGCGGAATGCCGCCACCACGTAGACGCGCGCGGCGGCCGGCCGGCCGTGCACCTTGCCGGGCGCGAACCCCAAGGCGCTGGCCGCGCCAATCGCCGCCTTGTCGAAGGGCGACGACGATCGCACCACGCCAATGCCCTCCACGCCGCCATGCGCGGCCACGTCGAGCTCGAGCAGCACCACGCCGTCGCTGAGCGCGTTCACGGGATAGGCGGGCATCTCGAGCGCCGACGCCAGCGCTGGCGCCGCGCCCGACGGCGTGGCGACAGCCTTAGCAGGCTCGCCCAGGGTAACCGGGAATAGTGATGGCGGACGGAACACGCCGAGCACGAGCACGGTGGAGGCCATGGGCCGCTGCTCGGTGGGATCGGGCTGGGCGCCAGCCGCCGGTACTGGCGCGTCGAGGGCTGGTGTAAAGGTCCAGGAACGCACGGCCGCAACCATGGCATCGGTGAACGGCGCCGTGTGCCGCAGCGGCTTCACCGCCGTGACGCGGCCCTCGCGGCTCACCGACACCTCGAGCACCACTTCGCCCGCGCTCACGGCCTGCACCGGAATCAACGGCAACGGGCCGCCGGTGAGCTTGGCCGGCGACACGGCCACCCGCGGCGCAAGCGTGTCCTCGACCGCGCCCAGCTTCTGAGAGGCATCCGAGGGCGGCGAGACGGCGCGCAGGGCCTCGCCCAGATCGTCGCCGGTGATGACGCGGGCGGGTGACGCGATCGCCTTGCGCCGCGCCGCCTCCTCGGACGCCAGCTGGCCGAGGGATTGCGCCGCGACCGGCGAGGCCGCCAGGGACAGGCACAGGACGCTTGCCAGGGTTATCGATGCCATGGCCGTAGTGTGCCACGACTCCCAGCCCTGGCCATCGCCCTGCGAAGGGGTGCGTCAGTATGTGCCGATATAGCCCGAGCCCGAGCAGGTGCCGCACGTGGCGCTGAACGTGCCGCGTCCCGTGCCGCCGCAACTCGGACAGGTCTGCGTCGCGCCGAACCGCGTGGCGCCAGGTCCGGGCGCAGGCGCGGGCGTCGTCAGGTTCTGCTCGAGTTTGGCCCGAATCTCTTCCCGCAGCCTGGCCGCCAGATCGGCGGACTTGGGGCGATGTTTGTCCACGGCTCCTCCTCATTCCGACATGCGCGTTCTGCCGGCCGCCGGGGCCACGGCCGGCCGTGAATCTATGGATGCCTCGCAGATGAACCTCGGATTCGCGATGAGCCTGGTCACCTGCGAGGTCGGCGCCTGCTCAGCCGCGGCTCAGCGCCGCCCGGCGCTGAGCACCTGCTGGAACAGGGCTTTGTCCACCGTGGTGCCCTGCGCATCCACGATGAAACGCCGCTTCTGCCCATCCACGCGCATCGTGTACCACGGCGCCCGCACGCTCTGACGGCCGGTGTAGATCTGGCCGTCGTGATGCACGGCGGCCCGCACGTGGCGGCGCGACACCACGATCCGCGTGCCCCACCATCCGCCCACGGTCTGAATCGCCACGCGGTCGCCGGCCTGGTCGAGCCACAGCGCCGCGACGTAAGCGCGCGCGTAGACCCACATGCCGACGGCAAACGCCACCCCGAGACCGCCCATGCCGAACGCCCAGGCGCGGCGCACGCCTTCTGGTGCCAGCACGCCGCCGTCGGCGGGCCGCAGGCCGTAGGTGCGATACAGATCCAGACCCCACAGCACGAACCACACGGCCACGACCAGCGAGAGCCACAGCAACCCGCGCACGCGCCATACGCGGCTGCCAGCTTTGTAGACGAGCGTCATGGTCACGCCGGCGGGATGCTAGCACGAGCCGCGCGGCGGCAGCTGCGCAGGTCGATGGCCCCTGATGACCTGGGGTTTCGCTTGTAGGATCGGCCCTCGTTGTCAGTCACGGCGGGGCCATGCAACCAAGGACCGTCATGGAACTGACACCAGAACAGACCGACGCCATCTTGACCTGGCTCACCTGGGGCCTCGTCGGCTTCACGACGCTGTGGGCCGTCACCAGCGTGATTGCCTATCTGCACCGGCGCACCTACAACCTGACCTACGCCGACTCCGGCCACTCGAAGCCCATCTCGCCCGACTTCCTCGACGTCGATGTCGCCAAGGGCCGGACCGCCGTGGCCCGTGGGAAGGCCTACGACGACACGCTGCGGGCGCGTGAAGCGGCGGCCGCCGCGACCGTGTCGCCGGCGGCGCAGGCCTCGGTGTTCGCCCGGTTCGGCGCGCTGGCGGCGGCGCTGCTCACGCTCATCGCCACGGTCTTCGGCACGGTCACGAAGGTGGACGCGATCGAGGCGGGCATCCAGCAAGTCGGCTCAGTCGACCAGTTCCTCGACCTGGTCAGTCAGCACAAGGTTGGCGCCGTCGTGGCGCTGGCGGTCATCGGCACGCAGATCGTCGTGTTCGCGAAGTCGTCGACGAAGACGCTCGCCGGCAAGTAAGCGGAGACCCGTCATGGCCACCACGCACATCACCCTCTCGGACGACGCCCTGCTCGGCGAGTACGTCCGGCTCGACGACGTCAAGGGCCTGCTCGAACAGCGCGTCGCCATCGGCCCCGACCTGCTGGCGATGCTGATCAAAGACGGGCAGATCGCCCAGGCGGCGCCCGGCGGCCACTTCGCCGTGGGCGGCGTGTGGCGCACCATCAAGGACGCGCTGGCCGGCGCGCACGCCATTCGCCTGCTGGTCGCCGACCTCAAGCCGTTCCCGGTGTCGAAGACCATCTCAGCGCTGACCAAGGACGCGGTCGAGATCCTGTGCGAGCTCACCATCGAGCTGCAGGTGAATCCGGAACGGCCGGCCAACGTGCTGGGCCTCATGAAGGACCACGCGGCCGTCACCAAGGCCGGCGTGCTCACCCGCCTGGCCCCGCATCTGGCCGAACGCGTGGTGAATGCTGCGGTCACGCGCGTGACCGCGCTCGAGCTGCGCGGCAACACCGGCCTGCAGGACAAGCTGCAGGCCGACGCCATGGCCGAAGTGGAGCGGATGGCCGGCGACGTGGGCCTGCTCGTGCGCGCCGTCACCATCGACTTCGGCACCAATGAAGTGGAGCAGGCGCGCATCCTCGAGCGCCAGCAGACGCGCGAGCAGGAGACGCTCGAGCGCGAGTTCGCCATCCTCAACCGCTCGATTGCGCGAGAGGCCGAATCGAACATAGTGCAACTGAAGACCGCACTCGACGTCGAGAAGGTGAAGACCGCCACCGACGACGAGCTGCGCCGCATGATCCTGGGCAATGAGCTGGCGTTCATCGACGCGCGCGAGACCGGCGTGCGCGTGCAGGAGATGAAGGCGATCCGGCACGAGCTCGCCAAGAACCGCGAGGAGCGGGTCGAGGGCTTCACCGCGCAGCTCGAACAGGCCCGCCACGCCGTCGAGATGGCGCGCACCGGCGGCGAGCAGCGCGACGTGCAGATGGACATCGCCGTGCGCGAGGCCAAGCAAAAGGTGGCCATCACGCGCATCGACGGCGATCTGCGCTCGGTGACGCGCGAGATCGATCAGGCTGACACGCAGCAGCGGCTGGCCCTGCAGAAGCTGGAGCAGCTGCAGAGCCTCGAGATCGCTGCCCGCGCCCGCGAGGAGCAGGTGCGCACGATGCGTGATCTGCAGGGCGTCGAGCTCGACGGCGAACGCGGGCACCTCGAAAACCAGATCCTGGGGGCCAACGCCGCGCATACCCGGGCGATGGATGAACGGCGCCACGCCGCCGACACCGAACTGGCCAAGATGCAGATGGCCAGGGACCTGTCCGAGGCGCAAACGCTCGCCATCACGGCCGGCTTCTCGCCCGCTGTGGCCAACGTGCTCGTGGAGCGCGCGCGCGGCGCGGCCGACGCCGACAAGCTGGCGCTCATGCGCGAGATGGTGCAACAGGCCAAAGACGCCCAGGTGTCGTCCGAGGCCCAGGCGCGGCACTTCTTCGACTCAGGCATGACCGGCGCGGTCGGCGTGGCGTACGGCGTGGGCACCGCCGCGTCGGGCGCGGTGCACATGCACGGCAGCCTCAGCGGCGAGCTCGGCACCATCGAGTGCCCCGGCTGCCACGTGATCATCCCGGTCACCGATCGGTTTTGCCGCAATTGCAGCCGCCCGATGCGGCAGTGACGTGATGGACTGGCGTCCCTACGGCTCCTGCTGCCAGCGCCACGCCGCCGATGCCGGCGTGGCCTTCTGTCCCGAATGCCGGCATCCGCTGGTGCGGTGCATGGCCTTTGCCGACTGCGGCAGCCTGGTGGCCGCCACCGGGCCGTGCCCGGCGTGCGTGGCGCCGCTGCTGATGATCGATGCCGGCGCGGTGGTGCAGTCGCAGGCCGGCGAGCGGCTGGCCGTGCCCCTTATCCTCAAGAACGCCTCACCCGCGCACCGGCCGATCTGGGTCAAGCGCATCGCCCGCCTCGACGGCGGCCACGCCGAGCCGATCGCGCTCACGTGGGAGCAGATCGACGCCGGCGCGGAGCGCCGTTTCACGGTCAACACCCCGCCGCTCGAAGCCGGCGGCACGCATGCCGTGCACCTGGTCATGGTCGTGGCCTCGCGCCACCGGGGCCTCGAAGAGGAGTACGCCTTTTCGGCGGGCACGACCATCCGCGTATCGACGCCGCGATCGCACTCGTTCCAGCAGGTCATCAACGTGGATGGCTCCTCGAGCCAGGGCGGCGGCGTGGCCACGGCGGGTGCGGTGAACGCACCCGTGAAGATCGACTTCGGCGACGCCGGGGCCGGCGCCGCGCTGCGCGACCGCATGCCGCTACCGCTCGACCGCGCCGAGAAGTACGAACTGGAGCAGGGCGTGCGCGGCTACCTTGCCGAGGGCGTGCGGGCGCCCCGCCTCGTGAGCTTCGCTTTCCAGGGCTTCCGCGCCGGCGAGTGTCCCCCGCCTGGCGCCACGCTGGCCGCCCGCGGCACGCTCGCCTTCGGCCGCAACTCCCGCACCGTGGCAGCCGGCACCGACGCGGCGCCCAACGACGTGTGTCTGCGAGCTTACGACGCGCGCACCGGTCAGGTGGACGAACCAGCCACGATGGCCATCTCGCGCCACCACTTCGACCTCGTGGTGGTGAACGACCGCGTCTGTGTGCTGGCCCGCACCACCCGCGGCCTGCAGGTGAACACGCGGAATCTGGCGGCCGGCGAGCTCGTGCCACTCCAGCCGGGCGACACCGTCGTGCCCATCCCCGGCCGGCCCGAGAAACTCAGCCTGCAGGTGGCGTTCGGCACGTCGATTGGATCGGTCGATCGCATCGACGTGATCCGTACTCCGGCGGCCGGCGCGTGATGAAGCGCATGCCTCCCCGCCCTTCACGGAAGCTCATCCCATGACCTGTGCCAACTGTCAGGCCGCCATTCCTCCCAGCGCCACGTTCTGTCCGGAGTGTGGCACCAAAGCCGCGGCCCCGGGCGCGACCCCTCGGCGCTCCGGCACTCCAGGCGGCACGTTCAGCGGGCTCGGCACCGTGGCCCCGATGCGCGAGACGTCGACGTCGGTACTCGAGAACGGCTCGTTCTTCGCCAATCGCTACGAGGTGCTGCGCAAGATCGGCGAAGGCGGCATGGGCGTCGTCTACCTGACCCGCGACGCGAACTCTGGCGATGAAGTGGTGCTGAAGCTCATTCACCCCGACCTCGTGGCCGACGAGGCGGTGAAGCGACTGTTGGCCGAGGGCGTCACGGCCAGACGGATCAACCATCCGAGCGTCGTCCGGGTCTTCGACGTGACCAGGTGGGAGGGTCAGCCGTACTTCACGATGGAACATGTCAAGGGCGGCTCGCTGCGATCGTGGCTCGTCAAGCAGACCCGCGACGGCACCAGCGTGCCGCTCGCGACCGCCATCGGCCTCGTGAGGGCCATCCTGGCAGGGCTCGGCGAGGCGCACCGCATGGACGTCGTGCATCGCGACCTGAAGCCCGAGAACGTGCTGCTCGTGAAGGATCCCTCCGCCGGCGAATTCAGTCTGAAGATCCTCGACTTCGGGATTGCCCGCGCTATCAGCGGGCCGCTGGCGACCAACCGCCCGTCGGGGCCGGTCGGCACGCAGCACTACATGGCGCCCGAGCAGACCACGTCCGCCGAGGTGGCCGGGCCGGCGGCCGACGTCTACTCGGTCACCGTGATGTTGTACGAGCTGCTCATCGGCGTGCTGCCGCAAGCGCGGTATGAAGCCGTGAGCACGTTGCGCCCCGAGATTCCGAAGGCGCTCGACGCGGTGATCCACAAAGGTCTGACGGCCATGCCACGTGGCCGATACGGGTCGGCCGCGGCCTACGCCGCCGCACTCGACGCGCTGCCGCCACAGGGCGGGCCGGCGCCGGCGCCCGATCCGGATCCTGTTCCGGATCCGCCGCCACCACCACCACCGCCCCCGCCCCCGCCGGAGGTGAGCTGGTGGAAGACGTCTCACGCGTGGTGGGCCGGGCTCTCGACCAAGGCGAAGGCAGGTCTCGTCGGCGGCGTCATCGTGGCGGGCGTGATCGCCAACGCCATCGAGCCTGAACCTTCAGTGACCAGGGTTCCGGAGCACGTGGAACCGCTCACACCTGAAGTTCCCGAGACCCCGCCGCCGGCGCCCAGCAACGCGTGGTCGGACGACCATGGCAACAGCTTCTCGGTGACATCGAGTGAGCCGACGACCTTCGAAGGCACAGGCTCTCTCGGTGGTCTTCGAGGCCCAGCCACCATCGAGGGCGAGCTGAAGCAGGGATTCTGGGCGGTCACGGTGGTTGACTCGGACGGCACAACGCAGCGCGAGGGGCGCGGCGGCTTGGTCGACCAGGGCCACTTCAACTACACCTGGCGGGACGCGCGAGGCGCCGTCACCAACGGCCAGTTCCACATCAATCACGCTCACTGACGCACGGCGACCAGAGCGCACCTGAGGTGTCGACATGAAGTGCTACAACTGCGGACGCCCACTGCCGCCCACCGGCGGCTATTGCCCGAGCTGCGGGCAGGCGGTCTACACGCGGGCCGGATCGGCCGGCGCCGCGTTTGGCCGCCGTCTGGACGGCTGCCTGCCGCCCACCGAGTCGGCGAAGGACTTTCGCGCCGTGCCGAATCTGGGCGACCTGCCGCGCGCGGTGGATCTGCGCGGCGACTGCACGCCGGTCGAAGACCAGGGACAGATCGGCAGTTGCACGGCCAATGCGGCGGTCGGCGCGTTCGAGTTCCAGCGGCGCAAGGAGGGCCAGCCGGCCGGCGACCTGAGCCGCCTGTTCGTCTACTACAACTCGCGCCGCATGGCCGGCCATGAACAGGAAGACGGCGGCGCCTCCATCGCGCAGTGCATGGCGGCCCTGCTGGCCTTTGGCACGCCGCCCGAGAAGGCGTGGCCCTACGATCCCGCGTTGGTCAAGAAGACGCCCGACCCGCACGTGTTCCAGGAAGCGCTCGACGCCACGCCGCGCGAGTACGCCAAGGTCGCAGGGCTCGAGCACGTCAAGGGGGCGCTCGCCCGTCACTATCCCGTGGTCTTCGGCACAAGCCTGCCACCACGCTGCTTCGAAGAGGCCGCGCGCACCGGCGTGATGCCCACGCCGACGGCCGCCGAGATTGCGGAAGCCGAGAAGACCGGCGGCCACGCCATGCTGCTCGTGGGCTACGACGGTGCCACGCGCACCTTCATCGTGCGCAACAGTTGGGGCACGCAGTGGGGCCACCAGGGCTACTGCCAGATGAGCTACGACACGTTTGAGCAGTCGCGCGCGGCTACCACGTCGTGGATTCTCGGCAACCTCGAAGCCTCGGGCGCCTTCCGCGTCACGCGCCCAGTGCTGGTCGCCAAGCCGGTCGAGGGCAGCGTGAAGGATCTGGCCGCGAAGATGCGCGAAGACATCCGCGGCGGGCTGACCAAAGATCTGGAGAACACGCTCAAGGACGTGCGCACGCGGTTCACGCCGGGCGGGCGGGGCTGAGTGCGCATGGGCCCGCCCCTCAGCCGTACGCGGTCTCGCCCACGTGGCCGGGCCATGCTCGCGGCTCTCGCCCTCCTCGCAGATGCGGGCCCGCCGCCGCGCAACCGGTGGCGAGCGCCGAGCGCGCCCTGCTGCCACTGCTATCCGGCACGCTCGCGGAGCTGCCGCCCTCGTTCTGGAACGGCCGGACGTTCGTGCGCGCTGAAGAAGACCGGCAGCGGCGGCATTCACCTCGGACGCATCGGCGCGTGGCAGCGCACCGGCGCGCGGTTCGGTGCCGTGGGGTCGCAGCTCGGCGCGGTCACCGGCGCGCTCACCCCCGAGGACACCGCGCAACTCGTGACGGCCCTGCGCTGCCTGCGCGGGTCGTACCGCGGTCGGCAGTCACGCCTTTCCCTGGGTCTGGCCACGAGCGTGTTCGCCGAGGTCGAGCGCGCGGAACTCGACCTGCTCCGCTCGCCCTTAGATGCCGCCGACGCCCCGGCCACGCGAGTGAAGGTGCCGCTGCCGGGCACGCATCGCTGCCACGTGAGCGTGCGGCTCACCATCCGCTTTCGGCCGGCGCGCGATGTGCAGATCGCGGTGCTGCCCTACTACAAGCTGCCGCTCGACGGTCCCCGGCGCGTGACCCCGGCCGATGGCCGCCGCCGGCTCGACTACCGCCGCGATCTCTTCACCGAGATGGTCTGGGCGATTCGCCCGGAGCAGGCCGGCAACGAGAACGTCGATCTCGTGGTCACGCTCAACCACTTCTACGACAACCTGCCGCCCCAGCTGCCGGCCGCGCTCGTGGCCGACACCGCCGCCGATGGCCGCGTCTTCAACCGCACCACGGCCGACGAGAGCCACCGCTTCGCCACCATCTCGCTGCGCCTGCGATGGTAGCCCCCTCACGAGGACACGCCCGATGAGCGACGACACGAAGCCCTGTCCGGTGTGCGCCGAGACGATCAAGGCAGCCGCGCTCAAGTGCCGCTTCTGCAACACCGACCTGGGCGCCTATCGCGTTGAGCAGGAAGCGGCGATCGAACGCACGCTCTTCGAGGGGCATCCCGTGGCGCTCTACAGCGTGGGCCAGTGGGCCATCACGATTCTCACGATGGGCCTCGGCTATCTCTACTTCTGGGTGCAGAGCCGCGCCGTCACCTACGCGCTCACGACGCAGCGCGTGCAGATCGTGCGCGGGCTCTTCTCGACGCTCGAGCAGACCGTGGACCTGTATCGACTCGACGACTTCGACCTGCACCGGCCGCTCGGCATGCGGCTGCTCGGTCATGCCACGCTGCACCTCCGCTCGACCGATCCCGACCTGCCTGTCGCGTTCATCAGCGGCGTGCCGGGCCTAGCCAGGATGGCCGACGAACTGCGCGAGTGCGCCTTGCGCGACCGCCTGCGCCGCCGCGTGACGACCTTCGTGAACGCATGATCCGCACACCGGTGGCCGGTCGATGACCGAGCAGATCGCCTGGATCGCCGGCCTCTCTCTGGTGGGCTGGTTGATACTGCGCCCGATGCTGCTGGGCCGGCGGATCCTGAACGGGGGCGCACCGCAGCCACACCTGTCGGCGGGGCCGCTGGTGCAGGTGGCGCCCGCGGTGTTCTACGGTGGGCACACGAGCCACTTCCGGTCGGTCGCCAGCGCGGTGCTGGGCGTCACCACCGTGGCGCTGGCCCTCGCCGGCGTGCGCGCCTCAGAGGACGACGCGGCGGTTTACCTGGGTCTGGCCATCTGCAGCGCGATCATCGCGGGCACGTTTGCCTTTGGAAACTGGTTCGCCACGCGGATGCGCTTGCGGCTCGACGACGCTGGGCTGCACAGCCGGCTGCTGTTTCGCGAACACACGCTGCCGTGGAAGGAGGTGTCGTCCCTGACTTTGCGCTACGTCACCGTGCCGCGTACCGGCGCGCGCCTGATCTACTCCTGCGTGCGCTCGCCCACGCGCGAGATCGCGTTCCCCAACACTCAGCGGGGCGCCGAGGAACTGCGGCAGGTCATTGCGCGGGCCACGGGCCTGGCCTGGCCCGAACCCGACATCACGCCGACCTGGCGGTGACGATACGTCGTCGCGCGACCTCAGCCGATGAGCGGGTTGACGACTTTGAGCCCGTAGAACCGGCTGAAGTCGTGACACTGCGGTCCGTCAATCTTGCCGGCCATGGCCAAGGCCTTCAACGACGGCCACTGTCCGTCGGCCTCGCCCAGCAACACGAGCGTGGGCGATTCGAGCCAGACGTCGACCTGCGCCACGGCGGGCGCCAAGGGAGTGGGCGGTCGCTAGATTCGTGGGTGACGGACATCGCCGTCAGCTCTTCCCGCGCAGCGCTCGACTCCTAGATCGCTCGAGGAATCAGCGCTTCCTCGGCCCACTCGTCTGCCTGCGCTTCCCGAGGATCGTCCAGCGCACCTTCGATGTCACGCAGGGACAGATCGTCAACGAATGTCGCCTGGCCATCGATGTCCAGATGCCGTCCCACATGTGCGAACTCGTGCTGAGCTGGGCGAGCTGCCGAAGAAACTCGAGCGTCAACACCACGCCTTGAGGGCGGGCGGATCGGTCTTGGCGTTACCTCGTGCGTGATGGCTCTTGCGGTAGAGGGCTGCGCCTGCGACCGTCGGGCCGCCAGCCTTCTTGATGAGGTCGCGCACCAGTTTCTCTGAGCGCGCGCACTGCCTTGGCCATGGCTTCGATCGGGAAGCGATCCCACTCAAGCGTTTCAATCTCGGTGTCGAGATCGGCGCCCGGTTGCTGCAGAAGCACTGCGGCAGGAACTCCCAAATGCTCGTGGAGGGCGCGCGCCATCGGCATTGTGAGAGGGCGCTCCGAATCGCCCTTGATCTCCTTGACCTTCGCTGGCGTGTCCCAATCCTCATGCTCGACTTCGCGAGACCAAGCCAGGAGTGGCTCCACGGCGTCGCGGGGTCGCTCCCAGAACTCACGAAGGGCCTTCATGATCCCAAAACGAACTGAAGTCAACCGTCAACGTCGATGCCTCGTGACGGCGCACCCGACGTCGGTGTGGACGCGCCAGCAGCTGCGCGAGGCCTTTCCCTGGGAGATGACGCCGCGCGTTCTCCTGCACGATCGCGGCGATCTTCGATGACGGCTTCCGGCGGTCGGTCGCGACCGTCGGCCTCACGGCCGTGCGCACGGCGCCCCGCTCGCCCTGGCAGCATCCGTACATCGAACGCGTGATCGGCTCGATTCGCCGCGAGTGTCTCGTCGCTATGTTGTCGTGAACGCGGGCGTTCAACGCCGCGCGGCCTGAGCGCTGACACGGCGCGCGCGACATCTGCACCCGCCCGGCGGCTGTGCGTTGCTGATGCTCTCATAAATCGTATTGCTCTTCTGACATGACCTCCGGACGCCTTCCAGCGCGGATCGCTTCAGAGCTGGCGACCTGGCCAGAAGCGCTGCCGATCTCTGCCAAGGGGTTGCTGCACCTGGGCCGTCGACCCGCCGTCGATCAGGCGCTCTCGCGCATGACGCGGAAGGGCCAACTCCTGCGAATCGGCCGAGGGCGGTAGGTGCGTCCCGTGCAGACGCGATTCGGCGTGCGCAGCCCCGAGGTGGCGACGGTTCTCGACGCCGTGCAGCAGGAGACCGGAGAGGTCATCGCTCCCAGCGGCGCCGCCACCGCCAACCAGTTCGGACTGACCACGCAGGTGCCGCTGCGCCCGGTGTATCTGACCTCGGGGCGCAGACGCCATCTGAAGCTCGGCGCGCAGACGGTGCAACTCCAGCACGTGCCACGCTGGCAACTCACGCTGGCCGCGAAGCCCGCTGGCGCGGTGATTCGGGTGTTGACGTGGGGAGGCAAAGCGCGTGGTCGAGCGCTGACCGCCGCACTCAAGAGCCAGCTGTCGTTTGAGACGCTCGAAGAGCTGTCGCGCGTGCGCGGCCGCGTGCCCACCTGGATGGCTCAAGCACTGAGCGCCCTGGTGCCCACGCGTGGCTGAAGCCTTCGTCTTCTCTCTGTCGCGACGAGACCAGACGGACGCCTTGGGCGTGGCCGCGGATCGGTCCGGGCGGCCGGTCACGACTGGCGGCGCTCTCCACGACAGCGACGGTCGGCGTCGATGGCGCGACCGTCACGGTCACCTACGAGCCCCTCGCGGCGGGCACTGGCTACGTCCGCCCCGTCGTGCTCCTGGAGTTCGGCGCGCGGTCGACCGGTGAACCCTCGGAACCACGATCCGTTACCTGCGCCGCGGCGGCTCACGTTCTAGAGCTCGCGTTCCCGTCACCGACCCCGGTAACGATGCGACCTGAGCGCACGTGCTGGGAGAAGGCCACGGCGATTCACGTCTTCTGCCTCGGTGGCAGAATCCGCGGCGACGACCGCGTCTCTCGACGGACAGGTTCCATCAACCCGCGCTACACCGTTTCTATCGTCTTCAGCGGGAAGATGGACACGTCGACGGACTCAGCACCGAGCAGCGACGCGGGATCACCTTCCAGATCGAAACCCGCGAGGTGCGCCGGACCGGCCGAGAGTTGGGACACAGTCGGCGTATGAATGCGATACGGCGCGTGATGCACTCGCCCCTCATGAAGCCGTCTCTCTCGGTCGGAGGAGAAAAGGACGTACCTTTCGATGAGAAAGAACTCGAGCGTGCCTGGCTCAGCGGGAGAGGCGTGCGCGCCTGGGCGCCAATCGTAACGCCACGACTCGCCGCTTTCGCCGCGTCGCTGGCAATGGTACTGAATCGCTCCATCGCGACGCTTCGCACTCATGCGCGCGTGGAAATACGGGAGGTGGAAGAAACGCCGAGCGATGGCGACGGCAACGGGCTGATTGCAATCGAGCGAGTAGAACCAGACGCCCGGCTGCCCGGCCGCATCGTGGACATAGGTGCGCACGTTCAGCTCCAGGAACCACGACATCCACGGCAGCGGCGGCAGCCATGCGGGACGGACCCGCTCCATGATAAATGGCACGATGCCCACATAGGCCTTGCCCTCGAACGTATCGACGAACAATCCCGGAGGCAGCGTGGCCTGCACCGTCTGCGCAGCCATTTTCCAATGCGCGAAGAGCAAGGCGCTCCAGCGCTGGCGGCCGACGATGAAGGAGGATGGGCGTTCGCGCATCGCCAGTCGCTGGGCCGGTGACGGACGTTCGCGGTCGCTTCGACGCGATGCCGGGATGGCTGAGGGGACGATCATGTCCCGAAGATGCCACGCTCCATGACGGCAGCGCCAGCGAGCCACGCGTCCTCGATGCGGGAAGACGTCAGAGCATCGCCGGTGAAATGCAAGCCCGGCGGCAACTCCACGGGCTGCATGGTCCGCGCCACACGGGCGTAGCGCCAGCGATGTCCCAGCGCCGTGGCAAAAGTGTCGGCAGCCAATTTCCAGCGTTCCTCGACGAGCGGGCGCACCATGGCCGCAAACTGATCCGGCGTGCGTTCCAGATGCTCGCGGCTGAAGGCTTCGGACATCTGCGCCACCATCACGGTGTGCCCTGTGGCGATGCGGCCCGGCTTGTGATTCTCGCAGGCGCTCCAGGCCAGCGGGCCAAGGTGATCGCTGATCGCATAATGGTCTCGCGTCTTTCCCAGCCACTCGCCGCGATAGGCGAGCAGCACGGCGAGGCACGGCACGTAGTCACACGCCGCGTCCATTTCAAACAGCCGCGCGGTCTGCGGAAAGGGCGCGGTGCTGATCACATGATCGAATTCGCCGCCGGCACGACGCAGCAGATCCTCCGCGCGTTCGATGGTCGTCTCCGTCTTCACGTCGAGGCCGCGCGCGAGATCGCGGACCAGCCGGCTGTTTCCGTCGCGATGGAACCACCGGCCGGAGTCCGGTACTTCGCCTCCTGTCTCGTCCAGCACCGGAGATTGCAGCTTCATCAGCGCCTCGCCAGACGCCGCCTGCACCGCGTCGTGGAAGCGTTCGTCGCGGATGGTGAAGTACTGCGCACCGTGATCAACCGTATGCCCCTCCCAGCGCTTGGTGGCGCAGCGGCCGCCGAAGCCACGCGATTTTTCGAAGAGGGTCACGTCGCAGGCGCGAGCCTTCAGCGCATGGGCCGCGGAGATGCCGGCCATGCCGGCTCCGATGATCGCGATTTTCGGACTCATGATTGGTGTGCGCTTCCAGCGCGGATGTGCGCCGCCCGTTCCTGGATGGCCTCGCGCCTCGGTTCGTCGAGCCGTGCGAGGTTACGCCCCTGCATCGCCATGCGCTGATTATTCCGCAGCATCGGCTCGTACTGGAGCAGGAGATCGCGATCCGCAACGTTTCTCGACTATCTGGTCGCGGCGCGCCGCACCCCCGGCAGCGTCGGCCACCCGCCAGACCAGAAGGAGTTCCGAGTTCCCTCCCACGAGTAGCGTGCGCATCGGTTTCAAAGCTTCCGCGAAGGCGGCCAGCCCTGGAAACGCATCGGGCTCGCGGCCGCTCTTCACCTCGAGGGCCACCACGGTTCGGACGGCACGGACCACGAAGTCCACTTCCCGGCTCTGCTCGCGCCAGTAGAACAGCTCGCAGCCACCGCTCGCAGCGGCGTTGGCAACAGCCCGCACCGCTCAGTGAATCGAGATCGTGCGCCAACGTGGTGGTATTTACGACCAACGAGGCAGGTGCCGGTGCGGCTCATCGAGCGTCCAGAGTTGGCTTTCAGGCACGACCGCCACAGCCGTCACCAGCTCTTTCCGACGACCTTGATCTCGACGTGTTCGCTGCCAGTGTCCGTCGTGTTCATCCCGTCGTGCCAGCTACTCGCTCTTCCGGCGCTTGCTCGCTTCAGCTCGTCGCGCCGCCCAGTACTTGCGCATCCGATCGGCAACCGCGCGCCGCCCCTTCTCGGTCATCCCCTTCTTGCGACTTCTGGACGCGGCTGAGGTGGCTGGCCGCGTCGTCGTCTTGGCCGCGCCGGCGATCGCGGTCGCGGCGGCGGCCTTCGTGCTGACGGCTTTCGGGGACGCCGTTGTCGATGCGCTCGCCTTCGTGCGGCGTGCTTTCGGTGCTGCCAGCAGCGGCGATGGCGGAGCGGCCACGGGCGCCATGTCGATGCCGAACATCGCCGACAGATCGTCGGCCGCCAGCACGCGCCCGCTCGCCGGCTGTGCGCGCGTCGCCGACAGGGCGGTGCCGGCGTGGGCCACCAGGTGGGCGGAATTGACTTTGCGCAGCGTGAAAAGCAGCTCTGGCTGCTGATCCAGGCGCGCGCCGATCCCGTAGAGCACCGCCGCCACGTGCTTGCACATCGACGCCCAATCGGGGCAGCTGCACGTGAAGTGGATCTCCTTGGGCGACGGGAACAGCCCCGTGGTGTCGTGGCAGAGACGCGTCATCACGCTCTTCGAGAACCGCCCCTGTAGCAGCTCGACGAGCGAGTCGATCGCGCCCGAGCAGTCGCTGCAGATGGCGCGCCAGCGGGTCTGCGACACCGGCCCCACGGTAACGCTCGTCTCGTAGATCGCCGAGCCGCTCACGAGCGCCGTGACGCGTCCAGGCTCAACCTGCAGGTCAACGACGGACCCATTGCGCACGTAGGTGCGTCCGCGCGGCAGGCGATTGGCGAAGTCGCTGTAGCGCTCCAGGTTGCGGCACCAGGCCTGGCCCCAGAACGTGCGCGCGATCGTCCGGCCCTCGATGACCACCGGCGCCACCGGGCGACCACCTTTTTTCAGCTTCGCCATCGCACGCGCGGCCTGCGCGCGCCTGGCGCCGGCCGAGACGTAAGGCGTGAAGCCGTAGCCGCCGTAGAAATCGTCGTAACGCATCACATCCTCATTCCCCGGACGCCGCGTGCAGGTCGAGGGTCACGAGCTGCAACAGTTGAGCGTCGTCCATTTCGGTTACCAGCACCTCTCCGCCGCCTTCGATCAGATCCTGCGAGAGCTGGCGCTTGCTCTCGATGAGCCGATCGATTTTCTCTTCGATCGTCCCGCGACACACGAACTTGTGCACGAGCACGTTCCTGGTCTGACCGATGCGGAACGCGCGATCGGTGGCCTGATTCTCGACCGCTGGGTTCCACCAGCGATCGAAGTGCACGACGTGCGAGGCCGCAGTGAGATTGAGGCCGGCGCCACCGGCCTTGAGCGAGAGGACGAAGAAGGGCACCCGCTCGTCCTCCTGGAACTGCCGCACGAGTTTCTGACGCGCGCCGACGGCCGTGGCGCCGTGCAAGACCAGCCCCGGGCGGCCAAAGACCGACTCGAGGAACGCCGCGAGCGGCGCGGTCATCTCCTTGAACTGCGTGAAGACGAGCACCTTCTCCTGCTTGGCGGCAATCACCTCGGCAATCTCTCGCAGTCTGGCGAGCTTGCCGCTGTCGGCCTCGAGCCAGGCGTGGTCGCCGAGCCACTGCGACGGGTGGTTGCAGATCTGCTTGAGCCGCATCAACGACGCGAGCACGACGCCCCGCCGCCTCATCCCCTCGGCGCGTGCGAGCTCGGCCGCCAGGTCCGTCACCGCCTGCTGATACAGCGCCGCCTGCCGGCGCGTCAGATGACAGAAGGCCTTCAGCTCGGTCTTGTCGGGCAGGTCGGCGATCACGGACGTGTCGGTCTTCAGCCGCCGCAGGATGTACGGCCGAACCAGGGCGCGCAGCGGCGCGTAGCCCTGGTGGGACTGCGCTGAGAGCCGCTTGGCGAACGCCGAGAACGCCTTGCCCGATCCGAGCAGACCCGGGTTGAGGAAGTCGAAGATCGACCAGAGGTCGCCGAGGCGGTTCTCGACCGGCGTGCCACTGAGGGCCAGCCTCGCGCGGGCCTTGAGCTGCTTGACGGCGCGCGTCTGCCTGGCGCCGGGCGTCTTGATCGCCTGCGCTTCGTCGAGGATAGCCAGTCGCCACGGCATGGCCAGCAGGGCCGGCACGCGTTGCAGCGTGCCGTAGCTCGTGATGACGAGGGCGTGGCCGGCGAGCCGCTGCTCGTCGAGCGTTCGCAGTGCCTCGCGGTCCATGGTCGACGGATGCACGACGAGCGCGTTGAGACTCGGCGCGAAGCGCTCCACCTCCGACGCCCAGTTGGCCAGGAGCGACGCCGGCGCCACCAGCAGGCTGGCCTGTCGCGGCGCGTCACGCGGCGCGGTGCGTATCACGCGGGCGGACCCGCTGCCGCGCGAGGTGCCGTCGCGCGGAACGCTCGAGTTCCGCTTCAGTACCAGCAACAGCGCCAGTACTTGCATCGTCTTGCCGAGCCCCATGTCATCGGCCAGGCACGCACCGAGGCCAAGGCTCGACAGCAGGTGCAGCCATCGCACGCCCACGTGCTGGTAGGGACGGAGGGTGGCCTTGAGCGCGTCGCCGGGTTCCAGCGGCGCGAGTTGTGATGGATCGCGGATGCTGGCCAGCGTGCTGGCCAGCCACGGCCCGGCGACTACCTGCGACCAGTCTGGCGCGTCGGCCACGGCGTCATCAGGCGCATGTGCGCCGGCGAGCAGCCGCATCGCGTCAGCGAAGGAGAGGCCGTCTTTGGCCGCAACCGTCTCCACCGCGCGGAACTCGTCGAGCATCCGGCGCAGTCGCGCAGGATCGACCTCAACGAAACGGCCGCGTACCAGGTGCAGGCCGTGCGTGGCGTCGAGCAGTTGCTGGATTTCCTCACTGCTGAGTGCCTCGCCATCGAGGCTCACGCTCATTTCGAAGTCGAGCAGGGCGTCGGTGCCGAGGCCCGACGGCGGCTTGCCCCCGACCGTGGCGGTAACCTGCGGCCGTGGCGCACGGCGCGCGCGCCACGCGGAGGGCACGCGCACGATGACGCCGGCCGACTCGAGGCGCGGCGTATCGGTGAGCAAGCGAAACGCCTCGGCGGGAGTCCAGCGCAACGGATGGTAGATCTCGCCGCTCTCGACCATCGACTGCAGCCACGCACACTCGGCACTCGCCCGCTGAACCGGCAGCAGCAGCGACAGCAGGCGCGACGTGTTGGCGGCGCCCGCGTAATCGGTCAGCGCGCGGCCCAGCGGCAGGTGCTGCGCCTTGGCGCCGGTCGCCAGGTGGGTGGTGTAGGTGGCCAGGAACGCGAAGGGCGCGTCGGCGTCGCCACGGTTCTCCGCCAGATTGAAATGCACGCGGCCGACCAGATGCCACGCCGCGTTCTTCTGCTGAAGAAGCGCCTGCGCCGATGCCTTCGATGCGGCCAGCTCCGATCGAAACGCCGTGGCGATCTCGCCCCACAGCCGCTCGAGCAGCGACGCGTCGAGGTACTCGGCACCGGGCATTGGCGGCGCGGCGGCAGCCCAGGTCGTGAGCTCGGTGACTGACGGCGCCGGAATCGACGCGTCTGGCCCGTCAGAGGCGGGACGTGCGCACAGCGCCGTGACGAACTGCGCGGCGAAGTCGCGCCAGTAGCCAAGGTCCGCGGGCAGCGCGGTGCCCACGGCGATGGCGCCCAGGTTGAACAGCCCGTGACCAGAGCCACGGCCGAAGGCGTGCTCAAGGGTGTGCGCGAGTCCGTCGGTCAGTGCGGCGGCGGCGGTCGTGGCGTCGAAGAGCAGGTGGCCACGGGGAGTCAGCACAAGTAATGGCATGGCCACGCTCCGCTCCAGACCTCTTTCAGCCGGCCGGCCGCGTGCTTGTGCAATTCAGGCGCCGGTCCTTGCGGAACGTTGCCTTGGCTGCGCGTAGGTAACGTGTGCGCTCGCTCTTGCCGCCGACCGACTTGCATTCCTCACGCTCAACCGACTCGAACAACGCCTTCTCGCTCGCTTCACCGTTCATGATCGTCGGCCTCCTTGCCGAGGGACTGCTTCGTCGCCTTGCGGCGGGGGATGATCGTCTGTGCCCCAGCTGGCGTGCCATCACCGAGCACCGTGGGCGAGTGCAATCCGCGGTCTCGAGGGCTTGGTCCGTTCCGCGATAGCGTAGCTCAGCGTGGGCGAGGAGACTGGTGACTTTCCCGACCAGCTCCCGGCGCGCCTCCTCAACTTGGCCATCTTCTTCGGATCAAGCGCGCCTCTGGCTGCATCGAATGGCAGTGTCCGGTGTGCGGCGACCAGATCCACGGATGGGAAGAGACCCTGTGGAACCGCGGTGGGGCGGCCGTGCGGTCGACCGCGAGCACGCCGGCGACGGAGCCGTGAACGCCATGACGGCCCCGCGCGCGATCGCGCAGAGCGTGTAGCATGGACGGGTGGCACTCCGTGAATTGCTGTTGTCGCTTCGGCAGGTGTGGCAGGGCTACTGGATGAACCCGCCCTCCTGTTGAGGGCTTGATCCAGTGGCCTGGGAGCAGGACACACGTGCACGACAAGCGGCCCGCGAGGCCGAGCGGCTGGCGGCGGCCCCAACGCTAACGCGCCCCTAGAACCTGAAGAGCTTGTTGCACTTCACGTCCACGCCGCGGTTCTGCGGCAGGTACGGGCCCAGCGTGCGTGACGTGTCGTGTGCGTCGGAGTAGACGACGAAGAGCTCGCTCCCCGGTTGATACTCCCAGCGGAAGCGCAGGTTCGCAGCGAGCGACCGGCTGGTCAAGGAGTGCTGCACCAGCACCGCCACGAACATGCGCGGCGTCATGGTGTGGGTGGCGCGGGCGCCACCACGCGAGAGCCAGTTCAGTGAGATGTTGGGTTCGATAACGAACTGATTGGTGATGCCCAGCCTGGCGTTCACCGACGCCGTCTGCCTGGTGCCGTCGTAGAACTGGCCGACGTCCACGGCGAGCACGCCAGAGAGTCGGTGCTGTTGCCCCGGCGTCCACGACGCCACGGCATGCTGAAACCCATAGCGCCCCACCGGCACGGTGATGCCGGGCGCCGGCGCAAACGGCCGGCGTAGCAGCTCCGACTCGTTGAAGTTGGTGAGCTGAAAGATGTCGCTGTTCTGGCGATCGGCCCGCGCCGAGGCGGTCATGGCGCGCGACTCGAGCTGGTTCCGATTGTTGGTGGTATAGTCGAGCGTGCTCTCGTAGAAGTACTGGCGAGTCGCGGTGTTGCGCGGCGCAGGAAGCCCACTTCGGGATTGAAGCCGTCGCCCACGACCGTGCGGTCGAACTGCATGCCGTAGCGATCCGCGCCGTAGTTGAAGTTGGCGCGGTAGCTCACGGCGTCACGGGCGCGGCCGGCCGTGCGCGAGTGCGCCACGTATCCACCCAGGGTGGCGTTCTGCGACAGCACGAAGGTACCGTCGAGATCGAGCACTTGATTGCCGCCAGCCGCCACGCGAGAATCGGGGCGACGCGTGAGCAGGGGCCCGATCGAGCTGCGCTTCATCACGTCGCGCCGCACGCGGAGCACCGAGAAGTTGGTGGCCACCACGGCGGGTGACGAGACCCGGTCGGTCGAGATGTTCAGCGCGCCGATGCTGTAGTGGCCCACCCGTCCCGCCAACCGGCCGCCCAGGCCAATCGGCACGGCACTGGCGCCTTCGAAGCCGATGCGATGGCTGCAGACAGGCGCGGCAATGCGCCGGTCTGGCACCATTCTGCAGCGGGCCAACCGCATCGCACGCCGACCGTGTTCCCAGCGCGTTCAGGTACTTTGAACGCGCCCATCGGGCTGCCAATCGGGCTGGAAGACGAGCCACTGGTCCGGGTAGCGCATCACCATCGCCGACAGACGATCCGCGACGAGTTCAGTGAGCGCGTGCTCGTCGAGCACGCGCAGGTTCCCTGTGGGCGGGGCCTCAATCACCCATCGGTAGAACGATCCCACTCCGGGCTCGCGCACGAGATAGCTGAACAGCACGGCGGCGCTCGTGTGACGTGCAAGCGCGGCGACACCGGCCGGTAGCGGACGCCGTCCACCGCAGAACCGCACCACGTGCGCGCGTGTGCCGATGGCCCGGTCCGCGAACACTGTCAGGTTCCCTCCGCGCCGCAGCCACCGCACGCCGCTGAGCGCACTGCTGCCGAGGGGCAGCACGGTGACGCCGTCGATGGTGCGGTAGCGTCGATACACGGCCCGCAGGCGCGCCTCGGCGGGATCCTCCGCGTAGCCGGCCACGGTGTAGCCAAAGGCCGACATGCAACGGCCTCCCAACTCGACGGCGCCGAGATGCGGCGACACGAGCAACACGCCTCGACCCGCGGCGATGGCCGTATCCAGGTGCGCACGGCCGTCCACCTGCACCATCGCCCGTATCTGCCCGGCCGACAGATGCGGCCCGCGCAGCAGATCGAGCACCGAAAGCGCGAGATTGCGAAACGTGGCGTGAGCGAGCCGTTGCCGCTCGGCGGGTGTCGCCTGCGGCGCCGTGTGCGCCAGGTTCTCGAGCAGCGTACTGCGCCGGGTCGTCAGGAACAGCCAGCACACCGTGCCGGCTGCCCGCGCGATCGCGGCCGCCATCGACGGGGGCACGACCCGCAGCAGCGCGGTGGCCGCAACGATGAGCGCAGCTTTCATGACCAGAGCCGCCGCAGGAGCGTGGCCAGCGGGCCACTACAATACTGCACGCAGCCCATGGCTATCGACTTCCGCGTGCGCGACTTCCTGCAGCCCGCCGAGATCGTGCGCATGCGGTGGCTGCTGGTGCGCGCGCAATGGTGGCCGTCCGAGCGCCTCGTCGCCTATCAAATGCGCCGGCTGCGAGCGGTGCTCACCCACGCGGCTACTGAGGTGCCGTTCTATCGGGCGGCGTTCGCCGCGGCCGGACTGCGGCCGGACCACGTGCAGGCGCCGAGTGACCTGCGACGCCTCCCCGTCGTGACCAAGCGCGCCGTGCTCGACGCCGGCGACGCGATGGTCGCTCGTGACGTCGCTCGATTCGATCCGCGCACCGTCTCCAGCACCGGTACGAGCGGACCGGCGCTGTCAGTGCTGGTCGATCGGCGCACCAACGCGCTCGAGTTCGCGTACTACTGGCGCCACTGGGGATGGTTCGGCTACCGCCTCGGCGACCCCTTCGCGCAGCTGGCGTGGTCGCCGTTCCGCGGCGAGCATCGCGATCGCCCGTCGTTCACCGAGCGCGTCACCGGCCGTCTCTTGCTCAACGCCACCTCGCTGTCGGCCGAACGGGCGCGTGAGTGGGCCAGCGCGATGGTGCGACATCGCGCGCGGTTCCTGAAGGGGCATCCGTCGGCGCTGCTGCACTTCGCGCTGTTCGTGCGCGAGTACCGGCTCGCCGTGCCGCCGCTGCGGGCGGTGTTCTCCACCGGCGAGGTGCTCGAGGCCTCAGCCCGCCGGCTGATACAAGACATGCTCGGCGCGCCGGTGGCCGACGCCTACGGCACGATGGAGCGGGTCGTGGCCGCGTGCGAGTGTCCGTCGGGTCGGATGCACGTGAACGCCGACTACGGGCTGTGGGACGTCGAGCCGGCCGATCGCGATCCGCTCTCCGGCCAGCCCCGCGCGCGCATCATCGGCACCGGCCTCTACAACTACAGCATGCCGCTCATCCGCTTCGACCTGGGCGACGTCGTCGACGCGTCACCAGAGGGGCCGTGTCCGTGTGGCCGCACGCTGCCGACGGTAGGCCGCATCCACGGCCGCAGCGTCGACGCGATCACGACGCCAGACGGGCGTGTGGTCACGGCGGCGGCCGTCGTCTTCAACGGCGTGCCCGGCATACTGCGCGGGCAACTCGTGCAGGAAGAATTGTCGCACCTGCGCGTGCGCGTGCTGCCGTCGCCGTCCTTCGGTGAGGCGGACGCCGCGCAGCTTACCGAGCGGATTCGTCTCATGTTCGGCGCGGCCATGACAGCGACCGTAGAGCGCGTGACCGGCGCTGACGCCTTTGGCCTTGACGGCGAGAAGCCCCGCGCCGTGATCTCCCGCGTCACGCAACAGGCCGTGGCCGCGGGACGCGCCTTGCCGTGACCTGCCCTTCGCCCGCGTCAGTGCCGCGACAGCCGGACGCGCATGCCAACCAACAGCGCCTCTGATACCTCGGCCGGCACGTCGCGCACGAGCGGCGAGAAGATCCGCAGCAATCGCGGCAGGGGCGGACAGACGAACAGGGTCTCGTGCTCCACGCGGGTGCCATCGCCGCGCGTCTCGAGCCGGTAGTAGGTGCGCAGGAACCACTGCTTCCTGGCATCGCCGCGAAATGGCTTCTCACGTTCGGTCGGCCGACCCGCGTCGGCCACCATCGCGCCACGTCGTGAGGTCGAGCGGCATTCGGCTTGGGTGGCACTCAGCGTCGTACAGCGTGTTTCGACCTCGGCGTTGTAGACGATCGTGAAGACGTTGCGGTGCGAGAACTGCCCGGCCACGATCACCGCGTCGCCGTCGCGGCCGATGGTCCGCGACTTGCGGATAGTGGGCGCGAAGATCTCGGCATGATGGTCGACATCCTGGAGCAGCGCCAGTGCCTCGTCGACCGAGACACCGCGCAACTGCACCGACGCCAGGGCGTGGAGGAAGATCGCGTCGGAGATGACGATCGGCGCGCCACCGCTGTCGCTGCGCAGCGTTTCCGTGACGACGCCACCAGCGGCCAGCCGCCGTTCGAGAGGGGCTCGCTTGGCATCGGGCAGACGATCGATCCAGAGCAGGTGTGCGTCCTGGCGGTCGGCGCGCATCCGCGCTTCCGTGGCCTCGACGTAACGCTCGAACGCCACGATCGCGGCCGGCCGCACCTCGTCGGCCAGGGCGCCGGCTACGACCACGCGCGCCACGAGCGTGAGGGCCACTACCATTCGCTGCTTGTGGTGGGTCATGGCACGCGGCACACACGCACCGTCGGTTCCGCAAAGGGACAGTCGAGATCGAGCGCCTGCGTCGCGCTCACGACCACCCACGACACGTGGAGATCGCGCCCCACTCGGGCGAAGTCAGCGCGCTGGAATGTGGGCCAGCCAGCCAGCGCCTGCTGCTCCGCGGTCCACCGCGCCGCAAGCGGGGGCGACATCGCGGCCGGGGCCAGATCGTGCACGGCGTCGGTGAGCATGCTCCGCTGCGTGAACACGCGGGCAGAGTGCCAGTCGGGTCCGGGATGCCGTAGATAGAAAGGATCGATGGCGATGCGCGAGTCGACGGGAGTGTGGAGCCGGATCCAGTCGAACGCTCGGACGTAGGCGTTGTCCGGCAGCCGGCCCGGCCAGTCCATGTAGCCGCTGGAACGATAGCGCTGCTGCACGGCAACCACCGTGCCGATGACGAGCACGGTGGCCACGACGCGCGGCAGCAACCGCCCGCGCAGCAGGCGCGTCTCGACCCAGGCGCCTGCCAGCGCGATGACCACGACGTAGACGAGATGGAGCTGGCGCATCGGCTGGAGTGGCCACTGTCGGTCCGGCGCCACGGTCAAGAGCAGCGCCACGACCACGCCGGCCAGCGCCGAGAAGGTGAGGCGACGGGCGATGCGGGCACCGGCCGGGCTCAACGGACGTGCCGCCATGAACCACGCCAGGGCAATTGGCGCAACCACGCCGGCCCACTCATACCACGGCCAGTGCCAGGGGTACCGCACGCTGAACGATTCTGGCGCGAGTGCGGTTCGCCAGTAGGTCGACTCGTCGAACGCCGGCACGAGGATCGGCGCGCAGGCGATGGCGGCCAGCAGCATCGCCGCCACACCGGCAGCGCGCAACGGCCGCGTCCAGCGACGGTCGACGACTTGCGCCACGACATGGCCAGCGCTCCACAGCCCGGTGAGCGGATGCAGCAGGCCCGCCACGGCGAGCAGCACGAGGGCGATCGGGCGGCGCTCGATCGCCAGCACGAACGCCCAGAGGGCAAGGCCGATCGCCAAGCCACGCGGAAGCAGGTACGGCTCGAGCACGCCGACGCGCGTGCCCGCGACCGGGCAAGGCAGCACGACGATCAGCAGCACCACTCCTGCCCAGGCCGTCTCGAGTGAAAGACCGGCGAGGATGAGGACGCGGCGGGCACCCGCTGCGACCAGCGCGATTGACACGATCTGGCCCGCGAACATGGCGAAGTCCAACGGCACACCTGCCCGCAACCCGCCGGCCACCAGCTCGTCGAAGAGCGTGAAGCGGGCCTCGGTCGCGAAGAAGGCGGCGTCATGTGGGTAGAGCGCGGGATCGACGGCGCGAAGGGCCGCGGGCAGGTAGAGCTTCTGATCGGAGACGCCGAAGTGGTAGCCGTGCAGGGCGAAGGCGAGCACGACCGCCGCTGCGACGCCGAGCCCGGTACGCAGGGTACGTCGCAGCATCGCGTGCTATTCTCGGGCTTGCCGTGACCGGCGTCAAATTTCTGCGAGTGCTGGCAGGCGTGTGGGTCGTCACCGCCTGCACCGCCACGAGCACTGACGCGGGACAGATGACCGGCAGCGTGCAGGGAACGGTGCGGGCCGCGGGGGCTGGCACAGCGCTGCCCGGAACCGACGTCATACTGATCGCAGCCGGCGCCGACACCGTCGTGGCCACAACCACCACCGACGACCAGGGCCACTTCCGCTTCGAAGCTCTCGCGCCAGCGCGCTACGCCGTTCGCGCCGCCGTGCCCGGCTTCCCTTCGGCCACATCGCCGCCCTTCGCTGTCGACGACGGTGCTGTGGCCATCGACGTGGAGGTGCCGCTGACGCTCAGCGACAGCGCCGTCGTCACTGCCAAGGCGGCGTCGCTCGTGACCGCGGCAGCCACCGACACCGTGTCGGGCCGTATGATCGACATCGCGCCGGTGAAGGGCGACGACTTCGCGTCGCTGCTGCCGCTCGTGCCCGGGGTGCTGCGCGGTCCAGACGGCCGCATCGGCATGAAGGGCGGACGTCCCGCGCAGACGGGCCTGCAGGTGGGTCAGGCCTACGTGAACGATCCAACGACGGGGGATGCCGCGTTCGATCTGCCCGTGGACGCTATCGACACCGTGCAGGTGGTGGCCAATCCCTACGCCGCGGAAGCGGGACGCTTCTCGTCGGGCCAGGCCACGATTGAAACGCGCGCCGGCACCGACCGGTGGCGGGTCTCGCTGAACAACTTCATCCCGGTGCCATGCCTGCGCATCTGTGACGGCGAAAGCCTCGGCATCCGCGCCTACGACCCACGGTTTTCGGTGAGCGGACCGCTCGTGAAGGGACGGCTCCGTCTATCGCAGAGCGCGCAATTCCACCGACAGCTCATTCGCGTGCCAAGTCTGCCGGATGAGGGCAACGACCTGTCGGCGCTGAGCTTCTACAGCTTCACGCGGCTCGACGCCCGGCTCGGCGCGCACGAGGCCACCGGCACGATCGCCGTCTACCCGAAGAACGTCCGCTACTCGAACCTGTCGACCTTCGTGCCGCAGCCGGCCACGGTGGAGTTGCGGCAGCGCGGCTACTCTGCGCAGGTCGCCGATCGCTGGCGGTTGTCGCCCGTCACATTGGTCGAGTCCACCGTGGCGTTCAAGCGCTACGACGTCGCCATCACGGCCGAAGGCGCGGCGCCGATGGTGCTCGCGCCCGCCGGCGTGTCGGGCAACGCCTTCAACGACCAGGATCGCCAGTCGCAGACGGCGCAGTGGGTGCAGTCGCTGCGCACCGTGCGACGGTGGCACGGCGACCATGCCCTCAAGACCGGTGTCGACCTGCTGCGCGCCTCGTTCGAGGGCACGAGTGTGAGCCGCCCGGTCGAGATCAGAGACGCCGACGGCACACTGCGCGAGCACCTGCGGTTCTTGCGCCCCGCCGCCCTGTCGCAAGCGGCCACCGACGTGGGCCTCTACGCGCAGGACCTGTGGCGGATCTCGGATCGCGTGCTCATCGACGGCGGGGTGCGGCTCGATCGCGGCAGCCTCACGCACGCGGTCGTCTCGCCCCGAGTGGGCGCCATTCTAGGCCTGCGGGCCGACAGCCGCGCCATCCTGCGGGGCGGCATCGGCGTGTTCACGGAGCGCACGCCGCTGCTCGCCGGCGCGTTCGAGTCGTTCGAGCCATGGGAGGTCACCACCTACGGCACCGCCGGCCCGACGACGTCGCTCCTCACGCCGCGGCGTGCTTCGCTCGACCCGGCCCGTGCCGTCGTCTGGAACCTGCAGTTCGACTACAAGTTCGGCGATCACACCGGGATGCGCGTGAACCACGTGCGCCGCTCCGGCCGGAACCAGCTGATCGTCACGCCGGAGGAGGACGCGATGCTGCTCGCAAGCACGGGACGCTCGCGTTACCACGAAACGGAAGTGACGCTCCGCCATGCGCGCTCCGACAGCCAGCAGGCCTCGCTCAGCTACGTCTTCTCGCGTTCCGAGGGCGACCTGAACAGCTTCGATCTGCTCTTCGGCAACCTCCGCGCTCCAGTGATTCGCGCCAACGCGTACGGCCGCACTGCCGTGGACGTGCCGCACCGGCTCGTCGCGCTCGCCGCCACCGAGATCGGCAAGTGGCGGGTGGCGCCGCTCTTCGAGGTGCGATCCGGATTCCCTTACTCGCCTGTCGACGAGGCGCAGCAGTTCGTGGGCCCGCGCAACACGCTTCGCTTTCCGGTGTTCGCGTCGCTCGATCTCACCATCAACCGCGAGATCCGCGTGCACGGCCGGCGCGTGCGGATCGGCGCGCGCGCCAACCACGTGCTGCGCAACCGGGCCCCTCGGGACGTGCAGCTCAACACCGCCGACCCTCGTTTCGGCGCGTTCTACAACTCGATCGTGCCGCGCGTAGGATTGACCATCGAGCTGCCGCAGTGAACAGCAGCGTGCGCGTGCTGGTCGTCACCAACGACTTTCCGCCGCGCGTCGGCGGCATCAACGACTACGTGCATCAGCTCGTGCGGCGGCTCGACCCCGGCTCGGTCACCGTGCTGGCGTCCACCCATCCCGGTGCGGCCGCGTTCGATGCCACGTTTCCGCAGCGCGTGGTCCGGCAGCCCGTGCGCATGCTCTTGCCGACGCCCGCAGTGCTCGCCGCAGCGTCGCGCCTCGTGGCCGCGGAGCAGCCGGACGTGGTGCTATTCGGCGCAGCCGCGCCGCTGGCCATGATGGGCGCGACGCTGCGCCGACGACACGGCGTGCCCTATGTGGCCTGCACCCACGGCCTCGAGCTGGCGGCCACGCGGCTCCCGCCTGGGGGATTCTTCCTGCGGCGCCTGGGGCACACGGCCGCGGCCGTGACGGTGGTGTCGCACTACGTGCGCGAGCGCCTGGTTCCGTTTCTCGGACCCGGCAGCCGCGTGGAACTGCTTCCCTCCGGGATCGACGCGGAGCGTTTCCATCCAGCCGTCACGGCCGACCACGTGCGCCGTCGGCACGCGCTCGGACCGGGTCCTACGATCGCGTGCGTGTCGCGCCTCGTACCGCGCAAGGGTCAGGACCAGCTCATTCGCGTGCTCCCTCGCCTGGCCGGCGAGTTTCCTCACGTGCGCCTGCTGATCGTGGGGGGCGGCAGCTACGAGCGAGCCTTACGGCGTCTGGCCGCGCGTCTCGGGCTCGAGCAGCGCGTCGTGTTCGCCGGCGAGGTGCCCTACGACCTGCTGCCGGCCTACTTCCGCGCCGGCGAGGTGTTCGCCATGCCGTGCCGCTCGCGGTTCGGCGGGCTCGAGGTGGAAGGGCTCGGGGCTGTGTTCCTGCAGGCAGCGGCGGTGGGGCGCGCATCCATCGCCGGACACTCGGGCGGAGCGCCGGAAGCCGTGCGCCACGGCGAAACCGGTTTCGTCGTGGATGGCAACAGCCTCGACGATCTGACGGCGGCGCTGTTGGCGCTGCTGCGCGATCCCGCGCGGGCTCACGCGATGGGCGTGGCTGGTGCGGCGTGGGTGCACGGCGCGCTCACGTGGGATCACATGGCGGCGCGGCTCCGCAATCTGCTGATCGCGTGCGCGGGTGAACGCGGCGCCAGCGCCTGACGCGTCAGGCCTGCGTGGGCGTCCGTTCCGGGGCGCGTGCCGGGTGCAGCTGCGCCCGGGCCTGCGTCTGGATGTCTACGTAGATCGCCTCGATCGGCGTGGCGGCGTGGCGCCACGAGAAGGCGGACGCGCGCTGACGGGCGCTGGCGGCGAGGGCAGCGGCCACCGCCCGATCGGTCAGCACCGTGGCCAGCGCGGCGGCGAGCGGCCCGGCTTCACCCGCCGGCACGAGCAGGCCGTCGACGCCGTCGCGGACCACGGCGCGGTAGCCTGGGATGTCACTGGCCACCGCGGGCAGTCCAGCCGCCATGGCCTCGAGCAGCACGATGCCGAAGCTCTCGCGGCCGAGCGCGGGCGCCACCAGGAGATCGGCCGACGCATAGCACCGCGGGAGATCGGCATCGCTCACCGCCCCCAGCGCGTGCACATGGGCGCGCAGCGGCGCCGGCAGCCGCTCGATCTCCGCCCGTCCGTCGCCAGCGCCGACGACGAGCACGCGCACGTCCGGCACGCGGGCGATCAGCCCGGGCAGTGCCTGCAACAGCACGCGCACGCCCTTGCGCGGTTCGAGCCGGCCCACGAAGAGCACGGTCGGTGCCGGCGGGAGCGCGAGCGGCGTGGCCGCTGCAAAGGTCTCGAGGTCGACGCCGTTATATTGCACGTCGGCACGCAGGCCGAGATCGCGCTGCAGCAGGGCCGCCGCGGCATCGGAGACGGCGATGATGTGGCGGCACCGCCGCTGCACGAGTCGCAACAGTGGCGAAAGCAACCGGTACGCCCAGAAGCGTTCCGCGCTCGCGTGGAACGTCGCCACCACTGGCGCGCGCGCGGCCAGGGTCGCCGCCAGCCCTAGCCCGGGGGAGAACGGCTCGTGCACGTGCACGACGTCGGGCCGCAGAGCGCGCACGAGGCGAGCCACGCGGGCAAGCGCCAGTGGGTGCGGACAGATCGGCGCGACCGATCCGTTGTAGCGCACGCGCACGGGGCGGCCGACGATCATGACGGCGGGATCAGCACTCGGCGCGTTGCCCGGCGCGAGAATCTGCACCGTGTGCCCACGTCGCGTCAGCTCGCGCGCGAGGCCGCGCACGTGCGCCTGGACACCGCCCGGGCTGTCCCACGCGTACGGGCACACCTGAACGATCCTCATGGCGCCGCCGCCGCAACTCCGGGCACGGGCGGCATTCTAGTCTGCCTGTCCGCCTCGACCAAGATCGCGCGGCGCTCCCACGCGTCGTAGGCGGCGTCGGTGAGCACCTGACGATACGTCGAACGCATGCGTGTCTCGAGTTCGGGGAACGACGACGTGTCCGAGCCGGAGGAGGTTCTCGGTCATCCCCGAACCACGGTCGAGGGCGGCAGCTCCGCGACGAGGTTCTTGGCCATGCGCATCATGGTGTGCAGCCAGCCGTAGTGGAAGAGGCCGTTTCGTCCGAGCAGGTGCAGGTTGTCGAAGCGACCGAGGTAGCGCACCAGTTCGGCGGCGGCCCGCTCCGCGTCGAGCGTGAGCACTGGGTAGGCGTGCGGCAGACGCACCACGGCCGTGCCCACCACCTCGCCGGGTCGCAGCCACCCGAGCGCGGTGAGCGCAGGCGCGGCCGTGCGCGCGATCGCGTCGTCGGATTCGTGCCAGAGTTCGTCCGACTCGCTGCACGGGATCTCGGCGACCAGCGACGTGTGATTCGGTGGCGCCATCAGGGTACTGCGGTTGCGTGGTTCGGATACGCGCGTGACCGGCGTGGTTGGTTCCGGGAAGTAGACAGTGGCGTAGGGGGTCACCGACGGGCGCGCAAGGAACCAGGTGATCAGCACGACGTGACGGAACGTCACTTGGTTCGCGAGGGCGAGGACGCTGTCGGGAGGGTGGGGATCGAGGGCGCGCACCATGGCGCTCAGGGGCAGTGTGGCCGCCACTCGCTGCACCGGTAGCCGTTCACCGCCATTCACGTCCACGTGGGTCAGCCGCTTCCCGTCGTGCAGCAGACGCGTGACCCGCGCGCCGCAGCGAATCGTATCCGCCCCACACACCTCGGCGATGCGCTCGACGATGCGGCCGTAGCCGCGTGCCGGGTAGTAGAACGCTCCATCGATGTGGGTCGCGTTCGGGTTCGCTCGGGTGAAGAGCGTCGAGAGCTGCAGGCCGCGCAGGCGGCCGCCCGACACGCGTGGCGAAAGCTCGGCGCAGGGCCGTCCCCAGAGTTTCTCGGAGTAGTTCAAGAGGAACAACCGGGCCAACGACGGTCCGTAGGCGCGCGTAGCGAAAGCTTCGAAGGTGTCAGCGCGTGCGGTGGTGAGGCGCGCCAGCAGGGCCGCGGCGGCCGCCGTGGCGAACCGGCGCGGCCCGAGATGGGCCAACAGGTCGCGCGGCGACGGTGGAAAGCGCAGGAAGCGGCCCCCGGTGCAGATCGCGCTGGGCACCGACACCCGCACCATCTCGTCGCCAAGCAGGGCGAGCAGGTCGACCGTGATGTCCTGGTCCTTATCGTGAAACCGATGCGCCCCGCGATCGAAGCGGAAGCCATCGCGTTCTTCGGTGACACAGTTGCCACCGACCCTGCTGGCCGCTTCGAGAATGCGGAACGGATATCCCGCGTGTTGCGCGTAGAAGCCCGTCGCCAGGCCGGCGGGGCCGCCGCCCAGGATCGTCAGCATGGCGTGCCCATCATCGCCATCTTCGCTCGTGCCGTGTCACCGACCGCAGGTAGCCATCCTTCGTCAGGAACACGAGCCACAGCACGGGCATGGCCCAGCCGAACCCGGTGCGCCACCACGACTCTACAATCGCGGCCCATTCGGCAGAGAACAGGCCCACCGGCAACGCCGTCAGCCAGCCCGTGGCGCGAATCGCCAGCCAGAAGAACGCGAGGGTGAGCACCGCGCCGAGCGCCACCAGCACCAGAGTCAGCGCGGGCACGGCGATATCGACGAGGCGCCGGATGAACCACGACGGCCCGGCGCTGCCCGGTCGCCCCGTCGTGAGCCCCAGGCCCTCGGCCAGCAGTGCCATCACGCGACCATCGCGGTAGTAGCCGACGTGCGCCTCTCCGTAGCCGCCTACGCCCCACAAGCGGCGGTTCTCGACGCGCGCCGACACCGCGTCGAAGCGCTTCAACTTCCCGGACACCGGATCGGACGGCGTGAAGACATTGATCCACTCGCACGACCAGTCGAGGCGCGGGGGGAAGAGCCTGGTCCAGAGAAACCGCACCTTCTCGAGGGGCGAGCCGATGGTGAACAGCCGCCGGATCGCGTTCGGCGGCAGTCGCCGCGCCAGCGCGTGGTACGCGATCACGGTGCCGAGGCTGTGCGCGATGACGTGGATGTCGCCCGCGCCGTCCGCGCGCGCATGTTGCCACGCCGCCAGCACGCGATCGAGCATCCGATCGGCCGACCCCTGCAGGGGCGAATCGGCCTTCACCTCGCCAGCCAGCGAGTGCACATACGCCCACACGTCCGCGGCGGTCTGATCGAGCACATGGGCGCGAATCCGGCGGCTGGCGATGACGACCTCGAGAGCCAGCGACATCATCACCTGCAGCGTCCAGAGCTGCAGCGTGCGCGCCACGACCAGCGCGCCGCTGTACTGGTCGCGTGGCAGCAGTCCGGCCTGCCAGTTCAGCCAGCCGAACCAGGTGGTCTCTTCGAGGTCGAACTTGGAGAAGGCGCCGGCCACTGCGTCGTTCGGCAGAAGATCTGCCCAATAGACCTCGTAGAGCCTCACCTCGCGCCCACCCTGCCGAAGGCGCACGTGACTGAGCTGCTGCTCCTGGAGACCGCCGAGCGACAGGTCAGCGAGGTCGCCGGTGTGGAGCGTCGCCTCCGGACACACAGACAACAATCCGCCCACGCACTGAGCCAGTGCGTCGCCACGGCTCTGCCTGCCGATGCCGTGCACCACGAGGAGCGCGGGGCTCTGCATCCCGCCATTCTGGCACGCGGCGACGAGAATCGGGCGTCGGCAGCGCCTGCCTCATCTCGTTTGGAGTCGCACCATGAGTTGTCTCGTCGGAGTCGTGCTCGCGCTCATTGTCGCCGTGTTCGCCGCGGTGGCGCGGTTCGATTGTGACCGCGCCTTTTATCCCACTGTCCTGATCGCGATCGCTTCGTACTACGTGCTGTTTGCCGAGATGGGCGATTCTCTCCAGACCGTGGCGACCGAGGCCGTGATCATGGCGGCGTTCGCTGCGATCGCGGTGGTGGGCTTCAGGACCCGCCTCTGGATCGTGGCCGCGGGTCTGGCGGGCCACGGCGTGCGGGACGCCGTGCATGACCAGGTGGTCGCCAACGCCGGGGTGCCGGCATGGTGGCACTTCTTCTGTCTGGCCCTCGACGTCACGGCGGCAGGCGCAGTCTAGTGGGTGCAGAGAACACGATAGACCTGCCTTGGCCCGGCTGGTCGGAACCGGAAGAGCTTGTTGCACTTCACGTCCACGCCGCGGTTCTGCAGCAGGTAGCGGTGGGCGGGACACGGTGCGCGGCGAGCGCGGTCGGCCGCGCGGCCCTCATCACGCCAGCGGGCCGATGCGTTGCAGCCAGACCACCGGCTGCTGCGCGGCACGCGACGCCGCCACATCCACCACGAACTCCGCGACCCAGTCATTGAGCTCGTTCGCGTCAACCAGCACCTGCTGCACGTGCCACCGCACCGGCGCCTCACGCCGGTCCACGTGGGTGTGGCGTGCATTGCGGGCCTCGGGGTCGAGCCGCAGGCCGCCGTGCTCGGCCACGAACGCCTCGAAGGCGGCACGCGCGTCGACTGCCGTGGCGGCCTCGGTATCGTGGCCCGCTGGCGCATCGAGCGCGGCGAGCATCGCGTCGGCCTCGCCGCGCGCCCAGGCTCTGAGCGCACCGAAGCTTCGCGCGCGGATGGCCGCCAGGAACGCCGCCGTATCGGTGGTCAGGTCGTAGGGCACGACGGCGGCAGGCTTCTTCGTGAGCGCATCGAACCCGCGCGCCGGCGCCAGTGGCTGGTAACCTGGGTCGCGCATCTTCTCCCATTCATCGGCGAGGCTGGCGTCCGCCCCGCGCACGAGCGCGCGCAGGTACCACTCGGCCTCCAACACCTCGGCGGTTTTTGCGGCCGTGGGCACGGTTTGACTCAGCACCTTGTAGACGCTGTTCAGGTGGCGCAGCAGCAGCCCTTCCGAGCGCTCCAGGTCGTACTCCATCACGTACTCGGCAAACGATTTGTAGCTCTCGAACATGTCGCGCGCGACCGACTTCGGGCGGATGGCTTCCTGCCCCACCCACGGATGCCGGTCGGCGAAGGCGTTGAAGGAGTCGTAGACGAAGTCGCGCAGCGGCTTCGGGTATTCGAGCTTCTCGAGTTCAGCCATCCGCTGGTCGTACTCGATGCCGTCCGCCTTCATCTGCGCCACGGCCAGGCCCTTGGCGCGATCGAGCTGCCGCCGCAGGATGAGTTCGGGGTTCTCGAGAATCGACTCGACGAGCGTCAGCAGGTCGAGCGCGTAGGTCGGCGACTCGGGATCGAGCAGTGGAATCGTCTCGATGAGATACAGCGACAGGGCGTGATTCATCGAGAAGTCTTCCTGCAGATCGATGTTCACGCGCAGCGACGCGCCCGTGGCCTCATCGGGCGCGAACTCGACGATGCCGCGCGTCACCAGCGCCCGGAAGAGCTGCCACGCGCGCCGGCGGTGTTTGGTCTTCTGGGGTGCCGTCTCGTGGCTGTCGCGAATCACCCGGCGCATCGCGCCGCAGCCGTCGCCGCGGCGGCTGAGCACGTTGAGCAGCATGCCGTGCGACACGTCGAAGCGCGACACGAGCGGTTCGGGAGGCGCGGTCGTGAGCCGCGTGAACACGTTCAGGTCCCATTCCACGTAGTTGAACTCGGGCGGACGGCGCTTCACCACCTTGCGTCCGTCGCGCGCGGCCTTCTCGGCCAGCCGCAGGTTCTCGATCACGTGTTCGGGCGCCTGCGCCACCACGTAGCCCCGGTCGTCGAAGCCCTTGCGGCCGGCGCGTCCCGAAATCTGGTGAAACTCGCGGGCGCTGAGGCGCATGGTCTTCTGCCCGTCGAACTTGCACAGCTTCGTGAGCACCACCGTGCGAATCGGCACGTTGATGCCGGCGCCGAGCGTGTCGGTGCCGCAGATGACGCGCAACAGCCCGAGCTGCGCGAGCTGCTCGGCCAGCACGCGGTACTTGGGCAGCAGGCCGGCATGGTGCAGGCCGATGCCGTGCTTGAGCCACTTGCGCACCGACGGCCCGTAAGGGCTCGAGAAGTCCACGCCGTCGATCCGGGCCGCGATCTCGTTCTTCTGCTCACGGGTCGCGATCTTCAGGCTGGTGAAGTCCTGCGCACTGGCCGCGGCGTCGGCTTGTGTGAAGTGCACGACGTAGGCTGGCGTCTTGCCCTGCTCGACGAGCTGCTCGATGGTGTGCGCGAGCGGCGTCTCCGCGTAGGCGAACTCGAGCGGCACGGGGCGCAGCCCCGATTTCACCGTCACGCTCGCGCGTCCGTTCAGGCGCGTGAGCACGCCCTCGAACGGCGTGGTGTCGCCGAGCGTGGCCGACATCAGCAGGAAGCGCGTCTGCGGCATGGTGAGCAGCGGCACCTGCCAGGCCGCGCCGCGCTCGCGATCGGCGTAGTAGTGGAACTCGTCCATCACGACGTGCTGCAGATCGGCGTCGGCGCCCTGCCGTAGCGCGATGTTGGCGAGCACCTCGGCGGTGCAGCACAGAATCGGCGCGTCGCGATTCACCGAGGCGTCGCCGGTCGAGAGCCCGATCAGCTCGGGCCCGAACTCGCGGCACAACGCCATCCACTTCTCGTTCACCAGCGCCTTGATCGGGCAGGTGTAGACCGCCCGTTCGCCCCGCGCGAGCGCGGCAAAGAGCATGGCGGAGGCCACGAGTGACTTGCCCGATCCGGTCGGCGTGTTCAGGATGACGTTCTGTCCGTCGAGTAGCGCCAGGATCGCCTCTTCCTGGGCGGGATAGAGGACCAGACCGCGATCCTCGACGTAGTCGAGAAAGCGGTCGAGCAGGTCGCTGCCCGAGGCGTCGCGGCCAGGCGGCAGCAGGTCGTAGAGGGTAGAAGCGGCCACGTTACTGCAGCGCGCGATAGGGCGCGAAGTCCTGCCAGATCTGGTCGATCACCACGGCGTCGATGGCCACGCGATCCGCCTTGGCCGGCGTCTTGTCGGAGAACAGCTCGAACGCCACGCCGTCGCAGTGCGGCCCCAGCGCCGCGGGGTCGAACACGTAGAGGCCCTCGTAGACGGCCTCGCGCTCCGAGATGCGCCGTTCGAGCAGGAAGGGATGGATGGGTGTGACCTCGGCGCCGCCGCAGAACGCCCGCAGGCGCGCGAAGCCCGACTTGGCACGCGTGATCGGCGGCAGCGCCATGCCCTGCAACCGCGCGGCGCCGCGCGCCACCGTGGTCCAGAAGTTCTCCACCTGCTTCGGCGTCACGCGCACCAGCAACACCGCCGGCGCGTCGGCCACGTAGTCGTGCCAGTTGCTGAAGTCCATCGACTGCAGGCCAGCGTAGGCGACGACCGGGGTGAGGAACGCGAGGTCGAAATCCGCCGACGCCGCGCGGTAGGGGCTCAGGCTGCCCGTCCGGCGCTTGGCCGCGGCCTCGAGCGCGTCGACGGGAATCACCGTCGTGGGCTCCACGGGCAGCGGCGTGGCGCTTGGGGGCGGGGCTGCGGCCAACGCCTTCTCGGCCGAGGCCATCACGGCGCACAGGGCGTCAACGCGCACGACGCGGGATTCGTAGCGCCGGTCGCCTTCCTTCTCGCTCACGAAGGAGGTGAGACCGACGACGTGGCCGGCGGCCGCGAACACTGGCCCGCCGGTGCTGGCGCTGTCGAGCGAGACGTCGGCGAGCATCGCGCGCATGGCGACGCGGTTCAGCGTGCCAGCGGTGCTGCGGGTGGGGCGCCCAGGTTCATGGCCCAGGGCGACGATCGCCTGCCCGTTCACGAGCGGTGGCGGCGATGGCGGCGCGCAACCGAGCGGCACGGGCCTGACCGACGCGAGCACGGTGGGGTCGAGCCACAGCATGGCGACATCGCTGGCCGGGTTGGCCACCAGCACGCGAGCCATCACCTTCTGCACTGGCGAGAGCTGCACTTCCACCCACGCCGCCGTGCCCACGACCTGCTGATTCGTGGCGATGAGCCCGCGCGGGTCGATCACGAAGCCCGAGGCGCGGCGCGTGGGCGTCCAGAGCGCGACCACGCTGTCTTGCCACTGCGTGAGCAGGTCCGAGGGGTCAGTGCCACGGCCAACCGGCGCCGCCGGGGCCGCGCTCTCACCCACGTCGGCGTTGGCCGCCGTGAGCGCCAGCTCGGCGTCGGCGCCGGCGCGCACATAGAGCGTCTGCGTCCACTGGTAGTGCTTGCCCCGGAACACCGCCGGCCGGTCCGATTCCACCGTGTAGTTCCCGGGCGCGAGCCGCAGCGACGCCGTGCCATCTGCGGCGGTCACGACCCGGCGCGGAGCCGTGCTGGCTGGGTTGTCACTCACGAGCAGCACGTGCCGCGGCACCGGCGTGGCCGTCTGCCCGGCGTCCACGAGCGTCACCGTGATGTACAGCAGGCTTCCGGTCTGCCCGGCGCCGGTGAGCGGCATCAGCGAGACCAGCGCTGCACAGACTAGCACGCGCACCCCGTGCGTCAGCCGAAGCGACGGGAACGGCCCATGCATCACCGTCGAGTCTACCCTGCATGGGCCGGAGCGTTCAGCGCGCCGTGACGGCCGCACTGCGGCTCGCCGTCGGCGAGGTCTCCGACCCCGCTCTGGCCTGGTCCTTCACCGGATAGGGATAGCCCTGCGCCAGCGCCGCATCGAGCGCGCGGTCGTGGCCGTAGATGTCGTCCACGAAGGACACGACGCTCTCGGAGTTCACATGCACGGTGGCGTAGAAGATCACCACCGTGAGCTTTTCCTTCAGGTTCACTCGCGTGGGCCGCTCGCCCTTCATGGCGGCGTCGATGCGTGCCCGCGTCCATTCCGGCTGATCGCGCAGCACCCATTCGGCAAAACGGGCCGGGTCTTCGAGCCGGATGCAGCCGTGGCTCAAGTCGCGGCGCGCGCGCGCGAAGAGCGATTGCGCCGGCGTGCCGTGCATGTAGACGTCTTCGGCGTTGGGAAAGATGAACTTGGCGAGACCGAGTGAGTTGCGCGGCCCGGGCTTCTGCCGCACGAACAGACGTCCGGCCATCACCTTGGCGAGGTTCTCGGCATTCGGCGGCAGCGCCGGCGCCTGGTCGGCGCCACTGGCCACGATCTCGAGATTCTCCTGCGCGAAGTAGGTCGGATCGCGCTGTGCCTTGGGCACAATCTCCTTCACCGTGATGCCGCGCGGCGGATTCCAGTAGGGCCGGAAGATCACGTACTCCATCTGCTCCACGAAGAGCGGCGTGCGGTGGTCGAGCGACTCGCCCACCACCACGTTCATGCGGAGCGGCTCGGCGCCGGTCACCGGATCGGTGGCCCACATGCGGAAGAGGGCGACGTTGACGAACACGTTGGGCCGCTCGCTGAGCGTGGGCAGCCAGCGCATGCGCTCCATCGACAGCTCGACCTGGCGCGCCCGCGCGGCAATCGACACGTTCAGCGCGCGCACGGTGCCCGGGCCGATGACGCCGTCGGCCTCGAGGCCGTGCCGGCGCTGGAAGCCCTTGAGGCCGTCGACGAGGGCACCGGTCAAGAGGGGCGCGGCGCTGCTCGTGTCCACGTCCGCCGCGGCCGGCAGATCGCCGAAGGCGCGCAGGCGCGCCGCCAGTTGCGGCACGCCGGCCCACGCGGCGCCGGGTGCAACCTTGTTGCCGCGCGACACCGCCGGCACGAGCGCCGGTTCGCGAGCTGCGGCCAAGGCGCGGTAGGCGGCCAGCGTGGCGCGCGCGCGTTTGTAGTGCACCACGGGCGGCTCGAGCGCGTCGAGCGTGGCGGCGAGTCCGGCGTCACGCGCCTCGCGAACACGCGCCACCAGGTCGAAGGGCTTGGCGGCCACGTCGTAGCCCCACAACATCGTGGCGGGATCGACGCGGCCCAGATGCACGGCCTTCAGCATGCGCGCCACGCCCACCGACACGGCCACGTCGAAGAGCGTGCGCTCCGCACCCGACGCCGTGCCGGAAGTCAGGCGCGTCCACTGCTCGCGCAGCCGGGCGGCGTCGTAGTCAGCGGCGTTCAGCCCGTGCTCCCCGGCCGCGGCGAGGGCGGCCACGGTGCGGTCGAGCGTGGCCACCGGCCGCGCACCGTCGAACCAGATCAACCGGTCGGGCTCGTCGTCGTAGGCCGTCTTCAGGGCCGGCGCCACGTCGGGAATCGCGCTCCACGTCAGGCCCGGGTGCTGCGCCGTGACCAGCACCTGATCCACGGTGGCGGCCACCTCGGGATCGAGCGCAGCCACGGTAG
>Ga0105046_10000328_pt1 | contig 64093 bp, 59 predicted proteins | sample MAT03_FD_78385 | JGI IMG/M metagenome (GOLD analysis project Ga0105046, IMG submission 78385) | Freshwater microbial communities from Lake Fryxell liftoff mats and glacier meltwater in Antarctica - MAT-03 (megahit assembly) | ecosystem: Environmental > Aquatic > Freshwater > Ice > Liftoff...
CGCGCGTGATGTCGCGCGTGATGTCGAACAACTCGCGATGAGCACGCTGTCGTTCCAGGACTACGTGCGCGAGCGCATGCTCAAGCGCCGCCAGGTGACGGCCGGGGCGGCCGAGGCGGCCGAGCCCGCGCCGGCCCTGCCGCCGCCCGAGCCGTTGGCCTCGATGGCGCCGCCCGTGCACGAGCCCGTGCGGCTGGTCGCCCGCCGCGAGGCCGCTGTGCCGGCACCCACCTCGCCGCTGCGCCGCGAGCCGCCGATCCTGCGCGAGCCGCTGCCCGGCCGCGCGCAGGACACCTGGCGCGAGCCCTTCACCGAGACCGCCGCCGCCGAGCCGCCGCGCAGCCGTCCGATCGAGTTGCCGCGCCCGCTGCCGACGGCGCCGCGGCTGGCCGAAGCTGCGCCCGGCCGCCAGGATCAGACCGAGATGCTGAGCGAACTTCGCTCGATGCGCGGCCTGATCGAGCAGCGCTTCGGCGCGCTGGCCTTCATGGAAAAGCTGCAGCGCCAGCCGCGTCATGCCAATCTGACGCAGCGCCTGCTCGACCACGGCTTCTCGCCGGCGTTGGCGCGCAAGCTCGTCGAGAGCCTGCCCGATGAAGTGGAACCCATCGCCTGGGCCGCCGGCGTGCTCGAGCGCAACCTGGCCACGGGTGAGCACGAGCCGGCGATTGACGACGTCGGCGGCATCTACGCGCTGATCGGTGCCACCGGCGTGGGCAAGACCACCACCACGGCCAAGCTGGCCGCGGCCTTCGCCGCCCGCCATGGCGCGGCGCACCTGGGGCTGGTGACACTGGACGCCTACCGCGTCGGTGCACACGAGCAGCTGCGCGCCTACGGCCGCATCCTGGGCGTGCCGGTGCACACCGCGCACGACCGCGCCTCGCTCGAAGACCTGCTCGAACTTCTGGCGGGCAAGAAGATGGTGCTCATCGACACCGCCGGCATCGCGCAGCGCGACAGCCGCACGCGCGAGTTGCTGGAGATGCTGTCGCACCACGAGATCAACCGGCTGCTGGTCGTCAATGCCAGCGCGCAGGGCGAGACCATCGAGGATGTGCTGCTGGCCTACCGCGCGGACTCGTGCCGCGGCATCGTTCTGTCCAAGCTCGATGAAGCGGTCAAGCTCGGGCCTGCGCTGGATTCGATGATCCGCCACAAGCTGCGCGTGCTGGCCGTCGGCAACGGCCAGCGTGTGCCCGAGGACTGGCACCGGCTGTCGGCCAGTGCGCTGGTGCAGCACGCGCTGCGCGGGCACGGCGGCCCGGCCTGGCGCATGGACGCCGGTGACGTGAGCCTGATCTTTGCCGGCATGCCTTCGCCCGGCCCCGCCGCCCCGCTGCATGCCTGAACGCGCCATGCGACCACGCCACGATGCGGGCGCTGCCGCGGCAGCCCGCACCGGCGACCAGGCCGACGGCTTGCGCCGGCTGTTCGGCGGGCCGCGCCGCTGTCTGCTGGCGGTGATCGCCAATCCGCATGTCGCCGCCACCAGCGTAGTGCTCGAGCGGCTGACGGCAGCGCTGTCGGCGGCCGGCCGGCGCACGCTGCTGGTCGACGCCGCCGACGACTCGCCACCGCCGGGCGAACTGACGGCGATCGATCTGGTCAGCAGCATCGAGCGGCTGTCGGCCGACGTCGGCTACCTCGCCGCGCGCGGTCTGCCGCGTGCCTGGGTGGACCCGCGCGGCTCGGCCGCCGGCCTGATCGACGCGCTGGTCGACGCCGCGCCGCGTGCCGATGTGCTGCTGCTGCATGCCTCTGCTGCCGACCTGGCGCGCATGCTGCCCGGGCGCGCCGTGCGCCCGCTGATGCTGGCCTGCGACCACCCCGAGAGCGTCAAGCACGGCTATGCCGGACTCAAGCTGCTGGGCCAACGCTGCCAGCTGCGCACTTTCGATCTGCTGCTGGCGGCGTCGCCGACCAGCCCGCGCGCGGCGGCCATCGCTGCCAGCCTGGGCGATGTCGCCGAACGCTTCCTCGGCGGCTTGCTGCACGGCTGGGCGGTGATCGATCCGGCCAGTCATGTGCAAGACCCCACGCAAGCCACGCTGGCCCGGCTGCTCGCCGGGCAACTGGCGATGGAAGATGCGCCCGCCTTGGCCAGCGGGGCCCGCGCGGCCCAAGCCGCCAGCCGCCACCCGAACTGAACCGACCCGAATCCGGAGCCCGCCTCATGTATACCGCCAAGGGACAACTCGACACCGGCGCGCTGCTCAAGCAGTACAGCCCGCTGGTGCGGCGCCTGGCGCACCAGATGATCGCCAAGCTGCCGGCCAACGTCGAGATCGACGATCTGATCCAGGTCGGCATGATCGGCTTGTCCGATGCGCTGACCCGCTTCGATGCCGCGCAAGGGGTGCAGTTCGAGACCTTTGCCACCCAGCGTATCCGCGGCGCCATGCTCGACGAGCTGCGCGGCAACGACTGGATGAGCCGCGGCGACCGCCGCCATCAGCGCTCGATCGAGACCGCCGTGCACAAGCTCGAGCAGAAGCTCGGCCGCGCACCCAACGAAAGCGAGATCGCCAAGGAGATGGGCCTCGATCTGGTCGAGTACCAGGAGCTGCTGGGCAAGGTGCGCGGCATGCAGCTGGTCTACCTCGAGGACATGAGCGGCGACGACGGCGACGAGGACTTCCTCGACCGCCACGTCGCCGACCACGATGCCAACCCGCTGGGCCGCCTGCAGGACCAGCGCATGCGCCAGGCGCTGGTGGATGCGATCAAGAACCTGCCCGAGCGTGAGCAGTACGTGATGAGCATGTACTACGAGCACGACATGAACCTGAAGGAGATCGCCGTCGTGCTCGGCGTCACCGAGAGCCGGGTCTGCCAGCTGCACAGCCAGTCGATCGCCCGGCTGCGCACGCGCCTGCGTGAGTGGTGAGCGCCGACGCGCCCTAAGTCGTCAGCTTTTCGGAGGTCGGCGTCGGCGCGATGCCGCGCGGCGTCGCGCTCGCCAGCGTGAACTCGAACAAAGCCCCGGCGCCGACCTTTCCTTCGGCGCGCACGCTGCCGCCGTGGCGCTCGACGATGCGCTGCACGATGCTCAGCCCGATGCCGGTGCCCTGAAAGTCCTCGCCGGCGTGCAGCCGGGTGAAGGGCTTGAACAGCCTCGACGCCTGCGCCGGGTCGAAGCCGGCGCCGTTGTCCTGCACGCGCACGCGCAGGCGGCCATCGGCGCCGAAGGTCGCGCTCAGCCGCACGCTCGCGTGGGCGGTGTGGCGGGTGAACTTCGCCGCGTTGCCCAGCAGGTTGGTCAGCACGATGCGCAGCGAAGGCGGTGACGCACTGACTTGCAAGGCCGGTTCGATCTCCCAGCGGATCTGGCCCTGCCGCTTCAACGCCGGCAACCCGTCGATCACCACATGCGCCAGGGCGCTCAGATCGACCGTCTGCGCCTCTACCGGCTCGGTGGTCGAACGCGCCAGCTGCAGCAGCGCGTCCACCGTGTCGCGCATGTGGTGCGCGGCCTGCATCTGAAGGTCGATCAGATGGCGCTCTTCGGCGTCGAGCCGGTCGCGCAGACGCAGCTCGAGCAGATGCGCCAGCCCTTGCACATGGCCGATCGGTGTCCGCAGCTCATGCGCCAGCTGCCGCGCGAAGGCATCCAGGTCGAGGTTGACCTGTTCGAGCTCTCTTGTGCGCTCGGCGACCGCGCGCTGCAGCTCCTCGTTGTGGCGCAGCAGCAGCCGTTCGGCCTGCTTGCGCAGCGTGATGTCGCGACCGACGCCGTGGTGGCCCACAAAGCGACCGCTGCCATCGAAGCGCGGCAAGCCGCTGATCGACATCCAGATCCACACGCCGGGCTGTATCTCGACTTCCAGCTGCAGCGAGCGAAAAGGCATGTGGGCGTCCAGTTCAGCACGATGCTCGGCCCACTGCGCCGGGCCCAGCGCGTCGGCATAGGCCTGCCAGCGGGTCTGGCCGGCGAAGCGGTCGACATGCGCGCCCCAGCGGCGCAGCAGTTCGGGCGCCAGCGGCAGCAGCCGGTGCTCGGCGTCGGTCTGCCAGTACCAGTCGCTGGCCAGCCCGGCCATCAGCGACCAGCGTTGTTCACTCTGCAGCAGCCGCTCATGTGCGGCGCGGCGCTCGGTAATGTCGCGGCCCACGCCTTCGTAGCCGTCGAAGCTGCCATCGGCATGGACACGCGGGCGGCCGCTGACGGAGATCCAGATCCAGCGCCGGCGTGCGCGGTCACCGATGCGGTACTCCAGGTCGCGGAAGGGCTCGTGGCGGTCGAGCCGCTCGTGCAGGGCGGCCCAGCCACCGGCCGGGGGCTGGCAGCAGTCGAGCTGGTCGCGGCGGCGCCCCAGGATCTCCGACGGCGCCCAGCCGAGCAACGCGACGCTGGGCGCCGAGCCCGACAGCCAGGCCAGCGCGTGGCGCGTGTCGGTCTCCCAGTACCAGTCGGCGGCCAGATCGGCCAGCGCCTGCCAGCGGCGATCGGACTGGCCGAGCACGTCTTCCACGCCGGTGGCCAGTGCGTCGAAGGCCGACGGCGCATCCAGCCGGTCGGCGCGCAGTGTGCGCACGGCGTCCTGCCACTGGCCCCGGCCGAGTCCGTCAGAGAACTGGTGCAGCGAGGCGCGCAGGCGGTGGTTGCGCCGCCACAGGTAAATAAGCAGCAAGGTCATGCCCAGCGCCAGCGCGCCGACCAGAGCCTTGAGCCAGAGTTCGAGGCGGTTCTGTCGCTCACTGAGCCGCTGGCCGACCGTGCGCGCCAGCCGCTGGGCGTCACGCGCCAGCGCTTGTGCGGCCGGCGCCATCGCGGCGGCCGTGGCCGGGTCGACCACCGTGCCGCGCAAGGTCTGCCACTGTTGCGACCAGGCGGCCAATTCGGGCAGCGTCAGTTCAGCGCGATCGGTCTCGCTGAGCAGTTGCTGCAATGCCAGATCGAGCGCCACGACGGCCTGCGTCAGCGCGGGCATCGGGTCGGCCTTCGAGGACAGCAGCTGCGAGAAGGCCGAGGCCGCGGTAGACAGCTCGGCGGCGTGGTGCACGGCTGCGGTGTTCGGCAGCCTGAAGAGCAGCAGCAGCACCGCCAGCGCCGCCGCCAGCGCAAGTGTGCCCAGCAGCGGGCTCACGCCACGACGTGATGGCCCCTCGGTCGGCCGCGCAGACTGCGTATCCGTGTGATCCCCCAAGTCCTCTGGCGTCAGTCCGGCAGTGACGCGGCTCGTCTGCCGGATGGTCCATTGTTACCGCACTTGGGTGACAGCTGCGCGTCGAGGATGCCGACCGTTTCGCCGTGACATCCGCTCACACCTGCGCCGCAACGCTCAGGCCAGAGCCGATCCGCCCGGGCCGTTGCGGTCGGCACCGCCGGCGGCGTTGTACAGCGGTTGCGTATGCCGGCGCACGCCGACACCGTGCACCAGGACGTCGATCGCCCGGTCCAGCGAGGCGGTGGTGCGAGCCATCACCTCGCGCTGCGCGGCCACCTGCGCGCCCACAGCGGCCAGCCGCCGCCGCAGCGGCGGCGGCACACCGGTGCCTTGGGCGGCCTGGGCGAAGTGGCGCACGGCCACGGCCAACGCCTTGTGCAGCGCGGCAGCCTCTGCTTCGATGGCTGCGGCGTCGTGTCGCTGCGCGGCTTCGGCCATGGCGCTCAGCCGCGCCTCGACGCCGCTCAGCGCGGCCTCGAGATCGGGTTCCGCGCGCTCGGTGCTGGGACGGCTCACGTGATGGGTTCCTTGGTGCAATCGGCCGCCGGCCGCGTCTTCGTTCTTGTGGAGTCCACGCGCCGCGCCGCCGGGCGGTGGCGTCGCGCGGGCTCAGCTTGCTTTGCGGCTGAGCAGTTCCTGCGCGTTGGCGATCAGCTTGTCGGCGATCGCGCCGGCATCGACCGAGAAGCGGCCTTCGCGGATCGCCTGGGTGATGCGCTCGACCTTGGCGCTGTCGAAGCTGGCCTCGGGTGCGTGGCTGGTCAGTGCGGTCAGTGAAGGCGACAGCGCCACCTGCGCGCTGGGCTCGACTGCCGCGGCCGGCCCCGGCGCGGTCGACGTCACGGCCTTGCGCTCGCTGGTGGCGGGCGTCAGTGCGGGCTTGTTGTCCAGGTGACCGATCTTCATGGTGAGCTCCAAAAGGAGGTTGCAGCCGGTACCCGGCCTTTGGTCATGGACGTCTTATCGGACGCCTTGCGGGCGACTTGAGACCTCGGGCGAAGGATTCTGATCGAACCCCCGCGAACGAAGGGGTCGGCATGGGTTTCGCGGGTCACAGGGAAAGCTCCACCCGGCGCTCGCCCGTCGCACGGCCGCTGAGCACGCGGCCTGACTCGGTGCGTACGCGCACCGTCTGGCCTTCGATGCCATCGCCCAGCGCCTGCCCATCGCCGGCGACGGCAAAGCCGCTGCCGACGGCGACCAGACGCACCGTGTCGCCGGCGGCAAACCAGCGCCGGGCCCGCAGGTCGGCCACGCGCAGCGCCTCGCCGGCGGCCAGCGGTCGGGCGAGCGAGCGGCCCAGCGCCATCTCGGGCTGGGCCAGCACGGCCGACGCCGCGGCGGCCCAGTCCACCTCGGCCATGGCCAGGTCTTCGGCCTGCAGCACGCTGCCCGCAGGACGCGGCGCGCGCAACACGATGCCCGGTGCCAGAACTTTCACGGTGATCGGCAGGTAGGCGGTCCACGCGGTTGGGCCGTCGGTGCAGCGCAGGCCCAGTCGCGTACGGCCCCAGGGCCGCGCGGCACCGGGCAGAAAGGGTTCGATGCGCGCGCAGGGCGCCAGCTGCAGACGCGGGTCCAGCGTGCCGGGGACGATCTCGACCCGCGCCGCGGGCGGCAGCAAGGGCTGCAGGGCCTTCAGCAGCAGCGCCGTGGCCGCGTCCACCGGCACCATGCCGCTCGCCGTGGCTGCTGCCTGCAGCGGCATCGCGCCGAGCGCCAGCGCCGCTGCCGAGGACAGCAGGCGGACGCGCAGGGCACAGGAGCGGGCAAAGGTTATCGGCACGCAGCGACTGTAGGACAGGGGTCCGGCGCGGCGCAGTCTGAACAGCGGGCGCATAGGCATGCTGTTCAGTCCATCGGCCCTCGGGGGGCTGCCCACAATTCGTCGCCAAGGCGTCCTCCCGGCGTCTCCCGGCCCGACACCACCACCCAGGCCCCACATGCTGCAACGTCTCACCGGCGCGCTCGACTTCCAGACCCAGGCGCTGACGCTGCGGGCCGAGCGCCAGCAGTTGATCGCCAGCAACATCGCCAATGCCGACACCCCGGGCTACCTGGCGCGCGACTTCGACTTCGCCGGCGCCCTGCGTGACGCCGTGCGGGCCGCAGCCACCGGCGCCGGGCAAGGCGGCGGCAGCAAGAACGCGCCCACGTTGCGTTACGCGTTGCCCGCACAGACCAACCTCGACGGCAACAGCGTCGACATGGACCGCGAGCGCGCGACCTTCGCTGACAACGCCCTGCGCTACGAAGCCACGCTGCGCTTCATCAACGGCAGCGTGCGCACGATGCTCGAGGCGATGAAGGGTCACCAGAATGGCTGATGAGGTGCAGGCATGAGCATGTTCAGGATCTTCGATGTCGCCGGCAGCGCGGTCAGCGCGCAGAGCCAGCGGCTGAACGTCGTCGCCTCCAACCTGGCCAATGCCGACACGGTGGCCGGGCCCGACGGCAAGGCCTACAAGGCCCGTCAGGTGGTCTTCCAGACGGTGATGATGGGCCAGGCGTCGATGCAGGGCTGGCAGTCGGCACAAGCCGGCAGCGAACTCGCCAACGCCGGTGTGCGCGTCTCCACCATCAGCGAAAACGACGCCCCCGGCCGGCGCGTGCGTGACCCCAACCATCCGGCCGCCGACCCCGAGGGCTACGTGACCTACAGCAACGTCAGCGCAGTCGAGGAGATGGTCAACATGATCTCGGCCTCGCGCTCCTACCAGAACAACATCGAGGTCATGAACACCGCGCGCACGTTGCTCACCAAGACCTTGCAGATGGGTCAGTCATGAACGCGCTGAATTCGCTGATCGACCGCTCCGCCAAGGCCGCCGAGAGCTCGGGCACCAACGCGGCACGCTCCGACGCCGAGCTGGGCAGCGAGGACCGTTTCCTCAAGCTGCTGGTCGCGCAGATGCAGAACCAGGATCCGCTGAACCCGCTCGACAACGCGCAGGTGACCAGCCAGATCGCGCAGATCAACACCGTCAACGGCATCGAGAAGCTCAACCGCACGATGGAAGCGGTCTCCGGCCGCTTCTCGCAGTTGCAGACGCTGCAGGGGGCTGCGCTGGTCGGACGCAACGTGATGGTCGAAGGCAACCGGCTGACGCCCGGCAGCGACGGCGTGCAGCAAGGCGCCTTCGAGCTGCCGACGGCGGCCAGCCGCGTGACGCTCGAGCTGCTGGGCAGCCGCAACGAGGTGATCGAGCGCGTCGACCTCGGCGCGCGCGAGAGTGGGCGCCACTCTTTCGACTGGCGCGCCAAGAGCACGGCCGATCTCGCGTCGGTAAAGACTTTCCGGGTCGTTGCGCAAGCCGGCGGTGTGCCGGTGACGACCACGCCGCTGATGCTCGACCGCGTCGACGCGGTGGCCACCGGCGGCGACACGCTCAAGCTGGACCTGCGGGCCAGCGGCCGTGTGGACTACGAGCGCATCAAGATTTTCAACTGAGGACATCGCCATGAGCTTCCAGCAAGGCCTTTCCGGTCTCAACGCCACCTCCAAGAGCCTGGAGGTGATCGGCAACAACATCGCCAACGCCAACACCTTCGGCGCGAAGTCCTCGCGCGCCGAGTTCGCCGATGTCTACGCCGCCTCCGTGGGCGGCGGCACGCCGATGGCGGGGATCGGCACCACGCTGGCCAACGTGGCGCAGCAGTTCTCGCAGGGCAACATCACCTCCACGCCCAATCCGATGGATCTGGCCATCAACGGCCGCGGCTTCTTCATGCTGCAGGACCCGCGCGCGGGTAACGTCTACAGCCGCAACGGGCAGTTCCGCCTCGACCGCGAGGGCTACGTGTCCAACGGCACCGGCCAGAAGCTGCTGGCCCAGCGCTGGGACGACGCGGTCGGCCGTGCGGTGGGCGATCCCGCGTCGATCCGTGTGGTGGCCGGCGGCGGCGGTGTGGTGAAGACCGGTGCGGGGCTCAACGAAGCCGATCGCGGCATTCGCCTGTCGATGAACTTCGACGCCGCGACCCCGGTGGTCGCGGGACGCGCGGCCTTCAACGTGCAGGACACCGCCAGCTACGACTACTCGACCTCGCAGACGGTCTACGACGGCCAGGGCATGCCGCTGACGATGGCCTACTACATGCGCAAGGAAGCTCACAACGAGTGGTCGGTGTTCGCGTCGGTCGACGGCCAGCAGTTCGACCCGACCACCGGCGAGATCTTCCACGACTCGGCGCTGCCTTTGCCGGCGGCGGTGGCGGTCTCGCGCATCATGTTCGGCGAAAACGGGCGCATCACCAGCATCGCCGACGCGCTCGGCGTGCCGGTGGCGACCGGTGCGCCGCTGCTGCTGACGGTCAACGATTCGCGGCAGCTCTTCGATGCCGGCGGCGTGCTGCTGCCCGGTGCCAGCCAGATGCAGGTCTTCAGCGGCCTGCGCTTCGACATCGGAGCTTCGACCCAGTTCGGCGCCAGCTTCGCCATCGCCGATCTGCGCCAGGACGGCTACCCGCCCGGCGAGCTGACCGGCGTGAGCTTCGACACCGAGGGCGTCTTCAAGGCTTCGTACTCGAACGGACGCTTCGTCAACCTGGCGCAACTGGCGCTGGCCGACTTCCAGAACGTGCAGGGGCTCAGTGCGATGGGCGGCAATGCCTGGTCCGAGACCTTCTCCTCGGGCACGCCGGTGGTCAACGCCCCGGGTGCCTCTTCGATGGGTTTGTTGCAGGCCGGCGCGCTGGAAGAGTCGAACATCGACCTCACCGCCGAACTGGTCAGCATGATCACGGCGCAGCGCATCTACCAGGCCAATGCACAGACCATCAAGACGATGGACCAGGTGCTGCAGACGATGGTCAACCTGCGCTGATGCCCTGCGCGGCGCCCGGCGCGGGCGCGCGCCCCTGAGGAGCACCGATGGACCGTCTCATCTACCTGTCGATGTCCGGCGCGAAGGCCACGCTGCAGCGCCAGGACGTGCTGGCCAACAACCTGGCCAACGCCTCGACCAACGGCTTCCGCGCCGAGATGGCTGCCTTCCGTGCGGTGCCGGTGCTGGGCGACGGCGCCAGCACGCGGGTGTACGCACTGGAGACCACGCTGGGCTACGACGCCACGCCGGGGCCGGTGCAGAGCACGGGGCGCAGCCTGGATGTGGCGATGGCCGGCAACGGCTGGTTGGCGGTGCAGGGGCTGGACGGCACCGAGGCCTACACCCGCGCCGGCGCACTGCAGCTCGACTCGGCGGGCCAGCTGGTCACGCCGGGCGGCTTGCCGGTGCTGGGCGACGGCGGGCCGATCACGCTGCCGGCCGGCGCCTCGGTGTCCGTGGCCGCCGACGGCACCGTGATGAGCACCGTGGGCGAGGCGCGCCCGCAAGCCGCCGGCCGGCTCAAGCTGGTGACGCCCGAGGCGCCGCTGGTGCGTGGCAATGACGGCCTGTTCCGCGCCGCCGACGGCGACCTGCCCGCCGATCCCGCCGCCCGCCTGCAGTCGGGCGCCCTGGAAGGCAGCAACGTCAATCCGGTAGAGGCGATGGTCTCGATGATCTCCGCCGCGCGTCAGTTCGAGCACCAGATGAAGATGCTCAAGGATGCAGAGGAGCGCGAGAAGACCGCCGCCAAGCTGCTCAGCGGCTGAGTCGCCGTCGACTCCGTTTGAGCCGATAAGGCGCCCCGATGGGGCGCTTTTCGCCTTCTAAGGGCCCTCAAGTCCGGGCGACCATTGGGACATCGGGCGGCATGCAGCCGCCGCGCGCGGGGTGCCCCATGATTCGATCGCTGTGGATTGCCAAGACCGGCATGGAAGGCCAGCAGACCAAGCTGGACGCAGTGTCGAACAACCTGGCCAACGTCGGCACCAACGGCTTCAAGCGCGCCGGCGTGGTGTTCGAAGACCTGATGTACCAGAACCTGCGCCAGGCCGGCGCCGCCAGCACCGAGCAGACCCAACTGCCCACCGGGCTGCAGATCGGCCTGGGCGTGCGCGCCGCGGCGACGACGCGCAACTTCGCCCAGGGCACCTTGCAGCAGACCGGCAACAACCTCGATCTGGCGGTCAAGGGCAACGGCTTCTTCCAGATCCAGCTGCCCGACGGCAGCACCGGCTACACGCGCGACGGCGCATTCCAGGTCGACAACGCCGGGCAACTGGTCACCAACGCAGGCTTCACGGTGCAGCCGGGCATCACCATCCCGGCCGCGGCCACCGGCGTGACCATCGGCGCCGACGGCACCATCAACGTCTCGCTGCCCGGCCAGGTGGCGCCGCAGGCGATCGGGCAGTTGCAGCTGGCCAACTTCGTCAACCCGGCCGGTCTGGAGCCGCGCGGGCAGAACCTCTACGCCGAGACGGCCGCATCGGGCAACCCGAACGCCGGGGCGCCGGGCGCTGCCGGGCTGGGCACGCTGCAGCAGGGCTTCGTCGAGGGCAGCAACGTGAACGTCGTCGAAGAGCTGGTCAGCATGATCGCCACGCAGCGCGCCTACGAGCTCAACTCCAAGGCCATCCAGACCTCCGACCAGATGCTGCAGCGTCTGGCCCAGCTGTGAGCGCGGCGCCTGGCTGGACGACGGCGCGAACGACGGCGCGCGCGATGGCGTGGTCGCTCGCCGCCTGCGCGGTGCTGCTGCTCGCCGGCTGCGGCACCGTGCGCATGGTGGGCAGCGCGGTGGCCGGTGCCGTGGGCGGTGCCGCGGTCGGCGCGCGCACCGCGGTGGGCGAATACATGTCGCCGCGCGTGCAGGTCGAAGAACCGACTCGCGCGCTGCCGCTGGCCGCCCCGGTGGCGGTGGCGCCGGCCGCCGATGGCGCCATCTTTCAGGCCTCGCGCTACCGCCCTCTGTTCGAGGACCACCGCGCGCGCGTCGTCGGCGACACGCTGACGGTGCAGATCGTCGAGAAGATCAGCGCCAGCCAGCGGTCGACCAGTTCGATCGACAAGAGTGGCGAAGTCAACGCCGCGGTCAAGGCGCTGCCCGGCGTTGCGGCCAACTCCTTCGGCCGCGCGGCGGCAAACGGCACCAGCGCCAACACCTTCGCCGGCAAGGGCGCCACCGAGAGCAGCAACGACTTCTCCGGCACCATCACCGCCACCGTCGTCGGCGTGCTGCCCAACGGCCATCTGCTGATCGCCGGCGAGAAGCAGATCGGCGTCAACCGCAACGTGGACGCCTTGCGCTTCTCCGGCCAGGTCGACCCGCGCAGCATCCAGCCGGGCAACCTGGTGCCCAGCGCGCAGATCGCCAACGTGCGGCTGGAGCAGCGCGGACGCGGCGCGCAGGCCGATGCGCAGGCGGTCGGCTGGCTGTCGCGCGTGTTCCTGAGCGTGCTTCCGATCTGAGGAGGATGCGGTGCAGACCCAACCCGACCCCGTGACCGCCGAGCGCCTGATGCGCTGGACGGTGACCCTGGCCTTCGTCGCCGCCAGCGCGGCGCTGTGGTGGCCGCTGCCGGCCGATGCCGCACGCATCAAGGAAGTGGCCACGCTGCAGGGCGTGCGCAGCAACCCGCTGGTCGGCTACGGCCTGGTGGTGGGGCTGGACGGCACCGGCGACCAGACCACACAGACGCCGTTCACCGCGCAGAGCCTGAACGCGATGCTGCAGCAGATGGGCATCACCGTACCGGCCGGCGTGCAGATGCAGGTGCGCAACGTGGCCGCGGTGATGGTGACCAGCGCGCTGCCCGCCTTCGCCCAGCCCGGGCAGACGCTGGACGTGGTGGTGTCCTCGATCGGCAACGCCAAGAGCCTGCGCGGCGGCACGCTGATCGGCACCCCGCTCAAGGGCGCCGACGGCCAGGTTTACGCGCTGGCGCAGGGCAACCTGATCGTCGGCGGTGCCGGTGCTTCGGCCGGCGGCTCGAAGGTGCAGATCAACCACCTGGCGGCGGGCCGCGTGCCCGAAGGCGCCACCGTCGAGCGCGCGGTGGCGTCACCGGTGATGAGCAGCGAGACCGTGCGCCTCGACTTGGCGGCGGCCGATTTCAATACCGCGCGCGAGGTGGCGCGGGTGATCAACGAGGCCAAGGGCCCGGGCAGCGCGGCGGCGCTGGACGGCCGCACCGTGCGTGTGCGCCTGCCCGCCGACAGCGACAGCCGCGTGGCCTTCCTGGCCGACATCGAGAACCTGCCGCTGCAACTGGCGCGGCCGGCGGCGCGCATCGTGCTGAACGCGCGCACCGGCTCGGTGGTGATGAACGACGCGGTCACGCTGGGGCCTTGTGCGGTGGCCCATGGCAGCCTGTCGGTGACCATCAGTGCGACCCCCGTCGTCAGCCAGCCGGCCCCCTTCGGCCAGGGGCAGACAGTGGCCGGCGAGAAGGCCGACATCACGGTGTCGCAGCAGGCCGGCGCGCTGGTGCAGATGCCCGCCGGCACCAAGCTGGCCGATGTGGTGAAGGCGCTGAACGCGCTCGGCGCGACCCCGCAAGACCTGTTGGCGATTCTTCAGGCGATGAAGAGTGCCGGCGCACTGAATGCAGAAATCGAGGTGATCTGAGCATGGCAATGGTGCCCCCCGGCCTGACCAACGACCTGCGCACGCTGGACGGCCTGCGCACCCGCGCTTCGACCGACCCGAAGGCGGCGATCAGGGGCAGCGCGCTTCAGCTCGAAGCGCTGTTCATGAACGAGATGGTCAAGGCGATGCGCGCGGCCACGCCCGCGGGCAGCCTGGCCGACAACCCGACCTCCAAGCTGGGCACCGAGATGCTCGACGGGCAGATCGCGCAGCAGCTGGCGGGGCGCCCGGGCGGGCTGTCCGAGGCCATCATGCGGCAGCTCGAGCGGCAGATGGGCCTGAGCCCGGGGCCGATCCCGGCCACCGGCAGCGCGAACAACACGCCGACCCCGCTCGCCCGCGAGGTGCGCACCGAGCGCATTCCCGAACGCGGTCCGGCCGGCTTCGTGCAACAGCACAGCCGCTCGGCGCAGGCGGCCGAGGCGCGCACCGGCATCCCGGCGGCTTTCATGGTGTCGCAGGCGGCACTGGAGACCGGCTGGGGCCGGCGCGAGATCCGCCATGCCGACGGCGCGCCGTCGTTCAACCTGTTCGGCATCAAGGCCAGCGGCAGCTGGAAGGGCCCGGTGGCGGAGGTCACGACGACCGAGTTCATCAACGGCGAGCCACGCCGGGTGCGGGCGCAGTTCCGTGCCTACAGCAGCTACGAGGAGTCGTTCGCCGACTACGCCCGCCTGATGAAGCAAAGCCCGCGCTACGCCGGCATCAGCAGTGCCGCCGGCACCTCGGCCGCCGCCTTCGCGCAGGGCCTTCAGCGCGCCGGCTACGCCACCGACCCCGAGTACGCCGACAAGCTCACGCGCGTGATCAACACCACCTTGCGCCTGCAGCGCAGCATGGCCTGAGCCATGGACGCGCGCCAGCCTGAGCGCGGAGAGCAGGCGTGAGCGTTTCGCCGCTGCTCGGCATCGGCGTGCGGGCGCTGGCGGCCAACTACTCGTCGCTGCAGACGATCGGCCACAACATCTCGAACGCCAACGTCGCGGGCTACTCGCGGCAGAACGCCGAACTGGCCACCAACCGCGGCCAGTACACCAGCGCCGGCTTCATCGGCAAGGGCGTGGACGTGCAGTCCATCACCCGCGCGCACGATGTCTTCCTCACCCGCGAGGCGGCCGGCACCAGCTCGCTGGCAGCGATGGATGCCGCGCGCGCGGCGCAGCTGAAGAGCCTGGATGCCGTGTTCGTCGGCGGCGAGCAGGGCCTGGGCTGGGCCACCAGCAGCTTTCTCACCACGCTGGGCGACATGGCCGCGCGGCCCGCCGACCAGGCCACGCGCACCACGGTGCTGGCGCGCGCGCAGGACATGGTGCAACGCTTCAACGAGGCCGGACAGAACTTCGACGGCGCGCAGCGTTCGGTGACCGAGCAGCTCAGGGCCGACGTGCTGCAGATCAACGACCTGGCCCGTGGCATCGCGCAGGCCAACCGCAACATCGCCGCTGCGGCCGGTGGCGGCCAGACGCCCAACGACCTGCTCGATGAACGTGATCGACTGCTCGCCAAGCTGTCGTCGAAGATCGCGGTCTCCACCGTCGCGGACGGCAGCGGCGGCATCGGCGTCTTCGTCGCTGGCGGCCAGCGCCTGGTTCTCGGGGTGCAGGCTGAACAGATGGCGGTGGTCAGCGATGCCAGCGACCCCACGCGCAGCGCGCTGGCGATGCGCGAAGGCGGCGTCGGCGGCCAGCCGGAGCGCCAGCGGCTGCTGGCCGAGCAGGCGCTGGGCGGCGGCTCGGTGGCCGGGTTGCTGCGCTTCCAGAACGACGATCTGGTGCGCGCCCGCGTGCTCATCGGGCAGATGTCGGCGTCGGTCGCCGGGGCCGTCAACGAACAGCACGCGCTGGGCATGAACCTGCGCAACCCGCCGGGCAGCGGGGCGGCGATGTTCACCGAACTGTCCCGACTGGTGCAGACACGCGCCGTGCCGCACACCGACAACCGGCGCAACGGCAGCGGCGGCTTCATCGCCGAGCCGACGATCAGCGTCACCGACCCCGGCCGTCTGCAGGCCAGCGAGTACGCGCTGTATACGGCAGACGACAACGGCACGCCGCGCTGGACGCTGGAGCGGCTGGCCGATGGCCGAAAGACCGTGCTGCAGCCCGGAGTGGAAGTGGACGGGCTGCTGATCGACCTGGGCACGCCGCCGCCCGAGAACAACGAGCGCTTTCTGCTGCAGCCGGTGTCCAACGCGGCACGGCGACTGGCGCTGTTGCTGTCGGACCCGCGCGACCTGGCCGCCGCGCTGCCGCTCACGGCCAGCGTCTCGCCGGCCAACACCGGCAGCGCGTCGGTGCTGGGGCTGGCGATCACCGATCCCGCCGCCAACCCGCAGCACACGGCCACGCTGAGCTTCACCAGCGACAGCGGCGACTACGCCTGGACCCTGCATGACCGCGATACCCAGGCGGTGGTGTCGAGCGGCACGGGGCGGTGGACCGCCGGAGAGAACCTGCCCGCCGCGCCCGACATCGACATCAACGGCTTTGCCCTGCAGCTCTCCGGCGTGCCGCGCAGCGGCGACGTGCTGACGGTCGAGCGCACGCTGTTTCCTGCCGCCAACAACGGCAACGCGCAGGCGCTGACCGCCCTGCGCGACAGCATGCTGGTGGGCGAGTTGTCGGGCCTGGGCCTGAGCGCCAGCGAGGCTTTTGCCAGCGCGCTGGCCGACATGGGCGCACGGGTGCAGAGCGCGCGCACGGCCGCCGGCATCTCGCAGAGCCTGGCCGACAGCGTGGAGACCCGCCGCGCGCAGAACGCCGGCGTCAATCTGGATGAAGAGGCGGCCAAGATGATCCAGTACCAACAGAGCTATCAGGCGGCGGCGCGAGTGCTTCAGGTGGCGCAGACGCTGTTCGACCAGATGCTGCAGAACATCAACTAAGGACACTGAGCGTGCGCATCTCCAACTCCCACGCCTACCAGGCCACGATCGACAACCTGTCGCGGCGCCAGCAGTCGCTGGCCGACGCGCAGGAGCACCTGAGTACCGGCAGGCGCGTGATCACGCCCGGTGACGACCCGGCCGCGGCGGCGCGTGCCGAGCGCGCGCTGGCCGTGAAGATGCGGGCCGAGGCGGATCAGCGCTCGCTGCAGATGGCGCGCGGCGTGATGGAGCAGGCCGAGGGCGCGCTGGGCGATGCCGGCGAAGTGCTTCAGCAGGCGCGCGAGCTGGTGGTGTCGGCCGGCAACGGCAGCTTCAGCGACCGCGAGCGCGCCGGCGTGGCCGATGCGCTGCGCGCACTGCGCAACCGGCTGCTCGCGCTGTCCAACCGCGACGATGGCGCCGGCCAGGTGCTGTTCGGCGGCGCCGGCTCCACGCGCACTCCCTTTGTCGATGCGCCTGGCGGCGTGCGTTTCGACGGCCAGTCCGGCGAGGCCGTGGTCATCGCCGGTGAGGCCCTGCCGGTCGCGCTGGACGGGCGCAATGTGTTTCTGTCGGCGCGCGACCCGGCCACCGGGCAGGACAACCTGTCGGCTTTCGACGCGCTGCAGGAAGTGGCCGATGCGCTGGCGCTGCCCGGTCGCACCTCGCAGGAGACCTCGGCCGCGGTGCGCAACGCGCTGGGCGACATCGATGCACTGGGCGACCACATCGGCCGCCACCGCGCGCGGCTGGGCGATGGGCTGGGTCGGGCCGACGCGCTGGACCTGCGCCTGTCGCAGCGCGTCACCGTGGCGCAGGGCGAGCGCAGCAACGCCGAGGACCTGGACATGGTGCAGGCCATCTCGGACTTCCAGAACCAGCAAAACGGCTACGATGCGGCGCTCCGCACCTACGCCACGGTGCAGCGGCTGTCACTGTTCGACTACATCGGTCGCTGAGCCCGGCGGCCCGCCCGCCGGAGGCGCCGCTCGGCGCCCATCACATCGGATCTCGCATGCTGGACTCCCCGCTCCTCGGCCGCGTGCGCCTGGGTCATGCCCCGCTGCTGGACCGTCAGCGCAGCGTGGTCGCGACCCGACTGACGGTCACGCCGGAGCGCGCCGACGCGCCGCCCGAGGCGGTCGCGCTGCTCGGGTTGCTGGCTGACGTGTGGCCCGCGGAGCCGGGTCCGCGCGGCCCCGCGTTGATGCTCAACATGGCCAGCGAAGCCTGGCTCGATGCCGTCCTCGGGGCGCTGGACGACTGGCGCCCCTGGCTCGAGGTGCCGGCCTTCCTGGCGGCGGATGCCGTGCGCGCCCAGGCCCTGGCCGCCTACGCCGACGGCGGCGGCGTGCTGGTGCTGCGCGGACGGCCTGTGCAACCGCTGCCCGGCGCGCTGCAGGGCCGCTTCCAGCACGTCATCGTGGAGCAGGCGGGCGCCGCACGCCCTGGCGAGCCGGCGCCGATCGGCGAGTTCGACGGCACATTGGCGGCGCTGGACGCCGGCTTCCAGCGCGGCGCGCCGCTGATGCTGGGCTGGCCGCTGGCCGACCCAGAACCCGCCACGGCGCGGCCGATGCCGTCCGATGTGCAGGTGGCGATCGAACTGATGGACCGGCTGCGCCGTGAGGAGCCGCTGGACAAGCTCGAGGCCGTGCTGTCCAAGGATGCCACGCTGGCCTTTCGCCTGCTGCGCTATCTCAACTCGCCGGCTTTCGGGCTGTCGGTCGAGATCAGCTCGCTGCGCCATGCGCTGCAGATGCTCGGCTACCAGCGGCTGGGCCGCTGGCTGGCGCTACTGCTGGCCTCGGCCAGCAAAGAGCCGGCGATGCGCCCGCTGATGTACGCCGCGACCCGCCGCGGACTGCTGCTGGAGGCGCTCAGCAGCGATGCCGAAATGCGCGGCGAGCTGTTCATCTGCGGCATCTTCTCGCTGCTCGACCGCATGTTGCGCCAACCTTTCGCCGAGCTGTTTAAGTCGGTGCCGGTGCCGCAGCGTGTGCAGCAGGCGCTGCAGGACGGCAGCGGGCCGTTTCAGCCCTACCTCGAGCTGGTGCGCGCCGTCGAAGGCGGCGCCGCGCTGGACCTGCGCGAGGCTGGCGAGCGGCTGATGCTGGGCGCGTCGGAGATCAACCGCGCGTTGCTCAACGCGCTGCTGGTGGCGCGCCAGCTCGACTGAGCGGCCGCCGCGATCTTCCGATCTGCCCGACCCGTGCGACCCCGCCGTGACGCCCCCGACGGCTGAATCCGCCACCCTGCCGGCCGCCAGCGCCGAGTTGCTGGCCGGTCTGCTCGATGAGGCCGATGACGCGCTGCTCGCTTTCGACGCCGCCGACCGGCTGAGCCACTGCAACCGCGCCGCGCGGCGGCTGCTGAACTGCGAACCCGGGCAGCCCGTGGCGCTGGCGCTGGCTGCACTGGGTGCCGAGGCGCTGCGCTGGTGGCTCGGTGCGCGTCGCGGGCCGCGGGCGCCTCTGGTCACGCTGTCGCTGCCCGGCGGCCGCGCCGTGCGGCTGGTGCTGCGCGCGGCAGCCGGCGCCGCGCTGCTGCGCGTGCAGCCGATCGATGCCGCGCAGGCGATGCGCCGTGAGCCCGCCGCGCCACAGACCAGTGCCGAAGATATCGCCTCGTGCTTCGATCAGGCCCCGGCCGGCCTGCTGGTCTTCGACGACGAAGGCCGGGTGTTGCGGCGCAATGCGACTTTCGATCTGCTGGTCGGCCCGCTGCCGCCGCGGTTGGCGCAGGCCGATCCTGCCCTGCAGGGGCTGCTCGGCTGGGTGGATGGCGCGCCGCACGTCGAGCTGCGGCCCGGGGCGCCGCCGCTGGAAGGGCATCTGGTGCGTGCACCCGGCGCCGCCGGCCCGCGCCAGCTGGGGGCGCGGCTGTCGGCACTGCTCACCGCGCAAGGCCAGCGGCGCATCGTCGCCGTGGTCGAGGACCGCAGTGCCGAGGCCGAGCGCGACATCGCGCAGCACGAGATCGGCGCGCTGATGGATGCCGCGGGCATCGGCGTGGCCACGCTGGACCGCGAACTCGGCTGGCTGCAGCCGGCGACGCGCGCGCCGGGCGCCGAAGCCGCGCGTGGCGGGGGGCTGCAGGGCATCGGGCGCGAGCTGGTCGAGCCCGGCTCGTTGCCCGAGTACGAGCGGCTGCAGCGCGCGCTGAAACAAGGCGAGCGCGCCGAGGCCCGCTACGCCGTGCGCCACCCGCAACTGGGCCAGCGCTGGCTGCTGACCCGTGTCGAGCCGGCGGCACTGGCGGGCGGGCGCAGCGCCACCTCGGTGGTGACGCTGGACGTGACCGACCGCGAGCGCACGCAGCGCCACAACGAGCAGCTGCTGCGTGAGCTGAGCGCGATCCTGGAGGGCTCGCCGGTGGGCATCGCGTCTTTGCGCGCCGGCCGGCTGGTGCGCTGCAATGCGCACTTCGAGCGCTTGCTCGGCCGTGCCGGCGGTGTTGCTCCAGGCACGGCGCTGGACGAACTGTTCGCTGCGTCAGGCCCGGCGGGCGACCTGGCCGGACGCATCGTCGATGCGCTGGACGCAGGGCGGCCGTTCGAGGCCGAGCTGGCCTGGCCGCAGCCCGGCCGCGCAGATGCCTGGTATTCGCTGTCGGTGCGCGGCGCTGACGCCGCCTACGGCGCGGTCGAGGTGCCCGAGGCGGTGGCGGTGCTCACCGACATCTCCAGGCTGAAGTCGCAGCAGCGTGATCTGGAGGCGCTGCTGCTCGAGCGCGAGCTGATGTTCAGCCTGTCCGAGGTAGGCATCGTCTACCGCCGCGGCGGCCGCATCGAGCGGGCCAATCAGGCGATGGCCGAACTCACCGGCTGGGCCGCCGCAGAACTGGCGGCGCTGGACGAGAGCGCGCTCTACGCCAGCCCGCGCGAGTGCGTCGATTTCGAGGCCCGCATCGACGCGGCGTTGCGCGCGCAGGGTCGTTTCGCCGGCGAGCGGCGGCTGCGGCGGCGCGATGGCCGGCTGATCTGGGTGCAGGTGGCGGTGCGCCCGGTCAGCGCCGACCAGGGCCCGGCCGGCAGCATCGCCAGCTATGTCGACGTCGACGAGCGCCAGCGCGCGCGCGAGGCGTTGCAGAACCAGGCCGAGCGCACGCGGGCGATCCTCGACTCGGTGCTGGTCGGCATCGTCACCGTGCGCGACGGCGTCATCGAGTGGATGAACCGCTCGGCGCGCCGCATGTTCGGCGGCGAGCTGGCCGACTTCATCGGCGAGCCGATGGCCATCGTCGCTTCGCCCGAACCGGAGCACCCGCTGCGCCGCACCGACTGGCTGGAGCGGCTGGACGAAGGCCGCGCCGAGACCTTCGAGTGTCGGCTGACCGCGCGTGACGGACGCGACTTCTGGGTGGTGGGCAACGCGGTGGTCACGCCGGCAGAAGGCCTCGGGCGGCAGTTGACGTTCGCACTGCTGGACATCGAACGCCGGCGCCAGGCCGAGATCCGCATCGCGCAGGCCCAGGCCTCTCTGCAGCGTGTGATCGAGACCGCGCCGGCGGCGATCGCACTGTTCGACGGCGCCAGCCTCGAGCCGCTGCAGCGCAACCAGACTGCGGCACGGCTGCTGGGCATCGGCGGCATGCAGAGCGACGCGGGGCCCTTCGATGCGGCTTTGCAGGCGCTGTTGCGCGAAGCACCGGCCGATGGCGAGGCGCTGGTGCGCGAACTTCAGCGCCCTTCGGCCGGCGGGCTGCGGGTGTGGGACGCGCGTGTGGTGGCACTGCCGCCCGTGCTGCCCGGCGGCGAGGCGCAGCGCCTGCTGGTGGCCAGCGACGTGACCGAGCAGCGCGCCGCCGAGCAGGCCAGGCTGCAAGAGGCCATCGCGCAACGCGAGGCATTGGTGCGCGAGGTGCACCACCGCATCAAGAACAACCTGCAGGGCGTGGCCGGGCTGCTGCAGCAGACGGCCGCGCGCCACCTGGAGGTTGCGCCCGTGCTCACCGAGGCGGTGGCGCAGGTGCAGGCCATCGCCCAGGTCTACGGGCTGCAGGTGGGTGGTGGCGGTCCGCTGGCGGTGGCCAGCGTGCTCGAGGCGATCGCGCAGTCGGCGCAGCGCACCTTCGGCCGCCGCGTGCATTGCAGCGCAGGTGCCGCTGCGCTGGGCGAGTTTGTGCTGCCCGAGGCCGAGTCGATACCGATCGCGCTGACCATCAACGAACTGCTCAGCAACTCGGTGCGCCACGGCCGCGGTGGTGACGTCGATTGCCGGCTCGAGGCCGCCGGCGAGGATGGCGTCGCGGTGACGATCTCCAGCGTTGCCCTGCTGCCCGAGGGCTTTGCTCTGGATGCTGTGCCGACGGGCGTCACGGGGCTGGGTCTGGTGCGCGCGCTGCTGCCCAGGCGCAGCGCGACGCTGACGCTGACTCAGGAGGGCGAGCGGGTGGTGGCGCGCATCGAGCTGCGGCCGCCGAGCGTGCGCCGCGCAGCCGGGTGACTGCGCATGCGCGGGCCGCAACCGGTGGGCGAGAATGCGCCATGCGGTGGTCTGTGACGCAATGAGCAGCAAGGGACGGATCCTGGTGGTCGACGACGACCGGCTGGTGCTGGCCACGCTGGTGCACGGGCTCACGCAGGCGGGCTACGAGGTGGTCGACGCCGACAACGGCAGCGACGCCATCCTGCTGGCCGACGAGCGCAACCCCGCGCTGGCGTTGCTGGACATCCGCATGGAGGGCCTGTCGGGCTTCGACGTGGCGGCCTATCTGCGCGATGTCTGCCGCATCCCGTTCATGTTCCTGTCGGCGTTCTCCGACAGCGAGACCGCGGCCCGCGTGAAGGAACTCGGCGCGGTGGCCTACCTGATCAAGCCGCTTGATGTCGGGCAGATCGTGCCGGCGGTGGAGGCGGTGTTCGCGCAGTTGCGCGCCGCAACGCTGGCGCCGCGCGCGGGCATGGCGGGCGTCGCGGGCGTGGCGGGCGTGGCCGCGCTCGACGCTGAACTGGTGCCGCTGGCGCTGGGCATCCTGATGCACCGCCATTCGCTGGCGCGGGCTGCCGCGGCCGAGCGGCTGCAGCGGCTGGCGGATGAACAAGGTCTGACGACAGCCGAACAGGCCGAGCGGCTGGTGCGCGCGGTCGAGGAACTGGCCCGCTGACTGGCAACTACCCGTGGCGCCGCGCCGCGGCTCAACCGAGCAGCGTGAAGTGGAAGCTGGCGCCGCGTCCGGGTTCGGCTTCAGCCCAGATCTCGCCACCATGGCGACGCACGATGCGCCGCACCGAGGCCAGCCCGACGCCGGTGCCGGCGAACTCGCTCGCGCTGTGCAGGCGCTGGAAGAGGCCGAAAAGCCGTTCGGCCGAGCGCATGTCGAAGCCGGCCCCGTTGTCGCGCACCACGAAGCCGCGCAGCCCGTCCGCCGCCGCTTCGGCCGCGAACACGATGCGCGCTCGTGGCGTGCGCTGGCTGTACTTCCAGGCGTTGCCGAGCAGGTTCTCCAGTACCAGCCGCAGCAGGGTGGGGTCGCCCTGGGCGGCCAGTCCGGTCTCGATCTCGATGTCGGCTTCGCGCTCGGGCGCTGCGCGGCGCAGGTCCTCGACGATCCAGAGCGCGGTCTGCGACAGGTTCACCGGCTGCAGCGCCAGCGGCTGCGAGGACAGGCGGGCCAGCGTCAGCATGGCGTCGATCATCTGGTCCATGCGCGCCGCAGCGGCCATCACACGGTCGAGGTGCTCGTTGCCGACACGGTCGATCTGGCGGCCGTAGTCTTCCTTCAGGATGCGCGTGAAGCCCTCGACCACGCGGATCGGCGCACGCAGGTCGTGCGCGACGGTGTAGCTGAACGCTTCCAGCTCGGCCTTGCGCGTCGCGTCCTCGCCGCCGGCCCGCGGCGCGGGCTCAGGCGCCTTTTCTCCGGTCGGCGGCACGGCGGCAGCGGCTGGCGGTGCGACGGACCTCGCCGACTCAGACTGCCGCAGCCGCGCCCACAGCCAACCGGCGGCGAACGCGGCCAGGGCCACCAGCACGAGCGACGCCGTCGCGAACAGCCATGCGCCCGAAGCGACCATCCAAGGATTGTAAGGACGGCCCCGCGTACCGCGCTTCACTTCAAGGTCGCGGCCAGGCGACCGATAAGAACGAGGAGACCGCCGTACTCCGATGCAAGGCGGCATCGCTCGCCGCGTCCTTGACGTCGACCGCAAGCCTCACGCATCGTTCGACAGATCGTTCACGCCGCACCTGTATGCCTGAGTCCACCGACAACGACCCCGATGCCGACGCGGTGCTGGACGCCGCGGCGTTGCATGCGCTGCACGCGCTGGACCCCGGCGGCCGGGCGCGCCTGGTGGCGCGGCTGCTTCAGGCCTTTGCGGAATCTCTGGGCAAGCTGCTGCCCGAAATCGAGCGCGCCGGTGCCGAGCGCGACTGGGACACGGTTCAGCGCCACGTACACCTGCTGCGGTCTTCTTCGGCCAGCATCGGGGCGTTGGATTTCGCACGCGGCTGCGCGGCGACCGAGGAGCATTTGCGAGGCGGGCGGCGCGACGCCACGGCGGCCGGGATCCTTGCGCTGTGCCGGGAAGGTCGCCGGGCGCTGGGGGCTGTTCAGGCTATCCTCGACAGACCATGAGCCTGAGCGCAAGTTTCACCGACGACGCAGCTCCCGCGCAGCCGCAAGTGCTGCTGGTGGACGACGACCCGGTCAACCTGTTGCTGACCTCGCACGCGCTGGGCGAGCGCGGCTTCCAGATCACCGAGGCCGATGGCGGCGAGTGTGTGCTCGAGCTGCTTGCGCGCTGGACGCCCGACATCATCGTGCTCGACGCGATGATGCCCGGCATGGACGGCTTTGCCACCTGCCGCGCGCTGCGTGGCATGCCCGGTTTCGAGAACGTGCCGGTGCTGATGCTCACCGGTCTGGACGACGACGCCTCGATCGCCCGCGCCTACCAGGCCGGAGCGACCGACTTCTTCGTCAAGGCCAATCAGTGGAGCCTGCTGGCCGGGCGCCTGCGCTACCTGCTGCGCGCCTCGCGCACGCGGCTGGAACTCGAGCGCAGCAAGGCCAAGCTGGCCCGCGCACAGGACCTGGCCCGCATGGGCAGCTTCGACTGGCGCCAGCGTGAGGGCGGCCTGATGATGTCGCCAGAAGGCTTGCGCGTTTTCGGCCGCGGCCCGGGCGAGGCGGTCGGCCTGCGCACGCTGCTGCGCATGGTGCAGGGCGAGGATCGCGGCGGGCTGCTGCGCCTGCTGCACGAGGTGCTGCTGCACAGCTCGGTGCTGGCAACCGACGTGCCGATCGAACTGCCGGACGGCCGCCAGCGCATCGTGCACGTCGAGGCCGAGCCGGAGTTCAACGAACATGGCCACAGCGTCGGCTACACCGGCATCGTGCAGGACGTGACCGACCGGCGTGTGGCCGAGGACCGCATCCGCCACCTGGCCAATTTCGACGCGCTGACCGGGCTTCCCAATCGCCGCCAGCTGATCTGGCGCGCCGAGCGGGCGCTCGAGCATGCGCGACGGCTGCAGCACCAGTTTGCGCTGCTGCTGGTCGACCTGGACCGCTTCAAGATCATCAACGACACGCTGGGCCACGCCGCCGGCGACGAACTGCTGATGGAAGTGGCGCGGCGGCTTCGCGCCTGCGTGCGCCACAGCGACCAGGTGATGGAAGGCTCGCTCGAGTCCGCGGGTGCCCGTTCGCACCGCTCGCTGGAAGCGGTCGGCCGCCTCGGCGGTGACGAGTTCGTGGCGCTGCTGCCCGAGGTCAGCGAGGACCGCGACGCCGAGCGCGTGGCCACGCGCATCCTGGAAGTCATGCGCGAGCCGATCTTCGTCGGCGGCCAGGAGTGTTTCGTCACCGCCAGCGTAGGCGTGGCGATCTACCCGCGTGATGGTGGCAACGTGGCCGACCTGATGCGCAACTCCGACGTCGCCATGTACTCGGCCAAGGCCTCGGGGCGCAATGCGTCGATCGTCTACAGCCCGCAGCTGGCTGGCCGGGGGCGCGAGCGGCTGGAACTCGAGACCGCCCTGCACAAGGCCATCGAGCGCGAAGAGCTGGTGCTGCATTACCAGCCGAAGATCGATGTGCGCGCCGCACGCATGGTCGGCGCCGAGGCGCTGATGCGCTGGCAGCGCGGTGACCGCCTGGTGCCTCCCAGCGACTTCATTCCGCTGGCCGAGGAGTCCGGGCTGATCGTGCCGCTGTCGGAGTGGGCGCTGCGCGAGGCCGCTCGCCAGGCCCGCATCTGGCAGCTGAACTTCGGCTTCGACGACTCCATCGCCGTCAATCTGCCCGGGCACCTGTTCTGGCGCAGCGACCTGATCGAGTTCATCCACCAGTCGGTCACCGCATGCGGCGTGCCTCACCGCATGATCCTGCTCGAGATCACCGAGCACAACCTGATGAAGGACCTGCAGGAGGTGATCCCCTCGCTGCACCGTCTGAAGGAGATCGGCGTCGAAGTCTCGATCGACGACTTCGGTACCGGCTACTCGTCGCTGGCCTACCTGACGACACTGCCGATCAGCGAGCTGAAGATCGACCGCAGCTTCGTGCGGGATCTGGGCATCACGCCGCAGAGCAGCGCCGTGGTGACGGCGATCATCGCGCTGGCGCGCTCGCTGGGCCACCGTGTGATCGCCGAGGGCGTGGAGACGCTGCGCCAGATGGAGGTGCTGCACCGCCTGGGCTGTGGCGTCATGCAGGGCTATCTGTTTAGCCGTCCGGTGCCGGGCGACGACCTGGAGCGCTGGCTGCGGCAGACCGTGCTGCCGCGCAAGGCGACGTGGATCGGGCAGGCCGACGAGGTGGACTTCGGCACCGACGCGCAGCGCGCGGCCAGCGTTCGCGCGCTGCGCTGAGGCGCAGTCGCAGCTCGTCCGGTGGCCACCGCACCTGCCACGGCGTTGCCCGCCGACAGCGCGGGCCCAGGCGCGCAAGTCCGCACCGTCGCTGAGGCCTGGCCCTCGCTGATCGAGCGGCTGGTGCGCGGTCTGGACCGCGGCGGCCGCGAATGGACGGTCGGCCGGCGCAAGGAAAGCGTGAACCGTGTGCTCGTCGGTGCCCGTGGCGACGCGGCCAAGCTGCAGCAGCGGTTGCTCGGGCTGCTCGGCGCCTGGGAGAGCGACCGCGCCGATGCGGTGGTTGAGCTGGTGGATGAGTCACCGGGGGTGCCGCCGGTTGCAGCGGCTCCGGTGCCGGACAGCGCGCCGGCCACGCCGCCCGCGCCGCTGGCGCCACCGGATGACGCCCCGGCGCCCACCGCGTTGACCACGACGGCCTGGCCGCCGCTGGCCGCCACGCTGGCCAACACCGTGCAGGCGGCCCTTCCGCCCGACGATCCGCGCGCTGCCGTGCTGGCTTCGCGCCTGGCCGGGCTGGCCGAGCGCATCGCGCAGGAGGGCGTATCGCCGGCACTGGTGGCGCAGGTCGAGGCCGCATGCGCCGATGCGAGCCGCTTGTTCGCTCACCGTCACCATCTGGTGGAAGAACTGGCGCGGCTGTGTCGCGAGCTGACCTCCGGTCTGGTCGATCTGTCCGAAGACGACAGCTGGTCACGCGGCCAGTGCGAGAACCTGCATGCGCGTCTGGCCGAGGAGCTCAGTGCGCGCAGCGTGCGCGCCGCCGGCGATCTGCTGGCCGAGGCGCGGCAGCGGCAGCAACAGTTGCGTGGCGAGCGCGACGCCGCACGGGATGCGCTGAAAGCGCTGATCCGGCGTCTGCTGCTCGAAGTCGGAGAGCTCGATCAGCAGACCGGCCGCTTCGAGCACACGGTCGGCCGGCACTCCGACGCCATCGCGCGTGCCGGCACGCTGGCCGACGTGGCGGCGGTGGTGCGCGACCTGCTCGACGAGAGCCGGGCCGTGCAGGCACTGGTGCATGGCACGCGCGAACGACTGGCCGCCGAGCACGCCAAGGCCATCGGACTGGAGAGCAAGGTGCGCGCGCTGGAGTCCGAACTGCGGCGGGTCTCCGACGAGGCCACGACCGACGCCCTGACGCAGATCGCCAACCGGCGCGGACTGCAGCAGGCCTTCGCGGCCGAAGCGGCGCGCGCCGGGCGCGACACCACGGGCGCGTCGCTGTCGGTGGCGCTGCTGGACATCGACAACTTCAAGCGCCTGAACGACACGCTGGGCCACGCTGCGGGCGATCAGGCCCTGCAGGCACTGGCCGGTGCGGTGCGAGAGCGCCTGCGCCCGGTGGATCACCTGGCCCGTTTCGGCGGTGAGGAGTTCGTCGTGCTGATGCCGGCCACCCCTGCGGCCGACGCGCAGCAGGCGATGACGCGCCTGCAGCGTTCGCTGTCGGGCGCCCTTTTTATGCACGAAGGGCGTGATGTGCTGGTCACCTTTTCCGCTGGCGTCACGGCGTGGCAACCCGGCGAATCGCTCGAGACCGCGCTCGAACGCGCCGACGAGGCGCTGTACGAGGCCAAGCGCAACGGAAAGAACCGCTGCTGTCTGGCGTGACTTCCGTTACGAGAGGTCGGCCGTCGACGCTGCAGTGGGCGCCGAGGATGCCGAAGAGCACGCATGCACGCTGCGCCCGCGCAATGGACCCGCTGAACAAGGCCCTGAAACCGCTGAAGGAGGCCGCGAGGTCGTTCTTCCGCGATGACGTGCGCCTGCGGCTGCGTGACGGCCGTGTTCAGTTCGAACTCGAGGCGCCGCCGCCGCCCGGCGTGGTCAGAGCGGCAGTCTCCGACGCCGAGCGCCGCGAGCGCGACCTGCTGCAAAGCATCCGCCTGCAATTGGCCGAGGTGCTGGACGAACTGCCGCTGCTGCGCGACGACCACAAGCATCTGGCGTTCCTCGAGCAGGCGCTGGCGGTACAGGGTCTGTCGGCCATCGAGCGCGCTCCGCCGCAGGCGCTCGAACGTGCGCTGGTGCAGTTGGAGGGGCTGGTCAGCAACTGGGCGCCCGTCGGTCTGGCCACCTTGCGGTCGAAGATGGCGGTGACGGTGCGTGCACGCCGACGCGCCAACGGCGACTCGACTAGCGCGGGCGATTGAGCCGGCCGGCGGCGCGCGCCGCCAGCATCTGCAGCACCAGTGCGAGCAACGCGCCAGCGGTCAGCCCCACGGCATCGGCCAGCAGATCGCCCCACTCGGCACTGCGCGGTGGCAGTTGCGCCTGCAGCACTTCGATCAGGCCGCCGTACGCCAACAGCGCCAACAGCGCCATCGCCGCGCGCAGGCGCGTCTGGCCGAAGCCGAACCAGGCGGACAAGCCCAACGCTGCGAAGGCCAGCACGTGGTTCATCTTGTCCCAGCCCGTGTCAGCGACAGGCGGCGGCTTGGGCACCAGCGCGAGCCAGGTGACCAGCACCAGAAACAGCAGCAGCAGCGCGCGCCAGGCGCCGGGCGAGACTCTCGGGCTCACGCGGCAGACTGCTCGCCATCGATCCGCAGCGAGAAGTCGACCGCGCGCACGTCCTTGGTCAGCTTGCCGACCGAGATGCGGTCCACGCCGGTGGCGGCGATGTCGCGAATTCTCTGCAGATCGACGCCGCCAGAGACTTCCAGCACGGCGCGGCCGGCGTTGAGTGTGCAAGCGCGCCGCATGTCGTCGAGGCTGAAGTCATCGATCAGCACGCTGTCGGCCCCTGCGGCCAGCGCCTGCTCGAGTTCGTCCAGGTTCTCTACCTCGATCTGCACGCTCACACCGGCCCGAAGCGCCTGCGCTGCGTGCAAGGCTGCGGCAATGCCGCCAGCAGCAGCGATGTGGTTCTCCTTGATCAGGATGCCATCCCACAGCGCCAGCCGCTGGTTGTGGCCGCCGCCGGTGCGTACCGCGTACTTCTGCGCTTGGCGCAGCCCGGGCATCGTCTTGCGCGTGTCGAGCACCTTGCAGCCGCGCGGGTTGGGGCTCAGGCCGGCGATCGCGTCGACGTACTGGCGCGTGACAGTGGCCACGGCCGAGAGCATCTGCAGAAAGTTCAGCGCCGGCCGCTCTGCGCTGAGCAGTGCCCGCGCGTCGGCCTCGATGCGGCAGACGATGCTGCCCGCGGACACCCGCGCACCTTCGGGCAGCGTCCAGTCGATCGTTGCACTGGCGTCGAGCGCACGCACGCAGGCTTCGAACCAGGGCCGGCCGCACAGCACGGCCGCTTCCTTGGCCAGCACCTGGGCGTGCACCCGGCGGCCGGAGGGCACCAGCATCGCGGTCCAGTCGCCGCGGCCGATGTCTTCAGCCAGCGCATCGCGCACGTTGCGCGCCAGCGCGGATCGGAGCGACTCGTTGTCGGTGTGCATCAAGGCGGGGGACGGGGATCGCTCAAACGAGGCGGGCCTGGACATTGCCAGACCCGCGTCGGTGGAGCAAATGATCTGGTGCCGGTGACCGGAATCGAACTGGTGACCTTCGCATTACGAATGCGCTGCTCTACCAACTGAGCTACACCGGCAAAAGAGCCTTCGATTCTAGCAGCGCGGGGCGTGCGCTCATCGGTGTTACCCGGTGCTATTGGGCGTGCAGGTCGATCAGCCGCTGTACTTCGTCGCGCGAGCCCAGCATCACGGCCACACGCTCGTGCAGCCGCTTCGGTGCCAGATCCATGATGCGCTCGCGGCCGTTGCTGGCCAGCCCGCCGGCCTGCTCGATCAGGAAGGCCATCGGGTTGGCCTCGTACATCAGGCGCAGCTTGCCGGGTTTGTCGGGCTCGCGCGCATCCCACGGGTAGAGAAAGACGCCGCCGCGCACCAGGATGCGGTGCACGTCGGCGACCATGCTGCCGACCCAGCGCATGTTGTAGTCCTTGTCCCGCGGGCCCTCGCGGCCGGCCAGGCATTCGTCGATGTAGCGGCGCACCGGGGCCGCCCAATGGCGCAGGTTGCTCATGTTGACGGCGAACTCGCGCGTCTCGGCGGGCACGCGCAGGTCATGCTCGGTGAGCATCCACGAGCCCGTCTCGCGGTCCAGCGTGAACATGGCGACGCCGCTGCCCACGGTCAGCACCAGCGTGCTCTGCGGGCCGTAGACGCAGTAGCCGGCGGCCGCCTGCTGTCGACCGGGTTGCAGGAAGTCGGCTTCGGCGATGCCGGGTGAGTGCCCGACCTTGCGCAGCACGCTGAAGATGGTGCCGATGCTGACGTTGACGTCGATGTTGCTGCTGCCGTCCAGCGGGTCGAACAGCAGCAGGTACTCGCCCTGCGGGTAGCGATTGGGCACGACGTGGATGCTGTCCATCTCTTCGCTGGCCATCGCCGCCAGGTGGCCGCCCCACTCGTTGGCCTCGATCAGCACCTCGTTGCTGATGACGTCGAGCTTCCTTTGCACCTCGCCCTGCACGTTCTCGCTGCCGGCGCTGCCCAGCACGTCACCGAGCGCGCCCTTGTTGACGGCGATGGCGATGCGCTTGCAGGCCCGCGCCACCACCTCGATCAGCAGCCGCAGGTCGCCCGGGATGCGGCCGTGCTCGCGCTGCTGTTCGACAAGGTATTGAGTCAGGCTGACGCGGCGAATCACGGCCGGGCCTCGCCGGCGGCCAGCGCGTGCTGAACCACCTCGCGCACGTCGCTGCTCAACTCGGTGCGTGCGGACACCCGCACCAGCGCCTCGCGCGCGCCGCTGCGGTAGGGCTCGGCGAGCACCGTCCAGCGGTCCATCACGCGCGCCAGCCTTGCCGCGATCTGCGGATTGATGGCATCGAGCTCGATCAGTCGTTCGGCCCAGAACACGTAGCCCGCCGCATCGCGCCGATGGAATGCGGCGGGGTTGCCCATGCACAGCGTGAAGATCAGGCTGCGCGCCCGGTTGGGGTTGCGCAGCGAGAAGTCCGGGTGCTGCATCAGCTGGCGCACCTGGGCCAGCACCGGGCTCGCGCCCTCGCTCGTCGACTCGGAGCGCGCGGCCTGGATGGCGAACCACTTGTCGATCACCAGCGCGTCATCGGCAAACAGCGCGTGGAAGCGCTCCAGCGCCGGTGCTGCCAGTTCGGCCTGCGATTCCACCAGCGCCAGCAGCGCGCCCTGGCGGTCGGTCATGTTGTCGGCGTCCTTCGCGCGCTGATACGCGCGGCCCGGCCAGACCGGGCTGGCGTGGCGCGTCGCGTGCAGACACAGCATCATCAGCGCACGGTTGGCCAGGGCACGGCGCCCCGACTGCGCCGGCACCGGCTGGAAGCCCTCGCGCACCTGGTGCTGCTCGTAGGCCCAGACCCAGTCGTCGTGCAGCCGCTCGGCCAGTTGCAGCCGCAGCTGTTCACGCGCGGCATGGATGCGCTGCGGGTCCACCACCGCGCATTGCTCGGCGATGTAGCCCTCGGGCGGCAGCGCCAGCGCAAGGTCCTTGAAGGCCGGGTCCAGGCGCGCGTCGCGCAGCACCTGGCGCATGGCGTCGACGAAGGCGGCGTCCAGCGGCGGCGGTTCAGCCGCCTCGATCGCCGCCAGCAGCCGGCGCATCGCCAGGCGTTGCCCCGCCTCCCAGCGGTTGAAGGGGTCGTTGTCGTGGGCCAGCAGCACCAGCAGTTCGGCGTCGGTCAGCCCGTCGTCCAGGATCACCGGCGCCGAGAAGCCGCGCAGCAGCGAAGGCACGGGCGGCTCGATGATGTCGTCGAAGGTCCACTCCTGCCCGGCCTGGTCGAGGACCAGAAGCTGCTCCTGCGCCGCGCCACCCGTCTGGCCGCGCAGCCGCAAGGGCAGGGCGCGGCCACTGCCATCCAGCAGACCCATCACCACCGGGATCACCTGCGGCAGCTTGTCCGGCTGCCCCGGCTGGGACGGGTTGTGCTGGCTCAGCGTCAGAGTCCACGTGCTCGCTTCGGGGTCGTGCCGGCCGCGCGCCTGAACGCGCGGCGTGCCGGCCTGGGCGTACCAGCGCTTGAAGCTGTCGAGCCGGCTGTGCAACGCGCCGCCCGGGTTGGCGTCGGCGACGGCCTGCGCGAAATCGTCGCAGGTGACCGCCTGGCCGTCGTGGCGCTGGAAATACAGCGCCATGCCTCCCTTGAAGCCGTCGCGGCCGACCAGCGTGTGCATCATGCGCACCACCTCGGCGCCCTTCTCGTAGATGGTGGGCGTGTAGAAGTTGTCGATCGCCACGTAGCTGTCGGGCCGCACCGCGTGGGCCATGGCGCCGCTGTCCTCGGGGAACTGCACGCCGCGCAAGGTCCGCACGGCATCGATGCGGTGCACGGCACGCGCGCTGGCGTTGCCTGCCATGTCCATCGAGAACTCCTGGTCGCGGAAGACGGTCAGCCCTTCCTTGAGCGAGAGCTGGAACCAGTCGCGGCAGGTGATGCGGTTGCCGGTCCAGTTGTGGAAGTACTCGTGGCCGACCACGCTTTCGATGCCGTTGAAGTCGTCGTCGGTGGCGGTGGCGGGGCTGGCCAGGACGTACTTCGTATTGAAGATGTTCAGCCCCTTGTTCTCCATCGCGCCCATGTTGAAGTCGTCCACGGCGACGATCATGAAGCGCTGCAGGTCCAGCGGCAGACCGAACCGCGCCTCGTCCCAGGCCACCGCCGCCAGCAGCGAGTTCATCGCATGCTCGGTCTTGCCCAGGTCGCCGCGGCGCACCCAGACCTGAAGCAGGTGGTCGCTGCCGTTGCGTGCGCGGATGCGCTGCTCGCGGGCCACCAGGTCGGCGGCCACCAGAGCGAACAGGTAGCAGGGCTTGGGGTAGGGGTCGTGCCACTTGGCCATGTGGCGGCCGTTGTCCAGATCAGCCTGCTCGAGCAGGTTGCCGTTGCTCAGCAGCACCGGGAAGCGCGCCTTGTCTGCACGCAGCGTGACGGTGAAGACCGCCATCACGTCGGGCCGGTCTGGGAAGTAGGTGATGCGGCGAAAGCCTTCCGCCTCGCACTGCGTGAACAGGCCGCCGCTGCTGATGTACAGGCCGGACAGCGCGCTGTTCTTCTCGGGCGCGCAGGTATTGCGGATCTCCAGCGTGAACCCCAGACCCGTCGGCGGGTTGTCGATCACCAGCATGCCGTCTTCGTGGCGGAAGGACACGCTCTCGCCATCGGCCTGCACGCGCAGCAGCGTGAGCCCCTCGCCGTGCAGGCGCAGCGGCGCGCCGGGCTCATCGCCGTTGCGCACGATGTGCAGCTTGCTGGCGACGATGGTCTTGGCCGGGTCGAGATCGAAAGTCAGCTCGATCGCGCGGACCCAGTATGCCGGGGCGGCGTAGTCCTCACGCCTGACGAGGGTGGCGGTGCCTTCACGCATGGCAGAACATCTCCGGTGTTTGGGCGGGCGCGAGCGCCTACAGCCCTTGCTTCAGGCTGGCTTCGATGAACGGGTCAAGGTCCCCGTCGAGCACCTTCTGCGTATTGCTGGTCTCGACGCCGGTGCGCAGGTCCTTGATGCGGCTCTGGTCGAGCACGTAGCTGCGGATCTGGTGGCCCCAGCCGACGTCGGTCTTGGTGTCTTCGAGCTTCTGTTGCGCCTCGCGCTGGATGCGAATCTCGTGCTCGTACAGGCGGCTCTTGAGCATCTGCCAGGCTTCGTCGCGGTTGCGGTGCTGGCTGCGGTCGTTCTGACATTGCACGACGATGCCGGTGGGCAGGTGCGTCAGCCGCACCGCCGAGTCGGTCTTGTTGATGTGTTGGCCGCCAGCGCCACTGGCGCGGAAGGTGTCGGTGCGCACGTCGGCCGGGTTGATCTCGATCTCGATCGAGTCGTCCACCTCGGGGTAGACGAACAGGCTGGCGAAGCTGGTGTGGCGCCCGCCCGAACTGTCGAAGGGGCTCTTGCGCACCAGCCGGTGCACGCCGGTCTCGGTGCGCAGATGGCCGAAGGCGTGGTCACCTTCGACCTTCAGCGTGGCGCTGCGGATGCCGGCCACGTCGCCCGCGGTCTCTTCCAGCACCTCGGCCTTGAAGCCCTTGCGTTCGCAGTACTTCAGATACTGGCGCAGCAGCATCTGCGCCCAGTCGCAGGCCTCGGTGCCGCCGGCGCCAGCCTGGATGTCGACGAAGCAGTTCAGCGGGTCGGCCGGGTTGGAAAACATGCGCCGGAACTCCATCTGCTCTACGGTCTCGCGCAGCGTGGCGGTATCGGCTTCGATGGCGCGCAGGCCGTCGATGTCCTCGTCGGCCTTGCTCATGTCGTAGAGCTCGGTGTTGTCCGACAACTGGCCCCTCAGGTGGTCGATGGTGGAGACCACCGTCTCGAGCATCTTCTTCTCGCGGCCCAGTTCCTGGGCGCGTTTAGGCTCGCTCCAGACCTCCGGGTTTTCGAGCGACGCGTTGACCTCGTTCAGCCGGAGTGACTTCCGGTCGTAGTCAAAGATACCCCCGGAGCTGCTGGGTGCGCGCACTGAGGTCGGCGAGCAGCGAGCCGATGGCGTTGATGTGTTCGATGTCCATCGCCGGATTTTCTCATGCCGGTGTGGTCGCTTCGCCGAGGAAGGCCGCCAGGCACGCGGCCAGCGCCTGCGGCTGGTCCAGGTGCAGCATGTGGCCGCAGTCGTCCAGGCGTTCGCGCTGCACCTGCGGCACCACCGCAAGCCGCTGGTGGAATTCTTCCTTGGTGTAGCGCTGGCCCCACCACTTGGCGATGTCGGTGTCCGCGCCCTCCACCCACAGCAGCGGCGCCGTGATCGCCTGCCAGGTGGCGAGCTGCTCTTCGACCTGGTAGAGCACCGGGTTGACGTGCTTGTGCGCGGGGTCGGCGTTGAGCGTCCATGAGCCGTCCGCGCCTTGGCTGGCCCAATAGGGGGTCAGCCAGTCGGCCCGCTCGGGGCCCAGCCGCGGATGCGTCTGGCACAGCCGCTCGATCACCGCCTGCCGGCTGTCGTAAGGCCGCAGCGAGCGCGGCTTGCGCAGCTCGTCCAGCCATTGCGCCATGCGCCGCGCGGCCTGTTCGGGCTGCGTGCGTGGCATGCCGAAGCCTTCGAGGTTGATCAGCCGCCGGATGCGCGCCGGCCGCACGCCGGCGTAGTTCATCACCACGTTGCCACCCATGCTGTGGCCGAGCAGGTCGATCTGGCCCTCGGACACCAGCGCATCGAGCAGGGCGTCCAGATCACCCAGGTAGTCGGGGAACCAGTAGCTGTCCACCGCGGGGGTGCGCGTCAGACCGAAACCGCGCCAGTCCGGCGCGATGATCCAGCGCAATAGGCCGTGTGCTGCGAGGGCATCGACCAGGAACTGGTACGACGCGGCCACATCCATCCAGCCATGAAGCAGCACCAGCGGCGGCTGAGTTGGCGTCACGAGCGTGGCGTCGCCCCACTGCAGCACGTGGTAGCGCAGGCCGCGCAGCAGCAGGAAGGTCGAACGCGGCGTGCGCTGGGGTGTGTAGGCGGTGCTCATGCCGCCACTGTATGCGCCCGCGTTTTCAGGCGCTCGGTTCAGGCACTCGGTTCAGGAACTCAGGCCGCCATCGCCACCAGCCGCTCTGGCGCCACCCGGGGCGGCGCGCATCGGTTGCCCAGCACGCCGACCACCGCATACAGCGGGTTGGCGGTGTCGCGGCGCAGCGGGTCGGTCAGCGTTTCGCCGAACATCGACGTCAACGCAGCCACCACCGGCGTCATCACGGTCGGGCCGCGTCGCACGACGATGCCGGTCTCGCCCGACGCCAGTTGTACGAAGCAGCCCGGTGGATAGATACCGAACTCCTTGACCAGCGCCGCCGTGGCTGCGTGCCCCGGGTCCTGGCGGAAGATCTGTCGGCCGGCTTCGTCGGCCGCCACGGCGTCACGCGTTGCGCGCCGGCTGAGCTTGGCCGAGTAGACGTCGGCCAGGCGCAGCATCGTGGCCAGTTCGCACGGGTTGCGCTTGCCATTGGGGTAGCCGGTGCCGTCGCGCTGCTCGTGGTGCTCGGCCACTGCGGTCAGCCAGACGGCGTCGGTCACGCCAGCCTGCTGAAGCATCTCGACGCCGCGCTGTGGATGTTCATGGATGACGCGCCGTTGCGCCTCGGTCGGCGCGCTGCGCTGCGCGGCGAGCACGCCTTGCAGCTCGAGCATGCCCAGGTTCATCGTCAGTGCGGCCTTGAAGGCGAGCATCATGTCGGCCGCGGGCCAGCCCAGCCGCTGCGCCACCAGCTGGGTGACGATGGCCGTGTGCACCGAGTGGTTCAGCCCGTAGCGCAGATGGGGCTGATCGTCCTGGCGCAGCACCTGGAAGATCGCCAGATCGGGGTCCCGCGCGATCAACTGTTGCACCGGCGCGGCAGCCTCATCCAGCGAGGCACGGAAACTCGGTGCCGCCGACTCCAGCAGCACCTGCCCGACCTGGTCCATGCACTGCGCCCAGAGCTTGGGCAGCTCGCGCGCCGAGGCCTGGTCCACCCGCTCGCTGGCTGACAGCATCTCGTTGATGTCGACCAGCGTGCCGCGGGCGCACAGCGCATCGAGCCGGTCGTGGTTCTCCACCACCACACCGCGCGCCAACAGCAAGGTGTGGTCGGTGTCGTAGACGTTGAAGGGCAACGGCGTGGCGACCACCACACGGTGCTTGAACGAGTCCAGAGAGGCGTATGGCATGAAGAGGTGTCCCGCAGACTTGATTCGACAACTGCTCAGAACGGCAGGCTCAGACGGTTTTCGGTGCCGCGACGGCTGACTTGAGCGCAGGCGGCGGGCTGAGAATGGAGGCATGAACGAGCACACACCCAGCGCCGCGCCGGCTGACGTCACACCTGCCATCAGGCCTGCCGACGAGCGCCTGCGCGCCGCCGGCCCGGCTGACCTGCCGGCCATCGTCGGCCTGATCCGCGAACTGGCCGAGTTCGAGCAACTGACGCATCTGGTGCAGGTGACGCCCCAGTCGCTGGCGCCGCATCTGTTCGGCCCGCGGCCAGCCGCCGAGGCCATCGTCGCGCAGGCGGGCAACAGCGTCGTCGGCTTCGCGCTCTTCTTCACCAACTTCTCCACCTTCCTCGGGCAGCCCGGCCTTTATCTGGAAGACCTGTACGTGCAGCCGGCGCACCGCGGCACGGGCCTGGGCAAGGCGATGCTGCGGCACCTGGGTGCGCTGGCGGTGGCGCGCGGCTGCGGGCGCTTCGAGTGGAGCGTGCTCGACTGGAACGCCCACGCGATTGCCATCTACCAGCGCATGGGCGCCAGCCTGCTGCCCGATTGGCGCATCTGCCGCGTCACCGGCGAGGCGCTCGCCGCCTTCGCTGCACCGCCTGCGCCTTGACGTGGCTTGGCGCGGCGTGAACTTCATCGAAAGCTCCGAGACCATCTTGAGGCGTTGGAGAAAAAGGGCCTCCCCGGAGGACACCGAGGAGGCCTGACGTGGGGCTCGCGCCCCGCTGAGGAGATAGACAGACACCCGACGAAGGTGTCGTCAAGGAGCTAGCAAACCACGTGCCCGCTTCTTCGGGCCGTGCGTGCACCAAGCCGGTGCCGCACTGCGACGACTCGCAGCAGGCCCCCGGTAGACTCGGTTCAGTGAACGTGCTCGGCATCGAAAGCTCTTGTGACGAGACCGGCGTGGCGCTGGTCTCTGTGGCGGCGTCAGCCGATGGCGACCATGCACTGCCGGTGCTTCGCGCGCAGGGCTTGCATACCCAGGCCGCCATGCACGAGGCCTATGGCGGCGTGGTGCCCGAGCTGGCCTCGCGCGACCATATCCGTCGTCTGCTGCCGCTGACGCGACAGGTGCTGGCCGACGCCGGCGCCACGCTGGCCGAGCTGGACCTGATTGCCTACACCCGCGGCCCCGGGCTGGCCGGCGCCCTGCTGGTCGGGGCCGGTGCGGCGGTGGCGCTGGCCACAGCGCTGGGGCGGCCGGCGCTGGGCGTGCACCACCTCGAGGGCCATCTGCTGTCACCCTTCCTCGCCGCCGACCCGCCGCAGTTTCCTTTCGTTGCGCTGCTGGTATCGGGCGGGCACACGCAGCTGATGCGGGTGGACGATGTCGGCCGCTACACCTTGCTGGGCGAGACGGTGGACGATGCTGCCGGCGAGGCCTTCGACAAAACTGCCAAGCTGCTGGGTCTGGGCTACCCGGGCGGGCCGGCGCTGGCGCGGCTGGCCAGCCGGGGCGATCCGCGGGCTTTCGCGCTGCCGCGGCCGCTGCTGCACAGCGGTGACCTCGACTTCAGCTTTTCCGGGCTGAAGACTGCTGTCTGGACGCAGTTGCGCAAGCTGGGCGAGTCGCCGACGGCCACGCAGCGCGCCGATCTGGCGGCCTCGACGCAGGCGGCGATCGTCGATGTGCTGGTCGCCAAGTCGATCCGTGCGCTGCAGGCCAGCGGCCTGCGCCGTCTGGTGGTGGCCGGGGGCGTCGGCGCCAACTGCGAGCTGCGCCGACGGCTCGACGAAGCCACCACCGCGCGCGGTTGCCGCGTGCACTACCCCGAGCCCGCGTTGTGCACCGACAACGGCGCCATGATCGCGCTGGCCGGCGCGATGCGCGCACAGCGTGGGCTGGTGCGGCTGCACTGCGATGGCGCCTTCGATGTGCGCCCACGCTGGCCGCTGGATCAGATCGAAGATGCCTGACTGCGCGACCAGCCCCGACCCAACCCCGAACCACATCCAGCCCGTGAGACAGACCATGCTCGACCTCCCTGGCTCGCGCAACCGCGAAGTGGCCAACGCCGCGCTCGGCCGCGCCGACGTGCTGTCCTTCTGATTCGGCGAGAGCGACGAAGTAACGCCCGCTGCGGTGCGCGCGGCCGATGCGCGATTTCTTCCCAAGACCCAGTGCGGCTGGACGCCGGGCTGGCCCGGCTTCATGCGGCGATGTCCACCTGACCCCTATAATCTGCGGGTTACGCTGGCGACAAACTGGCGGACGAGCACGGCGCCGGTTGGTTTCACTGGCGACCGCAAGTGAATCCGGAAACCGTCACGGCGCCCCCTCGGGCAGCGGTGCGGGTTCCCGCCCCTGAGGAAATCGATATGACGCTGCAAACGGCCGCCAAGGCCGATATTGTCAAGACGCACGCCCGAGGCACCGCCGACACCGGCAGCCCTGAGGTGCAGGTCGCGCTGCTGACCGCGCGCATCAACGACCTGACGCCGCACTTCAAGGCGCATCTGAAAGACCACCACGGCCGCCGCGGCTTGCTGAAGATGGTCAATCAGCGCAAGCGGCTGCTGTCCTATCTGAAGGTCACCGACGCCGAGCGCTATACCTCGCTGATCGCCAAGCTGGGTCTGCGCAAGTAAGTGCCGGGCACGCGGGTTGGCCGCGGCCTTGTGCCCGGCCCCCGCAGGCAGCACTTGAAAGAGTCTTCAGGAGCATCCACAGGGCGCTGCTGTGTCATTCCATCGACGCCACCGTGCTGGCGTCACTGGAATGGCATCGCGCCACGGGTCTCCCGGTCCACCGGCACCACCGAAGAGTGTGCCCGCAAGCAACCGGAGTCAGACACATGAGCATCTTCAACAAGATCAGCAAGACCTTCCAGTGGGGTTCCCACACTGTCACCCTTGAGACTGGCGAGATCGCCCGCCAGTCCACCGGCGCCGTGCTGGTGACGATGGACGACACCGTCGTTCTCGCCACTGTGGTGGCCAAGAGCGAGGCCAAGGCCGGTCAGGACTTCTTCCCGCTGACCGTCGATTACATCGAGAAGACCTACGCCGCCGGCAAGATCCCGGGCAGTTTCTTCAAGCGTGAAGGCCGCCCGAGCGAACTCGAGACGCTGACCAGCCGCCTGATCGACCGCCCGATCCGCCCGCTGTTCCCGGACGGCTTCTTCAACGAGGTGCAGGTCGTCATCCACGTGCTGAGCCTGAATCCCGAGGTGCAGGCCGACATCCCGGCGTTGATCGGCGCCAGCGCGGCGATGGCGATCAGCGGTTTGCCTTTCAACGGCCCGATCGGCGCTGCCCGCGTGGGCTTCATCAACGGCGAATACGTGCTGAACCCGGGCCAGAGCGCGCTGGCCACCAGCAAGATGGACCTGGTGGTGGCGGGCACCGAGGCCGCCGTGCTGATGGTCGAGTCCGAGGCCGATCAGTTGAGCGAAGAAGTCATGCTCGGCGCCGTGGTCTTCGGCCACGAGCAGGGCAAGGTGGCGATCGCCGCCATCAACGAACTGGTGCGCGAGGCCGGCAAGCCCGAGTGGAACTGGCAGCCCCCGGCCAAGGACGAAACCTTCATCGCCAAGGTCACCGGCCTGGCCGAGGACAAGCTGCGCGCGGCTTACCAGATCCGCAGCAAGCAGGCGCGCACGCAGGCCTGCCGCGAGGCCTACGCCGGCGTGATGTCGGCGCTGAAGGCCGAGGGCGTGGCTTTCGATACCACCAAGGTCGAGGGCCTGCTGTTCGAGATCGAGTCGGGCATCGTGCGCGGCCAGATCCTGGCCGGCGAGCCGCGCATCGACGGCCGCGACACGCGCACCGTACGTCCGATCGAGATCCGCACCGGCGTGCTGCCGCGCACGCACGGCAGCGCGCTGTTCACGCGTGGCGAGACGCAGGCGCTGGTTGCCGCGACGCTGGGCACCGAGCGCGACGCGCAGCGCATAGACGCGCTGGCCGGCGATTACGAAGACCGTTTCATGATGCACTACAACATGCCGCCCTTCGCCACCGGCGAGACCGGCCGCGTGGGCAGCCCGAAGCGGCGCGAGATCGGCCACGGCCGCCTCGCCAAGCGCGCGCTGATCGCCGTGCTGCCGAGCAAGGAAGACTTTCCGTACACCTTGCGTGTGGTCAGCGAGATCACCGAGAGCAACGGCTCGTCGTCGATGGCCAGCGTGTGCGGTGGCTGTCTGAGCCTGATGGACGCCGGCGTGCCGCTGAAGGCGCATGTGGCCGGCATCGCGATGGGCCTGATCAAGGACGCCAACCGCTTCGCCGTGCTGACCGACATCCTGGGTGACGAGGATCATCTGGGCGACATGGACTTCAAGGTGGCCGGCACCGGCAGCGGCATCACCGCGCTGCAGATGGACATCAAGATCCAGGGCATCACCAAGGAGATCATGCAGGTGGCGCTGGCGCAGGCCAAGGAAGCGCGGCTGCACATCCTGTCCAAGATGGTCGAGGCCGTGGGCGGCGCCAAGGCCGAGGTGAGCGTGTTCGCCCCGCGTCTTTACACGATGAAGATCAACCCGGAGAAGATCCGTGACGTCATCGGCAAGGGCGGCGCCACCATCCGCGCGCTGACCGAGGAGACCGGGTGCACGATCGACATCGGCGAGGACGGCACGATCACCATCGCCAGCGTCGACGCCGACAAGGCCGAGTTCGCCAAGAAGCGCATCACCGAGATCACCGCCGAGGCCGAGGTGGGCAAGGTCTACGAAGGCGCAGTCACCAAGATCCTCGACTTCGGGGCGCTGGTCAACATCCTCCCGGGCAAGGACGGCCTGCTGCACATCAGCCAGATCGCCCACCAGCGTGTCGAGAACGTCACCGACTTCCTGACCGAAGGCCAGGTGGTCAAGGTCAAGGTGCTCGAGACCGACGAGAAGGGCCGCATCAAGCTGAGCATGAAGGCGCTGCTCGAGCGTCCCGAGGGCATGCCCGAAGAGCGCTTCGAGCGCAGCGACCGGGGTGATCGTGCTGACCGCGGCCCGCGCCGTGATCGTGACGACCGCCCGCGCCGTGACCGCGATGACCGCCCGCGCCGAGAGGCCGCACCGGCCGAAGCCGTGGCCACGTCCGCGCCTGATTCCGCACCCGCGCCGGCCGCCGACCCGGGCCATGAAAGCCGTTGAGATCTCGGCCCCGGGCGGGCCGGAAGTACTGCGACTCACTGAGAGGCCGGCCCCGGTGGCGGCTGGCGGTGAGTTGCTGATCGCCGTCAGTGCCTCGGGCGTCAACCGCCCCGACGTGCTGCAGCGCAAGGGCCTGTACCCGATGCCGCCGGGCGTGTCCGACCTGCCGGGTCTGGAGGTCGCCGGCACGGTGGCCGCCGGTGCGCCGGCCGATCTGGCCGCCGCCGGGCTGCAAATCGGCGACCGCGTCTGTGCGCTGGTGGCCGGTGGCGGCTACGCCGAGGTCTGCGTCGCGCCAGCCGTGCAATGCCTGCCTGTGCCGTCGGGGCTATCGGACATCGAAGCCGCCAGCCTGCCCGAGACCTTCTTCACCGTCTGGCAGAACGTGTTCCAGATCGCCGCGCTGCGCGCTGGCGAGACGCTGCTGGTGCAAGGCGGCTCCAGCGGCATCGGCGTGAGTGCGCTGCAACTGGCCAAGGCGCGTGGCGCCCGCGTGATCGTGACGGCCGGCAGCGACGAGAAGTGCGCCGCCTGCGTGGCGCTGGGTGCCGACCACGCGATCAACTACCGCACCCAGGACTTCGTGGCCGAGGTCAGGCGCATCACCGACGGCCGTGGTGTCGACGTCGTGCTGGACATGGTGGCCGGGGCGTACGTGGCACGCGAGATCGAGTCCCTGGCAGAGGACGGCCGGCTGGCCCTGATCGCCGTGCAAGGCGGTACGCAGAGTGCCTTCGACGCCGGCCTCGTGCTGCGCAAGCGCATCGCCATCACCGGCTCGACGCTGCGCCCGCGCAGCGTGGCTTACAAGGGCGCGCTCGCGCGTGCGCTGCGCGAGCAGGTCTGGCCGCTGATCGAGGCCGGCCGCGTCAGGCCGGTGGTCTATCAAGTGTTCCCCGCCGCGCAGGCGGCGCAGGCCCATGCGCTGATGGAGTCGAGCGCGCATGTCGGCAAGATCGTCCTTCAGTGGTGACAGGGTGGTAACCGCCATGGTGAGCCCGATGCGACGCAAGCTGGTGGTCGGCAACTGGAAGATGAACGGCCACCGTGCGGCCAATGCCCAGTTGCTGGCGCAGTTGATGGAGGCGCGGCCCTTCATTGCCGAGGTGGCGGTGTGCGTGCCCTTCCCGTACCTGGGCGAGACGGCGGCGACGCTGGCGGCCAGCGAACTGCGCTGGGGCGCCCAGGATTGCTCAGCCGAGGCCGACGGCGCCTTTACCGGTGAAGTCTCTGCGGCGATGCTGGCTGACTGCGGCTGCCGCTGGACCCTTGTCGGCCACAGCGAGCGGCGCGCCCGCCACCAGGAGAGCGACGAACTCGTCGCGCGCAAGGCCCAGGCATCGCTGGCGCGTGGCATCACGCCGATCGTCTGCGTCGGCGAGACGCTGCAGCAGCGCGACGCCGGCCAGACCGACGAGGTGGTCAAGCGCCAACTCTCGGCCGTGATCCACCAACTGGCGCACTGCGCTGGCGAGATCGTCGTCGCCTACGAGCCCGTCTGGGCCATCGGCACCGGCCGCACCGCCACGCCCGAGCAGGCGCAGCAGGTGCACGCCGTGCTGCGCGCCCAGTTGCAGGCGGCCACCGGCCATGCAGCGCGCATGCGCATCCTCTACGGTGGCAGCGTCAAGGCCGACAACGCCGCGACGCTGTTCGCCATGCCCGATATCGATGGTGGGTTGATTGGCGGTGCCTCGTTGAAGGCCCCCGACTTCATCGCCATCTGCCGTGCCGCCGGCTGAGCCTGCGGCCGAACGTCCCCCAAGAATCCTGGAGTGAAGAAGACATGCAGATCTGGATGACCCTCCTGCTGGTGGTGCAGATCCTGACCGCGCTGGTCATGATCGGACTGGTGCTGGTGCAGCACGGCAAGGGCGCCGACATGGGCGCCTCGTTCGGCGGCGGTTCCTCGGGCAGCCTGTTCGGTGCCGCGGGCAGCGCCAACTTCCTCTCGCGCTCGACGGCGGCCTGCGCCACCGTGTTCTTCTGCTGCACGCTGGGGCTGGCGTTGTTGTCCAACGCCGGCCACTCACGCGCGGCGCGCGACGGCGGCAGTGTGCTCGACCGCGCGGCGCCGGCCGCCAGTGCACCGGCCGCCATCCCTGGCGCAGCGCCTGCGGCCATCATCGCCCCGTCCCCTGCCACGGTGACGGCACCGGCCGCGGCTTCGGCCGCAGCACCCGCCATACCGAAACAGTGAGCCTGTTCTGAGCTTTGAGGCCGTGCTCGAGCCGCTAGAATCCTTGGTTGTCCGGTGGGCTCATGCCTCTTGTCCACCGAAGGCTTTGCCCGAAGCGCCGACGTGGTGGAATTGGTAGACACGCTATCTTGAGGGGGTAGTGGCGAAAGCTGTGCGAGTTCGAGTCTCGCCGTCGGCACCACACACAGGATCTGCATGATCGGCTTGATCGGCTTGACCGGCTTGGGCGATACCGGGCCAGCCTCCGGCCCCCGGGGTTGACCAGTCCATGGACCTGCAACCCTACGTGCCGGTGATCCTGTTCATATTCGTCGGCGTCGCCGTCGGTGTGGTGCCGCAGGTGCTGGGTTTCATCTTCGGCCCCAACCGCCCCGACGTCGAGAAGAACAGCCCCTACGAATGCGGCTTCGAGGCTTTCGAGGACGCGCGCATGAAGTTCGACGTGCGCTACTACCTCGTCGCCATCCTCTTCATCCTTTTCGACCTCGAGATCGCCTTCCTCTTCCCATGGGCGATTTCGCTGCACGAGATCGGTGCCACCGGCTTCTGGGCCATGATGATGTTTCTCGCCATCCTCGTCGTCGGCTTCGTCTACGAGTGGAAGAAGGGCGCGCTGGATTGGGAATGAGGGAGTAGACCGATGGGCATCGAAGGCGTTCTGAAGGAAGGCTTCGTCACCACCTCGGTCGACAAGCTGATCAACTGGTCGAAGACCGGCTCGCTGTGGCCGATGACCTTCGGCCTGGCCTGCTGCGCGGTGGAGATGATGCACGCCGGTGCGGCGCGCTACGACATCGACCGCTTCGGCATGCTGTTCCGCCCGAGCCCGCGGCAGAGCGATCTGATGATCGTGGCCGGCACGCTGTGCAACAAGATGGCGCCGGCACTGCGCAAGGTCTACGACCAGATGGCCGAGCCGCGCTGGGTGATCAGCATGGGCTCGTGCGCCAATGGCGGCGGCTACTACCACTACAGCTACTCGGTGGTTCGCGGCTGCGACCGCATCGTGCCGGTGGATATTTACGTGCCCGGCTGCCCGCCGACGGCCGAGGCGCTGCTGTACGGCGTACTGCAACTGCAGTCCAAGATCCGGCGCGAAAACACCATTGCCCGCTGATCGCTGCCGATGAGCCAGAAACTGAACACCCTGCAGACGGCGCTGACCGAGGCGATGGGCGCGCGCGCGCTGGCCCTGGTCAGCGAGCGCGGCGAGCTGACACTCACCGTCTCGCCGGCCGACTATCTGCAGGTGGCGCTCGAACTGCGTGACACGCCGGTGCTGAAGTTCGAGCAGATGGTCGACCTCTGCGGACTGGATTACTCGGCGTGGAAGAACGACGGCCGCGAGGGCCCACGCTATGCCGTGGTGCTGCATCTGCTGTCGCTGACGCACAACTGGCGGCTGCGGCTGAAGGTCTTCACCGCCGATGACGACCTGCCAGCGGTGGCCTCGGTCAACGGCATCTGGGGCTCGGCCAACTGGTTCGAGCGTGAGGCCTTCGACCTTTTCGGCATCGTCTTCGAAGGTCACGCCGACCTGCGCCGCATCCTCACCGACTACGGCTTCATCGGCCACCCGATGCGCAAGGACTTCCCGACCAGCGGCCATGTGGAGATGCGCTACGACCCCGAGAAGAAGCGCGTGATCTACCAGCCGGTGACCATCGAGCCGCGCGAGATCACGCCCCGCGTCGTGCGTGAAGACCGCTACGGCGGCCTGCACTGAGCCGCGCGCAGACGCCATGGCAGAGATCAAGAACTACACGCTGAATTTCGGCCCGCAGCACCCTGCCGCGCATGGCGTGCTGCGCCTGGTGCTCGAACTCGATGGCGAAGTCATCCAGCGCGCCGACCCGCACATCGGGCTGCTGCATCGGGGCACCGAGAAACTGGCCGAGAGCAAGACCTACATCCAGTCGCTGCCCTACATGGACCGGCTGGATTACGTCTCGATGATGTGCAACGAGCACGCCTACTGCCTGGCCATCGAGCGGCTGCTGGGGGTGGATGTGCCGGTACGCGCGCAGTACGTCCGGGTCATGTTCTCCGAGATCACGCGGCTGCTGAATCACCTGCTGTGGCTGGGCGCGCACGGGCTGGACTGCGGCGCGATGAACATCTTCATCTACTGCTTCCGCGAGCGAGAAGACCTGTTCGACCTGTACGAGGCGGTGTCGGGCGCACGCATGCACGCGGCCTACTTCCGCCCGGGCGGCGTCTACCGCGACCTGCCCGACTCGATGCCGCAGTACCGCGAGTCGCGCATCCGCAACGCCCGCGCGGTGGCCGAGCTCAACGCCGGGCGCCAGGGCTCGATGCTCGACTTCGTGCAGTCCTTCACCGAGCGTTTCCCGAAGCTGGTCGACGAGTACGAGACCCTGCTGACTGACAACCGCATCTGGAAGCAGCGCACGGTGGGCATCGGCGTGGTCACGCCCGAACGTGCGATCAACCTGGGCTTCACCGGGCCGATGCTGCGCGGCAGCGGCATCGCCTGGGACCTGCGCAAGATGCAGCCGTACGACGTCTACGCGAAGATGGACTTCGACGTGCCGGTGGGCGTCAACGGCGACACCTACGACCGTTATCTGGTGCGCATCGAGGAGATGCGCCAGAGCAATCGCATCATCCGCCAGTGCGTGGACTGGTTGCGCGTGAACCCGGGCCCGGTGATCACCAGCAACCACAAGGTGGCGCCACCTTCGCGGCTGGAGATGAAGTCCAGCATGGAGGAGCTGATCCACCACTTCAAGCTCTTCACCGAAGGCTTCCACGTGCCTGAAGGCGAAGCCTATGCCGCGGTCGAACACCCAAAGGGCGAGTTCGGCATCTACATCGTCAGCGACGGCGCCAACAAGCCCTACCGCGTGAAGATCCGCGCCCCGGGCTTCGTGCACCTGGCGGCGCTGGACGAGATGAGCCGCGGCCACATGATTGCCGACGCGGTGGCCATCATCGGCACCATGGACATCGTCTTCGGTGAGGTCGATCGATGAGCCTGCCGTTCTCCGAGACCACGTTGCAGCGCTTCGCGCGCGAGGTGGCCAAGTACCCCAGCGGGCACCAGCAGAGCGCCGTGATGGCCTGCCTGGCCATCGTGCAGCACGAGCAGGGCTGGGTCTCGGGCGAGGCCGAGTTGGCGGTGGCGCAGTACCTGGGCATGCCGCCGATCGCGGTGCACGAGGTGACCACCTTCTACAACATGTACAACCAGCAGCCGGTGGGGCGCTACAAGCTCAACGTCTGCACCAATCTGCCGTGCGCACTGCGCGGCGGCGACCGCGCCCTGGCCCATGTCTGTCAGCGGCTGGGCGTGCAGCCCTACGGCAGCACCGCCGACGGCGCGTTCACGGTGCAGCCCAGTGAGTGCCTGGGGGCCTGTGCCGACGCCCCGGTGATGCTGGTCAACGACCGCCAGATGCTGAGCTTCATGAATGACGAACGACTGGACGAACTGCTTGACGTGCTGAAGGCCCACGAATGACGCTGCCCGACCTGTCGAGGTTCCAGGCCGATGGCCGGCAGAGCTGCTTCCACGGCCGCCACCTCGGGCCGCAGATCGTTGCCGGACTCGACGGCCGCAACTGGCGGCTGGCCGACTACCGGGCACGCGGAGGTTATGCGGCGCTGAAGAAGATCCTCGGTCTGGACGGCGGCCCCGGCCTCACACCCGAGCAGGTGATTGCCGAGGTCAAGCTGTCGGCCCTGCGCGGCCGCGGCGGCGCCGGCTTTCCCACCGGCCTGAAGTGGAGCTTCATGCCGCGCCAGTTCCCGGGCCCGAAGTACCTGGTGTGCAACAGCGACGAGGGCGAGCCCGGCACCTGCAAGGACCGTGACATCCTGGCCTATAACCCGCACATCGTGATCGAGGGCATGGCGATCGCCGCCTACGCGATGGGCATCCGCACCGGCTACAACTACATCCACGGCGAGATCTTCGAGGTCTACGAACGCTTCGAGCAGGCGCTGGACGAGGCGCGCGCTGCCGGTCTGCTGGGCGAGCAGATCCTGGGCTCGGCTTTTGGCTTTCAGTTGCATGCCTATCACGGCTTCGGTGCCTACATCTGTGGCGAAGAGACCGCGCTGCTCGAAAGCCTCGAGGGCAAGAAGGGCCAGCCGCGCTTCAAGCCGCCGTTCCCGGCCAGCTTCGGCCTGTACGGCAAGCCCAGCACCATCAACAACACCGAGACCTTTGCCGCGGTGCCGTGGATCATCAACCACGGCGGCCAGGCCTTTCTGGAGTGCGGCAAGCCCAACAACGGCGGCACCAAGATCTTCTCGGTGGTCGGCGATGTCCATCGCCCGGGCAACTACGAAGTGCCGCTGGGCCTGCCCTTTGCCAAGTTGCTCGAGTTGGCGGGCGGCGTCAGCGGCGGCCGCGCGCTGAAGGCGGTGATCCCGGGCGGCGCGTCGGCGCCGGTGCTGCCGGCCCGCATCATGATGGACCTGACGATGGACTACGACGCCATCGCCAAGGCCGGCTCGATGCTGGGCTCAGGCGCTGTCATCGTGATGGACGAGACGCGCTGCATGGTCAAGAGCCTGCTGCGCCTGTCCTACTTCTACCAGCACGAAAGCTGCGGCCAGTGCACGCCCTGCCGCGAAGGCACCGGCTGGCTGTGGCGCATGGTCGACCGCATCGAGCACGGAAAGGGCAGGCCGGGCGACCTGGCGCTGCTGGACTCGGTGGCCGACAACATCAAGGGCCGCACCATCTGCGCGCTGGGCGATGCGGCAGCGATGCCGGTGCAGGGCATGCTCAAGCATTTCCGCGACGAGTTCGTGCACCACATCGAGCACCAGCGCTGCCTGGTCGGCCCGGGCGCGGCGGTGGCGGCGTTGCCCGCGCTGGCGCGGCAGGAGGCCCCGGCCCATGGTTGAGATCGAGCTCGACGGCCGCAAGGTCAGCGTGCCTGAGGGCAGCATGGTGATGCACGCGGCGGACATTGCGGGCACCTACATCCCGCACTTCTGTTATCACAAGAAACTCAGCATCGCGGCCAACTGCCGCATGTGCCTGGTGGATGTCGAGCGGGCGCCCAAGCCGATGCCGGCCTGCGCCACGCCGGTGACGCCCGGCATGATCGTGCGCACCAAGAGCGACAAGGCGCTGAAGGCGCAGCAGTCGGTGATGGAGTTCCTGCTCATCAACCACCCGCTGGATTGCCCGATCTGCGACCAGGGCGGCGAGTGCCTGCTGCAGGATCTGGCGGTGGGCTATGGCGGCAGCGCCTCGCGCTACACCGAGGACAAGCGGGTCGTCTTCCACAAGGACGTCGGCCCGCTGATCGGCATGGAGGAAATGAGCCGCTGCATCCACTGCACGCGCTGCGTGCGCTTCGGCCAGGAAGTGGCCGGCGTGATGGAGCTCGGCATGATCCACCGCGGCGAGCACTCGGAGATCACCGCCATCAGCGGGGGCACGGTGGACAGTGAGCTGTCGGGCAACATGATCGACATCTGCCCGGTCGGAGCGCTGACCAGCAAGCCCTTCCGCTACAGCGCGCGCACCTGGGAGTTGAGCCGGCGCAAGAGCGTGAGCCCGCACGACAGTCTGGGCACCAACCTGGTGATGCAGGTCAAGGCCGACAAGGTGCTGCGTGTGGTGCCGCTGGAGAACGAAGACCTCAACGAGTGCTGGATCGCCGACCGCGACCGCTTCAGCTACGAGGCGCTGAACAGCGACGCCCGGTTGACCCAGCCGATGATCAAGCAGGGCGGGCAGTGGCTGGCGGTGGACTGGAACACCGCGCTGGGCTTCGTCACCGACGGGCTCAGGCGGGTGAAGGCCGAGTTCGGCGCCGAGGGCATCGGCGCGCTGGCCTCCCCGCACGCCACCACCGAAGAGCTGCACCTGCTGGCCAAGCTGGTGCGGGGCCTGGGCAGCGAGCACATCGACCACCGCCTGCGCCATGCCGACTTCGCCAACCACGCCGCGCCGGGCCGCGCGCGCTGGCTGGGCATGCCTGTCGCGGGCCTGTCGACGCTGCACAGCGCGCTGGTCGTTGGCTCCTTCCTGCGCAAGGACCATCCGCTGATGTGCCAGCGGCTGCGCCAGGCCGCCCGCCATGGCGCGCAGGTGCACAGCCTGCACGCGCTGCACGACGACTGGCTGATGCCAATCGGCAGCCGCCTGACCGCGGCACCTTCGGGCTGGCTGCAGGCGCTGGCCGAGGTGGCCGCGGCACTGGCGCAGACCCAGGGCGTGGCGCCGCCGATGCCGGCCACTCCGGGCGCCGGGGCGCAGGCCGTGGCGGCCTCGTTGGCCGCGGGCCAGAACAAGGCGATCCTGCTCGGCAACGCCGCCGCGCAGCATCCGCAGGCCGGTGCGCTGCTCGCGCTGGCGCAGTGGATCGGCGCGCAGGTGGGGGCCAGCGTCGGCTATCTGGGCGAGGCGGCCAACAGCGTGGGGGCGCAACTGGTGGGCGCATTGCCTCGAGCCGGGGGCTTGAATGCCGGACAGATGCTCAGCCAGGGCATGAAGGCGCTGCTGCTGCTGCACGTCGAGCCTGAACTCGACGCGGCTGACGCCTCTGCCGCGCGCGCCGCGATGGCGGCTTCTGGCCTGGTGGTCGCGCTGACGGCGTTCAAGGACGCGCGGGTCGAACACGCCGATGTGCTGCTGCCCGTGGCGCCGTTCTCCGAGACTGCCGGCACCTTCGTCAACGCCGAAGGGCGGGCGCAGAGCTTCCACGGCGTGGTCCGCCCGCTGGGCGATACGCGGCCGGGCTGGAAGGTGCTGCGCGTGCTGGGCACGATGCTCGGGCTGGACGGCTTCGCGCACGAGACCGCCGAGGACGTGCGTGCCGAGGCCCTGGGCGATCTGCAGACGCTGGCCGCACGGCTGGACAACAGCGCGCCTTCGCAGGCCGACCTGCGCACCATGGCCGTGGACGGTCTGGAGCGCGTGGCCGACGTGCCGATCTACGCCACCGACATGCTGGTGCGCCGCGCCCACGCGCTGCAGTCCACCGCCGATGCGCAGGCGCCGGTGGCCGGGCTGCCCAGCGCGTTGTGGCACGCGCTGAGTCTGCAGGCGGGCGCCCGCGTACTCGTCACGCAAGGGCAGGGTGCGGTCGTGCTGCCAGCGGTCGAAGACGGCACGCTGGCAGACGGCGCCGTACGCGTCAGCGCCGGGCACCCGGACACGCTGGCTCTGGGCCCGATGTTCGGCCCGCTCTCGGTGGAGCGGGCCTGAGAGATGTTCGACAGCCTGCACCAGTTCGGCAACGGCGCGCTCGGGCCGACGCTGTGGCTCGTGGTCTGGAGCCTGGTCAAGATCGTCGCGGTGCTGATTCCGCTGATGCTGTGCGTGGCCTACCTCACTTTGTGGGAGCGCAAGGGCATCGGCTTCACGCAGATCCGTCTGGGCCCCAACCGCACCGGACCGGCCGGGTTGCTGCAGCCGATCGCCGATGCGGTCAAGCTGATCTTCAAGGAGATCATCCGCCCCACGGCGGCAAGCAAGGGTCTGTTCTTCCTCGGCCCGGTGATGACGATCATGCCGGCGCTGGCCGCGTGGGCGGTGATCCCCTTCGGCCCCGAAGTGGCACTGGCGAACATCAACGCCGGGCTGTTGTTCCTGTTGGCCATCACCTCGATGGAGGTCTACGGCGTGATCATCGCCGGTTGGGCCAGCAACTCGAAATACGCCTTTCTCGGCGCGTTGCGCGCGTCGGCGCAGATGGTCAGCTACGAGATCGCGATGGGCTTCGCGCTGGTCGTGGTGTTGATGGTCTCGGCCAGCATGAACCTGACCGACATCGTGCTGCAGCAGGGCCGCGGGCAGTTTGCCGAGTTGGGGCTCGGCTTCCTGTCCTGGAACTGGCTGCCGCTGCTGCCGGTCTTCGTCGTCTATTTCATCGCCGGCCTGGCCGAGACGAACCGCCACCCCTTCGACGTGGTGGAAGGCGAATCCGAGATCGTCGCCGGCCACATGATCGAGTACTCGGGGATGTCCTTCGCGATGTTCTTCCTCGCCGAGTACGCGAACATGTTGCTCGTCTCGACGCTGTGCGTGATCATGTTCCTCGGCGGCTGGTTGCCGCCGGTGGCGTTCCTCGACTTCATCCCCGGCTGGATCTGGCTGGCCATCAAGGTCTTCGTGGTGGTCACGATGTTCCTCTGGGTGCGCGCCACCTTCCCGCGCTACCGCTACGACCAGATCATGCGTCTGGGTTGGAAGATCTTCATCCCGATCACGCTGATCTGGCTGGTCGTCGTCGGCCTGTGGATGCAGACCCCCTTCAGCATCTGGAAGTGACGGAGCGCCACGCCATGTCCACCATGACCCAAGTCAAGGACTTCCTCTCCAGCTTCCTGCTGACCGAGCTCTTCAAGGGCATGGCACTGACCGGGCGCCACTTTCTTGCGCGCAACATCACGGTGCAGTATCCGGAGGAGAAGACGCCGGCCTCGCCGCGCTTTCGCGGCCTGCACGCGCTGCGCCGATACGAGAACGGCGAAGAGCGCTGCATCGCCTGCAAGCTGTGCGAGGCGGTCTGCCCGGCGCTGGCCATCACCATCGAGAGCGAGGTCCGCGACGACGGCAGTCGACGCACCACGCGCTACGACATCGACCTCACCAAGTGCATCTTCTGTGGCTTCTGCGAAGAAAGCTGCCCGGTCGACTCGATCGTCGAGACGCATGTCTTCGAGTACCACGGCGAGAAGCGGGGCGACCTGTACTTCACCAAGGACATGCTGCTGGCGGTGGGCGACCGCTACGAGCGCGAGATCGCCGCCGATCGGGAGGCCGACGCGCGCTACCGCTGAGCCCGGTCGCCTGAGCGCGCCTGCGCGGGCCGCTGGGGCCCGCGACGACCACATCACATGAACACGATCACCGCCCTGTTCTACGTCTTCTCGGCCGTGCTGCTGCTGGCCAGCGTACGCGTCATCACCGCGCGCAGCACGGTGCATGCGGCGCTGTACCTGGTGCTGGCTTTCTTCAGCGCCGCGTGCATCTGGATGCTGCTGCAGGCCGAGTTCCTGGCCATCGCGCTGGTGCTGGTCTATGTCGGCGCAGTCATGGTGCTGTTCCTCTTCGTCGTCATGATGTTGGACATCCACGGCGACAGTTTCCGCGAAGGCTTCTGGAAGCACCTGCCGCTGGCCGGCCTGGTGGGCGCGGTGATCGCGCTCGAGATGGCGCTGGTGCTCACGCGGGGCTTCAATGTCAGCACCGTACCGCTGCCCGACCCGGCGGACGTCCGGCTGGGCAACAGCAAGTTGCTGGGCATCGAGATCTACACCCGCTACCTCTACCCGGTGCAGTTGGCGGCAGTGCTGCTGCTGGTGGCCATCATTGCCGCCATCGCGCTGACGCTGCGCAAGCGCAAGGACAGCCGCTCGATCGACGCCTCGGTGCAGGTGCGCGCCAACCCGGCCGAACGGGTGCGCCTGGTCAAGATGCAGCCGGTGGTCGAGGCCCCGCCCGCCCCGCCTGCGCCGCCCGTGCCGCCGGCCGCAGCCCCGGGAGTCAAGGCGCCATGACGCTCGGTCCGCTGACGCTCGGTCACTACCTGACGCTCGGCGGCATCCTGTTCGCGCTGTCGGTGATCGGCATCTTCCTGAACCGGCGCAACCTCATCGTGCTGCTCATGGCCATCGAGCTGATGCTGCTGGCGGTCAACCTGAACTTCATCGCCTTCTCGCACTTCCTGGGTGACATGGCCGGGCAGGTGTTCGTCTTCTTCATCCTGACCGTCGCCGCCGCCGAGTCCGCCATCGGGCTGGCGATCCTGGTGGTGCTGTTCCGAAACCGATCCTCGATCAACGTCGAGGAACTCGACGAGCTTAAAGGTTGAGTTCCGCGATGGCCTCTACGCTCTCTGTCAACCTGTTGCTGACGGTGCCGCTGGCGCCGCTGGCTGGTGCCCTGATCGCCGGGCTGGCCGGCCGCTGGGTCGGGCGGCGCGGTGCGCACGCCTTCTCCATCCTGGGCGTGCTGGTGGCCTTCATCTGCTCGGCGCTGGTGCTGGCCCAGGTGGCCGGCGGCGCGCGCTTCGAAGGCACGCTGTACCAGTGGATGGTGGTCGGCAAGCTGGTGATGGAGGTCGGCTTCCTGGTCGACGGGCTGACGGCGATGATGATGTGCGTCGTCACCTTCGTCTCGTTGATGGTGCACATCTACACCATCGGCTACATGGAAGACGACCCCGGCTACCAGCGATTCTTCTCCTACATCTCGCTGTTCACTTTCTCGATGCTCATGCTGGTCATGAGCAACAACTTCCTGCAGCTGTTCTTCGGCTGGGAGGCGGTGGGGCTGGTGTCCTACCTGCTGATCGGCTTCTGGTTCAAGCGACCGACCGCGATCCACGCCAACCTGAAGGCCTTCCTCGTCAACCGGGTGGGTGATCTGGGATTCATCCTGGGCATCGGGCTGCTGCTGGCCTACGGCGGCTCGCTGAACTACGGCGAGACCTTCGCCCGCGCCGGCGAGATGTCCAAGCTGAGCTTGCCCGGCACCGACTGGAACCTGCTGTCTGCCGCCTGCATCTGCCTGTTCATCGGCGCCATGGGCAAGAGCGCGCAGTTCCCGCTGCATGTCTGGTTGCCCGACTCGATGGAAGGCCCGACGCCGATCAGCGCGCTGATCCATGCCGCCACGATGGTGACGGCCGGCATCTTCATGGTGGCGCGCATGAGCCCGCTGTTCGAACTGTCGGACGCGGCACTCAACTTCGTCATGGTCATCGGGGCCATCACCGCGCTGTTCATGGGCTTCCTGGGCATCATCCAGAACGACATCAAGCGCGTCGTCGCCTACTCCACGCTCAGCCAGTTGGGCTACATGACGGTGGCGCTGGGCGCCTCGGCGTACTCCGTCGCGGTGTTCCACCTGATGACGCACGCCTTCTTCAAGGCGCTGCTGTTTCTGGCCGCCGGCAGCGTGATCATCGGCATGCACCACGATCAGGACATCCGCAACATGGGCGGGCTGCGCCGCCACATGCCGCTGACCTGGATCACCGCGCTTCTGGGTTCGCTGGCGTTGATCGGCACGCCGCTCTTCGCCGGCTTCTACAGCAAGGACAGCATCATCCTGGCGGTCGAGGCCAGCACGCTGGCTGCGGCGCCGTTCGCGGCCTTTGCGGTGATCGCCGGAGTCTTCGTCACGGCGTTCTATTCCTTCCGCATGTTCTTCCTGGTCTTCCACGGCAAGGAGCGCTTCCGCCACAAGCCCTTTCCGGCGGCTGACGACCACGGCCACCACGATGCCCATGCCGACGCCACGCCGCATGAGTCGCCCTGGGTGATCACCGCGCCGCTGGTGTTGCTGGCCGTGCCTTCGGTGGTGATCGGCTTCCTCACCATCCAGCCGATGCTGTTCGGCGACTTCCTCAAGGACGCCATCACCGTCGATGGCGCCCGCCACCCGGCGATGGCCGAGTTGGCGGCCGGCTTTCACGGCGCCACCGCGATGGCGCTTCACGGCCTGCAGACGCTGCCCTTCTGGCTGGCCGTCGCCGGGGTGGGGATGGCTTGGTGGTTCTACCTCAGGCAGCCCTCGATCCCGGCGGCGCTGGACGCGCGACTCAAGCCGCTGCGCACCGTGCTCGAGAACAAGTACTACATGGACTGGTTCAACGAGCAGGTGCTGGCCCCGGCGGCGCGCGCCCTCGGCCGCGGGCTGTGGAAGGGCGGCGATGTCGCGCTGATCGACGGCGCAATCAACGGCTCGGCGCGCGCGGTCGGGGCACTGGCCGGCCTCGTGCGCCTGCTGCAGACCGGGCACCTGTACTGGTATGCGCTGGTCATGCTGCTGGGCCTGTTCGGCCTGATGACGTGGCGCCTGTGGCCTTTCGTCGGTGGCTGATCGGCCGCGCGCAACCAAGAACCAAGAAAGCACCGAATGGGATTGTTGAGCGCATCGATCTGGCTGCCGATTGCCGTGGGCACGCTGTTGCTGGCCATCGGCCAGGACCGCCACGTGCAGATGGTACGTGCGGTCGCGCTGATCGGGGCCGTCGCGGGCCTGGTGGTCACGCTGCCGCTGATTGCGGGCTTCGACCGCACGACGGCGCAGATGCAGTTCGTCGAGTACCTGCCATGGATCGAGCGCTTCAACGTGCACTACCACCTGGGCGTGGACGGCTTGTCGATGTGGTTCGTGCCGCTGACGGCCTTCATCACCATCATCGTGGTGCTCGCCGGCTGGCGCGTGATCGAAGAGCGGGTCGGCCAGTACATGGGTGCCTTCCTGATCCTGTCGGGGATGCTCATCGGCGTCTTCAGCGCGCTCGACGGACTGCTGTTCTATGTCTTCTTCGAGGCCACGCTGATTCCGATGTACATCATCATCGGCGTCTGGGGCGGGCCTCGCCGCGTGTACGCAGCGTTCAAGTTCTTCCTTTACACGCTGCTCGGCTCGCTGCTGATGCTGGTGGCGTTGATCTATCTCTACTACAAGAGCGGCGGCAGCTTCGACCTGCTGACCTGGTACCGGCTGCCGCTGCCGATGACGGCACAGACGCTGCTGTTCTTCGCCTTCTTCGCCGCCTTCTCGGTCAAGGTGCCGATGTGGCCGGTGCACACCTGGCTGCCTGATGCGCACGTCGAGGCGCCGACCGGCGGCTCGGTGGTGCTGGCGGCGATCATGCTCAAGCTGGGCGCCTACGGCTTCCTGCGCTTCTCGATGCCTATCGCACCCGACGCCAGCCGCGAATGGGCCTGGCTGATCATCGCGCTGAGCCTGATCGCGGTGATCTATATCGGCCTTGTCGCAATGGTGCAGCAGGACATGAAGAAGCTGGTCGCCTACTCGTCGGTGGCGCACATGGGTTTCGTCACGCTGGGCTTCTTCCTCTTCGACGAACTGGCCGTGGCCGGCGGCATCGTGCAGATGATTGCCCACGGCTTCGTCTCCGGCGCGATGTTCCTGTGCATCGGCGTGCTCTACGACCGTGTGCACAGCCGTGAGATCGCGTCCTATGGCGGGGTCGCCAACACGATGCCGCGCTTCGCCGCCTTCGCCGTGCTGTTCGCGATGGCCAACGCCGGGCTTCCGGGCACCGCCGGCTTCGTCGGCGAGTGGATGGTCATCCTGGGCGCCGTGAGAGTGAACTTCTGGATCGGCCTGCTGGCCGCGACCACACTGCTGTTCGGCGCTGCCTACACGCTGTGGATGGTCAAGCGCGTGTACTTCGGCGAGATCGCCAATGAGAATGTGCGTACGCTCAGCGACATCGACGGCCGAGAATTCCTGGTGCTTTCCTTGCTGGCGATCGCCGTCCTGTGGATGGGCCTGTACCCCAAGCCGTTCACCGACGTGATGCAGGTCTCGGTGGACGCGCTGCTCAAGCATGTCGCGCTGACCAAGCTCAACTGACCGGCCGCTCATGAATCCGCTGAACTGGACTGTCGTCGCGCCCGAGCTGTGGTTGCTCGTGATGGCCTGCGTGGTGACGCTGGTCGACCCCTGGGTGGCTGACCCGCAGCGCCGCATCACTTTTCGCCTGACCTACCTGACGGTGGCTGTGTTCGCCGCCATGCACTTGTGGGCCTACGACTCCGGCCAGACCGCCTACGGCATGCAGGGCATGGTGGTGGTCGACCCGATGGGTCATCTGCTGGCCTTCTTTGCCGCCGTCTCGGTGCTGGTCACGATCGCCTACGCGCAGCCCACGCTGGCCGCGCGCGACATGCTCAAGGGCGAGTTCTGTTCGCTCGCGCTGTTCTCGCTGCTCGGCATCTCGGTGATGTGCTCGGCCAACCACTTCCTGGTCGTCTACCTGGGTCTCGAGCTGATGAGCCTGTCGCTGTACGCGCTGGTGGCGCTGCGCCGCGACCACGCCGTCTCCACCGAGGCGGCGATGAAGTACTTCGTGCTCGGTGCGCTGGCCAGCGGCTTCTTGCTCTACGGTCTGTCGATGATGTACGGCGCCACCGGCTCGCTGGAGATACCGCGCGTCTTCGAGCAGATCGCGACCGGCCGCATCAACCGCGAGGTGCTGGTCTTCGGCGTCGTCTTCGTCGTCGCCGGCCTGGCCTTCAAGCTGGGTGCGGTGCCCTTCCACATGTGGGTGCCCGACGTCTACCAGGGCGCGCCGACGGCGGTCACTCTTCTGATTGCCGCAGCACCCAAATTCGCCGCCTTTGCCATCACGATCCGGCTGCTGGTCGAGGGCATGCTGGGGCTGGCGGTGGACTGGCAGCAGATGCTGATCGTGCTCGCGGTCGGGTCGTTGCTGGTGGGCAATCTGGCGGCCATCGCGCAGGACAACCTCAAGCGCATGCTGGCCTATTCGACCATCGCGCAGGTGGGCTTCGTTGTGTTGGGGCTGTCGGCCGGCGTGGTCAGCGGCAACACGCTTTCGGCGGGCAATGCCTACAGCAGCTCGATGTTCTACATGGTGGCCTACGTGCTGACCACGCTGGGCACCTTCGGGCTGATCATGTTCCTGTCGCGCCAGGGCTTCGAGAGCGAGCGCATCGAAGACCTTGCCGGCCTGGGCCGCCGCAGCCCCTGGGTGGCTGGCGTGATGACGGTGTTCATGTTCTCGCTGGCCGGCGTGCCGCCGATGGTGGGTTTCTACGCCAAGCTGGCGGTGCTGCAGGCGCTGGTCAGCACCAATGTCACGCTGTACCTGGGGCTGGCCATCTTCGCGGTGCTGGTGTCGCTGATCGGCGCCTTCTACTACCTGCGGGTGGTCAAGGTGATGTTCTTCGACGCGCCGACCGACCCGACACCGATCCTTCGCGGCGGCGGTGTCTCGGCGCTGCTGGCGCTCAACGGCGCGGCGGTGCTGCTGTTCGGCCTGCTGCCCGGAGGCCTGATGGCGATGTGCCGCGACGCCATCATCAAGGCGCTCGCCAACTGAACGACACCCCCGTCCCTGCCGGCCCGCGCCGGTCCGACGCTGCTGACGACGCTGCGCTGGTCGAGCGCCGCCTGGACAGCCAGACCCTGCTGCGCGGCAACTTCCTGCACGTGCGGCGCGACACCGTCGCGCTGCCCGACGGCAGCCGCGCCACGCGCGAGTACATCGTGCATCCCGGCGCCGTGGTGGTGGTGCCGCTGCTCGACGACGGCCGGCTGCTGATGGAGCGCCAGTACCGCTATCCGGTGGCGCAGGTGATCCTCGAGTTTCCGGCCGGCAAACTCGATGCCGGCGAAGGCGTGCTGGGCTGCGCCGAGCGTGAACTGCGCGAGGAGACCGGCTACAGCGCCGCTGAGTGGGCGCTCGGCGGCGTGATGCACAACGCGCCCGCCTATGCCACCGAGATCATCCACCTTGTCTTCGCGCGCGGCCTTCGCGCCGGGCCGACGCAGCTGGACGAGGGCGAATTCATCGAACTTGCCTGTGTCGATGAGGTCGAACTCGAGCGCCTGAGCGCCAGCGGGGGCATCACCGACGTGAAGACGCTGGTTGCGGCGCTGTGGCTGTCACAGTGGCGCCGCGGCTTGCGCGCGCTGCACTGGGCGCCGATGTCTATGATGCGCCGATGAAGGTGCTCGATCTGCGCTGTGCCAACGGCCACGGTTTCGAAGGCTGGTTCGGCTCGGAAGAGGAGTTTGTCGACCAGAACGAGCGGCAGGCCATCGAGTGCCCGCTGTGCGCCGACCGCGCGATGACCCGGCTGCCCAGCGCGCCGCGCCTGAACCTGTCGGGCGCTCGCGAGCCCGTGCCGGCGGCGGCGCCGACCACCGCGGTCAGCGCGCCTGCCGACCTGCAGGTGCAGTGGATGAAAGCGATGCGCCACCTGATCGAGAGCACCGAGGACGTGGGCGAGCGCTTCACCGAGGAAGCCCGCCGCATCCACTATGAAGAGTCGCCGGCGCGCGGCATCCGTGGCCAGGCCAGTGCCGAGCAGCGCCTTGCATTGCGCGAAGAGGGCATCGAGGTGATGGCGCTGGCCCTGCCGCGGCTGCTCGACGGGCCGCTTCAGTAGCGGATGGTTTGAGAGCCCGCGTCGCGTCAGAGCACGCGGCCCGGGTTCAGGCGGCCATGCGGGTCGAGGGCCTGCTTGATCTGCCGCATCAAGGCCAGCGCCACCGGCGACTTGCGCGCGGCGAGTTCCTCGCGCTTGAGTTCGCCGATGCCGTGTTCGGCCGAGATCGAGCCGCCATGCGCGCTGACGGCGTCGTAGACCAACGCATTCACCGCAGACTCGTGTTCGGCCAGGAAGGCCTCCGCGGGCGTGCCCTCAGGCGCCTGCACGTTGTAGTGAAGGTTGCCGTCACCCAGGTGGCCGAAATCCACCAGCCCGACGCCCGGGAAGGCGCGCACCAGCGCGGCGTCGGTCGCTTCGACGAAGCCGGGGATCGACGAGACCGGCAGCGAGATGTCGTGCTTGATGTTCGGCCCCTGTTCGGCCTGCGCCAGCGGGATCGACTCGCGCAGGTGCCACAGCGCGGCAGCCTGCGTCATGCTCTCGGCCAGCACGGCGTCATCGATGCAGCCGTCGGTGAGCGCCTGTTCGAGCAGCCGCTCGAAGCGCGCGCGCGCGCTGGCGGCATCGTCGCTGTCGCTGTGCTGCAGCAACACTGTCCACGGCGCGCCGGGCAGCGGCTGCCGCAGGTTGGGGAAGTGCCGCGCGACCAGGTCAAGCGACAGCCGGTTCATCACCTCGAAGCCCGTGAGTCCCGAGCCCAGCCGCTGGCGCGCCAGGTTCAGCAGCGCCACGCACTGTGTCAGCCCTGCGCAGGCAGCCAATGCGGTGGTGATGGCAGCAGGCTGCGGCTGCAGCGCCAGCGTGGCGGCGGTGATCACGCCCAGCGTGCCTTCGCTGCCGATGAACAGGTCGCGCAGGTCGTAGCCGGTGTTGTCCTTGCGCAGGCCCGACAGGCCGTCCCAGACCTCGCCCTCGGCCGTCACCACCTCCAGGCCCAGGCAGAGCTGGCGCGCGTTGCCCCAGCGCAGCACCTGGGTGCCCCCGGCGTTGGTGGCCAGGTTGCCGCCGATGGTGCAGCTGCCCTCGGCCGCCAGGCTCAGCGGCAGCATCAGCCCGCGAGCGGCCGCCGCCTGCTGCACCGATTGCAGCACGCAGCCGGCCTCGGCGGTCAGGGTGAGGTTGTCGCCGTCGATCGCGCGGATGCGGTTCAGCCGCGTCAGGCTCAGCAGCAGTTGGGAGCCACTGCCGTCGGGCACACCGCCTCCCACCAGCCCGGTGTTGCCCCCCTGCGGTACCAGGCTGGCGCCGTGCCGCGCCGCAGCGCGCAGCACGGCCGCCACCTCGGCAGTGCTGGCGGGGCGCACCACCGCCAGCGCCCGGCCGTGCCAGCGGCGCCGCCAGTCGACTTCCCAGGCCGCAAGGTCGCCGTCCACCAGCACCTGCGCCGGGCCGATGGCGGTACGCAGATCGGCCAGCAGGGCCTCGCGATCCATGATGTCAGGCGGCGGCAGCGGCCGACGCGCTGCGACTGAGCCGCCAGCGCACATGCAGCGCGCAAGCGGCAAACAGCAGCAGTGTCAGCGCCACTTCCAGCATCGCCAGCGCCGACGACAGCCCGCGGTCGGTGATGGCGCGGGTGATGCCTTCGGCGAAGTAGAGCCACACCAGCAGGCTCAGCCAGCGGTAGGTCTGCATGCGGTAACGCCACACGCCCAGCAGCGGCGGCACCAGTGGCAGCACCTTGAGTGCCAGCGTGCCGCTGCCGGTGGGTGCCAGCCAGAGCTCCCAGCACAGGCCAAGCACGATCAGCCCGACCAGGCCGCCCAGCGCCAGCGTGCGCGTGAGGCGGGTCACGCGGTCGGCCGCAAGTGCGGCGTCGGGCGGGGTCTGCGGCGGGATCTGCGGCGGAATCTGCGGCGGGGTCTGCGGCGAGGTCTGCGGCGAGTGCGGGAGTGGCGGATCAATGTCGGAGGGCATGCTGGCATCATAGCCAGCGTGAGCCTGGACGTCGGACCTGAACCGCTTTGGCAGCGCCTGGCGGCGCAGGCCGTGCAAACCTTGCGCGACTGGCCCTGGACCGCGACGCTGCGCACGCTGCGTCGGCGCTTCCGCGAGGACCGTCTGGGTCTGACCGCCGGCAGCCTGACCTTCACCACGCTGATCGCCCTGGTGCCGCTGATCACCGTGATGCTGGCGCTGTTCACCGCCTTCCCGGTGTTCAACAGCTTCCAGTTGGCGCTGGAGAAGTACTTTCTGCAGACCCTGGTGCCCGAGTCCATCGCACGGCCGGTGCTGCTCGCCTTGACGCAGTTCGCGGCCAAGGCCAGCCAGCTGGGCGGCTTCGGCCTGGTCGCGCTGCTGGCCAGTGCGCTGGCGATGATGCTCACCATCGACCGCACGCTGAACGCCATCTGGCGGGTGCCGCGCCCGCGTCCGCTGGCCCGGCGGGTGCTGGTCTGGTGGGCCGCGCTGACGCTCGGGCCGCTGGCGCTGGGCATCAGCCTTTCGGCCACCTCGTACGCCGTCTCGGCCTCGGGCGGGCTGGTGCGCGCACTGCCCGGTACCTTGTCGCTGGCGCTGGACGTCGCCGAGTTTGTCGCCTTTGCCGCGGCGCTGGCCGCGCTCTTCCATTACGTGCCGAACACGCGCGTACGCTGGGTGCATGCCTGGGCCGGGGCGTTGTTCTGCGCGGTGGGCTTCGAGGGCGCGAAGCTGCTGCTGGCGCTGTACCTGAAGGCGGTGCCCTTCGTCTCGGCCGTGTACGGCACCTTCGCCACGCTGCCGATCCTGCTGCTGTGGATCTATCTGGCCTGGGTCATCGTGCTGCTGGGCGCCGTGATCGCGGCTTATGCGCCCAGCCTGCAGGCGCGCATCGTCGAGCGCCCGCCAGGCCCCGGCGACCGGCTCGAACTGGCGCTGGCCCTGCTGCGCGAACTGCGCCAGGTACGCGGCGCGCCGCCGCAGGGTCTGGACTCGCTGCAGGCCGCCCGCGCGTTGCGCGCCGAGCCACTGCAGGTGGATGCCTTGCTCGGCCTGCTGGTCCGCCTGGACTGGGTGGCGCGGCTGGATGAAGGTGGCACAGCGCGCCACGTGCTGCTGGTCGACCCGTCGCGCACATCCGCCGCGCCACTGCTCGATGCGCTGCTGCTGCGCCCGTCGGTGTCAACCCAGGCGCTGCGCACGCGCGCAGGCATCGGTGAGATGCAGCTGGGCGACCTGCTATAGCGCAGCGGCTGCAGCGCAACGGCTTGACCAGAGCGTCAGCCGCGGTCGAGCAGGAAGTCCAGCGCCATGCGATAGCCCTGCACGCCAAAGCCCACCAGCACGCCAGCGGCCAGCGCGGACAGGTGGGAATGGTGGCGGAAGGTCTCGCGAGCGTGCACGTTGCTGATGTGCACCTCGACGAAGGGGATCGCCACGCCGGCCAGCGCGTCGCGCAGCGCCACGCTGGTGTGCGTGAGGCCACCCGCGTTGATGATGATCGCGTCCACCGCCTCGGTGCGCGCCGCATGGATGCGGTCGATCAGCACGCCTTCGTGGTTGCTTTGCAGGCTGAGCAGGGCGGCACCGCGCGCCGCGGCCTGCTGCTGCAGTGCCGCCTCGACATCGGCCAGCGTGGTGGCGCCGTAGATCTGCGGCTCGCGCGTGCCCAGCAGGTTGAGGTTGGGTCCGTTGAGGAGCAGGATCTTCATGCGGCGGCGTGGGTCGGCGGGGTGAGGGCAGGCTGTCCGATGCGCCCGCGCAGCGCAGCCAGCGTGGCATCGGGCGCTTCCTGCATCGGATAGTGCCCGGCGTTGACGGTGAAGACCTCGGCCTTCAAGGCGGCGGCCACCTCGGCGGCGCCGCGCGGCAAGGTCATCTGGTCCGCGCGGCCCAGCACCAGCGTCGCCGGGCAGGCCACGCGCGCCGCCGCCGCCAGGCCGCCGCTGTACTGGTTGCAGGCGGCGAAGTCGTCGTGGAAGAGCCGGGCATTGCCGTGGTGCGCCAGCACCTGA